>Ga0302326_10019055_pt1 | contig 14200 bp, 13 predicted proteins | sample Palsa_T0_3_FD_202264 | JGI IMG/M metagenome (GOLD analysis project Ga0302326, IMG submission 202264) | Peat permafrost microbial communities from Stordalen Mire near Abisko, Sweden - Palsa_T0_3 | ecosystem: Environmental > Terrestrial > Soil > Palsa > Peat permafrost | place: Sweden: Abisko... | reverse complement strand
GGCTGCACCATTCCCTTCATGGGCATGCTGGGCGAGCGCTTCCCCGCTACGCAGTTTTTCGTCACCGGAGTGCTCGGCCCGCACGCGAATGCGCATGGCCCCAACGAGTTTCTGCACATCGATTACACGCGCCGCCTGACGGCGTGCGTCGCGCTGGTGCTTGCCGATTACGCGGCGCGCAGCTAGCCCAGCGCCTGCAGGTCGCGCAGGCTCAGGCGCACCGCGGCGGCGGCGACGTTCTCCTCCAGATGTGTAATGGAGGACGTGCCGGGAATCGGCAACATCACCGGCGAGCGCGCCAGCAGCCAAGCGATTGCGTTCTGAGCGTGGGCGGCGTCACGGCCGGCCCCCAGCGGGAACCATGGAATGAAGGCGATCCCCGCGCGCGCGCATTCCTGCAGCACCGCCTCTGAGCTGCGGTCCGCGAGGTTGTAGCGGTTCTGCACCGACACCACCGTCGCGGCGCGACGGGCGCGTGCAAGTTCCTGGGTGCTGACATTTGATACGCCGATGTGGCGGATCTTGCCCTCCTCTTGCAGACGCGTCAGCTCCGCGAGCGAGTCCTCGAGCGGCACGCGCGGATCAACCGCATGCAGCTGATACAGATCAATGCGTGCCACGCGCAGGCGGCGCAGGCTCCCCTCGCAGGCGGCGCGCAGATGCGCCGGGTGCGCGTTGCGTTCCCAGTCGCCGCGCCCCGGGCGCGTCAGGCCGCCCTTGGTTGCGATCACGAGGCCCGACGGATAGGGATGCAGCGCCTCGGCGATGAGCTCTTCGCTGAACCCGGGCCCATAGGAATCCGCGGTGTCGATGAAATTCACGCCGAGTTCGAGTGCGCGGCGCAGAACCCGGATCGCAGCGTTGCGGTCGGCCGGCGCTCCCCACACTCCCGGTCCGGTGAGCCGCATGGCGCCGAAGCCGAGCCGATGCACCGGCAGATCGGTGCCGATCATCAACGTACCTGCCGCTCCGGCCGACGCAGTGGCCGCTGGGGTCATCGGAGTCATAGCCAACCTCCTGCCATCGCCGGACTGCTAGAATAGCGATCACGGGCGCAGTTGCGCGCCCAGCTGCGCCCGAGGGCCACATGTATTACGGTTATCCCGGTCTTTTTGGCCTTTTGGTTCTGATCGCCGACATCTGGGCGATCGTGAACATCCTTCAGAGCGGCGCGTCGACGGACCGCAAGGTGCTGTGGACGGTGCTCGTGATCATCCTGCCGCTGCTGGGCTTCATCATTTGGTACTTTGCGGGGCCGCGCACCAACAGCGCCTGAGCGCGCGCCCTTACGCGGTGGGCCGCGCCGCGCTGGCGCGAATCTGATTGATGGAACTCGGCAACACCGCGCTCTTCAGCCGCTGCCAGGGCGCATCGAAGCGCTCCGTACTCGCGAGCAGCAGCGAGTCGGGCGCCGGAAAATCCGTGCGCAGGGTATCGACCATCAGCGTCCACTTCGGCAAGCCCTTGGGAAACTTGCCGCGCTTCGTGAATACGATGCGCCCTTCGGTCGGCGGATCGCCCGCCACCGAGCGCACCGCGGCGATCCGATCGTAGAGCGCGCCCTGCGGATTGGTGAAAGTAAAGCGCTGCGGGCCGTCCATGACGGTCCATTCAGTCATTTGATCACCGCCGAAAATATTGCCACGCACGTCGCGCAAATCGATCACCAGGATGCCGCGCGGCGTGAGCAGGATGAAGTCCACGTGAAAATAGCCGCCCATGCCATCCGGCACCAGAACGTCGCGCACATAGTCTGACGCCGAGGCGGTCACCGCGGCGACCAGCGCCTTTTGCTTGCGACGGCGCCGATACCAGCGCCACACCCAGGAAAGGCCCCAGCCGAGCACCACGGCGCCGGCGACCAGAAACCAAGTCGTCGGCGGCAGCTTGCTCAACGTTGCCATCGGTTCGTTCATGCGTTGAGCGCGGCGCGCAGCCCCTCGAGGTTAGCCGGGATTTCGGTGAATGCGGTCGGCCGGGCGAATAGTCTCATGAGCGATTCCGGGACGGGTACTTGTTCACCGATGAGCGGCTCGACAATTTCCTTGAACTTCGCCGCGTGCGCGGTCGCAACAATAACCCAAGACGAGGCTCGGCGGCGCGCCGCCGGCAGCCGTGCATAGACTTCCGCCGCGACCGCGGTGTGCGGACACAGGATCCGGTCCCAGGCGTCAAATGCGGCACGAATGCGCAGGCTGATCGCCGCATCATCGATCGAGTCGGCGCTGACGGCGGCCACGAGTTCGGGCATTGTCGGAAAGAGATTGCGTAAGCGCTCCATATTGCTCGGATTACCCACGTCCATTGCCGATGCCAGGGTCTTGATGCTCGGACGCGGACGCCACAGCCCGCTGTGCAAATACTCCGGTACCGCGCGGTTGGCATTGCATGCCAGCACGATGTCGCCGATCGGCAGCCCCAACTTGCGTGCCCAGATGCAGGCGAGCGCATTGCCGAGATTACCGCTGGGGATGATGAACCCAGGACGCGTGCCGTGTTCGTGATGCAGCGCCAGGCTCGCCGCGGCGTAGTACACGATTTGCGGCAGGAGCCTGCCGAGATTGATGCTGTTGGCAGAGGACAGATCGAAGCGTGCGCGCAGATCGGGCGCCTGCAGGGCCTCCTTCACCAACCGCTGGCAATCATCGAACCTGCCGTGCACGGCGAGCGCGGTGACATTGCCGCCCCAGCAGGTGAGCTGCCGCTCCTGGGTCGGCGAGACCAAGCCCTTGGGAAACAGCACCGTGACGCGCATGCCGGGACGCTCGTGGAAGGCGGCCGCGACGGCACCGCCCGTGTCTCCGGAGGTGGCCACCAGCATGTTGAGCGCGCGCGAGTCGACGCGCGGCAGGCGCGCGAGCGCCGCGGCGAGAAAGCGCGCGCCGAAATCCTTGAAGGCGGCCGTCGGGCCGTGAAAAAGTTCCAGCATCGACAGTTTCGCGGCGGCATCGAGCGTGACGAGCGGCGCCGCGAAGTTGAAAGCCTCGCGGCTCATGGACGGCAGTTCCGCTGCGAGCGGATCCGCTGCGATGAAGGGCGCGAGCAGGCGCGCGGCGAGCGGCGCGAGATCCGCGCTGTGCGACGGCAGCGCGGGCGGCACCTGGGGCCAGCTCGCCGGTACATAGAGACCGCCATCGGGTGCAAGTCCCTGATACACGGCCGCACTGAAACCGACGGCGTTGCCGCGAGCGCGCGTGCTGATGAAGCGCATGGCGCTCATGCGACGACGCGCGCACCGGGCGAGTCGATGTCGACCACCCAGGCGTCAACTCCGATGGCGAGCTGTTCAAATGGCAGGCGCATCGCCGCCAGCACCGCCGCGGCGCGCGCCTCCTGGGCCCAGGCGAACAGCGCCGGGCCGGCGCCGGAGATCGAGCAGCCGAGCGCGCCGGCGGCGAGCGCGTCGCGGCGCACCTGCGCAAATCCCGGGATCAGCGCCTGGCGCTGCTTCTCAATGACCACATCCTCGAAAGAGGCCCGGATCATATCGAGATCGTTGGTGTAACAACCGGAAATGAACCCCGCCAGATTGGCCGTCTGCCATACGAAGTCGGACAGCTCCACACTGCCCTTCAAGAGCTCGCGTGCCTGTTTGGTGGAGAGGAACATGTGCGGGTGCACGATGATGGCGCGCACGCCGCCGGGAACCGGGATCTGCTTGACGCGCGGCTGGTCGATGCCGACGGTCAGCACGAGCCCGCCGAAGAGTGAGGCGGCAATATTGTCCACGTGCAGCGAGCCGCTGGCGACCTTCTCGCCCTGCATCGCAAATTTCAGCAGCTCAAGCCGGCTGCAGGGTGCATCGAGCAGCGCATTCACCGCCACCACGGCGGCGACGGCAGATGCGGCCGAGCCGCCGAGGCCCGAGCCGAGCGCGATACCCTTATCGATCTGCATCGTAAAGCCAAAGCCCGGGTGCAGGGCATCCACCATGGCGAGCACTGCGCGACCCGCGGTATTGCGCGCCGGATCGCGCGGCAGCTCGCCCGCAACTCCGCTCACGCTGTCGATGACTACCCCGGACGCCGCGCGCCGCGTGACGGTAACGCGATCCCCGAGTGCATCGACCGCAAAACCCAGAATATCGAAACCGATGGCGACGTTGCCGACGGAGGCGGGAGCAAATGCGGTCGCGCGCAGCCGCACTGCCGGTGGGCTCAAAGGCGCGCTCCAAGATAGGCGGCGAGGCGCAGCAGGTCTGCAAATACGCCGCCCGCGGTCACCTCCGGGCCCGCGCCCGGCCCCTGCACGATCAGCGGATTATCGCAGTAACGGCGCGTGGCAAAGCGCACGACATTGTCGGTCAGGGCAATATTGGCGAACGCATGCTGCGCGTCGAGTTCGGCAACGCCGACGCGGGCCCGGCCGTCGTTGGTGACCTTGCCGACGTAGCGCATCACCTTGCCCTGCGCATGCGCCGCGGCATAGCGCGCGCGCATCGCCTCATCGTAGCGCGGCAGTTCACTCATGAACTCGTCGGCCGAGGCGCTCTCGAGGCCCGCCGGCACGAGGCTCTCGATTGTGACGTCACTCAATTCCAGCGGCAGCCCCATCTCGCGGCCGAGGATGATGAGCTTGCGCGCGACATCGAGGCCCGAAAGATCATCGCGCGGATCAGGCTCCGTGTAGCCGCGTTGCCGCGCCGCGCGCACGATCTCGGAGAAGGCCGTGCGGCCGTCGTAGACGTTGAACAGATATGCGAGCGTACCGGAGAAAATGCCCTCGATGCTCACGACATCGTCGCCCGTCTCGCGCAGGTCGCGCAGCGTCTGGATGACCGGCAGCCCCGCGCCCACCGTCGCCTCGTACAGGTAGTGCGCGCGGCTCAAGCGCCGCGCTTCGCGCAGGCTCTGGTAGAACTCCCAGTCGGCACTGTTGGCCTTCTTGTTCGGGGTCACCACGTGGATGCCGCGCCGGAACCAGTCCGGATAGTGACGCGCCACCGAGTCGCTTGCGGTGCAGTCGATGAAGACCGTGTGCGGCAGGTAATCCGCGTGCACGTGCTCGGTGAAGCGCGCCATGTCCGCCGCGACCGACTGTGCATCGAGCGCGGCGCGCCAGGCCCCCAGATCGATGCCCGTGGTCGCGAGCACCATGCGCCGCGACGCGAGAATGCCGCGGATGCGCAGGTCGAGGTTGAACTGCTGGCGCAGGCGTTCGCTCTGGGAGGCGAGCTGCTCGAGCAACATGCGGCCGACGGCGCCTGGACCAATGACGCCGATCGACAACGTGTGCGGTGACAAATACAGGCCCGCATGCACGGCACGCAACGCGCGCGTCGCCTGACGCTCTTCGATGACGACGGAAATATTGCGCTCCGAGGCACCCTGGGCGATCGCCCGCACGTTGACGCTCGCGGAGCCGAGTGCATTGAAGACCTTGGCGGCGATGCCGGGGCGCCCCGCCATGCCGTCGCCCACCACCGCGAGGATCGCGAGGTCAAGATCCATGTCGATGCTCTGGATCTGGCCTTCCTGCAGCTCCTGCTCAAAGGCGGCGCGCACCACGCTCGCGGCGCGCGCGGCTTGGTCCTGCGGGATGGCACAGCAGATGGAGTGCTCGGAGCTGCCCTGCGAGATGAGGATGACTGAGATGCCCTCCTCGCGCAGCGCGCCAAACAAGCGGTGGGCGGTGCCGGGAACGCCGATCATGCCGGCGCCCTCGAGGTTGACGAGCGCCATGTGCTCGATACTGGTGATGCCCTTCACCGGCAGCAATGATTGCGGCTGTGCACAGATGAGCGTTCCCTGCTTGTGCGGCGCAAAAGTATTGCGGATCCAAATCGGAATCGCGCCGCCCACGGCGGGGGCCATGGTTTGCGGGTGAATGACCTTGGCGCCGAAATACGCAAGCTCCATCGCCTCGTTGTACGAGAGCGCATCAATCACGGTCGCGTCGGGAACGCGGCGCGGGTCGGCCGACAGAACTCCGTCGACGTCCGTCCAGATGTGGATCTCGCGAGCATCGAGCAGCGCGCCAAAAATGGACGCGGAGAAGTCGCTGCCGTTGCGCCCCAGCGTCGTCTGCACACCGCGCGCTTTGCTCGCGATGAAGCCGGTGATGATCAACGTGCCGCTGAAATCGTCGGCGACGATTTCGCGCAGGCTCGCATGCGACTGCGACCACTGCACCGCGGGTCCGAGCGATCCCCACTCCACCGCCACCACGCGCCGCGCGTCGACCCATTGCATCGCGCCGGGGCGCGTTGCGCGCTGCGCAAAGTATCGATGGAAGAGCCGCGTCGACCAGATTTCACCGAAACCCGCCACCAGATCGCTCACCTCACGGGAAGCGGTGCGGGTGAGCGTCACGCTGCGCAGGATGCCGTCAAGATCCTGGCAGTCGCGGTCAAAGCCTGCGAGGTAGTCGCGCGCCGCGGCGGCGGCGAGCAGCGTCCCGGCCATCTGCGCATGCCGCTCGCGCAGCAGCGCGATCTCGGTGCGGAAGGCTACGTCCTGCTGCTCGGCCAAGCTGACGAGCCCGAGCAGCGCATCCGTCACGCCGCGGCAGGCGGACAGCACCACTGCCAGGCGCCCCGGCGCCTGCGCTTCGAGAAGCGTGGCGACGCGGGCGAAGCAATCGGCGTCCGCGACGCTCGATCCTCCGAACTTGTGGACGATCCAACGATCCGAACTGGCCATCGAATAGAGGTTTCACGACGAAAAGGCGCTGCGACTGTACTGACGCGCGGATGCGCACGCAACCCAGCCACGCCAGCTCAATCCGCTGCATTCACCTTCAGCAGCGCGTCGCCGTCACGCACGCGCCGCCCGGCGCTGACGCGCAGCTCCGCGACGACGCCGGCGGCGGCAGCGATCAGCGTGTGCTCCATCTTCATCGCTTCCATGACGACGAGCGCCTGACCGCGCGATACGCGCTCACCCTCAGCGACCCGCACCGCCAGAATCACGCCCGGCATGGGTGCGCGCACGGTGCCATCCGCCGCCACCGCCAGTGCCACAGCCACCGCACTCACCCGCTCGAAGCGGTGCCACTCGGCGTCGAGCCAGACGGCAACCCGTTCGCTTTCGATATGGGCCGACCATTGCACGAGCTCCTCTGCGACGCGCGCGCGCGCCTCAAGGCGCGCGGCCTGCCGCCCGATGACTTCGAGATCCTCGACGTCGAGCGCCGCGCCGTCGAGTTCGATCTGCCAGCGCCGGGCGCGCAGGACGGCGCGGATCACGTGCGCCGCCGCGCCCGCGGCCTGCAAGCGGATGACCGCGCAGCCTGCCTCATTCAGCGCCCAGGCGTCGCCTTGGCTCCACGGTGAGCGCGGCAGCTCCCGTGCCGCCATCAAAAGCGTGAGGGCGGCCAGCAGCACCGCGCGCCGCGCCTGCACTGCCAGCTCCGGCAAGAGCGCGGTGCCGCGCGCATCGATCAGGCGCGTGAAGATGCGCCCCGAGCGCACCTCGCCATCGCCGGCCAGCGCAAGGAGCGCGGGCAGGTTGGTCGTCACGCCGTCGACGCGGCAGGCGCGCAGCGCGCGCTGCAGTTCGGACAGGGCCGCATCGCGATCGACTGCGACGACGATGAGCTTGGCGAGCAACGCATCGTAGTGGGTGCCCACGCGGTCGCCCGCCGCAATGCCGGCATCGATGCGCACGGACGCGCCCGGCGCCGGCCAGATGAGCTCGGTTAATTTGCCGCTGGTCGGCAGAAAGCCGCGGCGCGGGTCCTCCGCATAGAGGCGCGCCTCAAAAGCATGGCCCGTGGCGCGCACCTCGCTCTGAGTCATGGGCAGCGCCTCGCCCGCTGCGATGCGCAATTGCCACTCGACCAAGTCAATCCCGAGAATCATCTCCGTGACCGGGTGCTCGACCTGCAGTCGCGTATTCATCTCGAGAAAGAAGCAATCCTCGCCGTCGACGACGAACTCCATGGTGCCGGCGTTTTCATAGCCGACGGCGCGCGCGCCGGCCACCGCGTAGGCGTGCAGCCGCGCGCGCAGCTCAGCGGACAGGGCGGGTGCGGGCGCTTCCTCGATGACCTTTTGATGACGGCGCTGCAGCGAGCAATCGCGCTCCAGCAAATGCAGGCAGTGTCCGTGGCCATCGGCGATGACCTGCACCTCGACGTGGCGCGCGCGCTCGATGAATCTTTCCAGCATCACGCGGCCATCGCCGAAGGCGCGCTGCGCCTCGCCGCGGGCCGAGGCGAGCGCCGCGGGCAGTTCCTGCAGGTCGCGCACCACCCGCATGCCCTTGCCGCCACCGCCCGCCACCGCCTTGATGAGAAGCGGAAACCCGATGCGCTCGGCCTCGCGCGCCAGGCGCGCTGCATCGTGCTCCGTCCCGAAGTAGCCGGGCACGACCGGCACGCCCGCGCCCTGCATCACCCGCTTCGCCTCATCCTTGAGGCCCATCAGCCGGATTGCCGCCGCCTTCGGCCCGACGAATACGATCCCGGCCGTGGCACAGGCGTGCGCAAATTCGGCGCTTTCCGCAAGGAACCCATAGCCCGGATGCACCGCCTCGGCGGCGCTTGCGCGCGCCGCCTCGAGCAATGCCGGGATGCTGAGATAGCTGTCGCGCGCACTGGCAGGCCCGATGCGCACGGCCGCATCGGCGAGGCGCGTATGCAGCGCCTCGGCATCGGCGTCGGAATACACCGCGATCACACGCAGGCCGAGACGTTGCGCCGTGCGCGTGATGCGGCAGGCGATCTCACCGCGATTGGCGATCAGGAGCGTCTTGAACATGGGCCGCCCGCGTGCGCGTTCACGTTTCCTGAAAGAGCTCGCGCCCGATCAGCATGCGGCGGATCTCATTGGTGCCCGCGCCGATCTCATAGAGTTTGGCATCCCGCAGCAAGCGTCCGGCGGGGTAGTCATTGATATAGCCGTTGCCGCCCAGCGCCTGGATCGTCTCGAGCGCGCAGCGCGTGGCGCTCTCGCTCGCAAAGAGAATGCAGCCGGCGGCGTCGAAGCGCGTCGTGCGTCCCTGATCGCAGGAGCGTGCCACGCTGTAGACGTAGGCGCGTGCCGCGTTGAGCACGGTGTACAGATCCGCAAGCTTCCCCTGGATCAGCTGGAAACTGCCGATCGGCGCGCCAAACTGTTTACGCTCGCGCACGTACGGCAGCACCAGATCCAGGCACGCCTGCATGATGCCGAGCGGGCCACCGGCGAGCACGACCCGCTCGTAGTCAAGGCCGCTCATCAACACCTGCACGCCGCGTCCCGCCTGGTGCAGGACATTCTCAATCGGCACGCGACAATCATCAAACACGAGTTCGCAGGTGTCCGAGCCGCGCATGCCGAGCTTGTCGAGCTTCTGCGCGGTGCTGAAGCCGGGAAAGTCCTTCTCGATGATGAACGCGGTAATGCCCGGGGTGCCCGATTGCGCATCGATTTTCGCATACACCACCAGCACATCCGCCGACGGTCCATTGGTGATCCACATCTTGCGGCCATCCAGAAGGTAGTGGTCGCCCGACAAGGTTGCGGCGAGGCGCATGCTGACCACGTCCGAGCCGGCCTGCGGCTCGCTCATGGCCAGCGCGCCCACATGCTCGCCGCTCAAGAGCCGCGGCAAATAGCGGCGCTTCTGCTCCACGGTTCCCCAGCGGCGCAGCTGATTCACGCACAGGTTCGAATGGGCGCCATAGGAGAGGCCCACTGAGGCACTCGCGCGGCTGATCTCTTCCATCGCGACGACGTGTTCCAGATAGCCCAGGCCGCTGCCGCCATGCTCGGTCTCGACGGTGATGCCGAGCAGACCGAGCGCGCCCAGTTCGGGCCACAGGTCACGCGGAAAGACATTCGAGGCGTCGATCTCCGCTGCGCGCGGCGCGATGAGTTCGGCCGAGAATTCGCGCACGGTCTTGCGCAACAGATCGACGCTCTCACCCAGCGCGAAATCAAATTCGATCAAGCTTCCGCACTCCTATCCTTGGGGTGACGAAAATTGTCGGACTCGTCCTCGTCGCTGCGTGGCGCAAGGCAGGCAAAGTCCTTCTCGATGACGATGCGCAGATCGACCGCGCCATGCTGCTGCACATGGTCGAGCGTGACGCGCTCGCTGGCGCACCAGTCGCGCGCAACGCTTTCGGGCACCTGGATCTCAATCACGCCGTTATCGAACGTCGCGCCCAGCGTCGCGGCGGCGGCTGCGCGCTGCAGGCGATAGACGAGCACCCCGTGCGGGCTGATGTGGACGCGCTCCTCGACCCGGCCGCTTTCGGCCAGCTGCTGCACCTCCCCGCGCGTCAGGCGCAGGCGCAACGAATCGCCTTTCATTCTGAGCTTCACGGTGCGCCCTGCGCGCGCGCGGCGCGCTCGAGGATGCGCTGCGCTCTCAGCAGATGCGGCCGGTCGAGCATCTGCCCATCGAGGCTCAGCACCCCGGCATCCGGCGCAGCCGCAAATGCCGCGATGACGGCGCGCGCGCGCGCAATCTCCTCGGCCCGCGGGCTGAAGGCGGCATTGATCGGCCCGACCTGCGCGGGGTGAATCGCGAGCTTGCCCATGAAGCCGTCACGGCAGGCGCGGGCGGCCTCGCGGATGAGCGCTGCGTTGTCGCGCAGATCGACGCACACGCCGTCGATGGCGGCGATCCCCGCCGCGGCCGCAGCGAGCAGGCACAGCGAGCGCGCGAGCTCAAATGTAAAGGTCAAAGAGCCGTCCGCTTCGCGGGCGCTCGCGCCCAGCGCGCAGGACAGATCTTCGACGCCCCAGGTTAGGCCCGCCAGACGCGGATTCAGCGTGGCGGCGTACTCACCCAAGGCGAAGAGTGCCGGCGCGGTCTCGGTCGCGATGACCAGCAGCTTCGTCGTCCCGGGCGGGCAGTGGTTCGCGCTCTCGAGTCCCGCGAGCAGGCGGGTCACCTCCAGGACCTCGCGCGCGGATGAAACCTTGGGCAACACGATGCCATCCGGCGCGCCCGCCATCACGGCCGCCAGGTCTTGGGAAAGCTCGCCGCTCGCGAGTGCGTTCACGCGCACCCACAGCTGCTGCGCCGCTCGCGAGCGGTGGCCGAGCAGAAAGTCGCGCACGCGCGTGCGCGCCTGCGGCAGCTGCTGCGCGGCGACCGAATCCTCCAGATCGAGGATCAGGGCGTCCGCTGCGCTCGCCGCCGCCTTCTCCTGCTTCCTGGCGCTGTCACCGGGGACAAAGAGCCAGGACCTTAAGGCTGCCGTGGCGCTCATGCCGGCTTCTTCAGCATCAGGGCGGCACGGCGGCAGGATGCGACTTCTTCCCCCCGCTGATTGAATGCGCGCTGCTCGAAGGTGACGATGCCGGAGTCCGCTCGCGAGCGGCTCTCGCGCTTGGCGAGCACGCGGGTCTCGGCCCGCAAGGTGTCGCCCACGCGCACCGGCTGCGGAAACTTCACCTCCTCCCAGCCGAGATTGCCCAGGGTCGTGCCGTAGGTCGTGTCATAAACCGACAGCCCGACGAGCAGGCCGAGCGTGAACACGCTGTTCACGATGCGCTCGCCGAAAACCGTGCCCTTGGAATACTCGGCATCCAGATGCAAGGCGGCCGGATTCATGGTGAGCGCGCTGAACAGCAGGTTGTCCGTCTCCGTGACGGTGCGCCGCACGGCGTGCTCGAATCGCTGCCCGACCTCGAATTCCTCGAAATAAAGTCCCGCCATGCCGACATCGCTCCTCGGCTGCCTAGTCTAGCAGCGCTCCCGGCTCATAACCGCAAGCCGGGCGCCCCAAACCAACGGGTATTTCATGCGCCCGGCGCTGCGCCCGTATATTCGGAGCATGTACCGCTACGACGATATCGATCAGACATTGGTCGCCGAGCGCGTGGCCGAGTTTCGCGACCAGACGCGCCGTTTTCTCAGCGGCGAACTCTCCGAGGACGACTTCCGGCCGCTGCGCCTGCGCAACGGCCTTTATATCCAGCGCCATGCGCCCATGCTGCGCATCGCCATCCCCTACGGCCTCTTGAACTCGGTGCAGCTGCGCAAGCTCGGCGACATCGCGCATCGCTATGATCGCGACTACGGGCACTTCACGACGCGCCAGAACCTGCAGCTGAACTGGCCGTCGCTGGCGAGCGTTCCGGACATCCTCGCCGAGCTCGCCACGGTGCAAATGCACGCCATCCAGACGAGCGGCAACTGCGTGCGCAACGTCACCGCGGATCACCTCGCGGGGGTCGCCCCGGATGAGCTCGACGATCCGCGCCCCTACTGCGAAATCATCCGCCAATGGGCGACGCTGCATCCGGAGTTCACCTACCTGCCGCGCAAGTTCAAGATCGCCGTGACCGGCTCCCCGGCGGATCGCGCCGCCTCGGAGGTGCACGACGTCGGGCTGCACATGCGGCGCGATGACGCCGGGCACATCGGCTTTGAAGTGCTGGTGGGCGGCGGCCTCGGGCGCGCCCCGGCCATCGGTCAGATCATCCGCGACTTCCTGCCATTGCCGGATCTGCTGTCTTATCTCGAGGCGATTCTGCGGGTCTATAACCGCTACGGGCGGCGCGACAATATCCATAAGGCGCGCATCAAAATACTGGTGAAATCACTGGGGGCTGAAAGGTTTCGCGATGAGGTGGAGGCGGAATGGCTGGCCGCACGCGCGGATGCGCCGCAGCTTGCGGCGGCGGAAGTGGAGCGCGTACGGGCGTTCTTCGCGCCGCCACCGTACGAGTCGCTCCCCGATATCGACGCGACGGCGGGTCGCGAGCCGGAATTTCACGCCTGGTATCGCTACAACACGCGGCCGCATCGGCAGCCGGGCTATCGCGCGGTTTTCGTGTCCCTGAAAGCGCACGGCAAACCTCCGGGCGACATGACGTCCGCGCAGATGGCCGCGCTTGCGGCACTCGCCGAGGAGGTGAGTTTTGGCCTCATTCGCGTCGCGCATGACCAGAACCTGCTGCTCGCCGACGTGCGCCAGCAGGATCTGTACGCAACCTGGCTTGCGCTGCGCCGCGAGGAACTCGCGACCGCCAACATCGGCATGCTGACGGACATGATCGCCTGCCCGGGCCTCGACTTCTGCGGCCTTGCCAACGCCGGCACGATCAGTGTCGCCCGCGACATCCAGAAGCGCTTCGATGATCTCGACTATCTCTATGACCTGGGGGAAATTGAAATCAAGATGTCCGGCTGCATGAACGCCTGCGGCCATCACCACGTCGGGCATATCGGCATTCTCGGAGTCGAGAAGCACGGCGAGGAGTGGTATCAGATTACGCTCGGCGGGTCGGTCAACGGCTTTACCGCCCTCGGCCAGGTGATCGGTCCTTCGGTACGCCAACACGCGGTGCCCGCGACCATCGAGCGTCTCGTTGATGTGTATCGCGAACAGCGCGACCTCGGCGAGCGCTTTATCGACACCTATCGCCGCATCGGCATGGCACCGTTTAAGGAGCGCGTCTATGCGGCACCTGCTGCGGCGGCATGAGATCGTCGCCGACGACTGGCGCCACTTCGACGCCGAGGCGCCTGCGGCGAGCGACGCCGGCGGCATCATCGTCGCGTTCGCCGAACTGCGCGCCCATCGGCAGACGTGGCTGTCACGGCAGGGCCCTCTGGGCGTGCGCATCGGACCTGCCGACCCGCTGGAAGATCTGGCGCCGGATCTCGCCCGCCTCGCGCTCGTCGCGGTGGAGTTTCCCGGGCCGACCGAAGGCCGCGGCTACACGCAGGGCCGGCTCCTGCGCACGCGGTTCGGTTTTAGCGGCGAAATGCGCGCAGTCGGACCCGCGGTCAAGCAGGATCTTATATTCGCGCTGGCGCGCTGCGGATTTGATGCCTTCGAAGTCGCGCCGGGCGAGGATCTTGGCGCCTGCCAGTACGCGCTGCAACGCTACAGCGTCGCGTATCAGCGTGCCGCGCCCCTGCTGGGCCGCTTGCGGCAGCGCGAGTCGGCTCCGCGGCCCTGACCTCTAGCGGTGCGGCAGCTCGATATCCGCAAAGAGCTTTGCCACCTCAGGCGCAGACCCCAGACGGTGCGCGCGCTCGATCAGACGCCGATCCAGGTGCGGCGCCAACAGCTGCGCAAATTCGTACATGTATTTTCGCAACAGCGTGCCGCGCCGGAATCCGATCCACGTCGTGTGGGCGTTGAAGAGGTGGGCGGCGTCGAGCGCCACCAGGTCCGCATCTTCGGTCGCGTCCACCGCCATGCTCGCGACGATCCCCACGCCGAGACCTAAGCGCACGTAGGTCTTGATGACGTCCGCATCGCGCGCCGTAATGGCAACGTTGGGGACCAGGCCGCTCTTCGCAAA
>Ga0302326_10019054_pt1 | contig 14200 bp, 9 predicted proteins | sample Palsa_T0_3_FD_202264 | JGI IMG/M metagenome (GOLD analysis project Ga0302326, IMG submission 202264) | Peat permafrost microbial communities from Stordalen Mire near Abisko, Sweden - Palsa_T0_3 | ecosystem: Environmental > Terrestrial > Soil > Palsa > Peat permafrost | place: Sweden: Abisko... | reverse complement strand
GTTGCTGCCTTAAGCTCGGATGTCCAATCGGTTTTCACTCCCTGCATTTGCCAGCGCTGGCGGGATCAAGCCGGCCTCTTCCTCCGGCGCCACTTGAGGCCTGCCGGTTTGCGCCGATGGATTAAAGGCTCCTTGTTCCCTTTGCGAAGATTGACCCTGCTCACCGGAAAGCTGCGACCCCAGGTTATGTACCTCAATGGATGCGTTGAGACCGAAGTCTTCCCCGAGCTTCGTCTGCATGGTGGAGACGTGAGCTGAAATAGCCTGGCTTAGGTCGCTGTGGTCGAGCGATATACGCGCCACCATCTGGTCGGGAGTGATTGTCGTGCGAATCGAAATCTCGCCGAACTCGCTCGAACGCATCCCCACGTGCATCTCCGACTCACCCATGGCCTGCATAAGCTTTGCGGTATTCACGCTGGACGCCGCTACCGCCTCGCTGCCGTCAGAGTGCGACGGTACCGGAATACTCTGTTGCTCGCCAAGGCGCGCCGCGGTTTCAGAAACGCCCGGTCCGCGCTGAGCGGTTGCTGCCACGGCTGCCGCCGGCACAGGAACTGTTTGCACTTGTGCCTGTGTTAGTGTCTGCGCCTGTGCCTGCGCTTGAGGCGCCGCGCTGTCTGCAGTTCTGGGAGCCGCGTCCGCCGTGTGCGACGGATCTGCTTGCGCAGCTTGCGACGATTGTGCGTTGGTCGGAGAGTTGTATGGCATTGCGCTGGAACCGCTGGCCCCATCGCTGGCCTTGACTGTTAAGGCATTGCCAGTGTTTGCGACCGCCGGATTCCTTGGGTTGCTCGCACCGGGCGTTGCCTTCTGAAACAAATTGCTAACAGGCTGACTACCATATTCGCTGCTCGAGTGAGCAGCGGCCATTGGAAGCGTGGCGGGGAACGCGAATATTTCTTCGGCGGCTGGAGCAGCCTTGCCCGGCCGATTGTCGAGATTTGCCCCAGACGTACCTGGAGCGGCGGCCTTGCCGGCAACAGCAGCGGGCTGCGCTGCGACTGAGGCAGAATTGCCTGCGACAGCGACTGCTTTATCTGAGACAGCGGCGGCCTGAGTAACCGCACCCGCGGATTTGGTGGCGACTACAAGGGGCTGGGCAGCGAAAGCGGCAGGTTTGTCAGCGACTGCCGCGGCCTGATTGGCGACAGCAGGTGGTTTGCCGGCGGCGGTCGAAGGCTGGGCGGCGACAAATGCAGGCTGAACGGCGTCAAGCGCGGGCGTGGCAGCGAAAGCGGCGGGTTGGGCAGCGGTTCCAGCGGATTTATCAGCTACCGCCGGCGGCCGGGCGGCAGCAGGAGTCAACTGGTCAGCTACAGCCGGCGGCCCGGTGACAGCTTCCGCGGGCTGAGCTACGACGGCAGGCTTCTGCGCGACAGCGGCGGGCTGCGCGGCGACAGCCGAGGTCTGAACTGCGACGACGGCGGGTTTGCTAATGGCAGCCTGGGTCTGAGTAGCAACAAAAACTAACTGGTCAGCGTCAGCCGGGAAGTTGCCAGCGACCGTGGCGGGCTTCGTGGCGGGTGTAGCGGCCTGGGCGGAGACAACCGCAGGCTCGGGAACGGCTGCTAGTTTCACAGCGATGGAGGCGGGCCGGGCAGCGAACGGCGCGGGTCGATCAGCGGCTGCATTGAATTTGTCAGCAACTGCCGCGGGCTGAGCAGCGACGGCAGTGGGCCGAGCGGCGACAACCGCAGGCTCGGCAATGACAGCAGGTTTGGCAGCGACTGCGGGAGGCTGATCAGCGACAGCTGTTAATTGGTCAGCGACAATCGGGGGATTACCTGAGACGGTCGCGGGCTGTGCGGCGACAAACGAAGGGTCGGGAACGACGGCAGGATTGGCAGCGACCGCCGGAGGCTGATAAGCAACAAAGGTTGACCGGTCAGCGATAAGGGCGGGCTTGCCAGCAACTGCGGCGGGCTGAGCTTCGGCGGCAGCGGGCTGGGCGGCGAGAACCGCAGACCGGGGAACGGCAGCGACGGGCTCGTCAGCTTCCACTGCGGACTGCGCAACGACAGCCAGAGCCTGATCGACCACAACCGAAGGTCGGTCCGCGACCGCCCCGGGCTGAGCTGTAACGGCTGCTGAATGGACGTGGAGAACCGCAGGCTGAGGAACTAAGGCGGCGCGTTCGTCACCGACTAAGGCAGGCTGCGCAATAACAACCGGGGGCCGATCAACGGCAGCGGAAGGTTTGCCCGCGACCGGCCCGGACCTAGCTACAACGGCAGCAGACCGGACAACCACAGCCGCAGACTGATCAATTACAGATGAAGGTTGGTCAGCGACTGCCGCGAGCTGAGCTGCGACGGCATCTGGCTGGACGGCGAGAGCCGCAGGCAGAGGGACGAAGACAGCGTGTTCGTCAGCGACTACCGCGGGCTGCGCAATAACAACCGCAGGCCGACCCATGACAGGCGAAGGTTGGTCAGCAACCGTCATGGGATGGTCAGCGACGGCGGCGAACTCGCCGACGGGAACCGCGGGCTGCGCAACAGCGACCGCAGGCCGATCAATTACAGCTGAAGGTTTGTCAGCGACGGCCGCGAACTGAGTTACGACGGCAGCGGGCCAGACGGCGGCAACCGCAGGATGGGGATCGATGGCAGTGGGTTTGTCACCGGCTATGGTGAACTTCGCAACTTCAGCCACGGCATGATCAACGACTGCTGAAGGCTTGCCAGTGACTACGGCGGACTGGGCTACGACAGTCGGTGGCCGATCAACGGCAGCGGAAGGTTTTTCAGCAACCGTCATGGGATGGTCAGCGACGGCGGCGAACTCGCCGACGGGAACCGCGGACTGACCCACGACAGCCGCAGGCCGATCAACCTCAGCGGAAGGTTTGTCAGCGAATCCCGCGGGCTGAGCGACCCCGACTGCAGGCTTGGGGGCGACGGCGGCGGATTTGTCATCGACTAAGGCGGACTGCGCAAAGTTAGTCACTCCCCGATCAACGACAGCGGAAGGTTTGTCAGCGACGGTCGCATGCTGAGCTACGACGCCATCGGGCCAGGGAGCGACAACCGCAGGCTGGGGATCGACGGGGGCGGGCTTGTCAACGACTAAACCGGGCTGCGCATTGACAACAGCAGGCCGATCAACGACAGCGGAAGGTTTGTCAGCGACGGCCGCGGGTTGAGCTACGACGGCAGCTGGCTGGGCGACCCCGACTGCAGGCTTGGGAACGACTGCGGCGGATTTGTCATCGACTACGGCGGACTGCGCAACATCAGCCACGGCATGATCAACGACAGCGGAAGGTTTGTCAGCGACCGCCGTGGGCTGAGCTACGAGGGCAGCTGGTTTGTCAGCGACGACGGTGGACTGCGCAGCGTTAACGGCGGCCCGATTAAGGAAAGCTGAAGGTTGGTCCGCGACCGCCGTGGGCAGGTCAACGACAGCGGCGAACTCGGCAGCAAGAACCACGGCCTGCGCAACCACTGCCGCGGGCCGATCAACGACGGCGGAGGGTTCGTCAGCGACTGCCGTGGGCTGACCTACGACTGCAGCGGGCTGGGCGAACCCGACTGCAGCCTGGGGATCGCCAGCGGCGGTCTGGCCGACGACGAATGCAGGCTGGGCGACGGCTGTGGCTACCTTGGCAGAAGCAACTGGCAGCGGATCAGCGATTGTTGCAGGTTTGCGACCGGCTACGACGGGCTCCGCAGCGAGAGCGAGGGGTCGGACTACAACAGCGGCAGGTCTGTCACCGACTGCGGTAGATTGGCCGGGGACTGCTGCGGGCTCGTCAACCACGGCTTCTGACGGAGCGGCGGCAGCAACCGGCCGGGCAGCGACAAACGCGGGCCGATCACCGACCGCGACGGGCTCCGCAGCGAGAGCGGGAGATTGGACTGCGGCAGAGGCTGGTTGGGCGGCGACAGCGGCATTCCCGGGGTCCGTCTGATTCGGCAGCTTCGTCGTTAACGTAGACTGTTCCGGCGTTGCTGTTTGCCGCGTTGATTGCAGGTCGATGAACCCCGGAGGCGTATTCCTTCTGGCTGGTACCGCAACGACGCTAACGGCCCCAGCGATTGATGCGGATGGTCCGACGTTGGTTAGAGGCCGATTCTCTACCCCTTTTAGATCTTGACCCTTCGGAGCCTTCTCATGATCGGCGAGAGAATCGGCGACAGGATTACGGCGACTATCATTTTCAGAGATGGACGGTCCGATCGCAGGCTGCTGCCGATCCGTCGTGCCCTTTGTTGCACTCGCTTCGGCACCGGGTACGGCCAAGTCGCGGGGAGAAGTCTCTTGAACTTGTGCGCTCGCAACGGTTCGCGAACCCACGCCCGCAACCGAAGTGGCCTGCACCGGAGGATTCAACGATGCGTCGGCGATTGCAACATCATCCGGAGTCTGCGATGTCGGCTCATTGGAAAGCCTATGCAGGCCAGTGTTGGCCAAATTCTTGCCGAAGACTTGCGCCTCATGCGTACTTACCAGCACTGGTTCAGGCGTACTTGCCGGCGTTGCCGCGGTTGTGTTTACCGGTATTACTTCAGGCGTGGTCACCGGCGTCAGCTTGGGCGTGCTCGGCGGCACTGGCTCAGCCATTTCGCTGGACGCACTAGCCTTCGAATCGGAATGTACCGAAGCAACGGAAACTGTCGCCAAAACTGAAGCCTGCACATTTGCCGTTTCGGTGGCTGCGCGCGAAACTCCAACCTCGGCGACTCCAGACGATTCGCCTTTTATCTGCGCGGAACCCAGCTGAGCCGCTGGACTCTGCATCGAAAATGAGCTACTCCCGGCCGGTGAAAAGTCCGCAACACCAGAGGCGCTGCCATTCGCTTCGGCGGAGGTCAGTGGCGTTTCTTTCTGCTGAGCAGCCGCGCTGCCTGCATCGCTGAATTCGAATTGCGGTTGCCCTGAACCATTGCCAGAAACTGCATCTTCGGTTGCGCTCACTCGCATCCGCAGAATGGCTGCGCCGGAGGTGCTCGCCTGTGGCTGCCATATCGGAGCAGAACTCGGAACTGTCGCCGCCGAGGAAGCAGGTACGGAAGCGGCTATGACCGACGTCTTCACGCTTATAGATGTCAGAACATTTGCTGGAACTGCGGTTTCCCGCGCGGCCGGAAGCACCTGCTGAAATCCACGAATCGACGGCCCGGCCTGCATTGCAGGCAGCGATACAGGACCTGAGACAGCCGGCGCCGCGGATTGAAGCATGCTAGCGAGTTTGGAGACCGTCATCGCTTCCGCAATTGACCCGGTGCTCTTCGGAGCCTCGTTCTGCCTCGCGGCGGGCACCATCTGACTAGGGGTTTCGACAGGCGTCGCATTCCGCGTGAGCAGTTGCGATGGATCACTCGATGTTTCCTGCGCCGCGGACATGAGCGCAGTCTTCTCATTGTCAAATGCCTTCGTTCCTATTTCCGCGAGGCTGCCTTGGGAACGTTCCTTCAGCGTCGCAGTCGAGTCGGTCCGCTGGTTGGCAATGCTGGCCGCGGTACCTTGCACCGAAATCTGCCCTGGCAAACTGGTAACGCCTGTTTGCGGCGAAGCCACTACCTTCGCCCCGTCTGCGTACCGCCTCGCTCCAGTAGGCATCGAGCTGCTTGCCGCGATTCCCGCTTCAGGCGCGCCCACTTCCGTCCCTGCCGAGGCGTCAACGGTCGTAGCACTCCACGCCAAAGGCCGTGAAGATGAAACAGTTGCGACCGTTTGCGATGATGAGCCGGAGTCCGTCGCGACAGACGAAGTTCGCCTCTGTTCTCCGTTCGCAACCGTCGAAGATATCCCACCAAACAACGGGACAATCTGCGGCGCACTCGGCTTTACCTGTGTCGCCGTTGAATCTGGATCGATAGGCAGAGCTACCGCGGCACCGGCAATGCTCTCCCCGAGAGCGACGGAAGTCAACGCCGGATCTCCCTGGAGACTTGCCAAGCGCGTAGCCCCAATCGACTCGAAGTTGGTCTTTGCACTCGGATTTGTGACGCTTTCGCGTGGAACCTCCTGCTTCGATGCCCCCGCGAACACGCTCTGAAAGCCATTTCCGGGTGGGCCGGCTTGTTTAAGAAGCTGTGTAGGAAAAGTGGACATTACCGGAGCTGAAGAAGTGAGTACGCTCGCAGCACTGGCCGCCGCCTGTGGGCGCGCTCCAGTCACAACTGCGGGCGATTCGCTCCTTATCCCGTGGCCATACGCAGGCCCATCTGCCTTTTTCACAGGCACCGTCTTCTCTTGTGCGACAGGCGCCAAGGTTGCAGCGCCGCTCACAGTGCGATTACCCGGCACGGAATCCGGCGCTCTCTCCTGTTGAATATTTTGTGGAAGGGTCGTCGCAATGGTTCCTGCATTCAGCGTCGCGCCCGGATTCACCTGGGCGAATGCGGAGATCTCCTGTACTGAAAGATTCAAGATCGTCTTCTGATCGGAGTTGGCTGCCTTGCCGGCCTGCGCGGACGAAATTGCAGAAGAACTGGAGACGGGAACTGTGATTCGAGTCGGTACGCTGTGTCCATTGGGCGCTGCACTCAAACTGTCTCCGCTCACCACTCCTAACGATGTGCTGCTGGCTTTACGGCCATTCTCTTGCCCGTTCGATTCCTGCGCTGCTGAAGACCGCAGCCCATTCATGGCCGGAAGTTTCGCAGTTCCGGGAGCACTCTCATCATCGGTTGCAGAGGGCTGCGACGTATCGCCCTGCGGACTCACAGCAAGACCGGCCCCACTTGTCTCACCATTTGTCTGCGTGCCGGACTCCATCAATCCATTGGCCGACGGTTCTTCCTGCGACGTACTCGTCAGCACATCCAGAAACGATATGAGCGACGGCCGGGCAGGCGCCGGCGAGAACAGGACCAGGCCCAGGGACGCCGCTGTGGATGCGATACGCACACCCATGCCATTGCACGTTACGCGCCAACAAAGCCTTCGCTCCCAAGGTTGCCTGCATGTGAGAACAGCTCATTCCAAACAACTTTTGGACCCACTTTTTTGGGACGCCCAATTATCGATAGGAAATGCGGCAAACCTTGCCGTGTGCACTGGGCAAAGTATGCCTATCCGTCATGCTGATGAAGCGAGGGATTCCGGGGCGACCGTGGACGATCTGCGCTTTAAGTCTCCGATTGACTCATTGCTATTTGCGGTGTCGGCGAGCCATGAACATGTCGTCGAGTTGCTTCTGCTGTGCGCGAGACTGCTTCTGGTCATATTCGTCTCGCTGCTTTTCCAGCATGCCCGTGAGCGCTTCGCGGTCGCGGTGAGAAGCCTGGTATACCTTCATTTGCTCTGCCAACTCGAGTCTCAGCTTCTGAATTTGCACGACGAGAATCTTCTTCTTTTCCGTTGCCGCTTCTGCCCGTCCCTCATAGGCCTGCAGTTGCACGGCGGGAATCGGCACTTGCATCGCCTGTTCCCGTGCAGTCTGCACACGGGCGATCTCTGCATTCAGTTCTTCAAGCTCGCGCGCCGCGCGGGACATGTCAAGCTGAAGTTTCTTGAGCGCGCGTTCCTCGCGCTGTTCCGCATGCTCTCGAACCAAAAGCACAGCCGCAAGTGGGAAGCGAAAGGGCATGGCTAGCTCGGTAGAGCCATCAACTGCGCAACAATGTCGGGGTATCTGACCAGGACATCCGGGGTCTGTTGCAAGAACGCATTCAGCGCGGGCAAATTCTGAATCGCGCTATCGAGGACCGGATCGCTGTTTTTCTGGTAGGCGCCTATGCGGATCAGGTCCTCTGACCGCACATAGGCCGACATCAACAGCCGCAGCGCGTTTGCCTTGGCAAGATGCTCTTTCGACACCATGCTCGACATCAATCGGCTGAGGCTCTCAATGATGGAGATGGGAGGATAGTGGCTGCGCATCACCATGTTTCTGTCCAGGATCACATGCCCGTCGAGAAGCGAACGGACCGTATCGACAACAGGATCCTGTTGGTCGTCGCCTTCCATCAGCACTGTATAGAAGGCAGTAATGCTGCCCTGCGCGAAGTTGCCAGCGCGCTCCACCAGGCGAGCCAGCATGTTCAACACGGAAGGCGTGTAACCCTTCGCTGTCGGAGGCTCGCCTGCCGCCAATCCGATCTCGCGCTGCGCCATGGCGAAGCGCGTCAGCGAGTCTGCAATAAGCAAAACGTTTTTGCCCAGGCTTGCAAAATACTCGGCAATCGCGGTTGCTGCCAGCGCGGCGCGGATGCGCAACAGCGGCGATTGATCGGAAGTAGAGACCACGACAACGGAACGCCGCAGGCCCTCTTCGCCAAGGACTTCAAGGAACTCTCCGACTTCGCGGCCGCGCTCGCCAACCAGGGCCAGCACAGTCATCTCTGCTGCGGTTCCGCGAGCCATCATGCCAATCAGGGTGCTCTTGCCCACGCCGCTGCCGCCGAAGATGCCTAGGCGCTGGCCTCTTCCGCAAGTTAAGAAGCCATCGATCGCGCGAATGCCGCATCCGAGCGGTTCGCGAATAGCAACGCGCTCAAGCGGCAGCGGGGCCGATCCGTCAATGATGACCGCGCGCGCGGCGCGATAGTCCCCTTTTCCATCCAGCGGATTGCCGGCTGGATCGATAACGCGCCCCAGCAACTCCGGACCCACGCGAATCGAAGGACGCGCTCCCCAAGTCACAATTTGATCGCCAAGGCGAATGCCCTGCGGATGGTCGGCGGCCATTGACAACATGGTCGATCCGCGAAAACCAACGATCTCTCCGGCATAGCATCTGCCGCCATCGCCGATGATCTCGCACGACTCGCCGACAAAGCCGAACGGCCCTTCCGACTCAATCAGATTTCCGATGACCTGATTGATACGGCCCTTCCAGCGCAGTGTTGAACCTGCCTCCAGGGCGTGAATGTACGGGGCCAGAATCGGGCGATTCACCGGTTCACCGGTTTCAACGCAAGCAGATCGAAGAATCCCTGTTCGACCTCCTTCAGCTGTGTATCCAACCCGAAGTTGGCAACACCAAGTTCAGTCTCCAGCAGGCAGTCGTGTTCGCTCAGGTTCGCGTCTTCCACCACTTCCACGCGCGCGGCAACCGACGCGCCGGCAAAGTACTCCTTCCAGCGCGACGCGCGGCCGCGGCCCACACGGATCGTAACACTCGACCCTTCGCGGAGCCGTTCTATCGCCATTCTCACCAGCGAGGCCACGAGCATTGGATCAACCTGCGCTTCACGATGTAGAATCTTGGCGGCAATGGCCAACGCGAGTTGCACAACTTCCGCTTCGACGCGCGCAAAATACTCGCTGCGCTGCTCCTTGAATGAAGATACCGCGGCCACAACAGGCGCGTGCGCCGCTTGCAGCTTGAGTTCGTATTCCTGGCGCAGTCTGATCTCGACCTGTTGCGCCGCGTCGGCCCGCTCCCGCCTGATTCGGTCGGCGAGTTCATTTTCCGAGAGCGCAACCTCCGCGCGCCGCTGAGCCTCTTCATTGGCGGCCATATCCTCAAGGATGGGATTAATCGAGCCGCTCGAGTTCGTCGCTCCGCCCATGTCGCGATATTCCAGCGTCTTTACCGGAACAGGAATCATGTTGCCGAATTCCACGTTAGAGTACGTACTCATCGTCTCCCTCGCTCTTTAATGCGATCTTTCCCTCTGACTCAAGCTTGCGCGCGATTGCAACGATCTCCGTTTGCGCTTTCACAACGTCCTTACTGCGCACCGGTCCCATCGCTTCAGAATCTTCCTTCATCATTTCCACCGCCCGTGAAGACATGGTGCGATAGAAATGACTGCGCAGATCCTCGCGAGCGCCCTTGATCGCCACCATCAGCGTCTTCTTGTCGACTGAACTCATCAGCTCGCGTAGGTCCGTTTCGGGCACTTCAAGAAAATCGTCGAATGTGAACATCTGGTCGCGAATGCTGATGGCGAGCTTGGGTTCATCTTTCTCAATGCTCTCGAGGATTTCGCGAGCGGCCAGCGGATCCAGGCGGTTCATCAGTTCGGCCACGTCTCTGAAGCCGGCGCCGGAACTCCTGCTTTGATCGGCTACCCCGCGCAAACGCTTATTCAGCACCGCGGAAACTTTTGCGGCCACGTCCGGAGAAAACTGTCCGAGATTCGCGAGGCGTCTCACGCAATCGGCGCGCTGCTCTGGTTCCAACTTCATGAGAAGCGCCGAAGCCTGCTTTGCATCGAGATGTCCAAGAATGAGTGCCGTAGTCTGGGAATGCTCCCCAACCAGGAATCTTGCCAGCTTCTTGGGATCGAGCTTCTTCAGCGAGTCCATGCGCATCGTACTCATTTCGTCGGCTCTCATCAACCGCTGCACCATGCTCTTTGCGCCGCTGTCTCCAAAGGCCTTGATCAGCAGGCGGCTCGCCACGTCCTGGCCGCCCACCGCGAGGAATTCCTGCGCCGCCATCATCTGCTGGAACTCTTCGAGAACTTCGTAAGTAACATCGAAAGGAACATGAGGAAGGTTCGCCACTTCATCGGTGATCTTCTGCAGATCGTCGTCGGGAAGGTTGCGAAGAATCGCGGCTGCCGGCTCATCGCCCAGCAACGAAATCAGAATCGCCGCCTTCCGCGCACCGGTGAGAACCGCAGCACTCGATATACTCATGAATCATCCTCATTCAGCCACGCCTGCACTGCGCGTGTGGTGTCGGCCGGCTTTTGCTTGATCAGCTCAATCGTTTTCTCTTTCAGTTGGTTCGCCCGCTGGTTGCCGCTTCTCTGCTCCGCTGCGCCCATGGCGAGTTGTTCCATTCCAGGCGTGGATGGAAGCGAGGATGGTTGCGCCGGTCGCGGAAGCTGGCTTGGCGCCAGCGCTTGTCTCTGAATCGGCCTCAGCACGAACATGTAGGCCAGCAGGAAGAGCACTACCAGCGACGCGGGCCGAACCAGGGATGAATACTCCGACAAAGTTTTCCCCTGCTGCTGAACCCAGTTCGGAGCGGCTAAGTCCGCGTTGGCGGCATACGAGTCGAATGACATGTCCTGGACGCTGATGGTGTCGCCGCGCTTGACATCGTAGCCGATGACCGCCTCGGCAAGCTGTTGAATCTTGTTCAGCTCATCCTGTGTGCGCTTCTTCCTCGTGTAACTAACTTTGTTTCCCTGGACGTTCTTGATCGTCGCATCGTCCACCAGGATGGCTGCGCTCACCCGCTCAATGCGGCCCGCCGGCGTGACCTTACGCGTCGTCACTCGATTCACGCCGTACTGAGCGCTCTCAGTCATCGAGGTCTGCGAGGTATCGGGCGCGCCGGGCGATTTTGCCTTGGCAGTAGGTATGTTGCTGGAAGTGCCCGGAACACCGGTCGTGGCAATCACATTGCCGGATTGATCCTGTGACTTCTGATCGCTCAAGAGCGCACTTACTGAGGGATCGTACTTATCCTGGTTTTCTTCGGTCGTGCTCTGATCCTGCTCGATGTGAACCGTGGCTCGAATTTTATCCGCGCCCACCACCGGTTCAAGCGTGGCGATGAGGCGCTGCGTCAAGCTTGCCTCCAGGCCTTCGCCGTCGTCTTGGCCCTTGTGGCCCAACCCAAGCGATCGAGCTGAATCTGCATCAACAATGGAGACATCTTCCGGCTGCAATGAGTCCACGGCTCCTGACACCATGCGCGAAATCGCCAAAACCGCATCTTTCGAGAGGCCGCTGCCGCGAAGCTTCAATATCACTGAAGCCTTGGCGGCGCGCTGACGGTCGAGGAAAACCGAATCCGTGGCCATCACCAGGTGCACGCGCGCGCTGGCGACATCGCTGAGCGTTTCGATCGATCTCTCCAACTCTCCTTCCAGTGCCCGCTGATAAGTAACCTTCTGATCGAATTCGGTCTGCCCCCACGACAATTTGTCGAACAACTCGAAGCCCGCCCGCTCGTTGCCCGGCGTTCCCACCGATGCGATGGCCATGCGCGCCGCATCCAGCTTGCTCGCGGGCACGCTGATTGTCTTTCCGTCGGCGCTGGTTTCGTGCGCAATACCCTGGACGTCAAGCTGACCCGCAATTTTTTGCGCGTCAGTGGAACCGAGTCCCGTGGATAGCGTCTGATAGTCGGGATTGCCGATCAGGCGGGCAAACAGCGCCAGCAGCAGCACTGTGACGCCTGCACCGGCCAGAAGAAACTTCTTCTGGCGCGGATCGCGACCCTCCCAGAAATGTGTTGCCCGCCCAGCTACATCCGTGATAGACGCCATAGAATCTCAGCCCTAGAACTGCATTTTCTCAATGTCCTGGTACGCGCTCACAATTTTGTTGCGAACCTGCATCATGAGCTGAAATGAAACATCTGCTTTTTCAACGGCGATCATCACGCTGGTCATATCGCCGTCCCCGCTCTTCAATATGTTGTTCACCTGCGCCCCGGCGTTGGAATTCATTTGATCCACGCTGCCGATGGCATTCTTCAGCACCGATCCAAAATCCAGCCCGCCGCCGTTGCTGCCGGCATCGATCGACGATGGCTCCGGCAGATGCGCACTCGGAATTCCACCCAGACTGACATTGCTCATGGTTCCGCTCCGCAGTTATGAGGTTTTCAGTATTCCGATCGATTGCTCGACCATTTGCTTCTCCGCGGTGATTGCGGACGCATTCAACTGATAAGCCCGCACACATCCCATCAGGTCCACCATCTCGTTAATGGGATTGATCGCCGGGTACGACACGTAGCCTGCATCGTCTGCATCCGGGCTGCCCGGCTCGTAGCGCTGCACGGGCGGGGCCGGGTCGTCCACTACATCGGTAAGCCGCACCGAGCCCGGCGGCGCCTTCGCTACTCCACCAATCGTGCTCAAGGTTGAGTGAAATAGCGATCCGCCGACGGCGCTGAAGATCGCCTCCTTGCGCACATACGGACCGCCCTGGTCGGTATGCGTCGTCTCCGCATTCGCCAGGTTTGCCGAAGTCACTTCCGCGCGCTGCCGTTCCGCAGCCAACGCCGATGCGCTGATCAACATCATGTTGAACATGCCCATGACTAGCTTCCCTCCTTGATGGCTGTAAGCAAATGGCCGAATTGAGTCTTCAGCAACTGCACCCCGAGCTGAAACTCAAGCTGCGTTTGAGATAGCATCATGCTTTCCCGGTCGATATTCACGTTGTTTCCGTCGGGACGCTCCGGCAGTCCCTTCAATTCCATTGACGCCGTCTGCATTTGCGGATCGCCGCCTTCGTTCATCACCTGGCGCATCGCAGCTTTGAAGTCGACATCTTTGGTGTGATAGCCGGGCGTGTCGACATTGGCCATGTTCGACACAATCATCTGCTGCCGGTCGGTGATGACCTTGAGATAGCCCTGCAACGTGTTAAGCGTTGGACCCGAAGCCATGTTATGCGTACCTCCTTGGCGGCAGACCATATTCGCGAATCTTGTTGCGCAATGTCCGCAGGCTTATGCCGAGCAACTCGGCCGCGTGCGTTCGATTTCCGTCTGTTAACGCCAGCGTGCTCTCCAGGTGCATTCGCTCCACCTCGCGGATGGGCGCGCCGGCAAGCGCCGCCTGCGATTGCGGCGCAGTCATTGGCCTGGCAGCTCCGTCGAACTCCATTTCGAAGCAGCCGGCATCGATGTCCAGCGTGCCGCTCAGCGTCATTACGCGGCGTAGGAAGTTCGCCAGCTCTCTCACATTTCCGGGCCAGTTGTGCGATTGCAGCCGGTCGAGAAATCCCGCATGAAGCCGCGGCGTCGGAGAGCGCAATTGAGCGGCAAATTTCTCCGCGAAATATTGCGCCAGCACTGGAATATCTTCGCGGCGGTCGCGCAACGGCGGCAAGGAAAGTGGAATCACGTTCAGCCGATAATAAAGATCTCCGCGAAATTTTCCGCGCTCCACCATTGCACTGAGCGAGACGTTGGTCGTCGCAATCACGCGAATATCCACGCGCACCGACCGCGATTCTCCAAGCCTCTGAAACTCCCGCTCCTGGAGCGCGCGCAGCAGCTTGGGCTGAAGGTGAAGAGGCATTTCGCCAATCTCATCCAGCAGAATCGTGCCGCCGTCTGCCTGCTCAAACTTGCCTGGCTTGGCTCCCACCGCGCCGGTGAATGCGCCGCGCCCATGCCCGAAAAGCTCGCTCTCCAGCAGCGCCTCGGGAACAGCGGCGCAGTTCACCGCCACAAAGGGCTTGCGGCTGCGATCGCTGGAATCGTGAATGTAGCGAGCCAGCAGTTCTTTGCCGGTGCCGCTCTCTGCTTCGATCAATACATCGGCATCGGTGGTCGCCGCGGCGCGGGCGCGCTGGATGGCGCGAAGCAGCAACG
>Ga0302326_10019052_pt1 | contig 14201 bp, 9 predicted proteins | sample Palsa_T0_3_FD_202264 | JGI IMG/M metagenome (GOLD analysis project Ga0302326, IMG submission 202264) | Peat permafrost microbial communities from Stordalen Mire near Abisko, Sweden - Palsa_T0_3 | ecosystem: Environmental > Terrestrial > Soil > Palsa > Peat permafrost | place: Sweden: Abisko... | reverse complement strand
GGACGGCTCCAACGACCGACCCGGCACTCATGACGACGCCCGCTGCGCTTCCCGCCGCCCCTCCTCCCCCGGGCGCGCTCGGCGACAAGATCCAGCCCGGACGATTCCTTCATATTCAAGACACGGGTGCTCATGGCTTCCATCATGGGAGAGCTATGGTCATCGTTCGGAAGGCCGTGCCACACGCCTTTCCCGGCAACCTGGAACTACGTTCCTTCGATGGGAAGGTTCAGCTATTCTCCGCTGCGAACGAGGTTGCCGCCGCGGGCCAGGCGGTGGTCGCGCTTCCTCACACCATGGCCAACGGAACCATACCGGCCACTGGCCTGAAGTTCTGGGCGGAAGGCGTATCGATCAGCGCAGCCCTGAACGATACCGGATTCAAGCTTGGGGTTGCGGGACTAGGCCAGGATGGCGATTGGGCGAAGGTGACGGCTGTCGAGTTTCAGTCGCTCACGGCATCGATTCCGAGCAGTCAACCGCAGCCGCTGCGTGCCGCCCAAGGCGTCATCGTAGCGAACGGGCCGGTCGCCGATACGACCCTCCAGGTGCCAAACGCGCATGTGACATCTCGCTTCAGCGAGAACGATAGCGCGAACCGGGCGCTTGTTCTTGTTGAGAATTCGCTTCCGGCCGCGAAAAACGTGAAGCTCACCGCTGCTATTAACCCCGCAGTCGCGCAACCGTGGGTCCAGTGGAGCCGGCAGCGCGATCAACGGTCTGGCGTGGGAGATGCCGCGGCAGTGATCAGCGCGAATGCGAACGCGCTTCCCACCCTGACACCGGATGCCGGGAACAAACTGAGCGCGACCTTCAAGCTTGACTCGGTAGGCACATTTCATCTGCGGCCGTTTATCGATTGCAACGGCAATAACACGTTCGAACACAATTTGCATCCATCAGATCAACGCATTGACCGAGAGCCCTTCATGATCATGAACCTGATCCTGATTCATCTCGAATTGTTCGACAATGTGAGCCGTTCGGACGCCACCCACGTTGTGATCAAACCCGTGGCGCCGACCACTGCGACGGGTATCGGCGTAAAGACCACCACTTTCGTTGGGAACCCATGGACACCCGCATCAGCGAACCAGATGGCTACTCACAACAATGCGGCGGCCACGGTGACCGGCGGCGGCCATACAGGAGTAAATGGATTGGACCGTCTTTTCGGCGGTTGGGTGAACAACGAGCTTACCGTCGCGACTTCGCCAACAGTGCCCCAAGGTGAAGACGCGGTTGCCGAGTATAACGATGCCTCGACCGCGCCTCCCACTGTGCATCCAAGGACCAGCATTTGGGATGCAGCAATCGGCGCCTTCAATGTTTATCTCCCCGCCCCTCCTCCCCCAGCACCCGCACCGGCGGGGCCGACCATCGTAGGTGGTCCGTTTCTCGACACGACCAACTTCGGAAACGAAGGTACGGGGGGAAATACATGCGTCGGTACCGAGGGCGCAATCGGGCCTCCCAAGCCGATCAATAAGACTAATTTGCCGGTTGGCCAGCGCTGGCGCGTTGAGATGTGGGACAGTCCAGGCGACGGCGGTCCCGTAGCGCACGAAGGGTTCCCGGGAACTGCCGCTAACCCGATTCCGATTATTCGCTACCGGTTCAACATTGATTTTCGTTCGGATCTAGTCTTCTGGACTAACTACGAGAAGGTTCCGGGCAATGCGGCAACGCCTGCAGCCTGCCTGCTCTATGCCAGCTTGCAGACGAATACCTGGACGATTCGGATTTCCTATAACTTCGACGCGCCAACGGCTGCGAATCCCGCCGCGCATCCCCCGGTGGTGGCAGCGCCCGGTGCGAGTCACCAGGTAACCCAGACAATTTCCATGGTCAAACAAGCTAAGCGGGCTGTTCAATCCGTGGAAGATAATGGGCTCCAGGTGCGTGGTCCTGTTTCACTGAATCTTCTAGCGACCGATGCCAGGACATAAGTGTTACGCTTCTCCATTTCGATTGCCAGTGCCTTGCTGCTCTACAGCGGCGTGTGCGACGCGCAAAGCCGCAAGGCAACCAAGGCGGTCCATATGATCGCGGTGAATCCTGAATCGAGGTCAATCGTGCTGCGCGCGCCGGTGATTCTTCTATTTCGTATCGATAGCGTAACGGCTGGGGAGGCGTCGGCAGTGCCTGGAAAGCCGAGCCTGGAGCGTCCGGTCGAAATGTCAATTCGCATCCTGGAGGTCATTAAGGGGGAGTTGGACGAACAGCCGGGTTCGACCGTCGCTCTGAAAGTCACCCAACACGAACCGGGAATCGGACGCCAGTATGCTTTGCCGGGGGTTTGGAGCGGGCATGCGCTCACTCCTGGGACGGATTACATTGCTTTCTCGCGAATTGCATCACACTCCGCCGCCGTTGTCGCCGGAGATCAGGGCTGCGAACAAATCTTTCCGGCATCCGAAGCGCTTCACGATCTGCGCGTCGCTGTCGCAGCGGAAAACTCGGGACGCCCAATCGCCGAAGTATTGCAAATGGCTGTCCCCCTTGCCTCGGAGGTCGGCTATCTGCTCGCGGAGTATCTTTCCGTAAAAACGATGGACCGGAACCTGCCGGATCCGGCAACTTTCGGACATCTAATGACGCTGATGGAATCGCGGGCGTTGCATGAGACGCCCAGGATCACGCTGCTCCAAGACGCCTACGCCAAGGTCATGGATAGCGATCATCCGCCGAACCGGATTGTTTACCGGTTTATTGTCGGTTTGCTGCGAGTACTCGCACTTCCTGAAGCGGCGGAATGGCGAGTACGAATCCGGGAAGACTTTCTGCCGCACATCCTGCGCCTAGATGACAAGGAACATGTGCGCACTTCATCGGAGGTTTTTGCGAGCTTCCCCAACGACCGGCCTCTGGCTGAGCGGGTGTTATCGGGGTCCTCGCGTTTGCTCGCCTGGTTGAATACCCGCTAGCGTAAGTCCTGCAACGCCTTCTGAGCCCCGAGCGTAAGCGAGCGGGTTTTGAGAATCGACCCTACTGAGCTACCAGTTCCGGACGTTCACCAATCTCCCTCAAGCAGTGATCGATCCAAAGTTTAGTTAGCTTCTCCTGCGCACCGTTTTGCGAGAGCCTCTTCCGTAAGGTTGAAAACTCCACATGATCCAACGGCTGATCCTGATTGAAGCAGGAGAACACCACAGTCTCCTCGCCGGTCACGGGGTCTTTATGCGTCTGCAGGCACTGTGCGCAGATCTCTTTCATCATGCACTGCATCGGCGAGTTAATACTGCCGATCGCCTGATGATCCGGCTTCAGATACGGCCGCAATACGCCGTGCCGGGCCTGCTGAACGCCGCGCATCATGCCGTCGGAGCCGATCACAATCAGACGGTCCACCGAGCTGAGCGGGATCTTGATTTCGCCCAGTTCGCCGTCGCCGTAGGCCTGCATCGCCTGCACAATGTTGCCGACGAAGGCGCTATCCTGCACACGCCCCGGAGTGAAGCCTGGCGCATCGTCAGAGCACCACACCACCACGTCCGCGGCTTTTTCGATCTCTTCCACCTTATAGCGGTCGATCATCTTCTTGTAGCCCGCGAAGTACAGCACGCGCGAACCCGCGGCTCGCAATTGCTGCCCGATCGAGAACAGAACCGCGTTGCCCAGGCCACCTCCCGCAAGCAGCACTGTCTCTTTGCCAGGAGTTTCGGTCGGCGTTCCAGTCGGACCCATGAGGATCACAGGTTCGCCCGGCTTCAGTAGCGCGCATAGATCGGACGAGCCGCCCATCTCGAGCACGATTGTCGAGAGCAGGCCCTTTTCGTGATCGACAGATGCGCCCGTCAACGCGAGACCTTCCATGCCCAGCACCGTGCCATTTGTGCGCCGGGCAAGCGCCTCATAATTTTGCAGCCGGTAGAACTGCCCCGGCTGGAATGCCCGAGCGGCGATGGGCGCGCGCACCACGATTTCGACAATCGTCGGTGTCAGACGGATCACATCATGCACCGTGGGACGCAGTTCATCGTCGAGCCGCGCTGCCAGTTTCTCTGGCGTGGGCTCCGACGGAGTAAGGCGCGCCATCACGCGCGAAAGCACCGGATATCCCTGCTTCGCGCTGCCCATAGCTTTCACCACGTTGCCCGAGAAAGAAGGATGCAAATCGCCGAAGAAGCTGATAGCCCGTCCATCGGGCCGCAAAGACATCAGTACCCGTACCGCGCTCGGCTTGGCCGACCGTTCCGGCTTAACCGGTACTCCTCCTTCGTCCACCGCCTGGAAATACTTTCCGTCGAGCGTTACGTTCTGCTCGTCTTCACGCGCCAGCACAGTGTTCGGTTGCGTTCCCGCTGCCACCAGGATTGAGCGCGCGGGCAATACGACAGACTCACCCGAAGCCGAGCGTAAACACAGCGCCTTCGCGGCCCCTGCGTCATCGACTTCCACTTCCTCCGGCGTTAGGCTCTCAGCGAAACGCACGCCTTCTTCCAGCGCCTTGGCCACTTCCTCATGGTTCAACGTATAGCTCGGCGCATCGATCAGCCGCCGCCGGTACGCAACTGTCACACCGCCCCATTGATTCAGCAAGTCGATGATCCTGGGGCGCCGGCCTTCCCGCGCCGCTGCCGAACGCTCCGCCCTGATCGCGCGCCCATGCGTCAGAAACTCGTTCGCAGTCTGAGCTTCATCCTGCGTCCATCGCGACTGCACCACCCGTTCACCGTGCTCCGCCGAGAGCGCTTCATAGCGCTTAAGGAACTTCTCAACCTGGACGACGTAATACGCCAGCGACTCAGTTGCAGTATCGATTGCCGTCAACCCGCCGCCAATCACCACGATCGGCAACTGCACCTGCAAGTTAGCCAGCGAATCCGATTTCGCCGCGCCCGTCAGCTGCAGCGCCATCAGGAAGTCGGAAGCCTGCCGCACGCCGCGCACCAGGCCGTTCTTCATCGGGATCACTGTCGGCCGGCCCGCGCCCGCGCACAACGCGATATGGTCGAAGCCCATCTCGAAGGCCGTATCGATCGTTAGCGTTCCGCCGAAACGCACTCCGCCGAACATGTTGAACTCGCGCCGCCGCTCCAACAGCAGCCGGATCACCTTCAGAAAATTCTTATTCCAGCGAACCGTGATGCCATACTCCGCCACGCCGCCGAACCCGGCCATCACGCGCTCGTCCAGCCGCTCGTAAATCTCCGAAATATCCCGAATTGGTCTGAACCTGGACCGTCTTCCCGTAGCGTCTACACCAGATATATCGGCGGGAAGCGGCTCAATCTTTAGGCCGTCCACAGCAAAAACCGTGTGGCCATCGTTCATCAAGTGATGCGACAGCGTGAAGCCCGCGGGTCCGAGCCCGACCACCAGAACTTTATATCCAGTCGAAGCCATCATCACCGGCCGCGAAAAGCTCAATGGATTCCAGCGCGTCAGCAGGCTGTAGATCTCAAATCCCCAAGGCAGCTCCAGGACATCCTTCAGCGTCCGCGTCTCTACCTGGGGAATATCCACCGGTTCCTGCTTCTGGAAAATGCAACTCTTCATACAGTCGTTGCAGATGCGGTGCCCGGTTGCGGCGGCCATCGGATTATCGATGGTCACAATGGCCAGCGCGCCGATCGGATTTCCCTGACCCTTCACCAGATTCATTTCGGAAATCTTCTCTTCCAGTGGACACCCAGCCAGCTTCACTCCGAACACGCTCGCTTTGAACGAGCCGTCCTTTTCCTTCAAGCCCGTCGAGCAGCTATCCTTGCCCTGGTTGTGGCACTTGATGCAATAGTTGGCCTGGTCCAGCGCGCCGGTGAGATCCGTGCCTGAATCGGTCAGCTGAAACCCTTCCCGATGCCGCCAATGCTCGCGTCCTAGTTGAAATTTATCGACCCCGCGATCCGTAATCGTCTCGACCGCGACCAGATGCAGTTGATCCAGCTTATGCGGCGCCTTAAACAGCACGCCCTTCTTGTGCTTCGCCTTGCCTTCGGGGGAAAGCGTTGCCCATGCCGCGTACTGCGCCGCCAGTTGCAGATGACATTCATGGTCTTCCTCAGCAAGGAGCCACTGGTCCACGTGGTTGGCGAAGCTGATCTCCGTCAGCGGTTCGTGCATGAAGGTTTCCAGCTCCACGCCTACGGAGAATCCGTCGATCTCACTGGCTTGTTCAACCGTCACGCCCGTGATCGCCTTACGCTGTACAAACTTGCGCTTCACCGAATAGAGCGGCGCCAGTTCCGAATGGTGCGCCTGCAAGTTGCGCAGTTCTTTCTCGATACCGAACAGCTTTCCGATGAAGTCTTCCAGATGCGGAGCAATCGCAGTGATCAGCTCTGACTGCTGCTTGGCATTCAGTAAAGACCGGTCCTGCCGGGCCGCGTCGAGACGCACATCGAGATCCTGCGCGACGTTGCGCAGATGCTCCCGGAAAAACCCATCGATTCTAGCCAGTCCCTCTTGTTGGTACAGATCTTCAAATACAAGTCCGAACGGCAGGGAGAGACACCTGCCATCCCGCTTTTCATTGTTCTTGGTCACGTTAGGCGAGCTTCTTCTAATTGTTGCAAATTGCGACGCGCTGGTGGCTTCGGGAGATGGCTAGTGCGGAGATTTTCTTCGCACAGTGACCTTTACCTGGGCGTTGGACCAGCAGCATTGGAATCCACGGCCGCCGTCTCCGGTCCAGTCATTTGCTAAAGCGCGCAAGATGTAATCGCCTGGTTCGCTGAATGTGGCGGTCGTTTCGGCCTTGCCGCGGAATGCGGTTTGGGGCGGGGCTTCGAAGTCAGCCTTCTCTACCGCCGGTCTTGCATCGGAAAACGCGACCGGCCCAGGACCGCGGAATTTGCTCCAGGAAATGGCCACGGGAGGCGTCTTGGGGGCTGTTGCGCCCGGCACGATATGGGCGTCGTCGGCCACCCAGAGAGGTAGGGAAACAGGGTGATCCAAAGAGGCCGTGATCGCCGTCGTTTGGCCGCGCGGCCCTTGAACAAATGGGCCCGAAGCGTTGAAGCCGACGTAGGGCGGGGTATTGCCGGTCGCGTCCTTAAATGGAGAGAGTTCCCACAGCTTGTCCAGACTGGCGGGTATTGCTGTAGTCTTTCCGTTGGCGGATAAAGTCCAGGTGATCTTATTGGATGCGAAATCTTTTGGGACGGTGATTGTGAAGACGCCCCATTGCCGTTTGGGAAGGAAGTGCGTCGGCTGCCCTTGGTCGGGTCCGCCGGGTTCGATGCGGTTGTCGGGTCCGATGGCGATATCCAACTCCTGTTTCTGGTTCCGGTTGTAGTAGCCGAAGAGAATGCTGAAGCTACCGTCGGAATTCGCAAACCATCCTTCAAACGCGGGCGTGACGCTCTGCCCGGAATCGTGCAGGGGACCCATCGGGACATATTGAGCCGTTAGTACGATTGCAGTGATAAAGGTGAATAGGATCCGCACCTTATCTCGTTATTTGCGGTGAGCCGCGGCCCACTGCTGGTAATCGTCGTCGCTAATGTAAGTGACGTTTACCCAGGCGTGCGCCATTTCGTCGACGGTGCGATCTCCCCAGCCTACCCACTGATTCGGATCGGGGTTGTTGGGATTGTTAGCTGTGTTGTCATGCCATGCGACCGCGTGAATTACGGTACCTTTGGGCAGCACGGGCGCGGCATCGTCCGCATAGATGTAATTGGTCATCCAGTTGAAGTTGAAGTGGTCCACGTAGCTCAGAGTGCGCTTCGTGCCGTCGGGAAGAATCGCTTCGAGCAGCATGGCCTTGCCACGCAAGTGCATGTGTGGTTGAAAGTTTTCAAGACGGGCTGGAGCACGCAGAACCTGGAAGCCCTCAGTTTGAACGATCGAGTTTGGAGGAATATCGAGCTCACCGTTGCCCGCACTTCCGGGCGTGGCCGGGAAAGGATAGAGCACGGTTCGATACTTCGGGGTCTCGCCCTTCGGATAAAGATAGACCGCGAGTTCGACGTGATCGCTGATTTCCTCGCCGACGGCGTGATAGTGCATCTCCCACCAGATGCGCGAGCCAGGAAGTAGTAGCTTGCCCGTGTTGGTGCGGTAGATATCGTAGTTCTTGTTCACGGCCCATTCCATCAGCAAACCCTGGGTTTGAATTCCCGTGTTGGTTCCCGGTTCCTCCTGCTGCAAATACGCGAGAGCATGATGCGTAACCCTACGGCCGGCCGGGCTGGCGGGTCGCATCTCCACGGCGCGAACCCAGCGGGGCTCGGTGAGCGCAATTGGCGTCAATGGCCTGAACCACGCGTCTTGACCCTTTGCACGGACGGTGTATGGTTCGGACTTGATAATGAGATCGGGTTCGCCGAATTGTTTGGATAACTGCCAACCGTCGTCTTTCGGCCATTGTTTCGGGGCGGGCATGTCCTTGGCATCTCCACGCGGGGCGCCTTGGTCGACCCACTTTGTGATGGTCGAGACTTGGTTGTCGGTCAGCGATAGGTCATTCTGAAACTGCTGGATGCCTACTGTTTTGTCCAGGTGCCAGGGGGGCATCTGACGTGTTGCGACGCGTTCGCGAATTGCTGCGGCCCATGGGCGCGTCTCTTCGTACGTCACCAGGGACATGGGCGCCATCTGGCCGGCTCGATGGCAGTTCTGGCATTTATCTTGGAAGATCGGAGCGATGTCTTTCGAAAATGTCGGGGGCTGAGCCGCGGCGGCGCCGATGCCCGCGCAGGCTAGGAACATTCCGAGTCCGATACGCATGTGCACCTTCCTGTCCGCTTATGTTACTCCACCGGAGTATCGCCCTTCCGGCCCGGGATCACATCCACCTGATGTACCGGGTCCGCAGCCGGGACATACCGCTCGGGGACGCCGATTTCCTTGCGGACGATATTGCACCCCTGCGCGATCGCGCTCGCCTTATAAAACGCGATCTCCCGGTTGCAGCCCTGCCGGCCAAAGCCGCAATCGCTCGACACGATCAATTGTTCCGCCGGAATATACTGCAAGGCTTTACGGATTTCTCCCGCGACATCTTCGGCGCGGTCCGCCTGCAGCGCGCGATGGCTCACAGCTCCGATGGCGATCTTCTTCTTCAGATCGTTGCGAAAGGGAGCGAACAACTCGATATCTTTTTGTCCCCGATCCTTCATCTCCAAGGTCCACACGTCGCCGCGGCAGCGTTCCAGATAGATTTCGATCGAGTTCGCATAGCTGGTATCTTCCATCACGCGTTGCATGTTCGGGTTGCCCCAGCAGGTGTGGATCCACAACTCGACATCTTCGAGACCCTGCACTTCACGATTGAACGCCTCGATCATGAACTTTACCTCGTCGTGATCCTTTCCGTAAGTGTTGGCCATGAAATGGAAGGTAGGCTCTTCGATCTGAATGCAGCGGCAACCCGCGTCGCGAAGGGCGAGCAGTTCCTTGTTCATCGCCACAGCCATATCCCAGACCACTTGCCGCTTGTCTTTGTACTTGTCCGTGTGAATGTCCAGAAAAAGCGCCATCACCTGGGAGCAGCACGTGCCGAACTTAACCGGTTTCGCGGTTCGCCCCTGCGCCAGACGCCAGATCTTGGGATAACCCAATGGACGGTGCTCGATCCGATCCACGACGTGCGGCCAGCGCCATCCCGTGTAGATCTCGTTGAGCAGAGTTCCCGGAGGATAGTGCAGCCATGGCGCGGTGGTCTCATCGGGTTGCAAATAATCCCCTTCGAATCCCGCCCACCGTTGTATTGGATAGTGATGCCACGCGCGGCCGGCCAGGTCTTCGTCCACGTGCAGATCGCCATGGGTCACGATGTCGAGACCGGCGCGCTCCTGATCGCTGATCAACACACTCATCGCGTCTTGAAATTTCTCTCGGAAGCGTACGTCCAGCATGCACGTGTCGAGAGAACGGCCCCACATGCCCACGTCGTACCAGCGCGGGCGGGGAAAGCTGCCAGTCGTAGTGCTGGGCAAAATCAAATCGCGTGTGGCTGTGAACATCGGTACCTCGAAGCGACATTGTATTGCACGGAGCACGGGCGCATTTTGCTTATATGGTAAATTCTCAATCCTATGATCCGAGTCGTCGCGCATTTCAAACCGAAGCCTGGAAAACTGGAGGAGGCCCGCGAAGTTCTTCTGGGCTTTACTGTTCCCACTCGAGCAGAAAAGGGCTGCGTGTTTTACGATCTGCACGAGAACCCAGCCGATACGGAAGACCTCACCTTTATTGAGGAGTGGGAGTCTGATGAGGACCTGGATGCTCACGCGCAATCGGCGCACATACAGGCGGGGCGTAAGAGAATGCCTGACCTGATGGACGTGGTCGACGTGCGGCGCTACCGGTTCATCGGCTAGCTAAACTCGAAATGGGGCAAACTAGATCCAATGACGCGACACTCGAAAAGTTGGATTGCCGTTGCCTTGCTGACCATTGCTCAGCCCCAGTTCGCATTTCAAAAGCCTTCCACACCTGTGGCCTCTGCGAACGATCTTGCCGATATCGATCTGTCGAACAGCGAGATGCGGCCGTTCATCGAGGCCTTTGTGGCGGACCGCGGCAATCTTCAGCGGTATTACAACGTAGAATCCTCGGCTGAGACGCGCGACCGCTTACGACGCTATTACACCGACTGGAGCGCTCGCCTCACGCGGCTTGATTTCGACAAGATGAGCCAGGACGGCAAAGTAGATTACGTGCTGCTTCGCAACTTCATCGAACACGAAGTGCGGAAGGTGGATTTCGAGGTGAAGTCAGAAGCGGAAATCTCTTCCTACATTCCGTTCGCCGATACCATCATTGCGATTGATGCCGCGCGCCGAAAAGTGCAGCCAATGAATGCTCAGGCAACCGCGGGAACGCTCGCGAAGCTGAACACGGCGATCGATGCTGCGCAGAAGGCCGTTGAGGCGCAGTTGCGCGCAAATGCCGGAGGCGACAACCTCGCCATTCAAAAGCGGCGTGAAATCGGTAGCCGGGCGGGCCGCGAAGTCAGCGCCCTTCACAATACTTTGCGCTCCTGGTACACCTTCTACGATGCATACGACCCCCTGTTCACATGGTGGGCCGAGCAGCCCTATCAAACCGTTGATGCCTCGCTTACCAAGTACGAAGCGTTCCTGATGGAGCGTGTTGCTGGTCTGCGTCCGGCGGCGCAACCAGCCGCTGCCGCAGCGGCTCCTACAGGGGGAGGCGGTAGAGGAGGCGGCGGTGGTCGAGGCGGCGGCAACAACGCCAACTTCACTCCCGCGACTGCCGTTGCTGGATCGAGCGACGACATCATCGGCAATCCGATCGGCCACGACGGATTGATGAGCGAACTCGCCTTCGAGATGATTCCTTACACGCCCGAGGAACTCATCGGCTTCGCCAATAAGGAATTCGCTTGGTGCGAAAACGAGATGAAGAAAGCCTCGCGCGAAATGGGTATGGGCGACGATTGGAAAGCCGCGCTCGAAAAGGTCAAGCTCATGTACGTTGAGCCTGGCAAGCAACCCGAAGTTGCCTTGTCTCTAGCCCATGAGGCCGAAAAATTTCTCGATGATCACAACTTGGTAACGGTTCCGGCCATCGCTCATGAAACCTGGCGCATGCAAATGATGCCGCCCGCGCAACAGTTGGTCGCGCCATTTTTTCTGGGCGGCGAAACGCTGTTGGTCGCATTCCCCACCGCCAACATGACGTATGAGCAAAAGATGACCACATTGCGCGGCAACAGTCTGCCCTTTTCGCATGCCGTAGTCTTTCACGAACTGATTCCCGGCCATGAGCTGCAAGGCTACATGGCTGCGCGCTACAAAAGTTACCGCCGTACGGCTTTTGGCGGAACGCCGTTTCTGACGGAAGGCTGGGCGCTGCATTGGGAGCTCGAGATGTGGGACCTCGGTTTCCACAAGACTCCGGAAGAGCGTATCGGAGCACTCTTCTGGCACATGCATCGTTGCGCCCGTATCATCTTCTCCCTCAGTTTTCACTTGGGCAAAATGACGCCGCGCGAATGCGTCGACTTCCTCGTGGACCGCGTTGGCTTCGAACGCGAGAACGCAGCGGGCGAAGTACGCCGCTCCTTCGGCGGCGGTTACGGACCGCTTTATCAGGCCGCCTATTTGCTCGGTGGTATCCAGATCTACGCGCTTCAGAAAGAAATCGTGGCTTCCGGCAAAATGAACGTCCACCAGTTCCACGACGCCATCCTGAAAGAGAACAGCATTCCCATCGAGATGATCCGCGCCGCCATGACGGGACAGAAACTCACCCGCGACTACAAGACCACATGGCGATTCTCGACCGACACTCTGGGCCGCTAACCCTATTGCCGGTTGTACTTGATTCCAGCGGCCTGCGCTTTTTCAATTGCGATCACCATGGCCGGCACCATGGTTACGCCGGGCAATAAATTGGCGCGAAGTTCCTTATCGATGTCCGCCATTTTGCCTTTGCCGCGCGCCTCAAGTTCCATACACCAGGCCCCCAGCGCGTTGTTGCACATAAGGAATTTCGTGCCCATCTTCTGTAGGCTCTCGATGCCCATCGCCGGCACGGCTTCCGCAAGACCCGGCAGAGACGGCGTCTGCATCGCCTGCATCAGGATATGCGCATCGTCCTTGCCCGGACGGTTAAGCACGTTGCGCGAGTAGGGCTTTCCCGCGGCGTCTTTCAACCCCGTGTATTCGCCAAGTCCGTACTTCCCCCAGATTGTGTCGTTGAAACCGAACGGAATGCTTGACTGGCCTCCAATCCCATAGAACGTGCCGACCGCGCCCGCCTGGCCCGCGGGCAGCTTGTACGCCGTCGTATAGGTATTCAGGTAGTTGAGAATGTGCAACAAGGGAACACCGTTCTTATGCTGCGGAAAATCGAACAGGCAGCGGTGCATTCCCTTTACTTCGTTGATCCACTGATCGGGCCCGGATGCCTGCGTGGGCGCCGCGCTCAGCTTGGCAATGGGCAGGCTCGCCAGAGCGGCGGAAGTAAAGATGCGCGTCAGGAATCCGCGCCGTGGACTTGCTTCGAATGACATCACCGTACTCCTCCTGAGACGCGATGTTAACACTGTCTGCTAACATTTGGCCGAGGGCTTTTCTACCCTGTCCAACATGTCCAGAATGCTTCAAGAAATCCGCGAACAGCCCGATGCGCTCGCACGAACCCTGCGCCTCGAACTGCCCCGCATCGAAAAGTTCCGCCGCGCCATCGCAGAGCGCCGCCCTCGCCTGATCGTGCTGGTTGCTCGCGGCACCTCAGATAATGCAGCCCAGTTTGGCCGTTATCTGCTCGAGATCTCGACCGGCATCCCGGTTTCGCTTGCGGCGCCGTCCGTCTTTACTCTTTACGATGCTCCAGTCGATTATCGCGATTGCCTCGTAGTTGCGATTTCTCAATCCGGCGAATCCACCGATACGAACGTCGTTTTGGAACGCGCCCGGGCGCAGGGAGCAATCACCTTCGGCGTTACCAATGAGGCAAAGAGCGCGCTCGCCCAATTGGCCGAATTCGTCTTCTTAGTCCGCGCAGGCCGGGAAAAGAGCGTCGCAGCCACTAAGACTTATACAGGTCAGATGCTCTCGTTCTATTTGATTGCGTACGCTCTCGGAGCGAAGTTAGCGCTCCCTGATCTCGAGCGCATCCCCGAACATGTGAAAGCCGCGCTCACTCTCGAAAGCTCCGCCGCTGAACTCGCGCAACGCTACCGTTTCATGGAGCGAGCGGTCGTGGTGGCCCGCGGACTCAACTACTCAAACGCCTTTGAATTTGCCCTGAAAATGATGGAGACATCCTACGTGGTGGCGGAGCGATTCTCCTCCGCCGATTTCCTCCACGGCCCCATCGCCCTCGTCGAGCGCGGCTTCCCTATGTTCCTGTTCGCTCCTCAAGGAGTCACCTGGACGCCCATTCACGAAATGCTCACGAAGTTGTCCGGGTTGCACGCTGAGACCTTCGTGATATCCGATCAGTCGAACCCAGCGGCAGCAGGCAAGGCCACCCGCGAACTGATCATCCCCGCGCGGCTTCCGGAACTCTTTTCGCCGATTCCGTACATCGTGCCGGCGCAATTGTTCTCCGCCGCTTTGGCAGCGGAGAAGGGTTTCGACCCCGACCGTCCGCGCACATTGAGCAAAGTGACGCAGACGCTTTAAGGTCTATTGCTCTTGTCTCGCTCGCAATCGGATTGGCTCCGCCGCTCCGGTCGACAGCATCGGTTCGCTGACATAGGTTGTCAGATCGATGTTAGAGTTGGCCGCCTTAACGCCGGTAATCGTAAAGCTGATTGGCGAGAATCCCGGCAA
>Ga0302326_10019051_pt1 | contig 14201 bp, 8 predicted proteins | sample Palsa_T0_3_FD_202264 | JGI IMG/M metagenome (GOLD analysis project Ga0302326, IMG submission 202264) | Peat permafrost microbial communities from Stordalen Mire near Abisko, Sweden - Palsa_T0_3 | ecosystem: Environmental > Terrestrial > Soil > Palsa > Peat permafrost | place: Sweden: Abisko... | reverse complement strand
CGGAAAATTCGTTCTTCTTAATTTTTGGGCCACGGCGGCGCCACCTTGCGGTGTTCAACTACGCCTTCTGCAGAAGCATCGGGCCAACTGGGCGTCGTCCGATCTTCACGTTCTCTCTCTCAATGTCGACGATCCACAGGATGCGGAAGCGGTGCGGTCCTTTGCCACCAGAGAAGGAATTTCCCTGCCTATACTTCTGGCAACGCAGGAAGTAGCAGGGGTCTACAACATCATCTACCGCTATCTGTTCGACCGCCGGAGAGATCTGGCGCTGCCAACGTCGTTCCTGCTGAACCGGGACGGCATGATCGTCAAGGTTTATCAGGGAACGATCGAACCGGAGCGGCTGCTGGAAGACGTCCGGTCGGCGCCCGATAATCCCGCGGGTTTTCTCGAGAAAGCGCTCCCGTTGAAAGGCACGCTGATTCAAGGAGCTTTCCAGCGCAATGATCTCACTCTCGGAGTAGCGCTGTTTCAGCGTGGCTATTTGGAAGAGGCGGCGGAAGAATTTAAACAGGTAATTGTGGTAAAACCTGACGAACCGATCGCCTATTACAACTTGGGAACCCTGTACCTGCGGCGAAATGCGCTGTCAGACGCGCGCCGCTATCTCGAGCAGGCGGTAAAGTTGCGTCCGGACTATGCGGAGGCCTGGAACAATCTGGGGATGGTGTCTGCGCAACAGGGTCAACCGGAGCAGGCCATCCAGAATTTTCAGCAGTCCATTCTGCTTAGACCCACCTACATCACCGCACTTCTGAACCTCGGAAACCTGCTGCGTCGGAAGGGTGCATTCGGGGAGGCGCAAAAACTCTTGCAGCGGGCGCTGGAAGCTGCTCCCGAAGACCCCGAGGCGAACTACAGCATGGGAATGCTCTGTGCCGGCCAGAACCAACTTCAGGCCGCATCGGATTATCTGGCGCGGGCGGTGGCGCTGCGACCGGATTATGCGGACGCCCTGAATAATCTGGGAGTTCTTCTGGTGCGCCAGGGACAATATCCCGAAGCCCAGCAGAAATTCGAAACATGCATCCAGGTTGCTCCTGGCTTTGATCAGGCCTATCTCAACTTGGCCAAGCTCTACGTTGTTTTGAATGACAAGGCAAAAGCCAGAGAAGTGTTGCAAGCGTTGCTGCGTCAGCAACCAGGACACAAGTTGGCTCAGCGGGCTCTGGAAATGCTAAATTAATTTTTCGCTGCTTTTGTTCTAGCGGAAGTGCGCACCCGAGGGGGCACCGTTTCATGGGCATTTGCGGTTTTGTCCGGTACTCCACCGGAAAGTGGAGCTGGCGAGCGGGGCTAAGCACCACCGTTACCCTGATCGTGATTTTCTGCGCACAGCGCGGAGTTGCCGGGCCGCAGGCGGCTCCCGACCAATTAGCCACTCGCCCGTCATCCAAGACGCCATCCCCTTTCGCGGATGCCGAAGCTCTTCTTCGGCAGGGCCAGCTCGAAGAAGCGAAAAGCAAGATTCAGGAAGAGCTCCTGCAGAATGCTTCCAGCGCCGAGGGATATACGCTTCTGGGATTGGTGTATACAGAAGAGAAGAATTACGCCGAAGCTCTCGCTGCTTTCCAACAGGGATTGAAATTCAATCCAAAATCCGCGGGGATTCGCAACGATATGGGCAACCTCTACGTTGCTCAGGGGGAAATTGATCTCGCGGAAAAAGAGTTCCGCGAGGCGGTGCGCCTGAACCCCGCGGATCACGACGGCAACTACAATCTGGGCCTGGTCCTTTTGGCGAATAAAAAACCGGCGGATGCGATTCCCTGCCTGCAACGAATCCGTCCGCCCACGATTGCCTCGCAGTTCAGCCTGGCGAGAGCCTATCTGGAAGCAGGCCGGACCGCGGACGGGTTGAAGGCCGCCGCGGAACTTTCCGCCCAGAACAAAGATAACGTGCAGGTGCACTTCACGCTGGGTGTATTGCTAGCGAGCGAGAAACAACAACGCGCCGCACAACCCGAATTGGAGCAAGCGAATCTGCTGCAGCCTCAGACATTCGAGATCCTCTACAACCTCGGAGAGGTTTATCTGCGAAATGGCGAATATGCCAAAGCGGACCTCGCCCTGAATCGCGCGCTGAAACTCAAGCCCGATTCGCCCGAGACGCTTCATCTCCTGGCGCAGGTTGACTCCGATCAAAACAAGCCCGTAGACGCGCTGGACCTGCTGGTGCGCGCGCGCAAGCTCGCTCCCGAGAATACCGACGTCATCTATTCGCTGGCCCGAGTGAGCATGTCTCAGAATTATTATGAGGACTCCATCCCGCTGCTGGAAACGGGATTGAAAATCGCGCCGCAGCGAGCGGACCTGCGCGCCGCGCTCGGAGAAAGCTACTTCATGGCGGGCAAGCCGGAGAAGGCGATCGACGAATTCAAGCGGCTGATCGAATTGGATCCTTCGGCACGATCCTATGCGTTTATGGGGCTTTCCTACCGCCAACTGGGACGTTTCGACGACGCACGAAAATATTTTCAAGAATGCTTAAAGAAAGATCCGCGGAATGCTCCGTGCCTGTTCAACATGGGGTATATCGAGGCGCACCAGGGACATCCCGAGACCGCCGAACATCTCTTCCAAGAAACGCTGCGATCGAACCCCAACCACGCCGAAGCTTTGCTGGAATTGGCAAATTTGCGAATCGCCGGCAATAAATACGCGGACGCGGCTGAACTGCTGCGAAAATTCGTCCGCGTGGCCAGTTCCCCTGCGCCGGGATATTACAAGCTGGCCATGGTCGAGAGGAACCTCCATCAGACGGAGGCTGCCCAACGGGATTTGAGTGTGTTTCAGACGCTCTCGAAAAACGCTTCGACGGGACCCTATCCCTACCAGCATCTTTTTGATTATCTCAACAATCGTTCACACCTTTCCGGTGAGGAGAAGGCCCAACTCGATCTCACCGAGCTGTCTGAGCAGATCCAGAAACAACCTGACCAGCCGGAAAATCTCTACCTCCTCGCCGAAGGAAATCTAAAGCTCGGGAAGGTGGACGAAGCTCGCAAAGCCATCGCGGACCTGGATCAGCTAAGCGCCGGAGATTATCGGACGCAAACCGGGATCGGAGTGCTGCTAGCGCGTCACCATTTGTACGATGACGCTATCCAACATTTCCAGGCGGCCTTGAGCGCGAGTCCCGATTCCGACGATGTGAAGTTCGACTTGGCGGATACCTATTTCCGCAAGCGCATGTACCGTCAAGCGCTGGAGGTTGCCCAGCAGGTCTCCAGCACCGGCCAGCAGGACGATGCCTATCTGGCTTTGCTGGGAGACATTCACGCACATCTTGGCGAGGCGGCGGTGGCTTCGGAGATTTTCCAGGACGCCATCAAGCGCGGCCCTGACAACGATCAGAATTACCTATCGCTGACTCTTGTCCAGCTGCGTCAAAACGACGTGAGCGGCGCGAAAAAGACATTGCAGACCGGCCTCACCAGAATTCCAGGCTCTGGAAAAATTCTGTGGGGTTTGGGAATTGTGTCCGCGCTGGAAGGTAACACCGCCAAGGCGGGGGATGAATTGGAACGGGCGGTGGACTTGTTGCCGGAATGGCCAGGGAGCTATTCCACGCTGGGCGTTTTTTATTATCAAACCGGACAAATCGACAAAGCTCGCGAAGTGCTCAATCGATTCAAGGGCAGCAATGTGGCCGGCGGATTTGATTTGGACCGCATTGAAGAAACACTGTCTAAAGCCCCCGCGGTCGCATCTTCGGGGAACGAACCGATGCCCATGGCCGCGAGGCAGCAGTTACTTCAGGTTGCGTTATCGATCGCTGACCGCACCTTGTGAAACACGAGCGGTTTTCCTGGGTTGCGCTGCGAACGCCACAAGGCGCTGAGAATGAAAAAGAAAACGAAATCGATAACGGGTGAGGGAGCGGGTCTGAGATTCCGTCTCACGGCTGCCGCGGCGCTGTGCTGTTTGGCTGGGGTGGCCTTACATCCCTGGGCTTTCGGCGGCCAAGGCTCCAAAGCGCCGGATCAAGCAATAAAAGTCCGCTTCACCGATGTGCGGAAAGCGGCGGGGATTACGTTTCTTCAGGACGGCACCGGAACCGCGGAAAAATATTACCTGGAAACGATGGGAACTGGCGTCGGTTGGATCGACTACGACCAGGATGGGCTGATGGATCTTTATTTTGTGCAATCGGCGGCCACCGACATCTACAACCCAGCCCACCCGCTGCGATCGGCGCTGTATCACAATAATGGCGACGGAACATTTACGGACGTAACCGAGAAAGCCGGCGTGGGCGGTGCGGGACATTACGGGCAGGGCGTCGCGGTGGCGGATTTCGACAACGATGGGTATCCCGATATTTATGTGACCGGTTATGGCGGCGGCATTCTGTATCACAACAACGGTAATGGCACGTTTACTGACGTCACCGCAAAGGCGGGAGTTGCCGACGCAGGCCAGTGGTCTACCAGCGCGGGGTGGTTCGACTACGATAAGGATGGCTGGCTGGACTTGGTGGTCGCCAATTACATCGACTGGTCGCCGAACAACAATATTTGGTGCGGCGAACACCGGCCGGGTTACCGTTCGTATTGCCACCCGGGCAACTACAAAGGAGAACGGATTAAACTTTTCCACAACAATCATGACGGGACGTTTACCGACGTGAGCGACGTTTCAGGCGTCGGCAAACCCGAGGCCAAAGGGATGGGAGTGCTGTTGGCCGATTTCAACAATGACGGCTGGATGGACATCGCCATCGCCAATGATTCCTGGCCTAATTTTCTTTTTCTGAACAAGCACGACGGAACGTTTCAGGACGTGTCATTGGTCTCCGGCATGGCCGCCAGCGAGGATGGCCGCTATGAGGCGGGAATGGGAATTGACGCCGCGGACGTAGACGGAGATGGCTGGCAGGATGTGTATATCACCCATCTGGATTTCGAGTTGAATCGCTTGTATCACAACAATCAGAACGGAACCTTTGACGATTACACCTACCGGTCCGGAATTGGGAACAAGGCGATCCTGATGAGCGGCGTCTCGGCGAAATTTCTGGATTACGACAACGACGGGTGGCCCGATATCGTGCAGACCAACGGCGCGATGGTGGACAACGTGCAGCTGTATCACAGCGAAGTGACATACAAAGAACCGTTATTGATGTTCCGGAATCTGGGAAAGGGCCTGTTCGCGAAAGTCTCCGAATCTCTCGGTCCGGACTTCGTTCGCCCTGTAGCGGGACGTGGAATCGCCACTGCCGATTATGACAACGACGGGGACATCGACATCGTCACCAATAACCGCGACGACTATCCCGAACTGCTGCGCAATGACGGCGGAAACTCCAATCATTGGCTGGAGATTTTCTTGATTGGCACGCGCTCGAACCGGGACGGCATTGGCGCCTCCTTGAAGTTGACCTCGGAAGGCATCGCCCATGTCGAGCAAGCCAAAGGTGGGATGGGCTACATGTCCGCCAACGACCCACGAATACATTTTGGTCTGGGAAAGCGAAGCAAGATCGATTCCCTGGAGATTACGTGGCCCAGCGGTCAGGTGGATCGGCTGACGAATGTACCCGTCGATCGAATCATCGCGGTCAAAGAGGGCGCGGGAATTGTGCCGCGCAACTTTCCAAAGGTAACCAGCCGATGAAACGAAACACGCACGCACACCAGAAAAACGAAACCCCTCGCACACAAATTTCGCCTGAGGCCAGGCGCCTCAGCCTGGAACGTGCCGGCCTATGAATCTACCGCGACGCCGTTTTCTCGGCTCTTCCTTGCTGCTACTTGGCAGTCAGCTGGTGGACGCGCTGGCAACGCCATTGTGGAAATGGAGGCGGCCGATGGTGGTAGAGGCCGCGAACCTTCCCAGTTCCCCAGCCGCCTCTCCGGTAACGTTCCTCGATGTGGGGCGCGAAGCGGGACTAAACATACCGAATGTCTGGGGCAGTACCGAGCACAAGCGCTCGATCATTGAAGCGAAGGGCAGCGGCCTGGCCTTTTTCGATTATGACCACGACGGTTGGCTGGATATTTATTTGACCAACGGAACTCTGTTGGATGCGCACTGGCCCCCCGGACAAGCGCCCACCTCTCACCTTTACAAAAATAATCGAAATGGCACATTCACCGACGTTACCGAAAAATCGGGCCTGGCGCGCGCCGGATGGCAGACCGGAGTGTGCGTCGGCGATTACGACAACGACGGTTGGGACGACCTGTTTTGCTGCTTCTGGGGGCACAACATCTTGTTCCACAACAACGGCGACGGCACGTTTACAGATGTAACCCAGAAAGCCGGCCTGCGCGGTGAGCGAGTCCGCTGGGGCGCCGGCAGCACTTGGCTGGACTATGACCGCGACGGCCGCCTGGATCTTTTCGTCTGCAACTACATCCAGTTGGATCCGGACAAAGTTGCGGCCGACACCAACCCAGCGCTCTGCCAGTGGAAAGGTATTCCGGTGATGTGCGGGCCACGCGGTCTGCCGGGTGACACCAATATTCTGTATCACAACAACGGTGACGGCACGTTCACCGACGTCTCGGAGAAAGCCGGTATTCTGAAGCCCGGACCTCACTATTCGATTACCGCCGTCTCTTATGATTTCGACAACGACGGCTGGCCGGATATTTATGTGGCGGTGGATTCCCAGCCGAGCATGCTGTTTCACAACAACCACGACGGCACGTTTACCGACGTCGCGGTGATCGCCGGGTGCGCCTACAGCGAAAATGGCCACGAGCAGGCGGGGATGGGTGTGGGGGTGGGCGATTATGACTGCGATGGGTGGTTCGATATTTTTAAGACCAACTTCGCGGACGACACTTGCGACCTATATCACAACAACAAAGATGGAACTTTTACCGATGCGACGTTTTCCTCGGGCATCGGAGTGAACAACCAGTACGTTGCGTGGGGCTGCGCCTTCATCGATTACGATAACGACGGCTGGCCGGATATTTTCCAGGTGAACGGACATGTGTACCCGGAGATCGGCGGGCACGACATCGGCCAGGAATTTAAGAATCCACGGTTGGTGTACAAGAATCTGGGCGACGGACGTTTCAAGGATGTGTCGGCTGAGCTCGGGCCGGGGATCAGCGAACATTTCTCCAGCCGCGGCGCCGCGTTCGGAGATTATGACAACGACGGCGACATCGACGCATTGATCCTGAACATGAGCGATCTTCCGTCGCTTTTGCGCAACGATGGTGGGAACGCGAAAAACTGGATCAAGATCAAACTGATCGGGACGCAGTGCAACCGCACCGCGATTGGCGCCCGGGTGCGGGTGGTCACCGGCGCCCACGTGCAAATGGACGAAGTGCACAGTGGGACCAGCGTGATGTCGCAATCGGACCTCCGTCTTCATTTCGGTGTGGGACGAGCGCCGATCGTGGATCTGATCGAAGTGAAATGGCCAACCACGCAGAAGATCGAACGGTTCACCAAGGTGAAAGTGAATCAAATAATGACGATCCGCGAGGGGCATGGGATCGTAATTCCAAAACCGTAGAATCGATAAACGTAATGGCTAGGGCCTGAAAACGCGTTTTTAGTGCGCAGCGGTACCGGCCGGCTGGTCCTTCAAGACAATTAGAAATTGCTGCACTTCACGCCGCTGGCGCTCCACTGCGTCGGCTTCAGTTGTTTCCAACTGTGTGTAGAGTTGAATCTCCTGTTCGGCCTTGCCGGTTTCGCCGGTGCGCCGATAAAGCTGGCTCAGCCGGTAGTGAGGTTCGGTGAGGTCGGGGCTGGCTTCGGTTGCTTTCCGATAAGCGGCGATGGCTCGATCGGGCGTTCCCTGGGCCGCGTACAAAATTCCAAGTTGCAGGTATGCTTCACCCAGTTTGGGATCGATAGCCACCGATTTCCTGAGCAGCTCTTCCGCCTGTTGCGAGCGTGCCGTTGTCTTCGAGTCCTGATCTTGCTTCAAAAGAGACACGGCGAAGTAATAGTTGGCGAGAGCGTTCCCGGGCTGGTTCTTGAGAAAACGAGCCAACTTCTGTTCGCTGCACGGAAGCGAGGTGGGGGAAATTACCTGCATCTTGCCGATGAAGAGATACGGCGTGGGATCTTGCGGCTGCAGATCGGATGCATGGCAAATCTGGCGCGCCGCTTCATCGTAAGTGCCGCGGGAGTAGAGCGCGGTGGAAAGTCCGACCAGCATGCGAACGGAGTTGGGGTGCGCAATCGAGCCCTTCTGGAAGACGCTCATCGCCGGCGAAACCGCGCGGTGCAGAAGAAGTTCCGTGCCCCACGCGAAGTAATTCGGCTCGCTCGGGTCGAGCGCAGCGGCGCGTTCGAATTCCCGGACCGCGGCGAGGGGATCGCCCGATCGCTCGTCGAGGTCTCCCAGCAGGCGATGTACGTCAGCCGGATGTTCCGCATTGTCCAGAATCTTGGTGGCTAGATCATGCGCAGGAAGGAGGTCGTTGTTGGCGCTGTAAACCAGCGCCAGATCGTAGGAGTTGGCAAAATCCTTGGGATTGATCTGGTAGGCGGCTTTCAGCGGCGGGATGGCTTCACCAGCCCGTCCCGCGCGGAAATAAAATTCGCCGAGCTGATGATTCGCTTCGAAGCTGTCGGGAACCTGGGCCACCGTGGCGCGGAGTTTCTCTTCCATCGCCATCGCTTCGCGGCCGGCTGCGGTCCCTGCCGCAGAGGGGTCTGGGCCGGCCGATTTGAGCGCCAACGTCTGGCGGGCAAATGACTCGCTGGTCCGCAGGCTGGTATCCGAGCCGTGGCCACCCGCACCGGTCCAATCGGTAATTCCGGCTACGGTGAAATTCGGCTGGTCATCGAATTCCATGGCTGCCGGCGAAGGCTGCAGCAGCAGATCAACTTGTTTCTTCTGTCCGGAGGCTAGCGGCAACGGATCGATGACGCACTTGGTGAACCCCGATTTTTCCGCGGTGACTGTGTAGATGCCTTCCTTATCGATAGTAAAAATGAATTTTCCGCGAGCATCGGTGTTCGCTTGTTCGCGACGATCTTGGGTTTTCTCCTGCAATGACACCGCAGCGTCTTTGACGCCATCACCGGCGGCATTTCGCACGGTGCCCTCCACGGTGATGGCGTCCGGCTTTCTGGATGAGGAGCCTTGCGCAGAAGCGGTGACAGCGATCAAACCAGACAAAGCAATGGCGCAGCAAAAGAAAACCGCCGGGATTCGATTCGCTCGATTTTTCAAGCAGGCCGGTATGGTGGGGGCGCTATTCATTTCTGGTTGCCGGATTCGTTTTCCCATCAGAGCCGTCTCGCCGCCGGCAGTGGCGGCGCACCACCGCAAACAGCATTCTATTATGGATGCGCGCATTTGGGAGAATGTCACACGGAAGAGCGCGGGCAATAAATCCGTGGAGAGGAATTACACATCGCACAGATCGACGGCTTGCCGCAGCGACGTCAGCGGGTCGCGCGTAGGGACGAATTCATGCGCCACGTAGCCCTGGAAATCGGCGGCGACGATCCCGCGCATCACGCCATCCCACTGCACTTCCTGGGTGTTGTCGAGTTCGTGTCTTCCGGGAACGCCTCCGGTGTGGAAGTGCGCGAGCCACCGGATGTTCTCCTGGATGGTGCGGATCAGGTCGCCCTCCATGATCTGCATATGATAAATGTCGTAGAGCAGTTTCACGCGCGGCGAGTTGACCTCCTCCACTACGCGCACCCCCCAAGCGGTGTGATCGCACATATACTCTTTGTGATCCACTTTGCTGTTTAGCAGTTCCATGCAGATGGTGACGCCATGATCTTCGCCAATTTTCTTAACGCGATTGAGCCCGGCAATCGTATTTTTGGCGCCCTCGTCGTCTGACATTCCGGCGCGAAGCCCCGAGAAAGTGATTACGTTGGGCACGCCGGCTTTGGCGGCCAAGGGAATGAATTTGCGGTAACCTTCCTCAATTCTGGCGTGGTTTTCCACGCGATTCATGGCGCTGCCAATCTCTCCGCCGCCCGCGTAACCCATGCTGCAAACCAGACCGTACCGCGCGGGCACCTCGAACTCTTCGGGGTTGAGCAGGTCCACCGCTTTCAGACCCATCTGCGCGCCTGCGGCACAGAGATCGTCGAGCGGAATGTGTTGGTAGCACCAGCGCGACACTGATTGCTTCACGCGCCCTTTGCGAGGGACGGAACCGTTGTCCGCGGACCACAGCGGAGCGGGGACGGAAGCCATGGTCACGCCAGTAAGCGCACTCTTCAGCATGTTGCGTCGCGATACATTGTTCATCGAAATTTTTCAGAGTGTACCGGAGAAAATCGCCGGCGGCGAATTTATTCCAAAGGGCGCGGACGGATCCGAGCGATAACGCACCAACGCATGCCGAGGGCGACCTTACGGTTTTCTAGATATTACTCGTGCCGCAACGCATCCATTGGCTGGACCTTAGTGGCCGATCGAGCTGGGACTGCGCAAGCCAAAAAAGCCGCTACCGCCAAAACGCCGGAGATGCCCAACATCATGGCCGGGCTCGCAAGCCCGATACCCTCCAGTTTGCCGGATAAGGCCCGGTCCGATATCACGCTCAGTATTGCGCCGAGCACGAAACCAACGATCAGCACGCGCCCCGTCGAGCTCAGCACCAATTTCAGCACGTTCCCCGGAGTCGCGCCCAGCGCCATGCGAATTCCAAATTCGCGCGTGCGCTGCGCCACAGCGTAAGACACCACGCTGAAAATTCCCGTGCAGGCCAGGGTCAAACCGATCGCTCCGAAGATTCCGAACAGGAAGGTCGCAAATCTCGGATAGGCGACGGCGCTGCCCAGAACTTCGTCCAGTGTGCGAATCTGCGTGATCGCCTGACCCGGATCCACAGCCTGCACCGCTTGGCGCACACCGTTCGAAAGCGTGAGCGGGTTCGCCGCCGTGGTGCGCAGCGCGAACAACATGCGCGGGGGCGACATCGTCGAGTCGGGCACGTAAATCGCGGGCGCCGGTTCTTCGCGCAGCCCGGAGTTGCGCGCGCCGGCGCAGATTCCGATAATCTGGAACGCGCTCATGTCTTGGGGCGACTTCACGAAATCCTGGGGCAGTGGGTCGGTCATCAAGTCCAGGTGAATCTGCCTGCCGATAGGATCCTGGCCAGGGGGAAAATATTTTTTCACCGCATCTTCGGTGATCACCGCGACCGGACTTGTCCGGGTGACGTCCGCGGAATCGAAGTAACGGCCCTTCAGCAGTGGGATACCAATCGTGCCGAAATAATCTTCGCTGACCAGGTTCAAACGAATCGGTGTGCCCGGCGCAGGTCGTCCCTCCACCGCAAATTTCGTGTCGACCCCGGAGAAAGGTGGCACTCCGGTGATCGCCGCGGCCGCCGATTGCACACTCGGGATCCTGCGCAAATGTTCCACGATATCCTTGAAAAAGGCCTGCCGCTGGCTCCATTGCGGGTACCGTGCGGTAGGCACTGGGAGGAGCATCGTCAGGACCCCCTTGGGCTGGTAGCCGAGCTTTTGCCGGCTAAGCTCCAGCATGCCAGCGGCGGCCAGCGAGGCGCCGGTCAGTAGCACCAACGACAGCGTAATTTCGGCAACGATTAGGACGTCGCGCAGACGGTGACCTATCGCGCCGGCCCCGCCATCTCTCCCTGATTCCTTCAGAAACGCCGCCTGATCTTGACTGGAGAGCTGCAACGCCGGCGCGAGCCCAAACAAAATCCCAGTCAGCACCGAAACTACCAACGCGAAACACAGTACCGGAATATCGATGGCAATCACCGCCTCGTGCGGCACCGAGTATTCCGGCATCAGCGCCACCACCGCCTTCACTCCCCCATACGCCAGGACCACGCCCAGGGCCCCTCCCGCCGCCGACAGAATCACGCTTTCGGTGAGAAGTTGCTGGATCAAACGCTTTCGCCCGGCGCCCATCGCCACCCGCACCGCGATTTCCCCGCGCCGTGCGCTAGCCCGCGCCAGCAACAGATTCGCCACGTTGGCGCAGGCGATTAGCAGCAGGAATCCCACCGCGGCCAACAGCGCCAAGAGCGTATTGGCGAACTTCCCTAGGATTCCTTCGTTCACGGATTCGAACTGAGTGCGGAAGGGTGGGTCGGGATAATAGTAGGAGGGGCTTTCTTTCGAGTATTTTTCGTGAAAGGCCTGAAATTCCGCGTTCACCTGTTCCTTCGGAATGCCCGGCTTCACCTTAATCACGATCCCCACCCGCTCCTCGGTGCGGGGGTGCAGGTCCATCGGAACGTAGACGTCGGCATCCTCCCACGTGAAGCGCACCGGAAGAACTCCGATCACCGTATAAAACTTGTCGTCCAGCCGTAGGTGCTGCCCCAGTACGTCCCGACTACCGGCAAAATGCCGGTGCCAGAACAAATAACTCAGCACCGCCGCCGGTTCCACGTTCGATCGGCCGTTCCCGCCGGGCGGTGGGGCCCCGATGGTCTGCTGTGGCGGGCCCGCTGACGAAAATGTTCGTCCGAATAGCGGCGGCACGCCGAAAAACTCAAACGCATTGGAGGAGAACTCATCCTGCACCACCACTTCCGGCAGGCCGGCGTCGGTCATCACCACGTTGCGCCTGTTGACGGCGATCATGCTTTCCACGCTCTTCACCCGAGCGCTCATTTCCAGATACTCGGTCATGGTATAGCCGGTAGTTCCCTGGTCCCCCTTGCTGTTCATTAGGTGCGGAAAGCCGATCCGGTCAGCGCCCGCGTAAGGGTAGGGATCCACCAGAACCGCATAGACCACGCTGAAGATCGCCGTGGTCGCTCCAATCCCTAACGCCAGCGACAGCACCGCCACCGTCGTCGATACCCGGGCCCTCGCCAGCAAACGCAGCGCATACCGAACATCTTGAAGGATCGACACGGCCAGCCTCCCCGCACAGCAACTAACCTACATAGACGCAATTACTCCCCAAAATGTTCGATGGCCCTTCCGATTCCGATCATCTCGTTTGTGATCCTGTGGACCACTGCCCCCGTCCCCCCTTTTTACCTGAAACTAACATCGCGGGGAAAGGACCGGAGGGGATCATTCGCTAGACAGGCGGTTGCGGACTTCCCGCAGGGTCAAGGTGTCGACCCCCTCGACGCACGGGTGCCCATCGGAATAATATCGCCCTCATCTTGATTCGATCGGCGATGGGCAAAAATTGGAGGATCAATGTCGAACACATTCGGTACGGACATTCTGATTCAAGCGGAAGACCCAATGAAGGCGGCCAGCTTCTACGTCAAGGAACTCGGCTTTGAGATTACGGACGAGACATCGAATATGGTAAGCCTCCACGGAAAGCACATTAATTTATTTATTGAGCGAGGCCCTGCCCTCGGCCCGGTTTTCGAAGTTACGGTCACGAGTGTGAAGGATGCCAAAGCGAATCTGATCAAAAAGGGTTGCCAGGTAGTGAAGGACGAACCAGATTTTCCGAGGTGTTACGTCAAAGATCCAAACGGGCTGATTTATAACCTGACCGAATGACCGGCTCGACGTGCGATTGTGAATCGTCATATTCCCGTGCGCCCGGACTATGCGGCTATTTTATTGCGCGAAGGAAAGCAGCGGGTTTGTTCGGCCAGCAGGCGTGAGGTACAAGCCGCCGTTTTTCTTGTGAATTTGCCCCAGCCTCAGCAGTGCAGTGATCGCACCGAGCGTCAGCTTATCTGTTCCCAAGTCTACAACCACGACGCCCTTGGGGTCGCTGGCGGTTAACGCCGTCTTTACCTCTTGCATTCGTTCCTGCACTGCTTTGTCAGGCGAGCTATTGGTGGTCAAAGCACGAACTCCTTTACTCGGTTAATAGTATCGCACGGTGCTCGTCGACGCCGCACAAAACCTCCCTCCATGTTCGCGCAGCACCGAGCCGGCATAGCTCGGAGCGTATGGGCCGGGCATCGCGGCTTGGATTTCCTAGCTGCGGTCCGCTTTTCAGCTAGCTTTGCCCGCGGAACGGCAATTTGAGCTTCCGCGCAATTTCCGGAAAGAATTCTCGAAGCACATCGAATCCGATATCGCTCCCCACCGCGTAGCCCACGCGCTCGGCGGTCGGAGAAAATCCCCGCCTGTTTCCCGGGTGGTACAAATTGGCTAGCGACGCTGCGGTTACCGTTCCCAACCATTCCGAAAAATTGAACATCGTCGAGCCATCTTCCCGATGCGCCAGGACCGAGTGTTCGATCGCATGGAGCAAACGCGGCCCAGCTTTCCCGTGTCCCAGCCGGTAGTAGCGAGGATCCTCGAAGAAAAGCGTTGGA
>Ga0302326_10019049_pt1 | contig 14202 bp, 10 predicted proteins | sample Palsa_T0_3_FD_202264 | JGI IMG/M metagenome (GOLD analysis project Ga0302326, IMG submission 202264) | Peat permafrost microbial communities from Stordalen Mire near Abisko, Sweden - Palsa_T0_3 | ecosystem: Environmental > Terrestrial > Soil > Palsa > Peat permafrost | place: Sweden: Abisko... | reverse complement strand
GGACTTCGCCGTGCTGGCGCGCAACTCCGACGTGTTCGCCGAGTTCACGCGCGCCTTCGACGCTTGCGGCATTCCCTATCTGGTGAATCGCGGGAAGGGATTCTACGAGACGCGCGAAGTGGTGGATCTGATGCACCTGCTGCGCGTGCTGGCGAATCCGCGGGATGAAATCAGTATGGCGGCCGTGCTGCGGTCGCCGTTTGTAGCGGCGTCCGACGAGGCTCTGCTGAGGTTGTTCCCACCGCAGCAGGGCGCGGAGACGAGTCTCGACACGGCACGGATCAGCGCGTGCGCCAACGCCGATGCGGAGAAACTCGCGCGTTTCAGCGAGCAGTTGGCGCGCTGGCGCGCCACGCGGGATTACACGGCGATCGACCAATTGCTGATGCGCGCGATGGACGAGTGCGGCTATGAGGGCCCGGCGGGACCGCGCGGGGCGGCGAATATCGAGAAGTTCCTGGCGCAGGCGCGGGCGGCCAGCGTGCGGCAAACGCTGGCGGAGTTCGTGGAGGAAATCGAAATACTGCGGGAATCGAAGCCGCGCGAGCCGGATGCGCCGCCGGAAGATTCAGCCAACGCGGTAAAGATCATGACCGTGCACGCGGCCAAGGGCCTGGAGTTTCCGGTGGTGTTCCTGGCGGCGATGCAGAAGGGCATCGATGCGAAACCAGGAGCGATTTCGTTTTCGCCGGGCGTGGGGCTGGGCGCGCGCTGGCATCATCCGCTGGGCCAGGACGATAAAGACGATGTGTTCCAGCATGCTATCCGGCAGGAGCTTAAGCAACGCGAAAAGGAAGAGGGCAGCCGTTTGCTGTACGTGGCCATGACCCGCGCCGAAGAGCACTTGGTGTTGTCGTTCTCGACGAATGGAAAGAAGCCGCAGAACTGGGCGGCGGTGGTTGCAGAGCGCCTGCCAGTGCGATCTGTCAACGAACCGCCCCCGCGGCCTGCGCCCCGCGAACGCGATGAAGCAGCCGCCCCCGTTGAGGTAGCGCGGCGGCCTGCTCTCACGGAACAGCACGACTCGCAAGCCAACGTGACATCGGTCGCCATGTTTGCCGATTGCCCGCGGCGTTACTACCTTTCACGCTATTTGGGATTCGAATCCGCGCCGCGCGCCGCCGAAGGCGCGAACGCCGGCTCCGATCTCAGCGCCAGCGAGTTCGGCAAGCAGGTGCATGCGCTGCTGGCGGGCGCCGTTGTGGAATCCCCGGACCCGGAGGCGGTCAAACTGGCGGATCTGTTTCGCAAGAGCGCGCTGGGCCGTCGCGCCGCCGCGGCTGCCACCATCGAACGCGAATTCGATTTTCTGATGGAGGTGGAAGATCTGGTGCTGCGCGGCCAGATCGACCTATGGTTTGAAGATCGCGGCAAAACCGTGCTGGTGGATTACAAGACCGACCGGGTGGACGCCGCCGACGCGCCGGTTCGCGCGGAACAGTACCGGCTGCAGTTGCGATTGTACGCGCTGGCGCTGGAGCGGCTCAACGGGCGCGCGCCGGATGAGGCATACGTGTATTTTCTGCGGCCGAATATCGCCGTGCCGGTGGATCTGCGCCCTTCGTTATTCGACGCGCCCGAGGCCGCCGTGCGCGAGTTTCGCGAAGCGCAGGAGCGCCAGCAGTTTCCGCTGCACGAGGGCGAACACTGCCGCACCTGCCCGCACTTCACGCGCTTGTGCCCGGCGCGCCTTATCGCTGAGGCTCCCGCTTCTCCCACCCCGGCTTGAACAGAGGCAGATAGTTCTCCTGCTGGTACGGATGCTTCAGGATCTCATCGATATTCAGATCGATACCCAGCCCCGGCCGGTCCGGCACTTCGATATATCCGTCGACCTGATGCACCGGATGAGTGACAATTTCTCGCTCCCACGGTTCGTTGAACTCGTCGAACAATTCGTGAATGAAGAAATTGGGGATGGACGCGTTGAGTTGTACGCACGCAGCCGAGCAAACCGGCCCTTGCGCGCTGTGGGGCGCGATCACGCCGTAGTGCGCGTCCACCATGTCCGCAATCTTGCGCGCGGCGAACAGCCCGCCCAGGTTCAGCGGCTCCGGTTGCAGGATATTCACGACTTCGTGCTTAAGCAGCTCCGCGAATTGCTGCTTGGTGGAGAGGCTCTCGCCCGTGGCGATGGGCACTGGACTGCGCCGCGCCACTTCCACCATGGCCGGAATGTTGGTGTGCGGGACGGGCTCTTCGAACCACGCGGGACGGAATTGATGGATGGCTTCGGCGAACTCCACGGCGGTGGCCACGTTGAAGCGGGAGTGCGCTTCGATCAGCAGGTCCACCGGCGGCCCCACGGCATCGCGCACCGCGCGGATGATGTCCACCGCCAAGTCGAAATCGTAGCGCGAAAGGTAGCGCCAGCTTGCGCCGAAGGGATCGAACTTAAGCGCCGTGTATCCGCGCGCGGCGACCAGCTTGGCCTTCGCCGCGAAGCTCTCCGGCGTGCGCGGGCCGCGATACCAGCCGTTGGCGTAAGCGCGCAACCTTTCGTGGCATTGCCCACCCCAGAGATTGTAGATGGGCTGGTTGCAGGCCTTGCCGATGATGTCCCACAGTGCGATCTCGATGGCGGCGACCGCGCACATGTGGATCTGCGCGCCTTCGGAATATACGTCGCGGATCAGGCGCTGCGAGATGGTTTCAACTTGGAACGGATCCATCCCGATGACCAGCGGCTTCAGCTCGTGGATGGCGGTTTCGACGGTTTTGCCGAAGTAGTTGAGCGTGCCTTCGCCGACGCCGTGGATGCCTTCGTCGGTGGAGACTTTGGCGAACACCCAGTTTTTCCAGGGATTGCCGGCGATGTAGGTGTCGATGGCGGTGATTCTCATGTGGTGGGGTTCCTGAATCTTGTTCGGTCGTGTACCGCGAGTTCGTGCTGACCGCGGAGTTCGAGCGCGTGGCGTAGGACGAGCTTGTATTCCGTGCGAGGATCACACAGTTCCTTCCACTGCGAACCACTGGCTTGAAACACCCGCATCAGCATTTCCACACGCTTCGTACACAGCGCTGGGCGTTGCAAGTCACAGAGCCGGATGGTTTCATTGGCGCGGCACGACTGCGCAACGTCGAGCTTGGAATGCGGTTCGAGCTTGCCGGTATCCGGGTGAATCCAAAAGTACGGTTCAGTATCCTCGTCGTCCGGCTTCAATAGCGCGCCCTTATGGTCCAGTTCACCCTTGGCGTTGTTGCAGAGCCGGCAGGCTGGTAAAAGATTGGTCCACTCGAAGGCCAGCGCGGGGGTGACCGTCTTCGCCACGTAGTGCTCAATTTCCAGGTATGCCGTTACTCCGAGAGTGCTCTCGCAATAAACGCACTTCCCGTGAGCCATGCCTCGCAGTGCAGTAGCCAGGATCTTCTTTGCTGATTGCGTAGCCCAGTCGCCTATCGAAGGACCGCTAATGATGGATTCGTACCGCGAGGTCCACCTCGCCCCGTGTGTGATGAGTTCGGATGGGACTGGCGAAGTGCGTGGCGTGTGAACCATGCTGTATCTACGCCCGCTTCTTCCGTTTGACCTGATGCGGCGTCTCGGCCGCGGTGAGCGACCGCAGCACGCTCTCGGGAATTGTTCGCGGCGAAGCCACGATGGACTTAAGCTCCTCGCTCCTTTCGGCAAGAGTCACAGTCAGATCCTTAAGGCGCGACCTGCCCAATGCCGAGAGGGATCCAGCGACCTCGCGCCGCTTCAGGGTGTTCCACTCATCCAACTCGCGCTCCGTCAAGACGTCAAAGCGGCTCTCTACTCCGAAGATCTCCTTCAGCGTGGTTGTGACGGACTCTCCGATCGGGGAATCGACTGGCGGTCGCACACTGGCGCGCCCGTTGTCGTCAAGTTCGAGCACATGCACACGGGAGCCGGGACAGGAGGAGATCACGAAGGGCGAGTGGGAGGTGACAAGTATCTGGACGTCCGGGAGCGCCTTTCGCATGGCGGGCAAGAGCTTGCGCTGCCAGAGGGGATGCAGGTGCGCATCAACTTCATCGAGGAGTAGCACGCCAGGCCGCCTGCCTCCGAGTGCGCGATCCCACTTGACGAGGTCCTGCCTCATCATGAAATCCGCGATCCATCCTACCGTGCTGCGCATGCCGTCTGGCAACTGAGAGAAGTCCAGATTGCGGCCGAAAGCCTTGAGCCGGGGCTGGAAGTTTGGCTCAAGCTCGACGTCAAAGGCAATGCCCCCATCGTAGAGGAGTTGCAGGGCGTTCTCAAATCTTTCGAGCGAGCGAGCGTATTCGTCATCTGACTGGCGCCGATCGCGTGCAATCGCGCGCTTGCTGTAAAGGCCCAGGAGCCAGGATTGCACGAAGTCGTTTTGGATAGTCGATTCGAATGCCAGCGAATTCTCCTCGGCGCTTGTTAGGCGTTTTCGGAGGTCGACAGCCGCCAAGTGCCGTAGCGCCCTCGAGGGGGAATAGGCGGCCGTGTTGAACTCACCTGTTTGAGTCTCGCTCCAACGATAATAATGAAGCCGTGTAGTGCCGTGCTCAGGGTCGGTCCCTATTTGGGTCCCTATTATGGGCTGATCGAAGCCGCTGACGTCCGTTAACGACTTGCTCCAGGCGGCAAGCGCCTCTGACACGTCCTTACCGGTCCCCAGCGCGCAAGCGTAGGCACGACCGGACCCCACGGGCGGCTTGATTACCACCATCGCACGCGAGTGCCGGTGGTCGGCTAAGAAGTGGCACCGCTCAGCATGACGAAATCCGGCCGTCCACTCCATCGCCCACGCCAGCGTCCGCAGCACCGTGGACTTCCCCGACCCATTCACCCCAGCGAAAATGTGCGGCCCCAAGTGCGGGTTGCCCTTGCCGTCCGACAGGTCCACATCGAGCCGCTCGAAGGGCCCAACTCCTTCGGCAATCAGGCGCAGCAATGGCATCCCTATATCATATATCCCGAAGCGCGCGAACCGCTTGTTATACTGGGATTTCCAATGCTACGAGTTCGCTTCGCGCCGTCTCCCACCGGCTTTCTCCATATCGGCAGCGCGCGCACGTTCATCTTCAACTGGCTATACGCACGCCACAACGGCGGCACCATGATCCTGCGCATCGACGATACCGACGTCCAGCGCAATACGCAGGCTTCGCTCGATTCCATCTTCGACGGGCTGCGCTGGCTGGATCTGGGATGGGACGAGCAATATCGCCAATCCGAACGCCTGGCCGTGCATCAGGCCACGGCGCAGGCCATCTTCGAAAAGGGGTTGGCCTACCGCGACTTCACACCTGCGCAAGCCGACTCCGGCGAATCGGCGCGCGGCGAAGGCACGTGGCTGTTCAATCCCGGCATGCGCGAGCTATCCGCCGCCGAGAGCGACCGGCGCGCCGCGGCCGGAGAGCCGTTCGTGCTGCGCTTCCGCGTGCCGCGCGACCGCGACGTCAACGTGTGCTTTCGCGACGCGGTCTACGGCGAGCAAGTCAAATCCACGGCGGATATCGAGGATTTTGCGCTGCTGCGCAGCAACGGAATGCCCACTTATCACCTGGCTTCCTGCGCGGACGATGCCGATTTGCGCATCAGTCACATCATCCGCGGCCAGGACCATCTGACGAACACGTTCAAGCACGTGCTGATCTTCGAGGCCGGAGGCGCTACGCCGCCGCAATTCGCGCACCTGCCGCTGCTGATCGCCCCGGACGGCGCCAAGCTATCCAAACGCAAGCACGGGCCGGTCGTAAGCGTGACCACCTATCGCGACAACGGCTTCCTGCCCCAGGCTTTCGTGAACTTCCTTTGTCTGCTGGGTTGGTCGCCGAAAGACGACCGCGACCGCATGGGCCGCCAGGAACTGATCGACGCGTTTTCTTTCGAAGGGATTAATCGCAGCAACGCGGTCATCAATTTCACCGATGCGGATCCCATCGATCCGAAGGCGTTGTGGCTCAATGGGGAGCACATCCGTCTGCTGCCCGTGGAAGAGCTGGCTGATCGGCTGCTGCCGTTCGTATGCGCCGCAGGTTTCCACGTGGATCGCGCCAGAATGCTGCAAATCACGCCCCTGGTGCAGGAGCGCATCAAGCTATTGCGCGACGTGCTGACCGTTGCGGATTTCTTCTTTGTGGATCAGTTGACGCCTTATGATACGGCCGAACTGATCCCGCAGAAAGGCGACGCGGCAATGGCGCTGAAGGCCTTGCAAAAAGGCAGCGACGTACTTACGACCGCCGAGTTCACGCACGACGCGCTCGAACAAACACTGCGCGCCGCGGCCGTCGCGCTGGGCATCAAGACCGGCCAGATGTTTCAGCCGATTCGCGTGGCCGTCTGCGGCCGCAAGAACGCGCCGCCTTTGTTCGCGACCCTCGAAGTGCTCGGCCGCGATACTTCGCTCACGCGCATCGACCAGGCAATCCGGAAGTTGCAGTAGGAGTTCCCGTATATTATGACCCCCACCCCAGGCCCTTCGAACTTCGTCCGCGACATCGTGATCGAGGACCTAAAGACCAATAAGTACGGCGGCCGCGTGCATACGCGGTTTCCACCGGAGCCGAACGGCTACCTGCACATCGGCCACGCTAAGTCGATTACTCTAAACTTCGGACTCGCCGCGGAGTTCGGCGGTCAGTGCAACCTGCGTTTCGACGATACGAATCCTTCGAAGGAAGAGACGGAGTATGTCGATTCCATCATCAAGGATGTCCGGTGGCTGGGAGGCGACTGGGAAGACCGGCTTTTCTATGCGTCCGACTACTTCGATCAACTATACGAATGGGCGGTGCAACTGATCAAATCCGGGAACGCTTACGTTTGCGACCTCACCGGCGAGCAGATCCGGGAGTACCGCGGCACCCTGACCGAGCCGGGCAAGGAGAGTCCGTGGCGCAACCGGACGATCGAAGAGAATCTGGACCTGTTCGAACGCATGCGGGCGGGCGAGTTCCCGGACGGCGCACGCACCCTGCGTGCCAAGATCGACATGGCGTCGAAGAACCTGAATATGCGCGATCCGGTAATGTACCGCATTCTGCACGCCGAGCATCACCGCACGGGCGATAAGTGGTGCATCTATCCGATGTACGACTTCACGCATGGCCAGTCGGACTCGATCGAGCGCGTGACGCATTCCATCTGCACGCTGGAGTTCGAGGATCACCGGCCGTTGTACGACTGGTATGTGGAGCAGTTAGGGATCTATCATCCGCAGCAGCTTGAATTCGACCGGCTTAATCTGACTTACACGCTGCTGAGCAAGCGCAAGCTGCTTACACTGGTGCAGGATGGGCACGTCAGCGGCTGGGACGATCCGCGCATGCCCACGATTTCCGGCATCCGGCGGCGCGGCTACACGCCCGAAGCGTTGCGGAACTTTTCCAATGCGATCGGTGTTTCGAAGACCAATGGCACCATCGAACTGGCGCTGCTGGAGCACTTTCTGCGCGAGGATCTGAACAAGCGCGTGCCGCGCGTGATGGCGGTGCTGCGGCCGCTGCGCGTGGTGATCGATAACTACCCCGAGGACTTGGTCGAAGAGATGGAGGCCGTGAACAACCCGGAAGACGCCGCGATGGGTACGCGCAAGGCGCCATTTTCGCGGGTGCTATACATCGAACAGGACGACTTCAAGGAAGACCCTCCGAAGCAGTTTTACCGGCTTTCTCCGGGGCGCGAAGTCCGGCTGCGGTATGGTTACTTCATAAAGTGCACAGACGTGGTGAAGGACGAAAAGACGGGTGAGGTGGTGGAGATCCGTTGCACCTACGATCCCGCCACGCGCGGCGGCAACGCGCCGGACGGACGCAAGGTGAAGTCTACTATTCACTGGGTTTCGGCGGCGCACGCCATCGACGCGGAAGTGCGCTTGTACGATAATCTGTTCACCCGCGAAGATCCGAACGAGACGGACGAAGGCGAGAATTTCACCGCGAATCTGAACCCGCACTCGCTCGAAGTCCTGACCGGCGCGAAGCTGGAGCCTTCGTTGGGCAATGCCGTAGAGGGCAACCGGTACCAGTTCGAGCGGCTCGGGTACTTCTGCGTCGATCCGGATTCCACGCCCGGAAAGCCGGTCTTCAACCGGACGGTGGCGTTGCGGGATACGTGGGCCAAAATCGAGAAAGCGCAACAAGGCGGCCCGAAGGCGAGATGATTATTCTGGGAATCGGCGGCATTCTGGGCGATGCGGCATCGGCCGTCTTGAAAGACGGGTATCTTGCGGCGGCCATCGAAGAATCCAAGCTGAGCCGGCAGGGACTCAAGCCCGGCGCGCACACCGGCCCGATGGAGTTGCCCGAGCAATCCATCGCCGCGTGTCTCTCGCTGGCCGGCGTCACACGCGATCATGTTGACGCCGTCGCCATCGTGCGCCCTTTCGCCACTGGCCCAGAGGCGCCGCTGCATCTGCAGTTGCGGGCGCGATTTCCCAACAGCCGGATCGTAGTAGTGGAGCATCACACGGCGCACGCCGCTTCGGCATACTATCCGTCGCCCTTCGAAGAGGCCACGGTACTGACTCTCGATCGGGCTGGCGATTTCCGTTGCGGCACCCGTTGGCATGCGGCCGGAACTCAGCTTTCACTCGAAAGGGAACTATATTATCCCGACTCACTCGGCGATCTATATGGCCGCGTGACCGAGTTACTCGGCTTCCGCGCCAACCTGGAAGAGCACAAAGTGCAATGGCTCTCGGCGGCGGGCGACGACCGGTTCCGCGACCTGTTCCTGGAAATCATGCCCATGCGGGAGGGCGAGTGGCCCCGTCTCGACCGCTCTTACTTCGATGCCGAGCGGCTGACGCACGGCGGCTTTAGCGCCCGTTTTTACGAGCGGTTGGGGATCGCAGAAGGCGTGATGGTGCCTGAATCCCTGCGCGCTCCGCTGGCGGCTGGCGTGCAGCGGGCCGTGGAAGAGACGGCGACCCGCATGGCCGGCTCCGGCACGAACCTCTGTTTCGCGGGCGGCTTGGGATTGAACGCGTTGCTGGTCTCGGCGCTGGAACGCTCGTCTTTTGAGAATGTTTTCGTGCAGCCGGCGGCGGGCGATGCGGGCACCGCGATTGGCGCCGTGTTGCACACCTGGCATGCCGTCTACAACCAACCGCGGCGCATCCCGCTCGATAACCTCTATCTCGGCCCCAGCTACACCGCCGAAGAGATCAAGCGCGTGCTCGAAAACTGCAAGCTGCGCTTCCGTTACATTCTGACCACGGAAGAGACTATCGACACGGCCATTGCGCAGCTTGCCGAGAATCGTATGGTGGCTTGGATGCACGGCCGCATGGAGTTCGGACCGCGCGCCCTGGGCAACCGCAGCATCCTGGCGTCGCCGCTGGATGCCTATGCCGCCGAAAACTTGAATGCTTTTATCAAGCACCGCGAGCCGTTTCGCAAGTTTGCCGCCTCGGTACCGGCGGAACTGGCGGGCGAATACTTCGAGTGCGGCCCGAACGCGCGATTTCTGGCTACCGTGGGCCGTGTCCGGCCGCAGCACCGCGGGCGCTTCGCGAGCGCCGTGCTGAACGGCGATCTGGTCCGCGTGCATGCGGTCTCGCAGGAGGATAATCCGCTGTACTGGAAGCTGCTGCACGCGGCGGGCAAGGCCACGGGACTGCCGGTGCTCTACAACACTTCGTTCAACCTGTTCAGCGAGCCGCTGGTGTGCACGCCGCGCGATGCGGTGCGCAGTTTTTATTCGTCCGGAATCGATGCTATGTTCGTCGGCAATTTCTTTTTGCAGAAGTGACTGCCTCCCCATGCGTGCCTTTTTACTTTGTCTACTTGCCGCGCCCCTTCTCTTTGCTGAGTGGCTCGACGATGCGGAAGATCTCAAGAATCCTGTGGCGGGACAGGCCGAAGCTATCGCCGCAGGCAAGAAACTGTATCTGGAAGGCTGCAGCGGTTGCCATGGTCCTACCGCGGAAGGCGGCCGCGGTCCCAATCTGGCGCAAGGCGATCAGATTCGCGGCGCTACCAACCGGCACTTGTTATCGGTCCTCACGGAAGGCGTAAAAGGGTCCGACATGCCGCCCTCCGGTCTGCCTGGTGACAAGATGTGGCAGGTCGTCGCATATCTGCGCAACCTGACGGCGGTCGCGTTCGATAGCATGGCGCCGGGTGACGTCCAGGCCGGCAGATCTCTGTTTTTCGGCAAGGGAGGCTGCGCAAACTGCCATTCGATTCGCGGGCGCGGCGGTTTTCCCGGCCCGGATCTTTCCAATATCGGGCGGGTGCGCTCCTTCCGGCAATTGCGCGAATCGCTGCTCGATCCGGACGCGCAAATCGCGGAGGGTTACGGTGGCGTCACCGTCACGACTAAGTCGGGCCAGACGATCTCGGGCGTGGCGCGCGACAATACCAACTACGCGATCCAGATTCTCGACGCGCGCGGCGATGTTCATCGCCTGTTGAAGTCCGATTTGCGCGAGGTGGTGTTTCGCAAAGACTCGCTTATGCCGCACGATTTCAAGCAGCGGCTGATCCCTGCCGATATCGAGGATCTGCTGGGTTTTTTGGGGCGTCAGTCGCTACGTGGAAGCGCGGCTGCCGCGGATAGCCAGCCCGCCTCTACGGGAGCGCGTTACGATCTGATCCGCGCGGGTGCCGGCGCCGATTGGCTGACTTATGCCGGAGACTACGCGGGGCATCGGCACAGTCCACTGACACAGATCGCATCGGCCAATGTGAAGTCACTCGTGTCGGCATGGGTCTACCACGTGGATGGCGCGACCCATCTCGAGGCGACGCCGCTGGTCTACGACGGAATTATGTACGTGACCAACGGCAACGAAGTCCACGCGCTCGACGCGCGCACCGGCCGACCCATCTGGAAGTACCGCGACGAACTGGCCAAGCGCAGCGACGTGAACCGGGGCGTCGCGATTTTGGGCGACAGCGTATTCTTCGTCACCAGCGACGCGCACCTGGTGGCGCTCAATCGCAAGACCGGCGGCGGCCTGTGGGATCGCGAGTATGCCGACACCAGCCGCGGCGCATTCGCCACGCTCGCGCCCATGGCCGTGAGGGACCTCGTGATCGTGGGCGTCGCGGGCGGCGACACCGGCGTGCGCGGATTCGTCGCGGCATTCTCGGCGGCCACCGGCGAAGAGCGATGGCGCTTCTGGACGGTTCCCGCCAAAGGCGAACCCGCCGCCGAGACCTGGGGCGAACTGGGTCCTGAATGGGGTGGCGCGGCGACGTGGCTCAACGGCACTTACGATCCCGAACTCAATATCCTGTATTGGACCGCCGGCAATCCGTGGCCCGACTTTTACGGCGGCGCGCGCCACGGCGACAATCTGTATTCAGATTCGCTGCTGGCGCTGGACGCGGATACAGGCAAGCTGAAATGGTATTTCCAATTCACGCCGCACGACACGCACGATTGGGATGCGCAGGCCTGGCCCGTGCTGCTGGACAGCGTATACGAAGGCCGTCCGCGCAAGCTGCTGCTGCATGCGAACCGCAACGGGTACTTCTATGTGCTCGACCGCACCACGGGCGAATTCCTGCGCGCCACGCCGTTCGTCGAGCGGCTGAATTGGGCCAAGGGCATCGACGCGAAGGGCCGCCCGATCGAGAATCCGGGCATGGAGCCTTCGCCGAACGGCGCGCGGGTCTGCCCCTCGGTGCGCGGGGCGACTAACTGGATGTCGCCGTCCTATAATCCGCAAACGGGTTTGTTCTATGTGCCCACGCTGGAGCAATGCGATGTGTATAGCTCATCCGCCAAAACACCGGAGCCGATGAAGAACTTCGCGGGCACCGGCGGCGAATCCATTTCCAAGGAGCCGGGCAAGTTCTATCTGCGGGCGCTCGATCCGCGCACGGGCGAGAAGCGCTGGGAGTATCCGATGACCGGCCACGGCGATAGTTGGGCGGGGGCGGTATCCACCGCGGGCGGCCTGGTGTTCTTCGGCGACGACGATGGCCAATTGGTGGCTGTGGACGCGGTCACCGGCAGGCACCTTTGGCATTACTATCTGGGGCAGACCATCACCGCTTCGCCCGTTACGTTCATGGCCGACGGCAAGCAGTATGTGACGATCGCCGCGGCTACGGATGTGTTCACGTTCGCGCTGTTCGAGGAGGCGCGGTAAACTGAAAATACGGCTGATTATGAGCGGAGAATTCGTCGAACGCCGGGACGGGAGCTTCTACCTGAGAGGGAGCCGTGTGCCGTTGGCCCACCTCGTGCGGGAGGACCAGAGCGGCGAGTCCCCGGAAGCCATCCGATCGCATTATCCCACGCTAACCCTGGAGCAGGTGTTTGGGGCGATTACGTTCTACCTGGGCCACAAAGTTGAAGCGGAAAGCGACGTAGCGGAGCGCGAGGAGGATGCATACAGCGCGGCGCACCCGCCGCCTCCCGACCTGAAGGAGAAGTTCGCACGGATGCGAGGTTACTGCCGATAGTGGGCGGCACGCGCAGCGGTTGCCCCCCCTCTTTCACCTTCGTGGTAGCTCGTCGCCAAAAAGAGACTGCTGTGCCGACTGTGCGCGTATGCTTGCAGGTTCGGACTCGCGAATCCCCAAGGCATTTACACATCCCTCGGTGCCCTCGATCCGGTCTAAGAGTTGGTCGAGAAATGGGGCCTGCCCCTTCAAGATCTTCGGCCTTGCGGACTCCACCTCGAACCACGCTGCCCTATCGACCTCTGGAAATTCCCGTTGTCGCCCCGACTTCGGGGGCCATTCCATCGAAAACGTGTTGCTTTTTAAACTCGAGGGATCGAAGTCCGCGCGGACGGCCCATGCCAGCACTAGTTTGCCGCTGGGCTGTCTGACCGGGTCCAGCGGTATGAAGTCGCCGGCAGGCGGAGCGCCCACTTCTTCTTCGAACTCTCGTTTGGCGGCAGCCAGCGGCTCCTCGTCGTCCGTGAATTCGCCCTTAGGTATCGACCAGGAGCCGTCGTCCTTTTTTGCCCAGAACGGGCCGCCCGGATGAACCAAAAGCACCTCCACACGAGCGGCCATTTCGCGAAACAACAGAAGTCCCGCACTCTTCTTTGACATAATCGCCTCCCTGAGCGTGTTACGTTCCTTCCCCCGAGCCAACGGAGCGACGGTCGCTTAGGAGTGCCTCGAAAGATGTAGCCAATACATCGTAAAGTCCATCTGGTTCCGTACGCATTACCTCGAACGCGAAGCTCCGCTGGTAGCCGGCTTTGTAGGGCTTGGTTTCGATTTGGATTCTACCGTTGGGCAACCGGTGGTCCAGTAGTATGGCGCTTCCAAATGGCACAGATCGGTGAACCCGCACGTCAATTCTAGACCGGAGGCGCTTACTGAACCCGCTCTTGAAGCGAGCCAGCGCCGTAAGGCTTTTGCGGATGGTGTGCGACAAGTCCGCAGGATCCATCGATAGGACGGGGGCGATGGCCGCCATGAGATCGGCGCGATCCGGATCGAGGAGCGATATTGTGACGCTGAAGGCGCCGCCGCGCGCGGACAGTCTTCGTTCCAGTGCCAGGCAGAGGTCGTGGAAGGGGATCCCTGTCATCAAGTTGATGCTGACGAGGACGGCCGTGCTTTGCGCTGTCGACACGTAGCGGTCGATAGTGGCAGCTTCTTCTCGAAAGAGTGGATAGTAATTTCGTGATGGGTAAAAGACGGTGAGGCCAGCCTCCACGACACCCTTCACGCACGATCTGGCAGCTACTTTTTCGCGGTCCCTGGTGAAATCGCGGTTCAACTCTTCCAGTTCGGCCATCAAGGCTTGTGGAAAGAGATCGACAGCGATGCCGGCTCGACGCAGCTTCAGAATCCCCTTTCCGGTTATTCGCTGGTCCGGATCCAACATTCCGATCACTACGCGACCGACCTTGCGCGCGATTAGGTGGTCTGCGCAGGGAATTTTCGGGTGTTTCCGAGTTGTGCATGGTTCGAGCGTCGTGTATACGGTGCACCCAGCCAGTGTTTCACGGCGCAACTTCTTCTCAAGGACAGCGAACTCGGCGTGTTCGCGATGATCCAGATCCTCTCCACGGCAGGCAGAGCCAAGTGCCCGGCCGTTTCGGACCACCACGGCACCAACAAAAGGATGAATCCTTCCGTCCTCGCCACGCGAGCGTCCTGCTTCCTGGATCGCCAGTCGCATGTGCTTCCGTTCGTCCGACAGTGCCAAGGCTGCGCCTCCTAAGGCGTCGTAAATAAATAAGCTTTACAACTGATCTTATTCGTTTGGATGAATCGTGTAGTTCCACTCGCCATGAAACTTGTCGGGCTTCAGATTGACATGGGCCCGCGAAA
>Ga0302326_10019048_pt1 | contig 14202 bp, 10 predicted proteins | sample Palsa_T0_3_FD_202264 | JGI IMG/M metagenome (GOLD analysis project Ga0302326, IMG submission 202264) | Peat permafrost microbial communities from Stordalen Mire near Abisko, Sweden - Palsa_T0_3 | ecosystem: Environmental > Terrestrial > Soil > Palsa > Peat permafrost | place: Sweden: Abisko... | reverse complement strand
ACCGAGGCCGGAGATGCCGGAGATGCCAGGGGGGCCAGGGGGGCCAGGGGGGCCAGGGGGGTTGGGGGGGCTGGGGGGGCTGGGGGGGCTGGGTCGACGCCGCGGCTGCTCGCGCTGGCGGTGGCCGGGTTCGGCCCGCACGCGTCGGCGCTGGCGGCCAGGCTCGCGGCGCACGTCCAGGCCTGGGATCAGGCGGGCCAGCCCGGCCCGGCCGGGCTGCACGTCGACGCCTACCCGCGGTCATCAGCGGCCGAGCCAGGCGACGTAGAGCCGGTCCGCGGCGGCCTGCTCATTGAGCGGCCCAGCACGAGGTTCGTCGTGTACCACACGTAGCCTTGGAGGCGTGACCAACGTGTATGGCGACCACCTGGAAACCGAGCAGAAGTACGACGCGGAGGCAGGCTTTGCCCTGCCCGACTTCGGCCGCCTGGCCGGGCCGGGCGGCCGCCGGGCGGAGCCGAAACGCTACTACCTCAGCGCCACCTACTTTGACACCGAGAACCTCGACCTGCACCGCAACCGGATCACGCTGCGGCGTCGCGTCGGGGGTACCGACGAGGGCTGGCATCTCAAGCTGCCGGTCCGCAAGGACACCAGGCAGGAGCTGCACGCGCCGCTTGATGAGGGCGGCACCGGATCTATCCCGGCGCGGCTGACCGCCCAGGTCGAGGACATCGCCGCGGGCCACCGCCTCCGTCCCATCGCCATTCTGGACACGGAACGGACCGTGGTGACAGTACCGGGACCCACCGGCGAGGCGATGCTGGAGATCGCCGATGACCGGGTGACAGCCACCCGGTTCGGCGAACCGGACGACGAGCCCGTCACGTGGCGTGAGATCGAGGTCGAGGTCATTTCGCCGGCCCCCGAAGCGGCCGGCCTGCTCGCCGAGGCCGGCCAGGTACTGCGTAAGGCCGGAGCGAAACCGTCATCGTCGGGGTCCAAGCTGGCCCGCCTGCTTCAGAGCTTATTCATACGAAATCCTGATGAGCAGGACACCTTGATGGCATGTGCTGAGAGCTGAGGCGGAGAATCCTCTCGGCATGGGCATACTAAGCACAGATTCGATCATGAGGTTCGCATGGCTTCGTGTGAGCTGGGCAGATTTGCCTCCGATCGAGGGGTATGACGGATTTTACGGGTCCGCGTGGCCCGGAGACGACAACGAGCGAGCCTGAGGACTATGGAGAACAACAGCCCGGCTGCGGCACCGGCCGGCGACACCATGAACGGCATGATGGGCGGTGCGGCCAGCGGCGTAGCCAGCGCCGCGGCGACCAGCGCTCGTAACGCCGGCATTCAGCGGGCCGACGGCACGCCGGTACGCGTGCTCGTCGTCGACGACGAGCCCAGCCTGGCCGAACTGCTGGCGAGCGTGCTGCGCTACGAAGGCTGGAACGTCCGCACCGCGGGCACCGGCGCGGACGCGGTGCGGACCGCACGCGAGTTCCGCCCCGACGCCGTGGTGCTCGACATCATGCTCCCCGATTTTTCCGGCCTCGAGGTCATGCGCCGGCTCAGGGGCGAGATACCGCAGGTGTGCGTGCTCTTCCTGACCGCACGGGACGCGGTGGAGGACCGGGTGGCGGGCATCACCGCCGGGGGCGATGACTACGTGACCAAGCCGTTCAGCTTGGAGGAGGTTCTGGCCAGGCTGCGCGGGCTGCTGCGCCGGGCCAACCTGACCCGCGCGCACACCGAGGGATCGCTGGCCGTCGGCGACCTGACCATGGACGAGGACGCGCGCGAGGTCCGCAGGCACGGTGAGCTGATCGACCTGACCGCGACCGAATTCGAACTGCTCAGGTTCCTCATGCGCAATCCCAGAAGGGTTCTGTCCAAGGCGCAGATCCTGGACCGGGTCTGGAACTATGACTTTGGCGGCCAGGCGCACGTCGTCGAGCTGTACATCAGCTACCTGCGTAAGAAGATCGACGCGGGCCGGGTGCCGCTCATCCACACCGTCCGCGGCGTCGGCTACGTGCTGAAACCAGCTGGCTAATGCCGGCCTCGCAGGCGCAGCGGCCGGGTCCGCGGGCCCGGCTGGCCGGCCTGCTGTCCTGGCGCACGATCAGCGGCAAGCTCATCATCGGTCTCGTCGTGCTGTTCGCGCTGGCGGGCGCGGCCGTCAGCCTGGTCACCGCGAACTCACTCAGCAATTCGCTGATGTCCTTGCTCAACCAGCAACTGCAGTCCGCGACCCAGACCTGGTTCAGCTGCGTTCAGTCCCAGGTTGGGGACAACGACCACGACCGCGCGGACCAGGACAGATCCGCTGCTTCCGGCCAGGCCGACGCCTACCGGGCTAATCCGGATGGTTACCTCACGTGCAGCGGCCAAGGGCAGGCACCCGGCACGTTCGAGGTGCTGCTGGCCGGGAAATCGGTCCGATACAAGAGCACCGTGCAGGAGGCATGTCCGCTCTCCGCCACGGACACGGCCACGCTCGTGGCCTTGAAGGTTCCCGCCAGCCAGAACCCGCCTGGTCCATCTGGTGACTCCAGCCCGCCTGAACCGGGCGGCTCCGCGCCGGCCAACCCGCCCGCACTGACCCACGAAGTCACGCTGCCGTCGCTCGGCGGTCAGTACCTGCTCACCAAGATCCCCGGTCCGGAACCGGGCACCGACCTGATCACCGGACTGCCGCTGAGCATGGTTGACGGCACCCTTTCTCACGTCGAGAACACCGAGCACGCGGTGTTCGCGGGCGTCCTGCTGCTGGCCGTCATCTTGGGCGCTGCGCTCGTGCAGCTCTCACTGCGGCCGCTGCGCCGGGTCGCCGCCACCGCGACCAGGGTGACCGAGCTGCCGCTGGATTCCGGTGCGGTCGCACTGCCGGCCGGGGTGCCTGACAGCGACCCGCGCACCGAGGTGGGCCGGGTCGGTGCCGCCTTCAACCGGATGCTCTTCCACGTCGGGAATGCGCTGGGCCGCCGCGCCGCGAGCGAGGCCCGGCTGCGCCGGTTCGCGGCCGACGCGAGCCACGAGCTGCGCACTCCCCTGTCCGCCATCCGCGGCTACGCCGAACTGGCGCTGCGGCACCCGGGACCCGTGCCGGAAGAGGTCACGCACGCGCTGAGGAGGGTCCAGGCCGAGTCGGTCCGGATGGGCGTGCTCGTGGATGACCTGCTGCTGCTGGCCCGGCTGGATGCCGGGCGCCCGCTCGAGCGCGAGCCCGTTGACCTGTCCAGGCTGGCCATCGAGACGACAAGCGACGCGCGGGTGGCGCGCAGCGACCATCTCTGGCGGCTGGATCTTCCCGGCGAGCCGATCCTGGTAAATGGCGACGAGCCCCGGCTGCATCAGGTCCTGGCCAACCTGCTCAGCAATGCGGGCAAGCACACCCCGCCGGGCTCCACCGTCAGCGTCGCCCTCACCGCCGATCCGCCGCTGCCCGGGAATTCCCCGGAGGCGGCCTCGGTCTGGCGCGGCGTCCTGCCGCCGGGCCCGCGGGTCGAGCTGAGCATTACCGACGATGGTCCCGGCATTCCGCCCGAACTGCTTCCTGAGCTGTTCGAGCGCTTCACCCGGGCCGACACCTCGCGCGCGCGAGACGCGAACGCGGCCGGCAAGAGCACCGGCCTCGGCCTGGCCATCGTGGACGCCGTCGTGGCCGCGCACGAAGGCTGCATCTCGGTGATCAGCCGACCGGGGATGACCCGGTTCGCCATCATCTTGCCCCTGCTGCGCGAACCCGCCGATCAGCCTCAGGCCTCCCCGGTCTGAGCCCGCGCTCAGGACCAGGCGATTGCGGCGTCTGGTGCGTCGTCGGCGAGCACCGTCCCTTCGATGAGCCCGTACGGCCGGTCGGCCGCGTAGTAGACCTCGTTCTCGTTGGCCATCTCGAACGGGCTCAGGTCAACGAGGAAGTGGTGCTTATTGGGCAGCGCGAGCCGGACCTCGCAGATCTGCGGGACCGCGGTCAGCATCGCCGTGCCCATCGCGTACAGGGTCTGCTGCAGCGAATAGCTCTCGGTCTGGGCGAAGGCCTCGATCAGGGCCGCCTTGGCCGCCTGGAAGGCGGCGCCCCAGTCGGCGTCCGCCTGCCGGAACCGCCATCGCGCGCTGACCACGGTGGCCAGCATCCGGTCGTAGGCGTCTTCGAGCGTGGTGTACTCGTCGCGCGGAAAGCCCCAGAACTGCGACCCGGTGGTGTTCAGGACGATGAGGTCACCGACGCCGCCGACCACGCTGCGGCCCCACTCGGCGTCATCGATCACGGTGACGGTCCTGGTGTACTGCCCGCTGCGGGCGAATGAGTGGCCGCCGCCGGAGATCGGCGTCCAGGGGTACTCCTCGATCGCAATACGCGCCCGGGAGATCGCGTCGGCGCTGCCGGTGTAGTGCGCGGCCAACTCGAGCGCGAACGCCTCGGGCTCGATCCCCCCGAGCTTCTTGGCCAGCGCATACACGGTGTTCTTCTGGGTGTCGGTAGGCAGCACCCGGGAGTTGTCGCCGGTCAGGTGGGTCGCGGCGAGGTCGCCGGACAAGCTGGTCGAGACGTTCCAGTCCCGGACCAGGTCGCTGCCGTCGGGTCCGGCCCCCCGGCCGACGTGAACCACTCGTACCTCAGCCTTGCCGTACCGGTTGGTACCGAGCTGGACCATGACCACCTCGTTTCGTTCCCGGGCCTGCATGCAGCGTGACCACGAGCGGTCCCGCCGGCATGTCCGGCCAGTTATAGGTTGATATCGGGATTCTTCATCAGTCCTGCCTTGTTCAGCTCTGCTTTATTCAGCTGGGCAAAGACCCGGTCGCGGGTCAGCGGGAGGTCGGTGATCCGCCGGCCAGTCGCATCCCGGACCGCGTTCGCGAGAGCCGGGGCCACCGGGTTGAACGGCGCTTCGCTCATCGGCTTGGCGCCGGCCGGGCCGAACGGGTCGTGCGATGCGGCGAACAGGACCTCGGTGCGCGGAATGTCGCCGAATTGCGGCAGGTGGTAGCTGCGGAACACGCGCGTGCTCACCCGGCCCGCGGTGTCGATGTCGAGGTGCTCGTACAGCACCGCACCCAGGGCCTGCGCGACCCCGCCCTCGACCTGCCCCCGGCACTGCCGGGGATTGATCACCGTGCCGGCGTCCGCCGCCTGCACGCTGTGCAGGATGCGGATCTCCCCCGTCGCCGGGCGGACCGCCACCCGGAAACCCTGCACGTTGAACGAGACGGACCTGGGCGTGCCGTCACTGGTCGCCTCGGCGCGGAGCAGCGCCTTTGTCCCGGGGGAAGCAGCGATCAGGCCGGCCAGCTTATCCGCCGCGCGCATCGTGGCCAGGCCCGCCACGACCGTGCCGGTTGAGCCGTAGGCGCCGGTGTCGTGGCGGACCAGGTCGGTGTCGGACTGCTGCAGGTCGATCTGCTCAACCTTGACGCCGAGGGCTTGGGCCGCCAGCTGACGGTGCACCGTGGAGGTGCCGTTACCGAATTCCGGCGTGCCCACCCACAGGGTGTAGCCGCCGTCGGCCCGCTGGGCGATGCGGGCATGAGCATGATGGCCGCCTGGCGGCGCGGTGTCGAGCATCGACACCGCCAGCCCGGTGCCGGTCAGCCACCCCGGTCCGGCCGGAACGGGATCGCCGCGGCCACTCGACAGCGCGGCGCCGACCAGGTCCAGGCACTGCGTCAGCCCGTAGCTCGCGACCGATACGTCGTCCGGCTCTTCCCGGACGGAGATCAGCGGGTCACCGGGCCGGATGACGTTGCGGCGGCGGAACTCGACCGGGTCGATAGCCAGCTTTCGGGCCAGTTCGTCCAGGGCGGATTCCACCGCGAAGGCCGACTGGGACAGCCCGTAGCCGCGGAAGGCCCCGGCCGGCACGGTGTTGGTGTACACCGACCAGCCGTCAACTTTCTTGTTCGGGCACCGGTACAGGCTGACCGCCTCGCCGCAGCTGTGCATCAGCACCCCGCCCGCATGGTTGCCGTAGGCGCCGGTGTTGGCGACCGTCTGGATCGCCAGCGCGGTCAGAGTGCCGTCGCTGCTGGCGCCGGCCTGGACCGCGATCCGCATCGGATGGCGGGTGGTCGCGGCGGCGAACTGTTCCTCCCGGGTGAACTCCAGCTGCACCGGCCGGCGCAGCCGCAGCACGGCCAGGGCGACGACATCCTCGGTGAGCATCTCCTGCTTGCCGCCGAAACCGCCGCCGACCCGGGCGGCGAGCACCCGCACCCGGTCGGCGGGCAGGCCGAAGAGGCGGCAGATCGCATCGCGGGTCAGGAACGGCGTCTGGGTGCTGCTGCGCAGGACCAGCCGGTCACCGTCGAGCCAGCCGACCGAAGCGTGCGTCTCCAGGTGCGCGTGCTGGGTCCGGTGGATGCCGAAGCTCTGGCTGACGACCGCGGCCGCGCTGGCCAGGCCGGCCGCCACGTCTCCGATATCGCCGTGTACCTCCGCGGCGACATTGCGCCGCGGGTCGGCGATCCCGGCCTCCGTCGTCTTATCGCCGTGCACGAGCGGAGCTCCCGGGGCCATAGCCTCCTCGGGGTCGAACACGGCAGGCAGTACCCGGTACCTGACCGCCACCAGGGCGGCGCCCCGCTGGGCCGCGGCCAGCGTCTCGGCCACCACGGCGGCCACGCGCTGGCCGGTGAAGCGGACGACCCGGTCCAAGAGCACGGTGTCGAAGGGGTCGTCGGTGATCTTCTCATGGCGTGCGGTGGAGTACCACACCTCCGGAGCATCGTGATGGGTGAAGACCGCCAGCACACCGGGAACGGCCAGCGCCGCAGCGGCGTCGATGTCATCGATCTCGGCGTGCGGGTACGGCGAGCGGACCAGCGCCATGTGCGCCAGCCCGGGAACGCCCAGGTCGAGGGCATATGGCTCGCGGCCGGTGACTATTCGCCGGCCGGCCGGCGCGGGCAGGCTGGCGCCGACCGGGGATTCTGACGTTGCCTCCTCGGCGCGCTCGCCCGCGAGGTGGCCGAGCGCGTCGGCCACGGATCTGTAGCCGGTGCAGCGGCACAGGTTTCCCTTCAGGGCGCGGCCAGGATCGGCGAGCTGCGTCTCGTCCAGGGCCGCCACCGTCATGATCATCCCAGCCGTGCAGAAGCCGCACTGGAATGCCTGCTCGGCCAGGAAGGCCTGCTGCACCGGGTGCAGGTCGTCGGGTCCGGCCGCGAGCCCCTCGATCGTGGTGACGGACTGGCCGACCGCCCGGACCGCGGGGTAGATGCAGCTGTGCACCGGCAGGCCGGCCACGTGCACGGTGCACGCGCCGCAGTCTCCTGCGTCGCAGCCCTTCTTCACCCCGAACCAGCCCTGCTCGCGCAGGTACGTACGCAGGCACTGGCCAGGTGCGGGTTCGGCGGCCGCCGGGACGCCGTTGATGATCAAAGCCGAGCCAGTTCGTCGAGGATCTCAATGGCCAGGTACCGCGTGATCGCCTCGCGCCACTCCGCGGAGCCGTGCACGTCCTCGTGGTAGACGCACCCGGCGTCAGCCAGGCCGGCCAGCAGCGCGTCTGGTCCGGGGGGCACGGGGAACCGGAGCTGGACCGGCCGGGTCGTCGCGGCGGTCACGGTGATCACCAGCGGGCCGCCCGCCGCCGGACGGCGGCCGATGACCACCGAGGCCGAACGGCCCAGCGGTGACAGCGAGAGCTGCCGGAAGGCGGTTACGTCGTCGAGCGCACTGGCTGGCAGGTGCACGGACCGCAGCAGCTCGCCCGGCCGCAGGACGCACTGACCGGGACCGGTGACGAAATCCGCCACCGGGACGCGGTACGCGACGCCGTCCGGACGCCAGATCGTGCACTCTGCGTCCAGGGCCGAGGTGAGTGAGATCATCGGTCCGGCAGGCAGCGCCAGACAGAGGTTCCCGCCGACCGTGGCTTCGTTCCAGACCTTGAACGAGCCGAGCAGCGCGGCGCAGCACTGGCCGAAAAGGGGGGCGGCCCGCCAGTGCGGTGCCCGCATCCGGACCAGCTCAGCCAGCGTGCAGGTGGCGGCGATCTCAAGGCCGTCCGGGCTTTCCCGCAGGGACGGCCAGCCGAAAGCGCGCAGGTCGAGCAGCCGCGTCAGGGCCGGCTGCGGCTCGGAGAACAGCCAGGTGCCGCCGGCCAGCCAGGCGTCGCCGGGACGCCAGGCACCCAGCCTGGCGTCGGTCACCTCCGTGATACCGGGCAGGTCCACCGTCAGGTCCCGGCTTGCCCGTGCCCGCTGATCCGCGCGCTCGCGGCAGCGGCGCCGGCCGCCAGGTCGGCGGCATCCGCGGTCACCAGTTCGCCGGCGGTCACCACCGGACGGCCGCCGACCCAGAGCCGGTCCAGGGCCGGGGCGCCGAAGACCAGCGTGCACAGCGGGTCGGCGATGCCCGCGCCGGCCAGGCCGTCTACCCGCCACAGCGCCACGTCGGCGAGCTTGCCCGCTTCCAGCGAGCCCAGTTCGTCCTCGCGGCCCAGGCAGCGGGCACCGCCCATCGTCGCCATCTGCAGGGACGCCCGGGCGGACAACGCCAGCGGGCCGTCCCGGAACCGGGCGGCCAGCAGCGCCTGGTGCAGTTCGCCGATCATCCGGCCGGACTCGTTGGATGCCGAGCCGTCCACACCGAGGCCGACCGGTGCGCCGGCCTCGAGCAGCGCCCGCACCGGCGCGATTCCGGAACCGAGGCGTCCGTTGGAGGTCGGGCAGTGCGCCACGCCGGTGCCGGTGGCCGCGAACCGGCCGACTGCCTCGCCGGACAGGTGCACGCAGTGAGCCAGCCAGACATCGCGGCCGAGCCAGCCGAGGTCCTCGGCGTACTGCGCGGGCGTCTTGCCGTAGGTCGCGCGGCAGAATTCCTCCTCGTCGAGGGTTTCCGCGAGGTGGGTATGCATCCGCACGCCAGCGCGCCGGGCCAGCTCGGCGCTGTCGCGCATCAGCTCGGCGGTGACCGAGAAAGGCGAGCACGGCGCGACCGCGATCCGCGTCATCGCCCCGGGCGACGGGTCATGCCAGCGGTCGATCGCCTCCTGGGTGGCCGCCAGGATGTCGTCATGGGATTCGACGACCGTGTCCGGAGGCAGCCCGCCCGCTGACTGCCCGAGGTTCATCGACCCGCGGGCCGGGTGGAAACGCAGGCCGATCTGCCGGGCGGCGAGGATCTCCGCCTCGAGCAGGTCACCCCGCCCGGCGGGAAACACGTAGTGGTGATCGGTCGTGGTGCTGCAGCCGGTCAGGGCCAGCCAGCCCAGGTTCGCGGCGGCGGAGGCGTGCACAAGGTCGGCGTCGAGGCGGGCCCAGACCGGATACAGCGCGGTCAGCCAGCCGAACAGCGTGTCGTCGGTCGCGTATCCGCGGGTGATCCACTGGTACAGATGGTGATGGGTATTGACCAGGCCAGGGGTGGCCAGCCGCCCGGAGCCGTCGATTCGCTGCGCGTCGGCGTAGCGGGCCGGCAGCGGACCCGGCCCGACCGCTGCGATCCGGTCGCCCTGCATGACCAGGTAGCCGGCCGGGTGTTCCGTCCCGGCCCCGTCCACCGTCGCGATATGGCAGCCGTCAATCGCCAGCACGCCCGCAGCCTCCTCCAGATCGCGGTACTCCAGTGTGGCCAGCGGTTATTGCAGCGGCACTTCCGGTCTTCCCGGTCTTCCCGGGCGGATTTGCCTAGCTTCGAGTTCAGCCTACTGCTGCCCGCGGGAGCGCTGCTCGCTCCGCACGTACACCATCCGTGCCCCCGCGACGAACAAGCCCACCGCGATAACGGCCACGGCCGAGAGGAAGACGCCCAAATTGCCCGCGAAGAAAGCCGCATTCAGCACGAGTATCGCCAACATCACGCAGGCGCCCGCGTTGACGACCTTATTCTGCGACCCGTCAGCGACATCCTGCGAGGAGTCGGCGGTCTTGGCCCCCGCCGGGCGCGCGGGCCGGCCCGGCAGCGGGGCTGCCATCAGCCCGGCGCCGATGTCGGCTGTGAGCGCGGCCAGTTCGGCATGGGTCCGCGAGGCGAATGTCTGGCCCACCCGTACGTCGAACTCGTCTTTGGTCAGGAAGCCCTGCACGAAAGCGGACTTGAGCGTGTCGATCACCCGCTCACGGTCGGCGTGGGATGTCCGCAGGCGGCCTCGGGCCGCCGCTGCCATCTCATCTTCGGGCCCTGTCATCACCGGCGCCCTCTCGCAAGCACGATACAGCCCAACCGTAACCCGAAGCTCGGCACGCGTCTTAGGTGGCCTGTGTGCTAATTCTAAGGCATGGACATCGGCCAGCGGCGGCTCGTGGCGACGATGCCGCTGCACGCGATCACCTCGACCTACGGCGAGGAGGGGTTGCGAGAGCGATTCGCAGTGGAGATCGAGTCGCTGCCGGAACAGGACCAGCGCCGTCTGAACCAGGCCCTGGATCTCGCGTCCCGGCTGCACGCGAACGACCGCAGGGAACGTGAACCCTACGTCAACCACCTGCTGCGAGTGGCGATCCGGATCATGTCTCACTACGGCGTGCACGACGCCGACGTGATCTGCGCCGCGCTGCTGCACGACGCGGTAGAAGATCACGCCGCCGAGCTGACCGGACGTGGGGTCGGCGTCGATGACCAGCAGGCTGCGCTTGCGGTACTGGCAGCGGAGTTCGGGCCGCGGGTAGCCGAACTGGTCGGCGCCGTCACCAACCCGGAGTACGCGCCGGACCGGGACGCGCACGAGCAGTACCGGGACCACGTTGCGGAAAGCCTGCGCAGCAACCCGTGGGCGCGGGTCATCAAGGCCTCCGACTTCACCGACAACGGCGTCGGCCTGATTCATAGCACCGGCCCTCGGCTGGTCACGCTGGCCGGAAAATACGCCCCGCTGGTCCCGATCCTGCGGGAGCTCATCGACCTCCCGGACACCCCTCTCGACGCACCGGCCCGGCAGCACATCCTGGCCCAGCTCGACCGGGCCGCGGACCGGTTCGCGGCCGTGCTGCCGTCAACGGGCGAGTAAAACGAACAGATGCCGGAACTTCCCGAGGTCGAGACCGCTCGCAGCCTGATCGCTGATCAGGCCCTGCACCGCCGTATCGTCGGCGTTGACGACGCTGACACGTTCGTCTGCCGGCCGCACTCCCCCGGCGAGCTGCGTGACGCGCTGACCGGACGCATGCTCACCTCGGCTCACCGGCGCGGCAAGACCATGTGGTGCGAGACCTCTGACGTGGGCCGTTCGACCGGGTCCGGTCCCGACCTCGGCATCCACCTGGGCATGAGCGGCCGCATCGTGGTCACGTCCAAAGGTGGCGAGGCTATCGAAGGCGGCGGTCCTGCCCGCCGCGACGCGCAGCCGCGCAAGGCCGAGTGGAACCGCTTCACCCTCGAGTTCGCCGACGGCGGCAGCCTGGCGCTGTTCGACAAACGCAGGCTGGGTCGTGTCCGGCTGAACCCCGACATCGACGCGCTCGGCCCGGACGCCGAGGAGGTTACGCTCGCGCAGTTCCGCGACCTGATCACCAGGGGGTCGACCGCGGTCAAGGCTCGCCTGCTTGACCAATCCAAGATCGCCGGAGTCGGGAACCTGCTGGCCGATGAGGTGCTGTGGCAGGCGAAGATTTCGCCCGCCGCCCGGACGGGCAGCCTCCAGCGCAAGGACGCCGACCGTCTCTACCGCGCTCTGCAGTCTGCTGTGCGGTCTGCCATCGTCAAAGGCGGCGCGCACACCGGCGACGTCATAGCGGCCCGGCACCCCGGCGGCACCTGCCCGCGCTGTGGCGCCGAGATGAAACACGGCACGGTCGGCGGCCGCTCGACCTGGTGGTGTTCCCGCGAGCAGGCAGGCCCCTAAAACGCTCAACGGCGATGCTGGACGGGCAGCGGCGGGACGAAGTGCCGGAGGGCGTTGGCCACCCCGTCCGCGAGCCACAGGCTCCCGTCGGGCGCCACCGCCATCCCCCCGAACTGCTGGGCGCCTGGTATCGGCCATAGGGTGATGCGCCCAGCGGTCGTGATGCGGCCAACCCGGGTATCGGTGGTAAACCACAGAGCCCTGTCGGGGCCGGAGACAATATCGAACGGGTACACCCCGCGGGGCAGCGAGAATTGCGTGATGACGCCGCTGGTTGTTATGCGCCCGATCCGCTGCCCGCCGCGCTCAGTGAACCACAGAGCCCCGTCAGGGCCGGCCGCGATGCGGGTGGGACCCGAGTCCGGCGGTAGCAGCCATTGGCTGTATTTGCCGGTGGTGGTTAGCCGACCAATGGCATTCTGCGTATCGGCGATGCTGGCGAGATTGTCCTCGGTAAACCAGAGTGCCCCGTCCGAGCCCATCGCAATTCCGCGCATCCAGATGTCTTTCGTGCTCGGATGTATGGCGTAACACCCGAAATCATCGGTGGAGGTTATACGACAGATATGGCCACCGTCGTCGGTGTACCACACCTCCCCGTCCCGGCCCGTCGTGAGCGCATCAGGCAACCCCACCGCAGAATCGATGCTGATCTCATGCCAGACCTGGATGGTGCCATCAGGGCTGATCTTCCCGATTTCCGCCAACCCGGTGAACCATAGGCTGCCATCGGGCACGCTTATAATGTCTTGCGGGTCGTTATTGTTGCCAGCTTGAATAGTATACTGCGCTATATTGCCCGCTGGATCAACCCGCGCGATGACGTTGCCGCCATTCTCCGTGAACCACAGGCTATCATGAGCTCCGAAGGCGAGAAAGGAAGGAAAATCGCCGTCCTGCAAATTTATCGTTCTTGTACTTTCGAGGTAGTTGTTCTGCTTCCCCGGTGTCCGTCCGTGCCCGGATGCAGATCCGCCACTGCATCCCGCCAGCAGGCCTGCCACCATCACGGCAGTTATGATCCGCGAACGTATTGAAGACCGAATCTCGCCAGGCATCTCAGGACTCGCAGGCGACTTGGCTCGGCATCGCCGGCTCGGCGCCGGCACCAACGCCAGGGCTGACAGCCAGCACGCGTACGGCGCCGTCCCGGTCAATCGGGCCGCGGGTGCAGAACGCCGACACGCCGTAAGGGAAGCTGGTAGTTGCCATCAGTCCTCTCAAGGCGACTACGACTTCCTCCCGCAATGCCGACCGTCGCAGGATCACAGATAGACGGGTCCATAACTAGACATAGCAGTGCGTGACCGCGCCCGCAAGCTTCCGTTGACATCGCGCGGCGCGACGGATACTGGCAGCCAGTTACCGTGAACTCGGCGCACGGCGGCGGATCAAGCTTTCGGAGGCCCTTGAGAGCTCCCGGACCCTGCCTGCCGACTAATGAGACCCAGGGTGAGCGCGGATTTCGCTCATAGCGCGTACATAACATTGCTTCAGCCGGGGCGGAGCATGGTAGGCGAATCTCATAGTCATGAAGGTTCTGCAGGTAGATGTCGTTGTGCCGGTCCGCAACGAAGAACGTGACCTGGTACCGAGCATCCGGCGGCTGGTGGCCTATCTGCGCGAGAGCTTCCCGTTCACCGCCCGGGTCACGATCGCGGATAATGGCAGCACCGACGCCACCTGGGCCCTCGCCACCGGACTGGCCCGCGAACTGGCCGAGGTGCGGGCCGTCCACATGGAACTGCCGGGACGCGGCCGGGCCCTGCGGGCCATCTGGTCAGCAAGCGACGCCGACGTGCTCGCGTACATGGATGTCGATTTGTCGACGGACCTCAACGCCTTGTTGCCGCTGGTGGCACCGTTGCTGTCCGGGCATAGCGACCTCGCCATCGGCACCCGGCTGGCTCGGGGATCCCGGGTCATCCGCGGCCCCAAGCGCGAGCTCATCTCGCGCAGCTATAACGTGCTGCTGCGCATCCTGCTGGGAGCGCGCTTCTCGGACGCCCAGTGCGGCTTCAAGGCGATCAGGCGCGATCAGGCGCGGGCGCTGCTGCCGCTGACTCGGGACACCGGCTGGTTCTTCGACACCGAACTGCTGGTGCTGGCCGAGCGGGCCGGGCTGCGCATCCATGAGGTCCCGGTGGACTGGATCGACGATCTCGACTCGAGGGTCGACATCATAGGCACGGCTCTGGCCGACCTACGCGGCATGGCCCGGCTCGGTGCCGGTTTCGCCCGCGGGACCATCCAGGTCCCTCAGCTGCGCGGCGCCTCACTCCCGGGCCGCCGCAACGGCGCCGGGCCGTCCGAGTCCAGCATGCCGCTGCAGATCGCAAGATTCGCGGTCATCGGAGTCGGCAGCACGATCGCCTACCTGGGGCTTTACCTGCTGCTGCGCGGCAGCATGCCGACCCAGGCCGCCAACCTCATCAGCCTGCTGGTCACCGCCGTGGCCAACACG
>Ga0302326_10019047_pt1 | contig 14203 bp, 17 predicted proteins | sample Palsa_T0_3_FD_202264 | JGI IMG/M metagenome (GOLD analysis project Ga0302326, IMG submission 202264) | Peat permafrost microbial communities from Stordalen Mire near Abisko, Sweden - Palsa_T0_3 | ecosystem: Environmental > Terrestrial > Soil > Palsa > Peat permafrost | place: Sweden: Abisko... | reverse complement strand
ACGAGTTGCGCATTGGCGAAGCTTATATTCTCGGCGACCTGGATATTGAAGGCGATCTCCTCGCCGTCTTCGATCTGCGCAATAGCCTCAGCGACCGGCATCCGCTTTTGCGCTTCTGGTCGCTCGTCGGCCAACGCGTGCTCTTCGGCCGCGAACGCACTGCCCGAAAATGGATTGCGGAGCATTACGACACGGACCCGGAGTTTTATCTCGCGTTCCTCGACCGCCAGGCTCGCTGCTATTCGCACGGTTATTTTGAAAATGAGAATGAATCCCTCGAGTCGGCTATCCAGCGAAAACTGGCGACGGCCATCGAGGCGGGCGGCATCCAGCCGGGCATGGAAATTCTCGATGTAGGCGGCGGATGGGGCTCGTTCACCGAATTCGCCGGCAAGCGTGGAGTGCGCGTCACTTCCCTGACTCTCTCCGAGGCCTCGGAAAAATATGTGAACGAGCTAATCACGCGCGCCAAAATTCCGTGCCGCATCATTCGCAAGAACTTTCTGGAATATCAACCCGGCGTGCGCTACGACGTCATCGTCAACCTCGGCGTCACCGAGCATCTCCCGGATTATGCCGCAACGCTGGCTCAATACCAGCGGCTGCTTAAGCCCGGCGGCCGCGTCTTTCTCGACGCGTCCGCGTGCCGTGCCAAATTTTCGTTCAGCGCCTTCATCATGAATTATATTTATCCCGGAGATCCCACTCCGCTTCATCTCCCCAGCTATCTGGAAGCGCTCTCGAAAACGCCGTTCGAGCTCCTGATGATCCAAAATGATCGCGAGAATTACACGCTCACCGCGAAACATTGGGCCACGCGCCTGGACGAAAATCGCGAAATGATTATCCAACGCTGGGGAGAAACACTCTACCGCCGCTTCCGCCTATATTTGTGGGGTTGCGTTCACTGCTTCGCCACCGATACCATGACCGCCTACCGCTGGGTGCTCCAATTGCCGCAAGCGGATCAGATCCACACGCAGCTCACTCGCCGCGTGCCCGGCGCGATGGTCCGCCGCATCCGCCGCGCTCTCTCAACGTAAACTTGGCGGGCCATCGTCACGCCAAATCACGGTACCGCGCACCGTCGGCACACATGGGGGCCTGCATCCGCTATAATTAAAGAGCATCCCGCTGCGCACCGCATTCTTTTCGCAAGCGAGTTAAGGAACCGATGAGTCAATTGCCCAACACTCTGGAAGAGCTTCGCAGAAGCCACTGGACGGAGGCGCGCGTCGCCGGCCTCGGCATTCGCCAGGAAATCCGCGACAATCTTCTGGCGGCCATCGCCGATCACAAGCCCTTGTTCACCGGCATTCACGGTTATCAGGACACCGTTATCCCGCAAGTGGTGAATGCGCTGCTCTCGCGCCATCACATGATTCTGCTGGGGCTTCGCGGACAGGCCAAGACGCGCCTCTTGCGCAATCTGACGCAATTTCTGGACGCGGAAATTCCCGTCATCGCGGGCTGCGAAATTCACGACAATCCTTACCGCCCCGTTTGCAGGCCGTGCCGCGACCGGATCGCGCGGGAAGGCGACAAAACTCCCATCGGATGGCTCGCACGCGAGCAGCGCTACGTGGAAAAACTGGCCACGCCGGACGTAACTGTCGCCGACATGATCGGCGACGTGGATCCCATTCGCGCCGCCCGCGCCGGACATGATCTTTCCGACGAGCTAACCATGCACTACGGCCTGCTGCCGCGCGCCAATCGCTGCATCTTCGCCATCAACGAACTGCCCGACCTGGCGGGAAAAATCCAGGTGAGCCTCTTCAATATCATGCAGGAAGGTGACGTGCAGATTAAGGGCTATCCTATTCGTCTGCCGCTGGACGTCCTGCTGGTCTTTACCGCCAATCCCGAGGATTACACCGCGCGCGGAAAAATCATCACGCCGCTCAAGGATCGCATCGGTTCCGAGATCCGCACCCATTATCCCGCGGCGCTCGAAGAGGCCATGGCCATCACCGCGCAGGAGGCATGGCTGCAGCGCGAGCCGGCGCACCCGGTGGAAATTCCGGACACCATCCGTCAGGTGATCGAAGAAGTCGCGTTCCTGGCGCGCGAAGACAAGCGCGTGGATCGCCGCTCCGGGGTCAGCCAGCGTCTCCCGATTTCCAGCCTGGAGCTTGCCGCCAGCAGCGCCGAGCAGCGCGCCACGCAGCAAGGCGACTCGCTCGCCGTCGTGCGCGTAATGGATATTTACGCTGCCCTTCCCGCCATCACCGGAAAAATGGAATTGGAATATGAGGGCGAAATGCGTGGCGCGGACGCCATCGCGCGCGAATTGATTCGTTCCGCCGTTTCGCGCACCTTCACACGCTGGATGCGGCGGCAAAAACTTCAGCCGGAGCATTTGCAGCCAATCGTCCACTGGTTCGAAATGGGCGGCGAATTGAAAATGGATGCCGGAGGGTCGGTGGACGAATCCCTCAAGCAGCTTGGGCGCATTCAAGGGCTTTTGGAATTAGCGCAGAATCCCGCACACGAACCGGAGTTGGACGCTGCTCGCCATCTGGCCGCCGCCGAATTCGTGCTCGAAGGGCTGCACGCTCACAAGCGCATCAACCGCAGCGAAGAACGCGGCTTTTTCGCCGAAACCAAGAAGCCCGAGCCGCGCGAGCCTGCCGCCAACGCTCCGCGCCGCCAGTTCAACTGATTTTTCGGGAACCGCTCCGTGAAAATCATCCGCTATTCGCGCTATACCGGCCAGGAAGCCGACGAAGTGGATTTGCAGGAGCTGATGAAGCAGCTTTCCGATTTTCTGCTGCAATCCGGTTTCGGGATGGATCGCTACGGCGTTTACGAAATGGAGCCGCAGCAATCGCTGGACGATCTGCGCGAAGCCATTTTGCGCGCGCTCGAGCAAGGCGATTTGCTCCCACCGGACCTGACAAAGGAAATACTGCAAAACCCCGACCTTTCCAGCAACGAAAGTCTGCGGGAACTGGTGGACAGCCTAATCGAACGGCTGACGCAGGAAAATTACGTGAACATGCAGCCGCCCACGGTGACTCCACCACCGCAGCACACTCCCGGCGGGCGCATCGGCGGCGATGCAAGTGAAACTCGCGCGCGCTTTGAGATCACCGACAAGGCCATTGATTTTCTCGGTTTTCAGACGCTGCGCGATCTGCTCGGCTCGCTCGGGAAGAGCAGCTTCGGCCGTCACGACACGCGCGATCTCTCCACCGGGATCGAATCCGGCGGCTCATCGAAGCCTTACGAATTTGGCGACACTCTGAACCTCGACATTAGCGGCACACTCTTCAACGCCGTTCGTCGCGCCGGTGCCGGTCTGCCCATCAAAGTGGACTACGCGGATTTAATGGTCCACCAGGCGGAATATCACAGCTCCTGCGCCACGGTTTTGATGCTCGATTGCAGCCACAGCATGATTCTCTACGGCGAAGATCGCTTCACACCCGCGAAACGCGTCGCGCTGGCCCTGGCGCACTTGATTCGCACGCAATATCCCGGCGATTCGCTCCACATCGTGCTTTTTCATGATAGCGCCGAGGAAATTCCCATCGGCCAGCTCGCGCGCGTCCAGGTCGGCCCCTATTACACCAACACCCGCGAAGGCTTGCGGCTGGCGCAGCGTATCCTCAACCGCGAAAGAAAAGACATGCGCCAGATTGTGATGATCACCGATGGCAAGCCTTCCGCCGTAACGCTCCCCGACGGGCGCATTTACAAAAACGCATTCGGCCTGGACCCGCTGGTGGTGACGCAAACCATGGAAGAAGTTTCCAAGTGCCGCCGCGCCGGCATCCTGATCAACACGTTCATGCTCGCCACCGACTACAGCCTGGTGAATTTCGTCCAGAAAATCACGCGGATGTGCCGCGGCAAAGCCTACTTCACCACGCCCTACACCCTGGGCGAGTATTTGCTTCTCGACTATCTCAACAAGAAGTCCCGCCACATTCATTAGCAGCTGCACGAGAGACGGCTAGGAGAGAAAAACGGTGAGCGCAATCATCGCGGGCGATTCAGCGCCGCAATTTGAACTGCCGGGAACCGACGGAAAGACCTACTCGCTGGCTGACGCGTTGCGCGGAGGGCCAGTGCTGGCCGCCTTCTTTAAGGTGAGTTGTCCGACGTGCCAGTTCACTTTCCCGTTTCTCGAGCGCATCTACGAAGCCTACGGCGACGGAAAAATGACATTTTGGGCCGTCTCGCAGGATGACGCGCGCGACACGCGCGATTTTTGCCGCGAGTTTGAAGTTGCGTTTCCCGCACTGACCGACGACGAAGGATATCCCGCGTCCAACGCCTACGGCCTCACCAACGTTCCCAGCATTTTTCTCATCGGCCAGGACGGCAAAGTGCAGGTCTCCTGCGTGGGCTTCTCGCGCGCTGATCTTGAAACGATTGCCGCAGCAGCCGCGCAAGCCGCTGGAAAAACCGCGCAGGCTCTCTTCGCACCCGGCGAAATCGTCCCCGACCATAAACCCGGTTGAGGATCCAAAAACTAGGTTCCGTGCGAACCTGAATTCTTTTCCATTACCTCGTGTTCGATCGGCGAGATACGTTGAGAGTCACATCCAGCAATCTGGAAATGCAGTTTCGCGGTAAACTTCAAGCGCAGGAAAATTCACACAGCGGACGGAGCGCGCGATGGCAAATCCCGTGGTGCAGTTTCAGATTCTTTCAAAATCACCGGACGAGACGGCCAAATTCTTTGGCGGCCTTTTCGGCTGGACTGTGGATGCCGGCAACGCAATGGGCTACCGCCGCATCGATACTGGCTCAACCGAGGGCATACAGGGCGGCATCTGGCCCGCGCCGCCGGGCGCTCCGAATTTCGTCCAGCTTTTCATCGCCGCGGACGACGTCGCCACCTCCGCCGCAAAGGCGCAGCAGATGGGCGCCAAGCTTCTGATTCCCGCGACGAAACTGCCCGACGGCGACGAAATGGCCGTGCTGCTTGACGCGCAGGGCATGCCTTTCGCCATCTGCAAACTGGCGAAGCGCCAGTGAAAAACTGACGGAGCACTTATGCGCGCGACGGATTTTGAATTTCGCTATCGCTTCTGGATTATCTGCGCGATTTTCTTCCTCGGTTTCCAGTTGAGCAGGTTTGACCACGGCCACGTGTACTCCCGCGCCGCGCGATGGCTGGCCGGCGTGCCCCGCGGAGCCGATTACTCTGTCCGCTATGCGCAAATCGCGATAGGCGTGGGAGCGGTTGTGTGCCTTCTGGCGGCGCTTGTTCGCACCTGGGCGGGCGCGTATCTGCACAGCTCGATCATTCATGACATAAGCTTTCATTCCGACCGCCTGGTGGCCGACGGGCCATTCCGGCATATGCGCAATCCGCTTTATCTGGGAACCGTACTGCTGGCCGCGGGCATGGGAGTGCTGGCGAGCCGGCTGGGCTTTGTCTTTCTCGTTGCGGCGATGTTTACATTTACCTTGCGCCTGATTTTGCGCGAAGAAGCAAACCTCACCGTCACGCAGGGCGAAAGCTACCGCGAATACTGCGCGCGTGTGCCACGGCTGCTGCCTTCGATTCACGCGCGTGTTCCGGCCAGCGGCGCAAAACCCGACTGGTGGGATGGATTCACGGGCGAAGCGTTCATGTGGGGATGCGCGGTGGGCGTAACGATTTTGGCCGTCACGCGGAATGACCGCTGGTTCTGGACTTTTCTCGGCGCAGGATTCCTGATTCTCGCGCTGCAAGGCATTTTCCAGCGCCGTCGCATGGCCGTTCCAATCTGACGACGCAATTCTTGTTAGCAGCCGACGGCAACCCCCAGACTTGCGCTGGCATTCGATCGCGCGCCGGGTTAATGTATTTCGTCGCGCGTCGCGGGAGGAAAAGGAAATGTTCTATCTGCTTGTATTCGGAATCGTTGCCGTGATCGGATTGATTGCATGCCTGCCTATCTGGCCGCACAGCAAGCAATGGAGCCACGGTCCGTCCGGCTTCGCCGCCGTGGTCATCCTGATTATTTTTGTCCTGCTGATGATTTACGCGCGCCACTAACACCCCGGCGGCGCGGCCCTCTCGCCGCAGCGCAACTTGCCCGGCCGGATGCGAGCCGGCGGGAGACCGCCGGAAGCCGAAGGGCCACGGAAATTGCTCTTCTTTTGGCTTTGCGGTAGACTCCCCCCGCATTCCGGTCCCAGCCGACGCAATTTCAAAAGGAGAACAGCCATGAGCAAAGAAGCTAACCGTTCGGCCATTCAACCTCCAGTTGTAAATCTGAAAGGATTGCGGGAGCGGAAGATTCTGCAAGCGGAGCTGATGCGCCGCGACTCCCAACTCCAAAATTTCGCTGCGCTGCGGGAACGCCTGACTGCCAACGGCCAGGACGCCAATGCGATGTACAAGAAAATCGAGGCGCGCCGCACCAAAGTGGCTGCGGAATTGAACCGGCTGACGCCGGCGCAAACTCGGCGGGCTGGTGCGGCGATCCCTTCGGCAGTGCGAGCGGGCCAGTCCGTGCTGTCACTGCCGATTGCGGCGGCGCGATTCAACGATAACGTCGGCCTGGGGAGCATTTTCGGATTCGGATACTCTGGATCGGTGCAAATGGGACGCGCAACCGAAGGCATCAACGAAGTGGCGCAGGGAAAGTATCCGTCCTCGGGCGATATTTATACCGTGGTACTTTCCGATGTGGGCGGCATCACGTTCGACGGCGACCTGAACGTTGGTCCTGACGAGGCAAATCAGTTTGATCCCACCGAGGATTATTTTTGGATTCATAACTGGAGCTACCTGATTCCCTTTCCGGCGGCGACCTTTAATTCCAATTTTAGCTACAGTTTTAACGTGTACGTCCAGGCAGCCTTGAATTTCGCCGGAGGGCAAGGAACGCTCTATTCGTTCATTTCAGTGGGCGAGACGGCCAACCTGCAGCCGGGACAGCAATTGGCCGTGGATACGGACGCCGGGTGGCCGCTGGTGGCGGACCTGACACAGGAGCAGGGATACTACAATGGGCACTACGGCTTCCTGAGCGGGCAGGCGACGGTACAGAGATCGTTCGAAGTGGGTGGCGGGCAGACGCCGGGAGTGGCAGTGGTGGTGGGCGTGATCTGCGGCCTCTCCATGATGTCCCGGGTATATTTGAATTTTCCGGGGGCGGGAGAGGGATACATTACTCCCAACGGAGCGCCGGAGAATGCTCCGGGGGTAGTGAACTTCCATTACCAGCCCACGTGGGCATTTGCACCGGTGCGGCAATCAGGCGCGGAGGCGTTGTAAAGGTAGCGGGCGACCAGCGTGAAGGCTGCCGGCCCGCAGCGATTGGTTCGAAGACGGACTAATCTGCGCGCACGAAGAGCCTCTGCCGGCATGATCGAGTCCCTGTGCCACGGTAAGTTAGACTTCAGTACTAGCTATTTCTACTTGACGTGACAAGAGACCAGATTACAGCACCACGTCGCGAATGTGCGTGGCGATAAACCACAGATTGCCGTTCGGGTCCTTCACCGAGGCAATGCGGTCTCCGTAGGGCTGATCCTGCGGCTCCTCCTCCGCCTTGGCTCCGGCGCGCAGCGCGCGCTGATAGACCGCGTCGCAATCCGGCACATAGTAATGAATTCCGCACGGCAACGGTTGATATTGCCCGTGCGCCTCGCTCATCTCGATGACGGAATCACCCACGCGGATCTTCGCGTGCGCCACAACACCCTCCGGAGTCTTCACCACAATCACTTCTTCAGCCGCGAACGCATTTTTCATGAACTCAATCAGCGCGGGCGCGCCGACCGAGTGCAGATACAAATTCACGCTGCGCAATCCTTCCGGGATGTGGTTCGCGCCTACCGCCGTAGCGATGTACCAATGATTTCCCGCTCGGTCTTTCACTCCGCCGCCCCTCTCGCCATATTCCATGTCCATTACGTTGTGGATGCTCGTGGCGCCCGCCGCCAGTGCGCGTTTGCAGGCCGCGTCCACATCCGGCACATAGACGTGCATTGCCGCTGGCCGTGGCGGCACGTCCTTGTTGTCGTCACCTATTTCCAGCATCGAATCGCCGATGCGCAGTTCCGCGTGCATAATGCGATTCGTCTCCGGGAGGCTAAATCGCATCGCTTCCGTCGCGCCGAAGACTGTCTTCATAAATTCAATTGTTTCCGCCGCATTCGGCGCCACCAGATACGGCGTCACGGAATGAAACCCCTCCGGCAGCCAGTTGACTTTGCCCGCCGCGCCTGTCGTTCCCGCTTCTGCTTCCGCCATGATTTTCTTCCCTCCTCTTTCGCAAACCCAATATGAACCGCTTTGAACGATTTTCACAACTCTTCTGGAGTGATTTCTTTCTTGTGCCTGGGAGGCTTGCGCCGCTTGTCGGGAATCAGCCTGCCCGGACGGGGAGTGCCGAGGCCTTCGCGCGCCAGCCGCCGCGTCTCAGTTGCGGCCCGAAATTTTACCTTCCGCTTCCTCTTTCGCTTTCGTTTGGCCATCGCATCACTCCGACCTCTCGATTATCGCATCACCGGCCGCGTCTACCGGCACGTATCCATCGCACTGCTTCACCGGCAGTCGCGGATAGCGCGGAAAAGCCGGATTAACCTCCGACAGCGCGCACAATATGAACGCCGATCCGCGCGCCGATGTAATTTTCCGGGCGTGCTCGCAGGTAGAACACAGCCCGGTATCGGTTTCGCGGTCCATCAATGACAATAATTTTACATCTCTCAAGGCCCGCCACGGGATATTCTATAGAGGGGCTTTGCAATGCCCCCACGAAGGAGTCTGGAAAGCCTATGACTGCAAGAGGTCTCATGACAGCACGAAATCTTTCAATCTGCCTAGTGGCCGTATTGGCCATGGCGGCCAACGGACGCGCCGCCGATAATCCTCCCGCTACCGGCACGGCCGCGCCCGGCTTCACCTTGAATTCGCAGGAAGGCAAGCCTGTCAGCCTGCAGGATTTTCGCGGCAAGTGGGTAATTCTCTATTTTTACCCCAAGGATTTCACCGGCGGCTGCACCATCGAAGCGCATAATTTCCAGCGCGACCTGGCGCAGTTTCAGCGGAAGAATGCCGTGATCCTGGGCGTCAGCGCGGATACCGCCGACTCGCACAAGCAGTTTTGCACCAAGGAAGGATTGGATTTCAAGCTGCTTGCCGATCCCGACACCAGGGTCATCACTGAATATGGCTCGCTGATGGAATACAAAGGCATGAAGTTGGCCGCGCGGCACACGTTCCTCATCAATCCCGATGGCGTGATTGTGAAGGAATACATGGACGTCGATCCCAGCAAGCACAGCCAGGAATTGCTGGCTGCGCTCACTGAACTGCAAGCGCCGGCCCCTGCGGCGAAATAGGCAGCTGCCGCAATTGCGCCCGCGTTGGACTGACAAAGGCGCCTGCCGGACCCGTTCGCGCGCCCGTGTGTGAGGTTGACCACCACCCAGGGCTCCCGCGTCGTGGGCAGGCCACGCACGTCAGACGCGCCTCCGACTCCAGTCCTGCAAGTCCTGATTATTGCGGACGCCCACGGTGACGGCGCAGCCGCCTTTTCTTTTTGCGCATTCGTGATAGACTCCGTCCATCTGCTCGCGTCATGCCGCCCACGGGGAAAACCGGTCCGATAGGGCAGCCTGAACGAGGGCCCAACTATTTCACCCTGCACATGAATCAGGGCAGGAGGTTTTTTCTTGATTCTGGATGTCGAGGCGCTTCAGAAGATCATGCCGCACCGCTACCCCTTCCTAATGGTGGACGGCATAGTGGAATTGGAGCGCATGCGGCGCATCGTGGGGATCAAATGCGTCACCGCCAATGAGGCGCATTTCTTGGGGCACTTTCCCGGCCACGCTGTCATGCCTGGAGTCCTGATTCTGGAAGCGCTGGTGCAAACCGGCGGTTTGATGCTCCTGCTGGATGACGCCGACCGCGATAAGCACATCGTCTATCTGGTGGCCATTGACAATGCGCGTTTTCGGCGACCGGTGGTCCCCGGAGAACAAATCCGCCTGGAAGTAAACATTGCCTCCATCCGCCCTACATTTTGCAAACTTGAGGGAAGAGCCACCGTAAATGGCGAGCTGGCGGCGGAAGCCACCATGATGTGCAAGATGACGAACCGCTAACTCCGCGCCCGCGGCATTCCTGGCGGGCAGCCGCGCCGCTCTCCGCCTCTGCAAATGACTTCCCGGCGCTGCAGGAGAGCTAGCGACCCTCCAGCGCATCGCGTCCCTATTTATTTACTGCAGCTTTCGCCGGTCGTGGCAATCTTCGTTACTTGCACACCGGCATAGGACTTGCCGTTGTCTATCGTGTTCTGCTGCGTGTCGGCCTGGTCCCCCTTCATTTTCGAGTTGTGAACTTCGTAGCCCGTCACGTCGAGCTTTTGGCCCACATGTTTGGAAAGCCCCGAATGGCTGCCGAACAACTCCCACGTCTTGCCGTCTGCGCCGGTCATGAAATATGAGTGTGGTTGGTTCGCTTGTCGCAGGCACCCGCGCACACCGATCCAGACCTTCGTGGGCTCGTTTACCGAAACCACGGGTTTCGTCGACGCCGTTGAATTTACAGCGCCCTGGGGAGGCGGCGCGTTATTCTGCGCACGAAGGAAGACCGGCGCGTAGAGGGTAGCGATCAGAACCACGGTCGGCCAAACACCCAGCCCCAAACAAGCATTTACATTCTTAGCAGCCACGTAGTATCTCCTTTTGCCTCGGAAAGATTTCGGCCGGCAAGCCTTTTCTCGAATTGCGAGACCATCCAACCGTTGCGCTTGTGCCGGTAGACCAGTGTAGCGCGACTGCGCGCGCTTCGTCACTATTTGCCGGAGCCGATGTGCCTTCACCCTTCGCCGAATGGCGAACACGGGCGGCATGATGGAGCGGCGGGAAGGACTGCCCAATTCTGGAACCGCCGCCCGAATACCGGCGGCTCAACTGGGCTATTGTTCTCCGCGTACCAAGGAAAGAAATTCCGTTCGCGTGGCGCGGTTGTCTCGGAAGACCCCCAGCATCGCGCTGGTCACCGCCGACGAGTGCTGCTTCTCTACTCCGCGCATCACCATGCACAAGTGCCGCGCCTCAATCACCACGGCGACGCCCTGCGGACTGATGCGCTCCTGAATGGCGCGCGCGATTTGCTGCGTCAGGCGCTCCTGAATCTGCAATCGCCGCGCGTACAAATTAGCCAGCCGCGCGATCTTGCTGAGTCCCACCACTTTCTTATCCGGAATGTAGGCCACGTGGCATTTGCCGAAAAACGGCAGCAGATGATGCTCGCACAGGCTGTAGATTTCGATGTCTTTCACCACCACCATCTCGTCATAGCAGACGCTGAACATCGCGCCGTTCAGCACGCCTTCCGCATCCTGGCCGTAGCCGCTGGTGAGGAAGCGCAACGCCTTCTCGAAGCGCTCCGGAGTCTTCAGCAGGCCGTCGCGCGCGGGATCTTCCCCCAGCAGTGTCAGCATCCTCCGCACCAGGTCCGCGATCGTTTCCGTTTGGGCGGGCGCTTCTCCCGGACTCGCCAGTAAAATCTCTGATTCTTTTTTCATGATTTTGCCGCTTCCTTTTAAGCGCCGGCCTCTTCAGCCAGCATCTCGAAACTGTTCTTGCTGGTCTCCTCGATGCGCACGCCGTCAAGCCTCGCGCGCGAAAATCTAGCCAGCCTCCGATAAATTTCCTTGCAGAGATTTTCCGTCGTGGGCACCGTTTTCCGAAACGCCGGGACTTGCTCGTTCAGATTCATATGATCGAAAGGTTCCACCACTTCCCGGTTCACAAATTCGTCCAGGTCAGCAAGGTTCACGATCATTCCCGTCGCTTCGTCCACCGGCCCGGAGACGGACACCTCCAGCACATAATTGTGACCGTGGCCATACGGGTTGGCGCACTTTCCGTAGAGCCGCGCGTTTTCTTCGGCGCTGAAGGCGGCGCTATACAACCGATGCGACGCCGCGAACGCGTAACGGCGCGTCAGCACCAGCTTCATGCCGCGCCTCCCGCACCGTCAGCCACGCAGTCCACATATAGGTCCGGCGATTCGTATAATCGCACGCGCGTCAACCGCCCCGTTGTGATCGTCGGCACCAACCACTTCCAGATTTGCGCCGCCACGTTTTCGCAAGTGGGAATTTTCCCGGCCAGTTCCGGGACTTCATAATTCAAATGCCGATGATCCAGCCGCTGCACCACTTCGCGCTCCACGATGTCTTTCAGTTCTTTCAGGTCCAGCAGCATTCCCGTCGCGGGATTGGGTTCACCGGCCACGGTCACTTCCAGGACGTAATTGTGTCCATGGCCGTGAGGATTGTTGCACTTTCCAAAAACGCGCCGGTTCTCCTCGGCTGAAAACGCGGGATTGTGATAAAAATGCGCCGCGCAAAATTCCGTTTTCCTGGTCAGGCGAATCATTTCACTCCCGCCGGATACGTGCGGCCCTTCCACGCTACGCCGCCGTGCTTGTTGCGCCACCACGACACCGCCAGCGCCGCGCCATATAGCAGTGCGCCTGGCAAATAATATCTAATGAGATGCAGCGGGTAGCCATTCCGCCGCAGCGCCACGGCCTGACGCGCATGCAACACCAACAGAATCAATAGGCCGAGCGTGCCAATCAATATCGCCGACACCGCATGGAAATTGAGCGCGTCAATGGCCGACCTCGCCAGCAGCACGATGGCCAACAGCATGATCTCGCTCGCAGGAAATTCGCGGCTGAGACTGCGTATGTCGCCGGCGCCAAAAAGCAGATACAAATTTTTCGTCCAGCCTTCCCACATTGCCTCGAACGAGCGATACATTCGCGTGCGCGCAATTCCCTGCCCCGGCGCGAACCATATGCGGTAGCCGGCGGATTTTACGCGCCGCGCCAGTTCCACGTCCTCAAGTATGCACCCGCGAACGACGGCGTGCCCGCCGGCGGCATCGTAGGCATCGCGCCGGATCAAAATATACTGCCCATTCGCGGCGGCGTCCGGTAGCTTCGGATCGTTCACGCGCTCGAAGGAAAACCGCCGCGCCAACCGGCAATAGATGACGGGAATCAGCGCTCGCTCCCAGAACGTTCCCAGTTCCTGTTCCGGTGAAAACGAGACCAGCGCCGCGTTATTTTCGTTCGCCGCGCGCAGTGCCTCCGCCAGCGACCCCGGCACGTGGCGCGTATCGGCGTCGGTAAAAAACAGCCAACCGCTGGTTGCCGACGCGGCGTTCACCCCCATGGCTACGGCATGATTCTTCCCCACCCAGCCGTCCGGCAACGATTCGGTGTGCACAATTTTCAGCCGCGGCGTCCGATTCGCATACTCTTTCGCGCATTGTTCGAGGATCACCCGGGTGGCGTCCGTGGACTGGTCATCCACCACGATGATTTCGGCCAGCTCCGGCTGCAATGCGAGCGACGCGATCGCATCCGCGACGTTGGCCTCTTCATCGCGGACAGGCAGAATCGCGGAAATCGTGGCCGCGAAACGCGTCGCTTCTTGCGCATATTCAACCGTTCGTAATGAAAGAGGTTCATCCATCCGAGCGTCACAGCCAGCACCAGAAGACCAGCCATAATTTGGTACTGTCTTAAATATATGTTGCGTTTAGAAGCTCCCCGAAACCCCACCCGTGACTGGATGTATAATGGCATGGAGGCTTAAACGATGCCAAACGCCGTAGATGTGCGGTCTGAAAAATGGTCTGGAATCACTGTTCTTTTTGATGATGGAGAATATTCTGTCATCTCTGGACTCTACGAAAATAATCGATGCCTCGGCGAACGGTGGAACGGAGACGCCGAGACGCCCCGAGGCTTTCCTAACGTTTTCGGCAATCCTGTTTGGCATGTCGCACCATCATTCCTTGAGATGCCGATTCTCCACGAATTGCTGAATGAACTCTCCCGTGCCAATCCCACCCCACAAAACGTTGATGCTTACAGGGCCAATATTCTGGATGCGCTGCGGCAACGAACACCACAGAGGTGACTCATTTTCTTCGTTACGATGCCAGTCCACAAGCCAACCAAACGCGGATGTCATCAGGCATGTGCAAACAACCGCTAAGGACGCATTTGGCACCGATCTAAACAACACCGAAGTCGGCCAAGCGATTGCCGATATGAGGGAGGATTACGATGAAACCTAGTTGGCTTATGACACTGTCAACGCAAAGTAGAAATGTCCGGTTTTTTGCCGAGTAGAAATGTCCGCTTCCAAGGGAGTCTCCAAGGGTGGTGTGGCGGGGGGATGAATTTCGTTTTGAATTTGTTTTT
>Ga0302326_10019044_pt1 | contig 14204 bp, 14 predicted proteins | sample Palsa_T0_3_FD_202264 | JGI IMG/M metagenome (GOLD analysis project Ga0302326, IMG submission 202264) | Peat permafrost microbial communities from Stordalen Mire near Abisko, Sweden - Palsa_T0_3 | ecosystem: Environmental > Terrestrial > Soil > Palsa > Peat permafrost | place: Sweden: Abisko... | reverse complement strand
CGGCCAGCAGCACATCCGGTTCGAACTCGCCGAAATGGCCACCCAGATCGACATCGCCGAAGCCTACGCCGACAAGTCGGTGCTGGCCTTCAACGCCGGCGAACTGAGCGCGGTCGATGCGGCGAAGGGCAAATGGTATGTCAGCGAGCTGCAGAAGTCGGTGGTGGACCGTTGCCTGCAGCTGCACGGCGGCTATGGATATATGACCGAATACCCGGTCGCTCGCGCGTTTCTCGATACGCGGGTCCAGACAATCTACGGCGGGACCACCGAGATCATGAAGGAGATCATCGGGCGAGACATCGCCCGTTGAAGGAGCCTCTTCCTAGTGCACGACAGCTGCCGGCCGGTGCGCTGCGACGATCTTGTCGACCACCAGCAGCGCCGTTTCGGCGCACGCCGTGGTGCCGCCATTGGCGTATTCCTTAACCGCGTCGCCGACGTTCCACAACCCGTCGAACGGTGTATCGCTGGGCAGATCGAAGCCGGCCACGGCCCGCTGCGGCGGCCAGTCATCGCGCGTGACAGCGATATTGAGGATTCGGGCACGCTGGTCAAACTGATCGATGTTGTCGCGCAGGTCTTCCAGCAGTAGCGCGGTCTCGGCGTCGTCGTCGAAATCGCCGATCGACGGCTTCGGTACTGCGGTGCCCACATAGAGGTTCCACCCGGGTGGCGCCATCTCGGGGCAGGTATCGGTGAAATTCGCGATGTAGGCCAATCTCCGTGATTTGGCGAAGCTCAACATCCCTGGCGCATTGATCAGCCGCTCACGGCTGGCGAAGTTGACCGAGATCATCGCGGTGGGCCGATCGCCCTTCTTCACCACATCCTGGTAATCGGCTGGGACATTGTCTTCGCCGAGCAGCTTGACGGTGGCGGCCGGGCCGACGTCGCTCACCACGACCGGCGCGTTCACGGTGATGCTCTGGCCATCGCGCGTGACCTGCACGCCGGACACGGTGGCGCCGTCGGAGAAGATCTTGACAGCCGGCGTGGACAGCCACACCTGACCGCCATGCGATTCGATTGCCGTCGCCAGGCCCCGCCACAACCCGATAGTGCCCTGCGGGTGAAACCCGAACCGTTTGAACGCACTTTTGCGGGTGAAGTAGGTGAGGAATACCCGCGCCGGCAGGTCCTCGGAGCCCACGGCGAAAATCGAGGCGCACATGTTGCGGAAGATCCCATGCACACCTTCGTTTTTGGTGTAGCGCGAAACCCAGTCGGCGGTGGATATCTCGTCTTCGGGTAGGCCCGAGTCGCTGCGTGCCGCGCCGATGCCCTTGACCAGTTTCGCGCCTTGACGGGTGAGCTTGCCGAGTAGTAAGCCCCAACCGCCCCCGGTGACGTCGACGTCTTTGCCGCCGATGCGGTACAGCAGCGGTGGGTTGGGTTCGCGGATGTCAAACTCTGCGCCAACCTCCTCGCAGGTTTGTTGGGTGACGCCGCCGACTTCGATGACGATGGCGCCGTTGTTGACCTTGAAGCCGTCGATGTCGTCGGTGGAAGCCCGGCCGCCGACCTTGTCGAGCCGTTCCACCACCACTGTGCGGTAGCCACGGCGCGCCAGGCGTGCAGCGGTGAACAGACCCCCCGCTCCGGCTCCGATCACGACGACGTCGAATTGCGCTGTGCTCATATTGATTTCCTTTCAACGCCTAGTAGGAGCGGGGGAGACCCAGCGACGACTGGGCGATGAAGTTCAGCACCATCTCCCGGCTCACCGGTGCGGTGCGCATCAGCCGCGTGACGAACCACAGCTCAGAGAGCCCGTACTCGTGGGACAGGCCATTGCCCCCGTGAGTCTGGATTGCCTGATCAAGCGCTGTGAGCGCGGCTTCCGAAGCGGCGAACTTCGCGATATTGGCTGCCTCTGCGGCGTTTTCGCCCGCATCGAAGAGTTCGGCGCTGCGGACCGTGGCCATCCGGCTCAGCTCGACCGCGATGTGTGCTTCGGCAAGCGGATGGGCGATACCCTGATGCGCCCCAATCGCGGTTGACCAGACTCGGCGATCCTTGGCGTACGCGGCCGCCTTATCGATCGCGTAGCGGCCGATCCCGCCGCACAGCGCGCCGACCAGAATCCGTTCGGGGTTCAGCCCGTCGAATACCTGCCGAAGTCCGTTGCCTGCAGTCCCGATCAGCGCATCGTGCCCGACGCGCACGTCGTCGAAGTACACGGTGAATTGTCTGTCCGGCGACACGATCGACGTGTCGATCTGCTGGAACGACAGGCCGGGACTGCGAGTTGGCACCGCGAACAGCGACAGCGCGCTTCTCTCCCGTGTCGAGTGTTCGGCATCGCGGGCGACGACCAGTATCGCGTCGGATTGATCTACCGCCGAAATGTAGTATTTGGAACCTGATATCGCCCAACCGGTTTCGGTGCGTCGTGCAGTGGTCTTGACGTTGTGGCTGTTGGAGCCCGCGTCGGGCTCGGTGAGGCCGAACGCCATGATCTTGGTTCCGTCGGCGATTACCGGGAGCCATTGCTGCTTCATGTCTTCGGAGGCATGCCGGGCCAGGATGCTGCCACAGATCGCCGGTGAGATGACCCAGACCAGCAACGGCATGCCGTGTGCGGCGAGTTCCTCGACCACGACGACCGCTTCGGCCATGCCACCCCCGCCACCGCCGTATTCCTCGGGCAGGTGCAGTCCCAACAGACCGGCGGCCCCGAGGTCTTTCCACAGTTCATCGATGCTGCCGCCAGATCGTCCGCGTTCGATGAAGTACTGTGCCCCGTAGCGAGAGGCGATGCCCGCTACGGTTTCCCGAATCGCTTTGTGCTCTGCGGAGTCCTGAATCAGTCCCATGACTACCTTCCGTCGAATTCGGGGCGGCGCTTGGCCGCGAAAGCATTGATGGCGCCGGCGGCGTCGGCGGTGTCGCCGGTGTAGCGGAGCGCCTCGATCTCGGCCTGCAACTGTGTGGACAAGTCGTTGCGCCACGCGTCGCGCAGCAACGCCCGCATCCGCGCAAACCCGCGGGTGGGGCCGCTGGCCAATTCCTGCGCCACCGCCTCGGCCCGGCTCCGCAGTTCAGCGGCGGGGACGATCTCGTTGATCAGGCCCCATTGCAACGCTTCGGCGGCCTCGATCGGCCTGTTACGCAGATAGGCTTCCGCGGCGCGGCGTGGACCGATCAGCCTGGGCAGATGCCACGTGCCGCCGCCGTCCCCGGAGAGCCCCAGTGCGGCGAACGCGGTGACGAACTTGGTGCCCTCGGCGGCGATGACCAGATCAGCCGCATACACATAGCCGATACCGCCGCCGGCGACCGCGCCGTGCGCGGCGGTGACGATCGGAGCGTCGATGCGGCTCAGAATGCTAAACGCTTCATGGAACGGCGCGGTCATCTGTGCGAACAGCGTTCCGAACTGCTCGCCGGGGCCGGCGAGGAAGTGCTCAATGTCCCCACCGACGGTCAGCGCGGGCCCGTTGCCGCAGATGAGCACGGCGCGGATTGAGTCGTCTGCCGCGATGCGGCGCGCCACCTCAAGGATTTCCTCGACCATCCGCATGTCGATGGCGTTGCGGGCCTGCGGACGGTTCAGGCACACGGTGGCGACCGCGTCGGTGACCGAGTAGTGGATGGTTTGCAGCGCCGCGCTGTCGCCGAGGGCGTGTACCCATGCCGCACTGTCGGTCAACTGCTGCAGTGCCGTGATACGCCCGTCGGCAGCGAAAGCGATGAGGTGGATGAATTCTGCGTCGAGGCGGCGGCCCGAGGCGCGGCCCTCCCCGCGGTAGTGTCCGGCGACGAAAAGCCGTCCGTCATCGAGGAGGCGGAGCTCCTCCGGCTGTACCGCGACCTTGTAGTGGCGTCCGATCGTCCACCATACGTCGCGTCGCATGGCCTCCGGGCCATCGTGGCGGCCGCCCATGTCAAGCGGAAGTCCGTCAGTGATGTGCCCGACGAAGTCGGGATGCAGCAACAGCCACAGCGCTTCGCGGTCTGCCGCGGCGAGGGCTTGATAAAGCTGTTGAGCCATCGACACTTTGGTGTCGAAAGTGTGATCACCGCTTCTCATGAACCGGACCCCGGAGCCACGCCCCGCCAACGGCTGTGCGACGGGTCGAGCATGGCTGTGATGCGTTCCTCTGGAAGCCAGATGATGGTCTCGAGTTCCAGCGCGTCGAGGTGGCGTACGCGGCCGGTGCGGAGATCCTCCAAACGAAGCCGAGGCGCGTGTCCGTTGACGTCGAATCGGACTGATACCGCAGCGAACTCGTTGTCCACGACGGGCCCGATACCCGGAATCTCGACACCCTCGTCGTCGCCGAAGTCGATCGTCATACCATTCCTCAGATCACAAAACCCAGCGTGGGCAGGGGTTGGTCGTTGTCCACCAGAACCACCTTCTTGTACGCGAGGCGAAGGCCACTTTCGGCTTGGCGGATGCGGTAGGTGGTGCGGCCACCCCACAGCCGGGTGCCCCGTGCACGTGACTCGATAGCCAGGAAGTTCGCGCCGACCTCGAGATCGACTCCGCCGTCGGGATTGCCTCTGCCGCCGAGGAATTCGATGTTGGACAGCAGCCGACGCAGATTCGACGGGGGAGCCTGCGCGTAGCGCTTGCCGGTGCGCAACTGCTTCAACCTGGTCGAAATGCGGCTGCGGTTGTCGTAGATGACCGACATCTGCGCCTGCGGGTCGGCGCCCTCGCCGTCGATCGGTACCCAGTACAGCGCATCGTCCGTCCACAACGCTTCCCACGCGTCGTAATCGCCCTCGTCGGCCAGTCGGGACTCCCGGAACAGGAACTGCTCGACTGTGTGACGGTCGAAGTCAGCGGGCACCGGCCCCAGATCCGTGTCAGTCCTGACGACGGTTGTCATGGTGCCTCCATGAGTGACTTGTACTGTCGCCAGAATCCGCGCATCCCGGTCTCATCAGTGGCACCACCGACCGTGAAACCGTTCTCGTCGACTGCCTCGCGGTTGAGCCCACGGCGCACGTCGAGCCACTCCGGTGTCAGCGATCCGAGGCCGGCCTGGTTGCGCTCATACATTTCGGTGTCGTCGGCGAGCAGCATGCCCGCCGGGCCCACCGATCCCACGCATTGGGAAACCATGCGGCGGTTGAGCTCAGCTGCTCCCGCCAACTGCACCGCCGTGGAGTATTGGACACACTCACCGACCGCGACCGGTTGGATATTGAAGACCTGGATCTCCGCGATGAACAGGTTCGGGAAAACCATCACGTGCGGTCCGCCCTCGATCAGGATGCGTTCGGCCTCGTCGCCATATTTGGCCCGCATCGCCGCCGCATAGCCGGGCACCCGGGATTCGGTGGTGCCGAACCAGCGCAAGGGTTCGGCGAATTTACGGAACTCCGGACGCAGGTCGTTCTCGCTGTGCCCATTGCCCAGATCGCGTGTCACCGCCGTGGAGGCATCGCTGTAAAGCTGGCCGATCGGGCTGCCGGTCACCCCGAAGATCGACCCGTGCACGAACTGCGGATGGTAGCCGTCGGTTTCGTTCTCGGCCAACAATTTCCAGTTCGCCCGGGTCTGGTGCTGCAGCCATCCGGCGGTGAGTTCCACGCTGCCTTCGGGGGACAACCGCACCAGCCGGTCGATCTCGCCGGCCGCGGCCCCGAGGTGTTCCGACAGCGAGGGGCCTTCGGTCGCGAAGCTGCCGAAGACGAAGCCGTGGTAAGAGTCGACCCGCGGCACCCGCCCGAGGGCAAGGTCCAGCTTGCGCTGGCCGTAGCCCTTGAAGAACGGGAACCCGACCAGCTCGCCGTCGTTCCGGTACGTCCACCCGTGATAAGGGCAGCGAAAAGCCGAGGCGTTCCCCTTGGCGTCGTTACAAACCTGATTGCCCCGGTGCGCGCAGCGGTTCAACAGCAGGTGCAGCATCCCGTCGCGGTCGCGGGTCATGATGATGTCTTGCAGCCCAAGGCTTTTTCGAACATAGTCGCCGGGTTGGGCCACTTCGGTTTCGTGGCCAACGAAAACCCAACTGCGATACCAGATCTTGCGCAGCTCCTCGGCGAAGATCGCCGAATCGGTGTACAGCGAGCCGTGCACCTTGTCGCGCTTGATCAGCCGGTCGAATTGGCCGCCGGTGACGGCGACCTCGTCGGAGACCGCGGTCATGGTTGTCCTCCTTGCGTGCCGCCGAAGACCGGCCGCCGCTTCTCGCGGAATGCGGCGATCCCCTCGGCAAAATCATCGGTGTCGAAAAGCTCTGACTGGCAGACAGCTTCGCGCTCAAGCAGCTCAAGTGGATCGATGGTGCCCGGATTGGCCAACAGTGACTTGATGACGCCGTAGACCCGCTGTGGCCCCGCAACCAGGCGCCGTGCGTCGCGGCGCGCCGACTCCAATGCCTGGCCCGGCTCAACGACAGCGTCGATGAGGCCCAGTTCGAAAGCCTCCGCCGCCGAGATCGGCGTCGGAAACATCAGCATCCGCCGTGTCCGCGCCGCTCCGATGCGAGCCGGCAACGAGACGAAAGTGCCCATGTCGCCGGCCAGGCCGACATGGGTGAACGTGGTGGAGAATGTCGTATCTCGCGCTGCCACAGCGCGATCGCAGGCGGCAGCCAGTGCCGTGCCCGCGCCGTTAGCCGAACCTTCGACAGCGGCGAGCACCGGTTTGGGTGTGCACCAGATCGCGCGAATAACGCGTTGCGCCAAGCGCACCCGGTCAAGGGCCTGTTCGGCGGGCATGCGCTGCATCGTGGAGATGTCGCCACCGGAGCAGAACACGCGACCCGCTCCGGTCACGATGATCACCCTGATGGCCGGATCGGAGTCTGCGGACTCGATCGCCTCGGCGAGCGCGATACGCAACTCGATATCGATCGCGTTGCGCTTCCCCGGCCGATTCAGGGTTACGGTGCGTACCCCGGCGTCGTCGTCGATCAGCACCGGGTCGGCGGTCGTGGTGGTCATCGGCCGCTGAACTTCGGTGGACGCCGTTCGATGACGGCGCGTAACCCCTCGAGTGCATCCGGGGTGCCGGACAATTCGGAGACCGTGCGCGACTCTTCGGCCAGCCGTTGCTCGACTGATGCGCCCAGCCCATTCCACACCAGCCGTTTTGTGGCCGACACGGCCAGCGTCGGTGAGTTCGCCAGTGTTGCGGCGATTTCCGTGGCCCGGTCGGTGAGTTCGTCGTCGGGTACTGTCTCGGTGACCAAGCCGATCTCGCACGCCTCCGCGGCGGACAAGGTCGGGTTGAGCAGCAGTATCCGCAGCGCATGACGCAGACCGACGAGTTGGCTCAGCGTTACCGACGAACCGCCATCGGGGGCCATACCCACTCGTACCGCTCCGGAGAAGAATTTCGCCGACGCGGCTGCGACGACGATGTCGGACGCGCAGACCAGACCCAGCCCGCCGCCACCGGCGGCGAAACCTTGCACGGCCGTGACCACCGGCACTCGCAGCTGGATAAGCGCCGATGTCGCCAACTGCAGCCACGCCGTCGCCTCGCGCAGATATTGCGGTAGGTCGGCGCCCTTGGATTCGAAGGTGTGGATGTCCCCGCCGGCGCAGAAGTTGCGTCCTGCACCGCTGAGCAGTACCACCCGAACGGACGTCTCGGAGTGGCAACGCAAGATGGCCTCGTGCAGCGCCTTGAGCAGCTCAACGTTGAGCCCGTTCGAAGCGTCCGGCCGGTTCAGACGCAGCCGGGCGATGCCGTCGGAATCGACGTCCAGCGTCACCGGTGCCGCGTCGACGGTGGTCATGACGACGTACCTACCCGGCTGAACTCGTCGACCCCGTGCCCGGTGATGTGACCAACGACCGCGCTTATTTCGTCGTCGAAACCTTGCGACAACGACCGCGGGCGAGGGTCGCGAACCAGCTTCTTGATCGTCGTCACCGCCGCACGATCACGACCGGACAACTGGGTCGCGAAGTCGTGCACACCCTGGTCGAAATCGTTCGGCGCAAAGCTTCGGTATGCCAAGCCAAGACGCACTGCGTCCGAGCCGCTGAGCCGGTCGCCGCTCAGCAGCAGACCGAGCGCGATCTGCTGCCCGACCAAGCGGGGCAGCCGTTGCGTGCTGCCGCCACCGGGGATCATGCCGAAGTTGATGTGGTTGTCGGCGATTCTGGCGTCGTCGCTGACAAGCACGATGTCGGCTGCCTGCATCAACTCGAAACCGCCGGCCATTGCTACGCCCTCGACGGCCGCGACCACGGGGACTTCGGCCGTCGCCATGACATCACACGCCCGGTGGAATGCGACGAACAGCGTCCGCAAACCTTCCGGGCCCTCCGATCTGAGACGCTCGACCTCGGCGACATCGCCTCCGGCGCAGAAGTTTCCGCCGCTTCCGCGGAGGAGGATCGCATGCACCGCAGGGTTGCTGGATAGTTCGCTGAGCGCACGCTCGAGGTGCCGCGCGAGTTCGGTCGTCACAGCGTTCATGCGTTCGGGCCGGTTCAGTGTGATGTGCCCGATCCCATCGGCGATGGCGTGCTGGACGACGCTCACATGTGGTCCCATCCATTGACTCCGCGGATTTCTAATCCAGGTTAAACTAATTGACAGGTCGTCACAAGCAACGTTGCTCGGACTGAGGAGTCGACATGGATCTCGGGTTGGCGGACGCGCGGGTGGTAGTTACCGGGGGCGCCTCCAATATCGGACGCGGGATCGTCCATGCGTTCGCTGCTGAAGGTGCTCGTATCGTCATCAACGACATCGACGAACCGCAGGCAGACAAGGTCCGCGCCGAAGCCAAAGAATTAGGCGCCGCAGAGGTCGCCGTGGTGATCGCCGACCTGACGAAGCCAGCGGCGGCCGAATCGGCAGTCGGCGCAGCCCAGACCGCATGGGGGGGTCTGGATGTTCTGGTCAACAATGCCGGCTGGAGCGTTCCGGGATTCATCGCGACCGACACCGATCGGGACAAATGGCAGCGCACCATCGAGATCAACCTGTTCTCCGCGATCGCCGCGACCCAAGCGGCGATACCGGTCATGAAAGAGGCCGGCGGCGGAGCGATGGTGTTCATCGCCAGCGACGCGGCGTTCGGCCAGATCAGGCAGGGTGTCTACGGCGCATCGAAGGCGGCCATGGTGGCGTTTGCCCGCACCACGGCCCGCGAACACGGCCGCCACGGCATCAGATCCAACGTCGTCTGCCCCGGCCTGGTGATCCCCGACGGCCCCGAAGCGATCGGCGCATCCAGCCTGTGGGCGGTCGGGCAGGACGCAGTTTTCGATCAGAAGCAGATCGACTTCATGCTCAAGGACACCCCGCTGCGAAGGCTGACCAGCGCCGAGGACATCGGCCGTGCGGTGGTGTGGTTCAGCTCCCCGTACGCCGCGCGGCAAGTCACCGGTCAGCTGATCTCGGTCAGCGGCGGCTACACCATGCCCTGACGCTTACTTCAGCTCAGCCGACGACAGACCCAGCAGGCGACGGGCAACCACCAGCTGCTGAATCTGCTGAGTGCCCTCGAAGATGTCCATGATCTTCGAGTCGCGTGCCCACTTCTCCAGCAGCGTTACTTCGGAATAGCCTGTGGTGCCGGCCAATTCGACCGCTTTGAGGGTGATATCGCTACCCACCCGACCGGCCTTGGCCTTGGCCATCGACGCCTCTTTGGAGTTGGGAATCTTGTTGTCGGCCTGCCAGGCCGCGCGCAGCATCAGCAGGTAGCTGGCTTCCCAGTCGGCCTCCATCCGCAGGAACTCTGAAGCGGGAGCGCTCTGGGAGTGTGACGGCTTGTCGTAGGAGATATCCACGCCGGCGTCGGTCAGGATCTTGCGCAACTCCTCCAAAGCCGCGCGGGCGATCCCGATCGCCATGCCCGCCACCAGTGGCCGGGTGTTGTCGAAAGTCTCCATCACCCCGGCGAAACCCTTTTCCGCCCCGGCGATTTCGGGGTTGCCCAGCAGGTTGTCTTTCGGGATGCGCGCATTGTCGAACCGGATGACGGCGGTGTCGGAGCCCTTGATCCCGAGCTTGTTCTCGAGTCGCTCGACGGTGACACCGGGGTGCTCGCGAGGAACAACGAACGACTTGATCGCCGACCGGCCCAGTGACTTGTCCAGCGTTGCCCACACCACGATGTGGGTGGCTCGCGAACCTGCGGTGACGAAGATCTTCTCACCGTTGATCACATACTCGTCGCCGTCGAGCTTGGCGGTGGTGGACACCGCCGCCGAGTCGGACCCGAATCCCGGTTCGGTGATCGCCATCGCCGCCCAGACCCGGCCGAAACGCTGCAACTGCTCCTCGGTGGCCACACCCGAAATTGCCGCATTACCCAAGCCTTGGAACGGCATTGACAGCAGCATCGCCGCGTCGCCCCAGCTCGCCTCTAACGCCTGCAGTGCCGCGCCCATGTTGGCGGCGTTGCGATTTTCCCCGTTGCTCTCGCTGCTCCGAAAGGAGTCCGCACCGGCCATGTCCAACGTGCTCGATTCGGAGGCTCCGGCGAACAGGTCGGCCAGGGTGTCGAGCTCGACCGGGTAGGCGTGTTCTTTGAGGTCGTATTTACGGGCGATCGGCCGCATCATCTCCGCGCCGCCCTGATGTGCCTTGTCGACCACCGCGCGCAGCTTGCGGGGAAGTTCGAGATTGATTGCCATGGTGGGTCTTTCGTTGCGAGTCCGATGAAGAATGGATGACGACCTAGATGACGACAACGCCCTCGGCTACACCGATGGCACGCAGGTCGCGGTACCAGCGCTCGACGGGGTGCTCCTTGGTGAAGCCGTGCCCGCCGAGTAGTTGCACGCCGTCCAGCCCGATCTGCATGCCCTTGTCGGCGCCCAGTCGTTTGGCCAACGCCGCTTCGCGGGCGAACGGGAGGCCCTGCTCGGCCCGCGCCGCGCCGCGCCAGGTGATCAGCCGCAGTCCGTCGAGTTCGATGGCGATGTTGGCGCACATGAAGGCGACCGACTGCCGGCGCGCGATGGGCTCGCCGAACGCTTCCCGTTCCTTCACATATGGGATGACGTAATCGAGCACCGCGTGCGACGTACCGACCGCCAGCGCCGCCCAACCCAGCCGCGACAACGCGATGGCCTCTGAGTAATCGGCGGCACTGGCGCCGTCTTCACCCAACCGCGCGCTGACCGGCACCGACACGTTGTCGAGCTCGATATGGCCCAGCTCGGCGGCGCGGATGCCCATGCTCGGGTCGGACTTGACGGTCAGGCCGTTGCTCGACGATTCGACGATGAACAGCGCCGGCTTGCCGTTGAGTTGGGCTGCGACCACGAATAACTCGGCGTTGGCGGCTGCGGGAACCAGCGACTTGACGCCGTCGAGCCGGTAGCCGCTGGGCGTGCGTACCGCCGTGGTCTTCAGTGCCGTCGGGTCGAACAGCGGCTGCGGCTCGGCGATCGCCACGCAGGCCTGCGGGACGTTTTCGCCGGCGAATTCCTGCAGGTAGGTGGCCTGCTGGTCGGCGCTGCCCCAGTGGGTCAGTGCGGCGGCGACGCCTGCCGGCGCCAGGATCGGCAGGGCCAGCCCCATGTCGCCGTAAGCGAGTGCCTCGGCCACCAGCACATTGGTCACGCTGGAGCGCTCCGCAGCGATGCCGTCGAAATCCTCGGGAATGTTGATCGCGGTGATTCCCAACTCCGTGGCCTTGGCGACCAGGTCTGGGGGATAAGCCGTCGCTGCGTCGGCGTCGTGGGCCGCGGGACGCAACACCTCTTCGGCGAACTGCTCGACGGTCTCGACGATGAGTTTTTGGTCGTCGTCGGGGGTCAGATCGAAGTAGTCCTTGCCGCTGGTCTTCAGCCGGGTGGGTCCGCCACGCAGGTTCTGGACGCGGCTGAACTGACGGCTGGTCGCTCCGATGGTGGAGAACATCGTCTTGGCGCCGTAGCGCAGCGTCCGATTGAGCGGATCGCGCAGGTTGTACTTGTCCAGGAATTCCTGGCCGACGAGGGGCGTGAGCAGTCCCAACGCCACGTCGACGCCGGTTCGCTTGTGCGTGTACTCGCCGACGGCGGATTTCCGGCCTGCGCGTTTGCGACGCGGCTTCGAGCCGTCACGGGAGCCGTTTGTGGGGGTGACAGTGTTTGTCATGACAGCAGCCTCGGTCGTTGGGGCAATGCGGTTACTCTATCTTACTCCGGAGTAAGATAGTGATGAGTGTTAAGTGTTTCACACGGTCGACTGTTCGGCTTGAAGGCTGCCTAACACCTGATCGTGCAACAGGCCGTTGGTCGCCACCGCGCTGCCGCCGTGCGGGCCGGTGCTGCCGTCGAGGCTGGTGAACGTCCCGCCCGCCTCGCGCACCAGGATGTCCAGCGGCGCCAGATCCCATACCGACACTTCTGGCTCGGCGGCGATGTCGACCGCCCCCTCGGCCACCAGGCAGTAGGACAGGAAGTCTCCGAAGGCGCGCACTCGCCACACCGCATCGGTCAGTTCGAGGAAGCGGTTCCGCAGACCGAGCTGGGCCCAGCCAGACAGGCTGGAGAACGACAAGCTGGCCGAATCAAGCTGTCCCACTGCAGAAACCGAGAGCCGGCGAGCCGCGGTGTCGCCGACCGCGACGAACGCCCCCGCGCCGCTGGCGGCCCACCATCGCCGCTGCAGCGCCGGCGCACTGACCACCCCGACTTGAGGCACGCCGTCGTCGAGCAGTGCGATCAAGCTGGCCCACACCGGCACGCCCCGGACGAAGTTCTTGGTGCCGTCGATCGGGTCGATGATCCACTGCCGGCCGGCCAAAGTGGTTGATCCGCCGAACTCTTCGCCGAGGATGCTGTCGTCCGGCCGGGCGCGGCCGAGAGTCTCCCGGAGGCCCTTTTCGACCGCGTGATCCGCGTCGCTCACCGGCGTCAGATCCGGCTTGGTGTCGACCCGCAGGTCGACTGCCCCGAAGCGGGCCACCGTCACCGCGTCGGCCTGGTCGGCCAAGGTCAAGGCCAGTGCGAGATCGTCGTCACGCTCAAGGTCGTCACGCATAAGACCGCCTTCCGCGGGAACCGCGACGTTCATCTCACGGCAGTAAAGCCGATGCTGTCATGCGTGGGTCGTGTGACGCGCCGATACCTGCGCGGCGCGTAGTGCGTCGAATGCTTTGAGAGCCCTTTGCGCTCCGCTGCGCGCACTCGCCGGGTTGGCTCCGGTGATGAGTCGACCGCCGGTAATGGAGTAGTCGTCGAAGGGATGCATGGGGGAGCTGTAATCCGCTGATGCTTTGGTGACTGCGTCGACGACGAGCGCGACGCCGTCAGCTTTGAGCTTTTCGAGGACTTTCAATACGACCTCGCCCTCGACCGTGAATCCGGTCACGGTCTTCCCGTCGATGATCGACTTGCCGGTCTTGGAGTCGATCACCCCGGGCAGCAGTACCGGACCGTGGCATACGGCTGCGACGATTCCCCCACGCGCCCAGATATTTTCGGCGACGTCTTGAAGCCCCCGGGCGGTCGGATAGTCGTACAGCGCGGCATGGCCGGCGGAACCGAAGAACAGCCCGTACTCGTCGCTGTCCAGATCCGATGCCTTCTTCAACTGAGTATTCAGTTTCACGTTGAATGGGTGATCGGGGTTGTCGAAGACAGCCTTGTCATCGCCCGCCAGAAACCGATCGGTAAGTGATAGATCGTCGAGACCAAACGTCCCTGTTTCGGACGCGAGGTCCACGTCGAAACCCGCTTGCGTCAACACTTCGAACGGATGCAGAGCCTCGGTGTAGAAGAGCCCTGTCTTCGTGCCGTCGGGATAGATCACGCCGTGGTAGCTGCTAATAGAAATCAACGCTTTGCGCGGAATGGTCGCAGACATGGCTTGCTCCTCGGGTTGTGTTGTCGTTGCGTGCTCGTCGGCTTTGTGCCTATTTCACGCCTGTCCGGCGGCGAGACACAAGATTTCAACCAGTCTTTGCTAGAAAATAATCGGGCGCGTTTCGCGTCCGCCCTTCTCGTCGTACGATCCACTGGTGGCCATCGCGACAGTCAGTCCCGTCACTGGTGAAGTCCTCGAAAGCTTCGACGAACTCACGCCTGAGGAACTCGAAGACAAGCTCGCTCGCGCCGCCGCTGCCGCGGAGTCCTACCGACTGACAAGCGTCGAGCAGCGTGCGGGGTGGCTCGGCCGGGCGGCCGACAACCTGGAAAAGGACGCCGATTCCGTCAGTAGGTTGATCACCACCGAGGTGGGCAAGACCTATCGGGCGGCGCAGGAAGAAGTGGCCAAATGCGTGCGGGGGCTGCGCTTCTACGCCGCCGAGGGCCCCGGCTTCTTGCGGAAT
>Ga0302326_10019043_pt1 | contig 14204 bp, 10 predicted proteins | sample Palsa_T0_3_FD_202264 | JGI IMG/M metagenome (GOLD analysis project Ga0302326, IMG submission 202264) | Peat permafrost microbial communities from Stordalen Mire near Abisko, Sweden - Palsa_T0_3 | ecosystem: Environmental > Terrestrial > Soil > Palsa > Peat permafrost | place: Sweden: Abisko... | reverse complement strand
GTTGCGGGTATTATTGCGTTTTCAGGTAAAGGCCGCCGCTGCGACGATGGTCGTCGTGGCGGGCAGCGTCATAGGCGCGTAGATGCCGATTCGACTGACATTCCCGGTTCTACGAAGAGCGGCGGAGTTCTTATACGGCCCGCAAAGTTCGAGCAAGGCATGCACCTACTAAATTGTCCGCGCGCCGCGAAGTAGCCACAACGAGGTGAGCCAGGTGAGCTATTTCGGCTCTGCCAGACGCGCGGGTAGAAATTCGTCGCCGGCGTGCCAGGTTGGCATTTGCGCTTCATTCGCCACCGTCATTCCGATCAGGAATCCGAACTTCGCCGCTTCCTCCATCCCCGCGAAATCCCAATCGTCGTGATATTCGTCGGACGGCTGATGGTAATGTTTGTCGTTGTACTCTTCGAAAATCTTGTCGCCGTAGCCGGCGGGCTTGCCATAATATTCGGTGCCCAGGTCGATGGAAAAGGCCGGCACGCCCGCGTGAGCGAGCGAGAAATGGTCGGACCGGTAGAAGTGCCCCTGCTCGGGCTGGGCGTCTGGTTTGATGGTGAGCTCCATCCTATGCGCAGCTTGTTCCACGATCGGCCAGGCCGTGGTGCGCTCGGCGCCCGTCACCGAAACGTCTTTCGTCCGGCCGAACGGATAGAACGCATCGAAGTTCAGATCGAGCGCGGTCTTTGCGAGCGGGATCACGGGGTGAGCGGCGTAATATTCGGTCCCGCGCAGCCCGGCTTCTTCCGCCGTCACGGCCATGAAGATCGCCGACCGTTTCGGCTTGTGCTCCAGCGCGGCCCAGGCGCGAGCCATCTCGATGATCATGGCGCAGCCCGTCGCATTGTCCACCGCGCCGTTGTAAATTGCATCGCCATTCACCGCTAGGCCAATCCCCAAATGATCCCAATGCGCGGTAAAGATCACAGCTTCGGATTTGAGCTGCGGATCGCTGCCCTCCACTTTCGCGATTACGTTGTTGGATTGAATCTGCCGGATTTCGGTGGGAATGTTCGCGCGAATATGGATGCCCAACGGAATGGGTTTGAAGTCGCGCGAGTTCGCGGCGGTCAACAATTCGTCGACGGTCTTGCCGGATAACGCGAGAAGTTTCGCACCCGCATCTTGCGTAACCCATCCGGCAAACGCCAGCGCGGGATGCCCGGCCTCCAGTTTCAACTGCGGATCTTCCTTGCCCCAGGAACTTCGCACCACATCGTAGCCGTAACCCGCGGTGGGCGTGGTGTGGATGATGAGAACCGCCTTCGCGCCCATGCGCGCCGCCTCTTCGTATTTGTAGGTCCAGCGGCCATAGTAGGTGAGCGCGCGGCCGCTAAAAAACTTCGGATCGTTGGACGGCGGCTCATTGGTGAACAGCACCAGGACCTTACCTTTCACGTCCACGCCCTTAAAATCGTCCCAATGAAATTCGGGCGCGACAATGCCGTGGCCGACGAAAACTGCCTCGGCGTCGAACTGATCGGCGGGCTGCTGCAATTCGCTGACTCCGATGAAATCGTCCAGCCATTTGAAAGCCACGGTCTGATTCGCGCCCGTCGCTGAAAGACTGGCACTGGGTGAAGTGGTGACGCCCACCATCGGAACGCGCTGGAAATACGTGCCATTTTCGCCGGCCGGCTTGGCGCCCACCAGCGCAAATTGCGACGCAATGTACTCGGTGGCCAGTTCCCCTCCGCGAGTTCCCACGCCGCGTCCTTCCAGTAAATCGCTCGCCAAAAACTTGACGTGCGCGCGCATGCGCTCGCCTGAAATGTCAGTTTGCGCGGACGCCAGGGCTGTTACCAGCAGTACCAATCCAAATCTATTCATGACCCAGTGTTGATTTTTTCCTCCAATGGTGTCAAAACCAATGGTATGGCAATCGCGACTATCAATCCCGCCACTGGCGAAACCGTCCGCACATTCGAGCCGCTTTCGAGCGCCGAGGTGGACGCCAAGATTCAAACTGCGTTCGACGCGTTTCACGTGCATCGGCGCACCTCGTTTGCAGACCGCGCCGCCAAGATGCGCAAGGCGGCGGAAATTATCGAGTCGGAGAAGGACCGCTGGGCTCGCATCATGACCACCGAGATGGGCAAGACCCTGAAGTCGGCCGGCGATGAGGCGCTGAAGTGCGCATCGGCATGCCGCTACTATGCCGACCACGCGGAGAAGTTTTTGGCAAATGAAGAAGTGGCGACAAACGCGGGCAAGAGTTTCATCGCGTACCAGCCGCTGGGCGTTGTGCTGGCGGTGATGCCGTGGAATTTTCCCTTCTGGCAGGTCTTCCGCTTCGCCGCGCCGGCGCTGATGGCCGGAAATACGGGACTGCTGAAGCACGCTTCGAACGTTCCGCAATCGGCGCTGGCGATCGAAGAGATCCTATGCCGCGCCGGTTTTTCAAACGGCGAGTTTCTCACGCTGCTGGTGGGATCTTCGCAAGTAGCGCGGATCCTGGACGACAAGCGCGTGGTGGCAGCCACGTTGACGGGCAGTGAGCCTGCGGGGCGCGAGGTGGCTGGCCAGTGTGGAAAGCAGATCAAGAAGACGGTGCTGGAACTGGGCGGGAGCGATCCGTTCATCGTGATGCCGAGCGCCAACCTGGATGAAGCGGTCCAGACGGCGGTGCGGGCGCGCTGCATCAATAACGGGCAATCGTGCATCGCGGCGAAGCGTTTTATCGTGCATGAAGCGATCTACAACGAATTCGAGCAGAAGTATACGGAGGGCATGAAAAAATTGAAGGTGGGCGATCCGATGGATCTGGCCACCGAAATTGGTCCCATTGCGACGGCGTCGGGCGTGAGCGAGCTCGAGGATCAGGTGAAGCGTGCGGTGGACGCCGGCGCCAAATTGCTCGCCGGCGGCAAGCGGTTGAACGGGTCGGGCAACTTCTACGAACCCACGGTGCTGGCGAACATTCCCAAGAGCAACCCGGTCTATTACGAGGAAATTTTTGGCCCGGTGGCGATGCTGTTCCGCGCCAGCGGGATCGACGAAGCCATCGAGATCGCGAACGATTCCGATTTCGGGCTGGCGTCCAGCGTGTGGACCAACGACGAAGCGGAGCGCGCGCGATTCGTCGGCGAGATTGAGGCGGGCGCGGTGTTCGTCAATGGCATGGTGGCTTCCGACCCGCGGCTGCCGTTTGGCGGCGTGAAGAATTCGGGCTACGGGCGCGAGCTGAGCAGTTTTGGGATACGGGAGTTTTGCAATATCAAGACGGTGTGGATTAAGTAGTGTTTGCGGATAAAACCGCTCGCAGCCGTTACAGAGCCGCGACCGTCAGGGAGCGGATGCGCAAATATTTACGAAGCTATGTTTGATTCTCATGCATCGGGGCGTCGCTTGGGGACGAAGCGACGTTCCATAACTCGTCGAGATCCACCCCGATGTAATCGTGGATCAGGACGTCGCGCATATACCGCAGATTGCCTTCCAATCCAGTGACGGTAGACGGTCTAGCGCGCCAGCCGAAACACGCTTCGCCGCCTCGCCGATCACCTCCACCTTCCGAATAACGGCGTCCTGCAATTGCTCGGATGCCATAAACGCCCAAAGGCGTCGCCTCGCGCGTCACAAAGGCGTCGCCTCGCGAAGGATGCGTTCGCGCACGTACCCGTGGAGTGACTTCTCGGTCCCGACATGGACCTTGATCCCAAGCAGATCCTGGAGATCTTCAACCAGCCCCGCGTGATCCAAAAGGCTCCGGCCCGGTCCCAGTCGACCAGCAAGTCGAGGTCGCTATTTTCACTGGCTTCATTGCGGGCCACAGAGCCGAACACCCGCAAGCTATGCAGCCGCGCAGCCTGGCGAGCCGGAGGATCTCCTCCCGCCGTTCAGTTCGCAATGTGTCCAGCGTCACCGTGTCACCATGGTGCGACAAAGGAATTTCCCGCACCATCTTGAGCCGATGAGGGACCCCGGGGGATCGTACCTACGGATTACCCTTCAACGGCGGGCCGATCTGCTGAAAGTATCCGTTGTCCTATCGGTAAACGATAAGTGATTGTGCCGGTCGAACAGCAGTCGCCCACGATACTTGCGCTTTGTGTTCACCATCGCTGAGAGATATGCGGCGCGACATCTGAACTAACTAACAGGCTCTGTCGAAAGTCCGAAAAGACCGCTTGCTCACGCGCGCGGCTCAGTAGATTCGTCACGTTACAGAGGCGACCGTAAGGGAGCCGGTTCCGACACGGGCTGTTACGAACGGCATCCAGCGCAGCTTGTCGGGCGGGTAGGCAAAATTCTTGAAATCGATGTCGCGGATCATCACTACTTCGGGGCCATGCGAATGGCGCCGTCCAGCCGGATCACCTCGCCGTTCAGCATCGGATTACCGATAATGTCGCGAACCAATTGCGCGTATTCGGATGGCCGGCCGAGGCGCTTGGGAAACGGGACCATGGCCCCGAGCGCGTTGCGTACGTCGTCGGGCATGCCCGCCAGCATCGGAGTGTCGAAGATTCCCGGCGCGATGGCCATCACGCGAATGCCGACGCTCGAAAGATCGCGCGCGAGTGGCAGCGTCATGGCTGCGATGCCGCCTTTAGAAGCCGCATACGCGGCCTGCCCGATCTGGCCGTCGAAGGCGGCCACCGACGCGGTGTTGACGATCACGCCGCGTTCTCCTTCATCGTTGGGCGCATTGGTCGCCATTAACCAAGCGGCCAGGCGCGTGACATTGAAAGTGCCGATCAAATTGACGCGGACGGTTTTCGAGAACCGCGCCAGATCCGCGGGACCAGTCTTCCCGATCACGCGCTGGGCGTCGGCGATGCCCGCGCATTGGATGGAGACGTGCAGCGCGCCGAAAGCCTCCATCGCAGTCTCCACGGCGGCCTGGGCTTCGCCCGGATCGCTGACATCGGCGCGCACGAAACGTGCGTGAGAGCCGAGATCCTTCACGAGTTGATGGCCGGCCTCTTCGTTTAAATCGACGATGACGACGTGGCCGCCTTCCTCCACGATCATCTTCGCCGAGGCCGCTCCCAAGCCGGAAGCACCGCCCGTCACGACCGCGACTTTACCGGAAATCTCCATCGGCTACCTCCGCTGCTCGAAAAAGTTTTTCACCAACTCCACGCACTCCACCGCCAGCACGCCTTCCATAATCTCCGCGCGATGATTCAAGAGTTCGGAATCGGCCAGGCGAAATTTGCTGCGAACTCCGCCGAAGCGCAGATCGCGCGCGCCGAACACCAGGCGGCCAACCCGCGCCGCCACCAGCGCTCCGGCGCACATCACGCAAGGCTCCAGCGTAGCGTAGAGCGTCGCCTTCTCCAAACGGTAGTTGCGCAAAGCGGCCGCAGCTTCCCGTAGCGCCAGGATCTCGGCGTGCGCGGTTGGATCGGAGCTGGCAATAGGCGAATTGAAACCACGTCCGACGATTTCGCCATTTACAACCACCACGGCGCCCACGGGAACTTCGCCGTGCGTTTCGGCTTCACGCGCCAGCGCCAAGGCTTCGCGCATGAAACGGTCGTCTGCGTCGGGATGCTGGATGACCATAATAACCGCTGCTCACGCGCGCGGTTCCGAATCGACAGGGTTAAGTGTGGAGCATCTGCCAGCCCAGCGGCAGCATGCCGCGGAACAGGAAATCGGAACCGGACAGCTCCCCGACGTGCATGGCGAGCAGACTTTCAAATATCTCGGGCTCGGAGGCGAAGGCACGCAGCGCACGCGGCCGGAGACGCGGAAACCGGTCGAGCGTCAGCATCAGTTGAGCCATGAAAGCCGGACGGCGCGACAGGCGGCGATGAGCTGCTTGATATTGGTCCAGGTTGTCCGCCACCAGCGCATCGGCCAGCGCCGGAGCTTGCCGGAAAGCCAGCCCCATGCCTTCGCCGGTGATCGCATCCACCGAACCTGAGGCGTCGCCGATCAGCGCGGTTCGCCCGCGATAGATTCGCCGCAGACGGCGAGTGTAGGTCAGCGCGCCGCGTTCTTCGCTCAGTGTTTCCGCTCCCTGGAATCTTTGCGCCAAGTCGGGGAAGCAGGGCAGCGCCGCGTCCAAACGCAAGTGCGGATGGCGCGTAAGCAGCGCCGCGCACACTTCGTCCGGCGCCACCGCCGTCACGTACATCTGGCAGCCGGGCCCCCAATAAACTTCCATGAAATCCGTCCAGGGGCGAAGGCGATAATGCCGGCGGAAGCCATAGCGGAAGGATTCACTACTGGCGCCATCCAGCGAAGCCCAGCGCCTGACACGCGAATTCTGGCCGTCGGCGCCGATAATCCAACGGGCTTGGATGTCGCCAATGCCGGTGACGCGAGTGCGCCAGAGCAGTTTCACGCCGAGTTCCTGCGCGCGATCGATCAGCGCCTGGTGCAGGCGGACGCGCCGCACGGCGATACCGCATCCGTGCGGAAAATCCGCGGCTACCGAACCGCCGGCGCCGATAAAGCGGATTCCGCGAAAAGCGAAACACTGCTCGGAATCGAGCGCAACGCCCAACTGGCGCAGCGCCGCGAGCGAATCCGGCATCAGGCCTTCGCCGCAAGCTTTATCGATAGGTGGCTGTGCGGCGTCCGCCACCACCACGTCGAAGCCTTTGAGCTGCGCCGCAATCGCAGCGGCCAGGCCCGCTGGTCCGCCGCCGGCTACGAAGATGTCGGTCCGATTTACCACCGCAACAATACCAGTTCCGAGCAGAACCCGGGACCCATGGCGGCGAGAATGCTATAGGTCCCCGCCGCCGGACGCCGCTTCATCATCACTTCTTCGAGCACGAATAATACGGAGGCTGAAGAGAGGTTGCCGTTTTTGCGCAGGCAATCCCAGGACGCGGCCAGCGCGCCTTCGGGAAGATCGAGCGCTTTTGCAGTGGCTTCCAAGACGCGCGGACCGCCGGTGTGGAGCACCCAGCTTCCGATATCCGGCCGCGTCAAGCCCTGCTCTTCCAGGAACGCGTCCACGTCGCCGGCCAGATGCTTTTCCACCACCTCCGGCACCTCGCGTGAAAGCACAATGCGGAAGCCCTTTTCGGAGATATCCCAACCCATCACGTGCTCGGAGTTGGGATAGAACACGGATCGCGTTGCCAAAATGTCCGGGCCATCGGCTTCGCGTTCCGCGCCCGATACCAGGACGGCCGCCGCGCCGTCGCCAAACAATCCCGACGAAATAATATTGGCGATCGAGATATCTTCCTGCTGCAAGGTGAGCGAGCAAAGCTCCACCGACAACACTGCCGCCACTTGCTTGGGATAGGCCAGCACGTAATCGGCGGCGCGCGCGATGCCGGCCGCGCCCGCCACGCATCCCAGGCCGAAGATGGGGACGCGTTTGATGTTTGCCGGCAGTTTCATCCGGTTCACCAGGCGCGCGTCAATCGACGGGCTGGAGATGCCGGTGACCGAGACGAAGAAGAGCGCGCCAAGATCCTCCTTGGAAAGGCCCGCGCGCGACAACGCGCAACAGAGCGCTTTCTGGCCCAGGTCCTGCGCAACTTCAATCCAGTGATTATTGGCCGCGCCCCAACTCGTCAGCCCGTAATATTCTTCGATGGGCAGCGCCAGGTAGCGGGTCTCAACTCCTACGCGAGCCTGCAGACGCTCCAGGAACACCGGGTTATCCACTTTCGGCCCCCAATGTTTTTGCAAAGCCTGCAGCAGAACCCGCTGGTCGTATTTGTGCTGGGGCAGCGCGCTGGCAACGCCGGCGATAGTCATAGGTGGGTGGTCGGGCTCCTGGAAGTATTTTAGTGGAGTTGCCCGAGTTCCTGCGCGTACAGTCGATTGTGCGGGAATTCACGCGCCAGCCCACTTAACAGATCGCGCGCCTTGGGCAGGTCTTTGCGGCGCAGCGCCGCGACCGCTAACAATAGCCGCGCGTAGGGGGACAGGTAACGGCCTTTCTCGGCGGTCAAACGCAGATCGTCGACGCCTTTGTCACGGTCGGTCTCGGCGCCGCCGGCCTGCAACAGCCAGCGCACCGGAGCGGGCTTCAAACTGAAAAGGTAATTTTCGACACCCACCGCGAGATAGGCGTCGTAGTAGTTCGGCTCCAGCATGAGCAGCTTTTCCGCGGTGGCGCGGCTATCCTTGATCACCTTCAACGCGTCAAAGACGCGCCGCTCGATCAGCGCTTCATAGTCGGCGCGCAGGCCCAGCGTGAGGATTCTTGCGAAGAGCGCGTCTGCATCCTCTGGCATGCGCTGCAGGATTTCGTCCGCTAGCGTGCCCGATTTTTCGAGTTCCCGATCGAAGGATTGGCGCACGGCTGGATCGGGGGTGACCTTGGGCCGATGGTGGAACATACTGGCGTCGACAAAAAACTCGGAGTGCAGGATATTCAGGCGGTCGAATTCGGCGAACAGGTACGCCGCGGCGTTGGAAACCGGCCCGATGGGGTCAGCCGGATGCTCGCGCTCCCATTGCGCGAAGGTCTTGTGCGCTTCTTCGAAGTTGAGATCGTACATCTGCCGGTAACCCCGATCGATGACGGGGTTCACGGCCGGCTCCGTAACCTTGGGAGCGGCCAGGGCTGCTGCAACTCCGAGCATTCCGAAGATCGATAAGCGAGCGATCATGGCAGGCGCATCCGCTCCCTCACGGTCGCGGCTCTGTAACGCGCGGCTCTGTAATGGTAACGCGCGGAATTTACCGAGCCGCGCGCGTAAGCAAGCGGTCTTTCGGACTTTCGACACAACCTGAACGCGAGCGAGTTTTCACGCAAAAAGCCTTTCACCAACTGGCGCTGTCTTACTGGACGGCACTCATCGCGGGATCGTTTCACCCGGCCGCCGGAACTTCCTGTGCGATTTCCCCCGTTACCTGCACATCCGGAATCTCGATGCCGGTGCGGGTTCCTTCGCCCGGTTTGCTGTCGATCCACATGCGGTAATCCGGCCCGTACAGCACCTTCATACGTTCATTTACGTTACTCACGCCGATGCCTTGCTCGAACAGCGTGGCCAGGCGCGTCTCCGGAATCCCGACACCGTCGTCCTCCACCACCAGGTGCAGGCGGCCGTCGGCCAGGTAGCTGCGCACGCGGATCACGCCTCCGTCTACTTTGGTGGCCAGCCCATGCCGGATGCTGTTCTCGATCAGCGGCTGCAACAGCATGCTGGGCACCATCCGGTCCAGCGTCTCGGGATCGATTTCCTTGATGAAGCGCAGCTTTTCACCGAACCGCACCATTTCGATGGTCATGTAATTGTCGATGAAGGCCAGTTCTTCGCGCAGCGGCGTGAGGTTGTCGGTCTTGCGCAGCAGGCGGCGCAGAATGCTGGAGAGCCGGTACACCACGCTGCGCGCCTGCTCCGGATTGGTGCGTATGAGCGATGACACGGAGTTGAGCGTGTTGAAGAGGAAGTGCGGATTAATTTGGCTGGTGAGGGCGGCCAGGCGCGCTTCGTTCAAACGCAACTGCTGCGCTTCCAGCTTCTTTTCGTTGCGCGTGTTGTTCCAGATTTTGAGCGGGATCATCACGGCGAACACCATGCTGGCGTACGCAGCCAGCACCGTGGCCCAATGTGTTTCGTTCCAGATGGGCGCCAGGAACACGCCGTCTTTCAAAGGCAGCGTTTTGAGCTCCACGCGCAAAAGCCCGCTGAAGATGACGCTGAACAGGCAGCCCACTTGAAACAGCAGCCGAAGCTGATAGGGCCGCTGCCGCAACCGGCGAGGATTGAGGCTGAAGATGGGCGAAAAACGCCAGATGTCTTCTTTCTCCGGCGCCAGGTCCCGCAGCAAACCGCCCAGGACGCCGACGCCCGCGAACAATAGCATGGTGGTCGGCTCGCGGTGGGCGACGGCCGGAATCGAAATCAGAATGCCCGAAAGCAGGCCGGTAACGTAACCGCCCACCATGCCGGAAAGCAAACTTCCCTCCAGGCCCAGGTCCACTGCATCGTACTTCACCTGGTTCAGCACGCGAAAGAGGACACTGCCGCCGTACATCGCCCAGAACATGAGAGCCAGTTTGACGCGCTGCACCAAAGTGCGGTCTTCGCGCATCAACATCAGTTGGAATGCGCTGAAACGGGAAAGGATGCTGGCCAGAGACGCCGCCACCGCCACCCGAAGAAGCAGGGTCAACAGATGTTGGGATTCCATGAGCGTGCCTGCGGATCATTATAATGAAGAGATTACGCTCCTCGATTTCAGAACCCATGCTCAGTAAAGTCGCCGAAGCCAATTTTCCCAGCCGATTCGGCCATTTCCGCATCTACGGCTTCGAAGGTTCGTATGGCCAGGATGTTGAAGAGTGCGTGGTGTTGAGGCTGGGCGACGTTGCTTCGGGCGATCCGCCGTTGGTCCGTATTCACTCGCAATGCCTGACGGGCGACGTGTTTCATAGCCTGCGGTGCGACTGCCGGTCCCAGCTTGAGCTGTCGCTCAACCTGATTGCCGAAGAGGGCCGCGGGCTGCTGATTTATGAGCATCAGGAAGGCCGCGGCATCGGGCTGTTGAACAAGCTGCGCGCCTATGAATTGCAGGATGGCGGCGCCGACACGGTAGAAGCCAACGAACGCCTGGGGTTTGAGGCCGACCTGCGCGACTATCGGATGCCCGCCGACATTCTGCTGTATTTCAAGGTGAAGAGCGTGCGCCTGCTGTCGAATAATCCGGACAAAATCGCCGCGCTGGAGAACGCCGGGATTCGAGTGGCGGAGCGGATTCCGTGCATTATCGCGCCGCATGAATCCACGGAAGGGTATTTAAGAACGAAAAAGCAGAAGATGGGGCATTTGCTCGATTAGTGCGGTTTCCCGATTTGCCTGTATCGAATCGCCATGCGCCAGATCGGCAAACGATCAAGCGTAGGGACAGCGACGCTAACGCCGGGCGAATTACATTTGTGCCCTTAGTTAGTGGTCCCAGCTATAGCTACGTTAGTCACAGATAGGGCTAGAGACGCCTCACGTTTCACCACTGCGTCCTCATTGGGCCGTGAACGCCAGCAATACGTTGCCGGGCGTACCACGGGCGCCGAAGATGTAGCCCGATCCGACAAAGAGCGTGCCGCCTGCGACAACGGGCCCCGCCGCGCCCAACGAACCGCCCTTCGCCGCCACTCCGTTCACGGTCTTGAAGTCCTGCAGCATGTTGTACTGCCACAACAGTTCGCCGTCGGTGGCCGAGAAGAGACGCAGGATTCCGTCATAGCCGCCTGAATAAACGACGCCCGGAGCCACGCTGATGGCCGCTCCGATCCCGAGTCTCGGTCCCGCGGCCTTCACTGGCGCAACCCACTTCCTCTCGCCATCGGTCAATCGCACCGCCACCACCCCGACGCTGCTCACTCCGAAATAAGCGTTCTGGTCATCCGCCGCTCCGCCAAAAGTGATTTCTCCGAGCGCAAGTTTCTCGGGGATCTGCGTCTTCCACAGTAAGGCGCCTTTTCGATCGGGATCGTGCCCCCAGATCATGCCGCTCTTTTGGCCCGCCACCAGGACGCGGTGTCCGTTCGGCAAGGTTCGGAGGATGGGCGAGGCGCCGAAGTCATAATCCGGTCCCATGTCTTCGGGGCAATTCTCGGTCTTTCCGAAGATGCCCGCACAGACTAGCCAGGCGTCCTTGGGCGTGTCTTGCGCCACCCACAACTCCTTGCCGCTGTCCATGTCCAGCGCCAGGATCGCGTCGGTTCTTTCCTGCGCCGGTTGAGTGTACGCGTTTCCGGTGCCTACGTAGAGGGCGTGCTGCTTGGGATCGATGGTGGGCGTATTCCAAATTCCGCCTCCTGCCGGCGCCCAAAGCTGGGTACCCGCCGAGTTCTTCCGGACGGGCTTGGGTTCGTCGGGAATCACGTACGTTTTCCAGATTTTCCCACCCGTGTTGGCATCCAAAGCCACCACGCTGCCACGGAAGGTGCAGCATTGGTACGAGAGCGCAACACCGGACTGCTCTTCCCGAGAGGCGACCGGCACATACAGGCGCCCTTCAAACAGGGCGGGCGCGCCGGTGATGCCCGCCAGCCCATGGTCATCTACTTTGGTTCGCCAGAGCGGGCGGCCGCTGGCGGCATCCAGAGCGTAAACGTTGGCTCTCAGATCGCCAAAGTAAACGGCGTACCTTGCGGAGCCTTGGTCTTTGATTTCTCCGATGCTGATGGCGTTGCGCACTCCAGAGCGAGCCTGAAACGACCAGTACACGCATCCGGTAGCAGCGTCCAGCGAGTAGACATATCCGTTGTTGACCCCCACGAAAACCCGTCCCGCCGCTATGGCGGGCTGCCCATGAACGGCCGTCGCGCCGGGGAAGCCGAACGCCCATTTCAGTTTCAAGCTGGGGACTTGAGCTTTCGACAGACCCGCGCTCTTGGCCGGTTGAAAGCGGCCATTGGTGGCGTCCACCCCCCAGCCGTTCCAGGCTGGTGTCGAGGTCAAGCTGGTGATCGGCGGATTATTCGGACACACATTCGGCATTCGCCTGGCTTCGCCCGCATCGTCCGGCATCATGTTCCGGCCGCTGACAAATTCAGCCACCGCACGCTTGACATCGTCGCCGAGCTGCAGCTTCTGGTGCGCGGCGCCCGTGTTGAGCGCCCGATAGACCGATTCCGGCGTCATTTGCCGGAGGGCCGTCGGATCGGGTATTGCCGGGACTTGCGTCTTCCCGTGACACGCCGTGCAGCTTTGTTCAAACACGCGCACCCCTTCGGGAGATTGCGCCAGACCGCAGCCGCAACCCACCAAAATCGCGAACGCCAGCATGCCGGGTAGTTTCGTCATAAGAAGTCTCCCACTTAGTCTAATCATTCAGCCGGCGCGCCGGCTGCCCTGGCAAAACCCGTGGCGCCGCACTCCTGCGTGCAGCATGCACACTCGTGTGTACGCGACATGTTTCACTGCTTATTAGCGCGATTTCCGCTTCAGAGCCGCGCAACCCCCAAAACGGTTAAGCACCTGTTGAGAACTAAATTCGGGCTCTGAGCAGGAATTCGACTGGCTTGACGCGTGCGCTAGTCTGAGGGCATGAAGGAGCGAGACTGGACAAGAGTCCTGGGATGGCCCGGATACCAGGTGTATGAGAAGGAAATCGATGAGGCGGGGAAAAAGCTGAAGCTGTGGGTGAGGCGGAAGAAAGCGGGGCTTCAATTGATTTGCTCCGGGTGCGGTCAGCACGTACCGGCCAGCAGGATCCAGGAGATCAGCGAGCGGGAGGTACGGGACCTTCCGTGTTTTGAATACTCGACGACGGTGGTGGTGGAAACGTATCGGATGAAGTGCCCGCGCTGCGGATTCCGCGCGGAGAAGGTGCCCCAATTGCCGAGTAAAGCGCCCTTCAGCAAACGATTCGAGGAAGCCGTAGGGCAGGCCTGCGAAAGTGCGTCGGCGCGACAAGTTGCGCGCCGGCTCGGTATGGCGGAAAGCACGGTACGCGCCATCGATCTGCGGTGTCTGGAGCGTTGGGAAGCCAAACGTCGGAAGCCGCCGCTACGGCAGATGGGGGTCGACGAGTTGTACCGCGGCAAGCAGGACAAGTTCCTGACAGTGGTGTGCAATTTGGAAACCGGCGAGCCGCTGTGGTTTGGCAAAACGCGGAAGAAGGAAACGTTGGATGAATTCTTCCGCGACGAGTTATGGCCCCGGCAACGCAAGCGGATCGAAGCGGCCTGCGTGGACATGTGGGAGCCGTTTCGGTTGAGCATCGAAGAATGGGCCCACCCACCGGGTCGTCTTCGGTCGGTTGTCGTGCCTGGCACGACTTCAGGGTCGTCTTCGATTAGCGGGAGGGCGCCGCAGTGCAAGATCGTGTACGACAAGTTCCACATCCTCCAGCATGGCAACGATGCCGTAGACGAAGTGCGGAAGGCGGAGTTCTTCCGTCAGGGAAAACAAAAGCGCGGGCTGATCAAGGGAAAGAAGTGGCTCCTGATGAGCCGGTGGAAGAACCTGACTGTGGTGCAACGCGGAGAACTCAACCGGCTGTTCCAACTGAACCGGCGCGTGTTCAAAGCCTATCTTCTCAAGGAGAGCTTGGAAAGGCTCTGGGACTACCGCTATGAAGGCGCGATGCTCAACTACCTGCAGAAGTGGATGGGCCAACTGAAGTGGCAACGGCTGAGGCCGCTCGAAGAACTCGCCGACATGCTGGTGAAGCATCTGGAGGGAATCCTGAACTACTGCCGGACCAAGGTTCGCTTTGGTGTGGTCGAGGCGCTCAATGGAAACATTCGGATGCTCATCAATCGTGGTCGTGGCTATAAGAACGTCCGCTACCTACTGCTGAAGGCCAAACGCATGGCC
>Ga0302326_10019041_pt1 | contig 14205 bp, 8 predicted proteins | sample Palsa_T0_3_FD_202264 | JGI IMG/M metagenome (GOLD analysis project Ga0302326, IMG submission 202264) | Peat permafrost microbial communities from Stordalen Mire near Abisko, Sweden - Palsa_T0_3 | ecosystem: Environmental > Terrestrial > Soil > Palsa > Peat permafrost | place: Sweden: Abisko... | reverse complement strand
TCGGCCGGAACGGTGATCCTCACCGACTCAAGGCCGCTCGGCGAGATCGCCGGGCATGTCGTCCGGGTGTGGCGCCGCGACTCGGTGGAATTCGCGGCCGGCCGAAGGTCTGCTCGCCCCTGAGGGCCATGGCGGCCCTCCAGGAGTCCTTGCGGGTGCGGCTGCGGGCTCTCGGCTTTGACGAGGTCCGCTTCGCGCGGGCCTCGGCTGCGCCGCGGGGCGAGGGCCTCAGGGCCTGGCTCGATTCGGGCTACCACGCGGATATGGACTGGATGGAGCGCACCGCGGCAAAGCGGATGGACACGAATCTCGTCCTGGACGGCGCCCGGTCCGTGATCCTCCTCGGAGTCAGTTATTTCCAGGGCGCCCCGGTCGGCGGGGAGAACGCCTGGGCGCGCTACAGCCTCTACCGGGACTACCACGACTCGCTCAAGGACGCCCTGAAGGGAGCGGGGCGCGCGATCGAGGAGATGTTCGGGGCGGGCCCCGACGATTACCGGTACTCCGTCGACACGGGCCCCGTCCTGGAGCGCGCCTGGGCGGCGGCGGCCGGCGTCGGCTTCATCGGCAAGAACTCGATGCTCATCTCCCGCAGGCACGGCAACTGGCTCTTCCTCGCCTCGATCCTCGCGCGCGTCGACCTCGAGCCGGACCCGCCGCTCAGCCGCCGCGGCGATCCCGGCTCGGTGGGACTCCTCTGCGGGAAGTGCACCCGTTGCATGGACGCCTGCCCGACGCAGGCTTTCCCCGCCCCCGGGGTCGTCGACGCGCGCCGGTGCATCTCCTACCAGACGATCGAGAACCGGGGGGTGATCCCGCGGGAGATGCGGGCGGCCATAGGCGCGCGCATCTACGGGTGCGATGTCTGCCTCGAGGTGTGCCCGTGGAACCGGTTCGCGGCCGCGGGCCGCCGGCTGATCCTCTCGGCGCGCGGCGACATCGCGGAGATCCCGCTGCGCGACCTGCTCGGGCTCACCCAGGCAGGGTTTGCCGAGATCTTCCGCGGCACCGCTATCAAGCGGGTGAAATGGACGGGGCTCCTGCGCAACGCGTGCGTCGTGGCGGGGAACTCCGGGGACGCGAGTCTTGTCGACGCCCTCGTGCGCCTCGCGTCCCACGAGTCGTCCGTCGTCCGCGTGCATGCCGTGTGGGCCGCGGGGAGGCTGGGGGGTGCCGGCCGCCTCGCCGCCGCCGCACTCAGGGAGACGGACCCCGCCGTTCTGGACGAATACTCCGCCCTCCCTGGACCGGCCGCCCTCGAAGCCGCGGCGCCCTCGTTCGGGGCCCGCTAGGCGCGCGCGGATGGGCCCTGATGAAATCCGCCGCCCGCATGAGATTCGCGCACGCGGCCGGCCTGGCCGCCCTGGTTGCCGCGGAGTCGCTCGTCTTCCTCGCCGCGACAAAGCACCACTACGCGTGGTCCTACCCGAGATGGAACGACCAGGTCCAGTACCTGGACCAGGCGTACGGCGCCTATGAGCTCTCGCTGAGCGAGGGCTTCGAAAAGGGGGCGATTGGCGCCCTGACCCGGGTCTGCCCGCAGGGCTGCCTTCACGCGCTGCTCGCGCTGCCGGTATTCGCCCTGGCGGGGCCCTCGCGGACGGCGGCGCTCGCGCTCAACATGGCCGCATTCGCCGCGTGGCAGGTGGCCACTTTCCTGGCGGTCCGGCGGATCTCGGGGCGCATTTCCATAGCTTGGGCGTCGGCGGGGCTCCTTGCCGCGCTGCATTTTCCCTGGTCGGAGGCGGCCGGGACCGCCGTTGACTTCCGGCTGGACCTGATGGCCGCGAGCGCATTCGGGATCACTCTGGCAACCGCGCTCTCCGGGCGCGGCTTCCGCTCAACCCGCTGGGCGCTCCTCCTCGGCGCCGCGGCCGGCGTGACCGTGCTCCTGAGATTCCTGACCGCGGTCTACTTCGGGATCATCCTTGTCGCGCTGCTCTGCTGGCTCCTGGGGAAGCCGGACCGGTGGTCCAGGTGCGGGCGGCTTGCGCTCTCCGCGCTCGTGGCCGTTGGCATCTTCGCGCCCGCGCTCTGGCACAATCGCGAGGCGATCTACGGGTACTACTGGGTGGATCACTTTGCCGGCCCCGTGCGCGCCCTGCACGATGCCCATCTCGGCGCGATTGGATCCGTGCGATGGCTCGTTGCCCAGGTCGTCCTCAATCAGGTGGGCCTGGTCGCTTGCGTGTTGGGCGCGGCCGCGGCGGCAGCCTTCGCCTTGCTGGCGTCGGATTCCGGGCAGGATGGACCGGCGCCGGAGGGGCCGGGACCCAGCGCCGAGGGCGCCTGGGCCATCACGCTTGCGTTCCTTGCGGCGCCGGCAGCGGTCCTGGCGGTCCATCCCATCAAGGCGGAGCCCCCGGCGAGCATTCTCATTCCCGGGACGGTATGGATAATTTTCCTGCTGTGGGCAAAGCTGGCGCGCCGGGTGGGTCGGGCGGCGGCCGCGACCGTCGGGGCGGGCGTGCTCGCAGCCGGGGCGCTCGTTTTCGTCCTCGCCGAGACCAGAAAGTCCGAACTCGACTCGAGGGAATCCGACTACCGCCGCATCAACGGCCTCGGCGACTACCTTTTCTTCAGGGCGGAGGAGGCCGGCCTCGCCCATCCCCTGGTTGGAGTCGCTTGGGTTCTGAACGGCCTGGACGGCGACACGCTCCGGGTCCTTGGCTACGAGCGCCATGGGCGGTTGATGGACTTCGCGGCCACCCTTCCAACCGGTCTTTTCCCGACGTCAACGGAGAGCGTCAAGAGGGCGCTCGCCTACAGCGATTTCGTGTGCCTTGCGACCCGCGCCGCCGTGGTGTGGCCGTTCGACGGCCAGATGCGGGAGATGCTTCCATCGATGCGGGAATGGTGCGACGGGCACCTGACCTACGCCGGGCGCATCGACACGGCCGAGTTCTCGGTCTCCGTCTACGAGAGGCCGGCGATCGGGACGCGTCCGGGGGGCGTCAGGCTCGACGCGACGGTGAGCTCGGCATTGAGGGGAGCCGCCTACGCGGACCCGGGCACCCCGGCTGCGCCGGTGTTCACCTCCGAGCCGCGCGCGGTCGCTTCCACCCGGTACGCATTCAGCTGCAGGCTCTTGGCGGCATACAGTCCGGTGCGCTACGAGATGACGGGGCTCCCGGAGGGTCTGACGCTCAATCCCATGACGGGTGAGATCCGCGGCCGGTTCCCCCGGCCGGGGATTTTCAAGGCGGAGGCGCGCGCCTCCAATCCCTCGGGATCCACGTCCGAGATGTGGCAGGTGCATGTTGAGGATTCGGATTGGTTCTCCTTTCTCACCTCCGAGCCCGAGTGCTCCGCAGGGGTCCCCTTCGATGTCGCGTTCGGGGCCTTTGACGGGGGAGGGACCCTCGACTTCATCGAAATCACCGACCTCACGGCCCGAAAGACGCTCAGGCGCCTGGATGTGCCGGTGGGAAAGGGACAGTCATGGGGCGGGACCTACAAGCTGACGCTTGGGGAGCCCGGCACACACCTGATCCTGATGCGCTTTGCGCGCTATGATCCGAGCGCCAAGGAGCCGTATTCGTTTGTCGACCATGCCATCCCGATAGAGGCCAGGCCCGGGCACTGAGATTTCGCCAAGACTGGCGGGGCCGCCGCCTCGCCGGCACCGGCGGCCGGCTGACAATCAGATAACGACGCTCTTGAAGGTGCCTGACTCCCACGGAGCCCGCCCGGCTTCCTGCGCCATCTCATTGAATGCAGCAATCTCCGCCTGGGTGAAAAGGAGGCCGCCGGCCTCAGCGGACCTCTTCCCCCAGTCAGCCTCGACCTGACCCGGCAGCATGCATTTCTCGTTTCCGTGGCCCAGAATGTCCTCGATGACGGCCTTCACGTTTGCGGCCTGGTCGCGGCCCTTCGCGAACGAACCCCCGCTGATGGCCTCGGGGTGGATGACCTGGAAGAAGAAGGCGCAGGTGTGCTTCTCGGAGGGGTCTTGGTCCCAACGGCTGCGAAGCGTCGGCAGCGAGCCGCCGATCATGGCGCCCACGATCTCGTTAATGAGCGAGAGGCCATAGCCCTTGTGGGCGCCAAACGGGAGCAGGGAGACGGCCGCATTCGGGTCGGTCGTCGGGTTCCCGTCCTTGTCGACCGCGGCCATCGGGGGAAGGGGCTTTCCCTCCCGCTTGAGCTGCTGCACGCGCCCCATGGCGACCACCGACGTCGCCCAGTCGATCACGATCGGGTAGCCGACCGCAGCCGTCGTCGGGAAGCCCCACGAATGCGGGTTGGTGCCGAGCGTCGGAAAACGGCCGCCGAAGGGGACGACCTCCGCGAGGGCGGCCGTGCATTCGGTATAGGCGATATAGCCGCGGCGGGCGGCGTCCATCACGTACCCGCCCCCCCAGAGGTAGTGAAAGGCGTTGTCCACGGAGACCGTGCCGACGCCATGGCGGTCCGCGAGCGCGATGGCCTCGTCCATCGCCCGGTAGGCGGTGGGCTGGCCCAGCTTGCGGTTTGCGTTCCATACCCGGGCGGCCCCGAAGCGCGACGGGGCCACCTCGATCTGAGCCCCGGGCACGCAGCCCTTGGAGCCCGAGCCGAAGAGGTGGTCGAGGTGGAGCGCCTTGATGGCGTTGTGGGTGCGGACGCCGTGCCGGGAGGCCTCCGCGCAGAGGCGCGCGCCGTCCACGGCCTCGTCGGCTAGAAACCCACGGTGCCTGTACGCGGCCTCGACGAGGGTGTTGTGCTGCGACTCCGGGACAATGAAGTAGGTATCGGGCATCGTGATCCGCAACCGGGGTTGGTTTCGGCAGTGCGCTTTTGAGTGAAAAGTTAGCATGGCATTGGCAAGGCAATACTGAAGCCGAGCCGGCCCGCGGGGCGCGGGCCGCTCGCCGAACGGCAGGAAATGGGCCCGGGATCCGTTTGGAAACGGGTCCGCGAAACGCCTCAGAAAACAGGACAAGTGTCCTTTTCATCGGCGGGAAAAAATCATTTGACACGGACACGTGTCCGAATAAGACAAATCCGCCCCCATGAAAATACCCTGCATCCGTATCGCCGTGCTTTCCGCCGGCGTCGCCCTAATACTCGTTTCGCCCTCTGGAAGGGCCCAGTCAGCCGGCGGTTCCACGACCGCCTCCGTATCGACGTCCGCCTCGGGCAACACCGAGGTGGTTTCGCTTCCGGCATTCGACGTCACCGGCGACGCGGCCCACGGCTACGTGGCCTCCGAGTCGGAGACGGGCACGAGGATCGCGAGCAAGATCGCCGACCTTCCCTTCGTCGTGGACGTGGTGACGAAGCCGTTCATTTCCGACTTCGCCGAGAACACCATGAACGACCAGCTCGCATTCGTGGCCGGGTTCTCTCCGTCCGAGATCACGGGGCAGTACCAGCTGCGCGGGTTCAGCTCGCCGGTAGAGCTGGTCGACGGCTTCCGGCGCATCGGCCTCATCGACACGAGCGACATCGACCGGATCGAGGTGATCAAGGGCCCGGACGCCTCCATCTACGGAGCCATCCAGCCGGGCGGCGTCGTCAACTTCATCACCACGCAGCCCACCACGACCCCAAGCGGCGAACTCAAGGTCTCGAGCGGCACCGACAATTTCCTGGAAACATCCGTCTCCGTCTCCGGGCCGATGAACAAGGCCGGGACGCTCTTCTTCAGGGTGGACGCGGCCAACTCCTTCACCAATTACGCAGAGGCGTTCGCCAGCGAGCACCAGGCGTATGAGGACGGAAAGATCCTGTGGAAGCCCACCGACACGACCAGCCTCACGCTGGATTTCGACCATGTTGAGCGCTATGAGCACCCGTTCAACCAGGTGCTCACGGTCACGGAGAAGCAGACCATGCCCTGGGCCGGCAACAGCATCACGGAGAGCCAGTACTATGGGATGGCCGTCACCAACCTTTACAACTACGACTACGCGGGGCCCGAGAGCACCAACCACAACCGGGTGACGAGCGGGACCCTGACCTTCCAGCACAGTTTCGGCGACGTCTGGTCGCTCAAGTTTGGCGCCAACGCGTTCAACAACCCCTACTACGACCAGCTGGTGGGAAGCGGTGCCTATTACCCTTACGGAACGGGCAACATCACCTTCAACGCGAATGGCCAGATTTCGAATCCCTCCACCCCGGAGGTGAAGGACCAGCCGCAGGTGGACTTCAAGCCGCAGCGCGGCGGCGGATACCAGCTAGACAACCTGTTCGCCTTCAAGACGGGTCCGGTCTCGAACAAGCTGCTGGTGACGAACGACTACTACGAGGTCTCAAACCGATCGCTGACGCTGGTCCCGCTCGTTGGGACCAGCCAGGCGACGGACTATTACGACGTCAATAACGCCTACAGCCCGGCGAATTCCACCTTCTACGCGCCGCAGACGACGTGGAATGCGGCGACCCTGGGATACGGCTGGAATACGACCCTCTATGGAACGAACCCGGCAATATACAATGCCGTGACGACGGACCAGTGGACGGCGGCCGGGGATTACGGCGTCTTCGCGAGCGAGCAGGCGTCGATGTTCAAGGACCGCCTCATCCTGATGGCGGGAGGCCGATGGGACTACGTGCGCAACCAGGTGAAGAATTACAACATTCCGGCGGTGGGCAATCCGACCTCCCTGGAGACGGTCGAGCCGACACCCTACCAGGCGTTCGACTACAACACCTCCGCGTGGACCTACCAGCTGGGCGCGGTTGTGAAGCTGACGGACTGGCTCAGCGTTTTCGGCAACAAGAGCACGGGATTCAATCCCCAGCCCCAGATTAATTCGGCCACGGGCCTCGCCCTTCCTAACAACACGAGCGACGGCTGGGACTATGGCATCAAGTCTTCGTTAATGGGAGGGCGCCTGAACGTGACCCTCGACCGGTTCAACATCGACGAATACAACCTCGCGGTCACGGAGACGGATCCGGTGACGAGCATAAAGGACACCATCCTGAGCGGCGAGCAGACGGCGAAGGGTTTCGAGGTCGATTTCGACTACCAGGTCACGAGCAACCTGCTGGCCTTCGGGGATTGGGGCTACACCAAGGCGACAACCGTGAATTCCTATGCGATCACGTTCCTGGACGACCTGCCGGTGCGCCGCGTTCCCCGCGACAACATGGGCCTGGGCCTGCGCTACCAGGTCAGCAGCGGGTTCGCCAAGGGCCTCTTCTTTGTCGCCGACGGGAGGTACACCAGCAACTCGCTTGTGAACCTCGGCTCCGGAAAGAGCCTGATTCCCGGGCCCGCGGGCGCAACCGTGGGAACGACGAACACGATGTACTACGTCCCGTCGACAAACTTGACCTATGCGACCGGCAAGGACCCAAAGGGGGCGAACGAGACGAAGATCACATCCACGCCCGTCATCAACGTCCCGTTCCCCGGCAACGGCCAGCTGCCGTATCCCAGCCAGGCGGCGAACGCCGTCATCAACTATCCCATGAGCATCACGGGACAGCCCCTGCCTCTGCAGAACGCCGCGGTTCCCGGAGTCTACGTGGGCGAGGCAGAGGGAGTGTTCGTCGACGACGGGCGCGAGAACAACTTCAACGTCCCCTACGCCGTGTTCGACGCGGGAACCGGGTACACGTGGAACGTGGGGAGATTCGCGAACACGCTTCAGTTCAATGTGAAGAACCTCCTGAACCGGCATTACACCTGGGGCTCCGGGGTGCCCGGACTGCCCTTCCAGATCGTGGCGAGCTACTCGATCGCCTACTGAGGCAGGCCGCTCAGGGCCGGCTGCTCCCAAGGGGAGGCGCCATGCGGCGCCTCCCTTTTTTCCTTACGGGATCGAGGGATATACGGCGACCTTGGCCGCCGTCAGATCGTTGTCCGTCAGCCTGAGGCTTCCCGGTGCGCCGCCGTCCTCCTGGATGAAGACCGAGGTACCCTGCGCGGCATGCGAGGAGTGGAGCCACACCCGGCCGCAGTTGCGCAGGTCCAGCACGGGCAGGCCCGCCTGAGGCGCCTCGGTGCCCACGCCCTCAAGCTCAAGGCCGTTGACCCGCTCGAAAACAAAGGCGCTGCCGGAGGCCGTGTCCACCCGCACATTGTGGAGCTCCATGTCCAGCGTGTGGTCGCAGAGGAAGCCGGCATGGCCGCTCGCGGTGATGTCGCTGAAGCGCAGCTGCTCGACTGCCTTCTCGGGAAGTCCCTGGATTGAGGCGACCTGCTTGGCGTTGACGATCGTAAGGTTGCTGAATGCGAAGTTCCTGAAAACCGGGGTCCTGTCGGAGAAGGCCTCCTCGGGTTGGTTCCGGTAGAGGGTCGTGATCTCGATTGCATCCACGGTCGCGTTGTTGATGACAAAGTTGTCGAACCGGAGGTTTTCCACGACGTTGCCACGCCCCCGCATGCTCTTGATGCGGATCCCGCTCCAGGTGCCGTCCGACACGATGTTGCTGGCGACCACGTTCCGGACCCCGCCCGAGGTCTCGCTGCCGATGACGACGGCACCGTGGCCCTTGTACATGACGCAGTTTGTGATGGCGACGTTCTCGGTCGGCCGCGCGGTCCGGCGGCCATCGGCGTCGCGGCCCGACTTGATGACGATGCAATCGTCGCCCGTCGTGAAAAAGCAGTCCGATATCCGGACGTCCCGGCAGGAGTCGACGTCGACCCCGTCGCCGTTGGGCCCCGTCGAGAGGAAGGTGACGCCGCGGATCGTGACATGGTCGCTGTAGAGGGGATGGAGCAGCCACATCGGTGACTCGGCCAGGGTGACCCCCTCGACGAGGATGTTCCGGCAGCCGTTGAGCTGAACGAGAGAGGGGCGCAGATAGTCCGCCGCCACCCGGTATTCCTCGGGCCCGGGCTTCTGGCCCGCCTCGATCCGGTCGAAGAGCTTGAGCCAGGCCTCCATCGCGGGCCGGACCTCATTGGCGCGGCCGGGGTCGTAGGTCCCGTTCCGCCACCACCAGTTTGATCCCTGCCCGTTGATCGTGCCGCGGCCGACGATAGCGATGTTTTCCTTTCCGTTCGCGTAGATGAGCGGGGCGTGGGTGTAGGCGTTCGTGCTCTCCCATCGCGACGGGACGATCGGGGAATCCGCCGGGTTGCCGCTGTAGAGGAGCTCGGAGCCCGCCTCGAGCTGGAGCGTCATGTTGCTCTCGAGCATGATGGAGCCGGTCAGGTAGCGGCCCGCCGGGAAGGTGAGGGTGCCCCCCTTTGCCGCCGCGCAGGCAGCCACGGCCCTGGCTATGGCGGCCGTGTCGTTCGTGCTGCCGTCCGGCACGGCCCCATAGTCGAGGACATTGAAGTTCGTCGGGACGGCCGCGCGGGCGATCGTGATGGAGACAAGGAGGACCGAGGCCAGGCGGGGTGTCTTGAGCATCGATGGGTCGCGGGAAGGGCGCATCAAATCTGCGCCGGTTCCTCAGGGCAAGTCAAACTCCAAAAAGGACACGTGTCCGAATATTTCTTTGTCCTCTTGCTTTCGAAGTGCCATGACCCCTTAGATCAACCGAGATTTGCGTCCCCGAGCCCCCTTTAATGCACGCGTCTGACTACGCCATCGTCGGCACCTATCTTGCCGTGGTGTTGGTTCTCGGGCGCCGGGCCAGGGGAGCGACCAAAAGCGAGGAGGCTTTCTTCCTGGCGGGACGCAAGCTCGGGATCCTGCGCCAGTCGTTCTTCAATTTCGGCCAGTCCACCGACGCGAACACCGCCGTCAGCACGGTCAGCTTCGTCTATGACGAGGGAGCCTCGGGCGCCTGGCTGCAGCTGCAGCTTATTTTCCTGAACCCCTACTACTGGTTCATGAACGTCTGGTTCCGGCGCACCCGCCTGATGACGACGGCCGACCTGTTTGAGGAGCGCCTGCAGAGCCCGCGACTCGCCCGATTCTACGCCGCCTTCCAGATCGGAGTCGCCGTGGTAGGGATAGCGTTCGCCAATTTTGTGTCCTACAAGGTGGCCTCGGCCCTCATGCAGGGCGGCCCGATGGTTGCCCCCTGGGTCTTCTATTGCGGGTTCGTGGCGATCGTCGGCTATTACGTGGTGATGGGGGGCCTCGAGGCCACGGTCCTTAACCAGATGTTCCAGGGGGTCCTCGTCCTCATCTTCTCGGTCATCCTTCTCCCCTTTGGCTGGAGGGCCCTCGGCAGCGATGGCCTGCACAACCGTCTTCCCCAGAGGATGTTCGAGATCTTCGCCGGCGGCGACAACGGGGAATTCACGGGCTGGGCGGTGCTCTCGCTCCTGTTGGTGAGCATCATCCAGGCAAACGGCAACATCGCGAACATGGGCCTGGCCGGATCGGCGAAGAGCGAATTCGCCGCGCGGTTGGGCGCCGTCACGGGCACCTACGGCAAGCGCGTCATGATCGCCCTCTGGGTTTTCGTGGGCTTGATTGCGGCCGGGCTCTGCCAAGGCGGGAGCCGGCTCGCCGACCCGGACCTCGCTTGGGGCGCCCTCTCGCGGCGCCTGCTGCCGCCCGGATTCCTCGGTTTCATGTTCATCGGCCTGGTGGCGGCCAACATGGCATCGATCGCGACGAGGACCATGGCTATCTCCGCCCTCTTTGTGCGGAACCTCTACCGGCCCGCGCGCGCATCGCGGGATGAGAGGCATGAGGTGGTGGTGGCCCAGCTGGCCGGGATAGCGGCGCTCGCCGCAAGCGTCGTTACGGCGCTGGCGATGAACGAGGCCGCCTCCGTGACGAAATTCATCCTGACGATCAACCTCCCGTTTGGCGCGGCGATCCTCCTCATGCTCTTCTGGCGGCGTCTCACGACGACCGCGGTCTGGTCGGGGGTCCTGGCGACGGGCGTCCTCATCGTGGTCATGCCATTCGGCGCCCGCCTCGCGGGCTACGACCAGTTTAGCGCCGAGGGATGGGTCCTGACCCGGGCCGGCCTTCCGCTCGCGGACTACGGCCCAGGGGGTCACCTGGCGACGCAGTTTCTCTTCGACGCCATTTTCCCGTTCGCCGTGATGCTCGCGGTCAGCCTCGTGACGAAGCCCCCCTCGCGGGAGTGTGTCGCGGGCTTTTTCGGCAAGATGAAGACACCCGTCGGAGCCACGAGGCAGCTCGACGAGGCGGCCCTCGATGAGACCCGGAGGGACCCCGCCCGCTACGACGCCACCAAGCTCTTCCCCCGGTCAAACTGGGAGTTCACCAAGTGGGACAGGACGGACGCAGTCGGCTTCGCGGCGTGCTGCGCGGCTTCCGTTTCCATTGTCGGGCTTATCTGGCTAGTGCTGGGAAGGCTCCGCTGACGCCGGTTCGCCGACTGCTCCTGCGGGATCCCAGTGATCGGAGCCGCCCAGCACGCGGGCGGCGGTGAATCCCCCGGGCGCGGGGCCGCCCGATGTGGTGGCCCATGGCGCGCGGGCGGCCGGGTCCGCCCCGGCCCCGCTGCTGGCGTATTCGGCATAGCGGGCGGTCCTTTCCGACGCCGGCTTGTTCCAATTGTGCCAGCCCGCGGGACGGACGACGTCGGTCATCGCGGTGCCAACGAAGGTGACGCTCGCATAGGGTCTCCACGGGCGCCCGAGGTAGGTTCGGACGGCCTGGGGTTCCCCGAGTATCCGGCAATTGGAGAACACGAGGCCGTATTCCTGTCCGGCCGGTGTGGAGGCGGCGGTGATGTACCCGTCGCCCAGGCATCGGATTTCGCAGCCCTCAAAATAGGCGGTCGAGCCCCCGAAGACGAAGTCCACCGCGCCGGCGATCGCGCATCCGGCAAAGTATTGCCGGCCGCGGTTCACGAGGACCGTGTCCTGCCAACCCAGGAACCTGCAGTTCTTGAAGGCGACCCGCTCGCCGTCGACGCGAAGGGCGAGCGCCTGCCCCTTCTTCCCGGCCGTGTTGGCAATCGTCAGGTTCTCCACCGAGAAATCGTCCGCGTCGATCCACACGGTCGGGGTGTGAAACGTGCCGATCGGCTTTCCGTCGGGCCCGGCCATCGAGGCATAGAGGTCAAACGCCACCGTTGTCCGCGAGGGATCCTCGCCGACGAGCCGCACGAAGCGCTTCTCGCGCTGCACGTAGACCCGCTCGCGGTAAGTGCCGGCGCCGACCCGGATGATCCAGGGGGAGGCCGGGCTCGTCGTCTGCGGCGCCGCGTTCACCGCGTCCTGGACGGACGTGAATTGCCCGCTGCCGTCGGCCGCCACGGTGGCCGAAAATCCCGCCGGCGCGAGGGGAGGGCCCCCGGTGGCCTGGGCAAGCGCGCACCCGCCCGCGAGAAAGAGCGCGGCGGCCGCGCAGCCCACGGTATTCTTGATCATGGCCAGATGGGTCGCAAAGACGGCGTCAGTGGGTCAGGCCGCTGACCGTGTCCTCGACGATGAGCGCCGCCCCGGCCGCCGGCGCCACGCTGACATTGTGCAGCGAGATTCCGTCGACATACGCGATGCGCAGTCCTTTCGGGGCCTGGATCGATACGTTCTCCAGCGCGATCTCCCGGGCGGGCATCTCGGGCAGCCCGATGATGAGTCCGGCGTCCTTCGTCCCGGCGGTCGCGGTTATGTTCCGGATGACGATGTTTCGCCAGATCGGCGTGTCGGTCGCCACGGGCATGGCCGCGTCATGCTCGAACGGCTTCGGCAGGCCGTAGTAGTAGCTCGATATCACGATGGCCTGGCCCACGTTTTTCATGGTCAGGTCCGTATACGTGATGTTCTCGACGAGGCCGCCGCGGCCGCGCCGCGACTTCAGCCGAACGCCGGCCTCGGTACCGTCGAATGTGCAACGCTGGACGGTCATGTTGCGCACTCCCGCGTTCGTGTCGCTGCCGATCGAGCAGCCGTGCCCGTGCAGGAAGGTGCAGTCGGTGACCAGGATGTCCTCGTCTGGGCCCGTGCCCACAGAGCCCGCCTTGACGGCGATGCAATCGTCACCCGTGTCGATCAGGCAGTGGGTGATGAGGACCCTGCGCGAGACGGAGGGGTCGATGCCGTCCGTGTTCGGGGAATCCGACGGCGCCTTGATCGTGATCCCGTCGATCGTGACATCCTCGCAACGCGTCGGCACGAAGTGGTACATCGGCGAATTCTCCAGGGTAACTCCCTCGAGCCTCACGCGCTTGCAGCTGTCGAGCACGATCATCCGGGGCCGGCCGATCTCGGCGTCGGGAAGGCCCTTCGCACGCGCCGCCGCCTTGACGCGTCGCTCGATCACCCACCAGGGATCGCCCTGCCCGTCGAACGATCCCGTGCCCGAAATCTCCAGGTCCTGGCAGCCCTTCGCCCCGACGAGCGGCCGGTACTTGCTCCCCTCGATCCTATAGTCGTCGAAATTCCGCGAGAAGAGAAGCCTCGCCCCCGCCTGGAGATGCAGGTTCAGGCGGCTGCACAGCACGATGGGCCCGGTGAGGTAGTCGCCGGCCGGCACATCGAGGGTGCCACCGCCGGCCTTCGCGACCGCGGCGATCGCGCGCGCGATCGCCTCGGTGTTCGGCGTCCTGGCGTCGGCCACGGCTCCGAAGTCCATGAGATTGAAGGAACCCTCGGGGATAACGGGCTGTGCCGGGGCAAGCGTTGCGGCTGCTGCGTGCAGCGACGGGCAGAGGGCGGCCGTCAGGAATAGCAGCGAAAGGGGTTTCACTCGGACAAACTGGGATACGTGTCCCAGTTTGTCGATGCAATGTTGACGTTGCCGGTCTCCGCCCATTTACAGGGGGCTGCGCCCACCCAGAACCCCGTCCGTGCCGCAACCCAACACCAGCAGCCGAAAGAACCACTCCGTGCGTTCCACAGCGGAGTTCGCGCGCTATGTCGGGCTTGCCCGGACCACGGTTTCCCGCGTGCTCAATGGGCAGCCCGGCCTGAAGCAAAAGACAATCGACCGCGTCCGAAACGCGATGGACGAGACGGGCTTCACTCTCAACGCCTACGCGCTCCATCTGAAGGGTAAGCGCACCGCGTCCATCGGGGTGTGCATGGAGAGCCTGTTCACGCCACCGGCGGTGGCGAAGCTCGCGATCCTGCAGAAGCGGATGCGGGAGCGTGGCATCTCGTCTATGATCGAGGTTGTCGATCCGGATGGGATCCGCGGGGTGGTGAGGCACTTCCTTTCAATGCGCGTCAGCGCGGTCGTCTTCATCGGGCATTTCAACGAGGCCGAGCTTATCCAACGGATCGAGGAGCTCTCGCGCCATGGGGTGCCCCATCTCGTCGTCGACCAGGCGGGGATACCGAACGCCAACACGGTCGCCCTGGACCGCAAGAAGGCGATGGCCGAGATGACGCGGCACCTGCTTGGCCTCGGGCACACGTCGTTCGGCCTGCTG
>Ga0302326_10019040_pt1 | contig 14205 bp, 16 predicted proteins | sample Palsa_T0_3_FD_202264 | JGI IMG/M metagenome (GOLD analysis project Ga0302326, IMG submission 202264) | Peat permafrost microbial communities from Stordalen Mire near Abisko, Sweden - Palsa_T0_3 | ecosystem: Environmental > Terrestrial > Soil > Palsa > Peat permafrost | place: Sweden: Abisko... | reverse complement strand
GGTTCGGAAGCCTTGAGAAGGCTGGCTTCGCTGGTCGACTTATGGACGCTATGGCAGCTGATGCAGCTTACGTTGGCTTGGGCGTGCGGAGATCGCTCGAAATTGGGATGTACCGACTCGTGGCAGCTAAGGCAGGTGGCATCTAGCTTTTTTGCGGACAGCTTGTTCAATTGCAGAATCTTGGCTACGTCGCCGCCGGAGGCGACGTGTGCTTCCCCCGGTCCGTGGCAACTCTCGCACGTCACGCCTTTGCCGCCGTGCAGCAGAGCAAGCTTTGCGTGCGGATTGGTGGAGAACTGGGTCGCGACGTCTGCGTGGCAGGTTGCGCAAACCTCAGAACCGACATTGCCATTGGTTGGCACTGCGGCGGCTGTCGAGCTCACGGCCGATTGCTGGTTGCCTTTGGCGTCTGCCGAAAGGGTGGCCCAGAACCAGGGCAGCACCAAAATGATCGCCAAGCACGGGAGCAGTCGCTTCATTCAGATCCTTCGAGCAAGGTGCCGGCAAAACATTTCACGCTTCGTGGCTGAAGAGAGTATGTCGGTATTTCCTGCAGAGATTCTGTTCACTTTTGCTCACTTTCGCTAAGAGTGAGCAAAAGTGAACAGTCCTGGCCGCGTCGAAACGAATAGCCTGAGCCTTCCTGGTCATTCTTGGTGCCTGCCATGCTCAGCTCGCTGATCGGCTCGTCGAAAGTTCTGGAGACCATCGATGAGCGCATGCTTCGCTGCGGAGTGAGCCGGCGTGCATTTCTGCAGTTCTGCACCTCGCTCATGATCGCAGCACCCTATGGGCTCGCGATCACCGACAAGAAAACACCCGAAGACGTTGCGGCAGGACTGGGAAAAGTCACGCGGCCACCCATCATTTGGTTGGCCTTTCAGGACTGTACGGGCTGCACCGAGACGCTCCTGCAAACTTCACATCCGGACTTCGGTGATCTGATTCTCAATGTGATATCGCTCGAATATCACGAAACCCTAATGGCGGGATCAGGATTGCAGGCCCGACAGGCTCTGGACGAAGCCATCCAGAAGTATTCTGGCAAGTACGTTCTGGTCGTAGAAGGGTCCATTCCCACCGCGGAACAAGGCATTTACATGAAGTCGGGCGGTCGGACGGCGATGGAGATCCTGGCGGACGTTGGTGGTAAGGCTGCTGCCATCGTCGCCATTGGTTCTTGCGCCTCGTGGGGAGGGATTCCTTCCGCCGATCCTGATCCAACGGGTGCTGTGGGCGTTGCGGATCGGATGCCCGATAAGTCAATCATCAATATCCCCGGTTGCCCGCCAAACCCTTACACCTTACTGGGCGTATTGCTGCAATATGCGGCGGACGGCACATTCCCTGAGACCGACGAGCAAAGGCGGCCGAAGTTCGCCTTCGACCGCGAGATTCATGAACACTGCCCGCGACGCGCACACTTCGACGCCGGCAACTTCGTAAAGCAATTCGGAGATGAAGGCCACCGCGAAGGTTGGTGCTTGTATGAAATGGGTTGCAAGGGGCCGGATACTCACGCCGGCTGTTCGACCAGGCATTTCAACGAGATTCCAGATGTTTGGCCCATCGGTATCGGCGCGCCGTGCATCGGTTGCACCGAGAAGGCCATCGCGTTCCGCGTGCCCATGTTCAAGGTGGTACAGCTGCATACTATTGCGGCCCCGCCCACCGCGTTCGCCCCGATCAGCATCACGCAAAGCACCATCAGTCCACTGGCCACCGGCTTGGCCGGGCTGGGAGTTGGGGCACTCGCGGTCGGCGGCTATGTCGCCTCCCGCAAATTCTCCAAGGTGCAAAACGATGAAAGCCCACCCGGCTCAAGGCCTCACGAGCCGCTACCGAAAGAGCCCCACGATCATGAGCCCGGAGCATCCGCATGAGTGTCCTGCTTAACCGACGTCAGGCTTTCAAGGTCATGATCGGGCTTGGGGGTGCGGCCGCGAGCGCAGTTCTGCCTGATCCCGCCGGCGCAGAAGAGCACCCTGCGCACCCCATCGCTCCGCCCGACGCGATTGCGATGCTCTATGACAGCACTGTCTGTACCGGTTGCAAAGCCTGCATGCCCGCCTGCAACGAGGCCAACGGCTTACCTGCGGACACGCTGCTCTCCGGCGGCATCTGGGACATGCCAACCGGGCTGAATGCACAAACCAAGAACATCATTGAGCTGTATCAGGAGCCGGATAGTGATCAGTTCGCCTTCGTCAAGCGGCAGTGCATGCACTGTCTCGATCCGGCGTGCGTCACCGGTTGCCCTTTCGGATCCCTGCAGAAGAGCGACTGGGGCGCTGTTACGTGGAACAGTTCTCTTTGTATCGGCTGCCGCTATTGCGAGGTCGCTTGCCCGTTTGAGGTACCCAAATTTCAATGGGACAGCTGGAACCCCAAGGTCGTGAAATGCGAGTTCTGTTACGACCAGCGGTTGAAGAAAGGCATGGAGCCCGCTTGTACCGCGGCCTGTCCGACCGGAGCGGTCATCTTCGGCAAGCGCGATGACCTCCTGACGAAAGCCAAGGATCGTATCGCCGCGTCCCCCGATAAGTACTTTGAAAAACGCGTCTATGGCGAACACGAGGCGGGTGGAACGCAGGTTCTATACTTGTCGAGCGTGGCCTTCGATAAGCTCGGGCTGCCCAAACTGGGAACCACCTCACTCGGTCATTACGCAACCAAGGTCACGTCGAAAATCTACAAATATCTCTCCGGACCGATCCTCATGGCCGGCGTGTTGGGATTCTTCATCAAGCGCAATTGGGACAGACACGAGAGCGAGCGACCGACGCACGAGCAAAAGACAGGCTTTCCCGATCAGCTATGAACACCCTTAAAGCCGCAGCCGACAAGAGAGGTACTACTCTCATCAATCACTGGCAGTGTGGCGTACCGGTAACTCGTGGGCCGGTGTTCACACGCACCCTGCTCTTTCTCATCGGACTCGCCGTATTGGCCCTGGTGCTGGCCGCCATGCGCTTCTTCTCGCCCCTGGGCCCATTCTCCAGCATGAACGACGCTTACGCCTGGGGCATCTGGAAGACCTTCAACGTCATGACCCTCACCGCCCTTGGTTCAGGGCCGCTGGCGTTGGGTATCGCCGCATGGGTCTTCAACCGCCAGAAACTACACGTGGTCATGCGGACCGCCCTGGTCTCCGGGTTCCTGTTCTATGCGACCGGGTTGTTCGCCCTCGGGTTCGACGTAGGGCGGCCCTGGAACTTTTATAGTTTCATTCTGCCGTGGCGATGGAACACGGAATCGGCAATGCTCGAAATCTCCATTTGCATGCCGTTGTACTGTGCGGTCTTCCTGTTCTTTGAGATTCTGCCGCTGCTTCTCGAACGCGTTTACTACACCGGCAACGACCGCGCCCGCGCTGTGCTGCGCAAAATCTCGCCCAGGATCCGTAAGGCCTACCCTTTCGTGATCATCGGCGCGTATGTGATCCCGCTCATGCACCAGTCCTCTCTGGGCGGTTTGCTGTTGCTCGCCGGCACCAAGATCCATCCCATCTGGCAATCGCCTGCCATGCCATTGCTTTACCTCATTGCAGCCGGCTTGTGTGGACTCGCCTTCATGATCTTTCTCCTGCTTATTGTCTGTCTGCGCTACGATCGCTCACTCGACGACGACGTCCTCACAGAACTGGCAAATCTTCTCTCCGGCGTATGCTTTGTCTTCCTTGCTGTCCGATTCATTGACCTTTTCTGGAGACACCAACTAGCTGCAGCCTTCGCCTTCGACTCGATGAGTCTTCTCTTTCTAATGGAGACAGCGATGATCCTTACTCCTGCGGTCGCACTCCGCTTCAAGAGGGTACGCGAAACACCGCGTGCGCTGCTGAATATGGGGGCCCTGGCCTGTCTCGGTGGCATGTTCTATCGCTTCATCCCTACTTCCATCGCTTACAAGCCGGCTTTCAGCACCCGGTACTTTCCCTCAACGCCCGAGTTGCTCATGGCCGTTGGCTACGTCGCCCTCGGTACGGTGTTGTTTGTGCTCGCCGTCAATTACTTTGCCGTACTGCCCGGGGAGGCGGCCGAATGGGACCACACTTTTCGGCTAATTCCATGGCCGCGATTCAGGGGGAAATCGATCCTGGCAGTTGCCACCCCAGCGGTTACGGCCCCCATCACCGCCAGAGAAGGAGGAATTTGATGGCCCGCGTTTCCATCGACCCAGTCACTCGCATCGAAGGGCACCTGCGCATTGATGTCGAAGTTGATGGTGGGACAGTCCAAAAAGCGTGGGCGAGTTGCACCATGTGGCGTGGCCTGGAGAAGATTCTGCGTGGCCGCGATGCACGCGAAGGCTGGGTGTTCGCGCAGCGTTTCTGCGGCGTCTGCACTACCGTCCATGCGGTGGCCTCGGTACGCGCTGTCGAAGATGCGCTCTCGCTTGAGATTCCGCCCAATGCACAATATATTCGCAACCTCATCCTCATCTGCCATGCGCTGCACGATCACATCGTGCACTTTTATCATTTGTCCGCGCTCGATTGGATTGACGTCACGACCATTCCCAGTGCCGACCCTGCTCGTGCCGCTTCCATCGCCGAAGGTTCGAGCACCTGGCAGGGTAATTCCCGCCGTGAACTCCAGGCCGTTCAGGACAAAGTGAAAGGGTTGATAGCCAGCGGTCAACTGGGCATCTTGTCCCATGGCTACTGGGGCCATCCGGCCATGCATCTCAGCCCGGAATTGAATCTCATCTTCTTCTCTCACTACCTGCAGGCGTTGGAGTTTCAACGGAAGTCCTGCCAGGTCGTAGCCATCCTGGGCGGCAAGACACCGCACATTCAGAATCTTGCCGTTGGCGGGGTGATGAATGCTATCAACTTGAATAGTCTCGCCACCATGAATATGGATCGCCTGGGCATGCTGCAATCGCTGCTTCAAGATTTGATTCCGTTTGTGCAGCAGGTTTTTCTGGTCGATGCCTGCCTTCTCGCCGCTTCCTACCCCGAGTGGTTCCACTATGGCCGCGGTGTCGCGAACTATCTTGCGGTTCCCGATCTTCCGTTGGACGCCAAGGCCACAAAATTCGATCTGCCGGGCGGCGTGATCATGAATGGGGACTTGGGCTCTGTTGTACCCATCAAGGATTGGCAGGATAAAGCCTTTCGTGCCTCAGTCACGGAAGACTCCACGCGCGCCTGGTACCAGGGCGGTGGTCCACTACAGCCATGGAAAGGTGAGAGCACGCCCGACTACACCGATTTCAAGGAGGATGCCAAGTACACCTGGGTCAAGGCGCCGCGTTACAATGGCCTCCCCATGCAGGTCGGGCCGCTGGCCAATATTCTGGTCGGTTATGCGTCCGGTCATGCTCTCACCCACAAATGGACCAATACGGCTTTTCAAACCATCTCGTCAGTTCACGGATTAAACGTCAGCACCAACGACATGCAATCGACCATGGGACGGTATCTCGCTCGCGCCATCCGCTCAGCCATGCTTTCTGACCTCGCCCTTGAGCATCTGCAACTGCTCACCACGAACATCCTGAACGGCGATGACACCACCTACAATCCGCCGCAATTTCCGGCAGGGGAAGTCACGGGGATGGGCATGCACGAAGCACCCCGCGGTGGCCTTTCCCACTGGGTGGTCATCGAAAAAGGTGTCTTTACGAACTACCAGGCGGTGGTTCCGACCACCTGGAACGCCAGCCCCCGTGACGAAAAGGGGATTCCAGGCCCATATGAGACTTCGCTTATCGGCAACCCCGTCTCCGACCCAGTCAAGCCTCTCGAAGTATTACGCACCGTGCACTCGTTCGATCCGTGCATGGCATGTTCCTGTCACACCCTCGACGCCGGCGGCGAAGAGATTGCCCAGGTGAAGGTCCTTTGATGATCGCTCCAGCTTTGCGCGTTGCGGTCATCGGCATCGGCAACGTCTTCCTGGGCGATGACGGCTTCGGACCGCTTGCTGTCGAGACGTTTCGTTGCCGGTTTGAATGTGAACACACGGTTGAGATTCATGATTTGGGCACACCCGGTCTCGACCTCGCCCCCTATCTTTATGGCCAGGATCTGGTGTTGCTGGTCGATACCGTGCAGGCCGAGGGTACGCCGGGAACGCTCTCTTATTATTGCGAGGACGACTTCGTCTCCCGCAGTGCACGGCTCAGGGTCACGGGCCACGATCCAGGCCTCTGGGAAGCTCTGGCTCATCTGCGGCTGGCGGGTCAATCTCCGTCGGAGTTGATCATCATCGGGGTCATTCCTGAATCGTGCGGATTCGGCGAGGGCGTCGGTGCGGTGCTGCTCGACCGAGCCTCCATCGCAGCCGACAACATTGCCAACCTGCTGGTGCAGCGGGGTGTGTCTTGCCGCCGCCGTTCGATCCCCATTCCACAGCATCTCTGGTGGCTGCCATTGCCTGAGGCAGCATCCCTAGCTACGTCATGAGGACATAATGCATGAACTAGCCATTGCCGTGAGCATTCTGAGCATCGCCGAAGCCAAAGCGCGCGAGCGAAACGGTTGTTCGATCCAGGCTATCGGGATCCGGCTAGGCGAATTCACGAACATTGCCCGCGAAGCACTGGAGTTCGCTTTTGAAGTTGCCCGCGAGGGAACGCTCGCGCACAATGCGCGCCTGGAAATTGAAGTCGTCGCTATGATCGTCGAGTGCGTCGTCTGCCATGAGGTAAACCATCCCGAGCGGACGCTCTGCCTCATCTGTGCGCATTGCGGATTTCCCTTAAAAGTCGTTTCCGGCGAGGAGCTTCAGGTCGACTATATCGAACTCGAAACAGAAGCTGAGAGGTTGGCATGGAAAGAGTACCGGTACAAACAAATGTGCTAAAGGCAAACCAGCAAACTGCCGCTGAAAATCGCGCGCTGTTTGAAGCAGAGGGGTTGCTGGTCATCAACCTGATGTCTTCGCCCGGAGCTGGCAAGACGACGTTGCTGGAAACGACCATCAAGGGCTTGAAGGGTCGGTTTCGTCTTGCGGTCATTGAAGGCGATCTGCAGACTGACCTGGATGCCCAGCGTATCCGCGCACTCGGCATCCGCTCTCACCAGATCACTACCGGAACTGTCTGCCATCTCGATGCCAGGATGATTGCTCGAGCACTGCCTGACTTCCCCTTAGAGAACCTTGACCTGCTGGTCATCGAAAACGTCGGCAACCTCATCTGCCCTGCTTCCTTCGATCTCGGCGAAGGCTTGCGTGTCGTCTTGTGCAGCGTTGCAGAAGGCGCGGAGAAGCCAATCAAGTATCCGGTCATGTTTCACAAAGCAGACATCATCCTGGTGAACAAGATCGACCTTGCGGAGGCATCGGGAGTGGATCTGTCGGGGCTCATCAGCAATGTTCGACAAGTAAACCCTGCCGCCACGATCTTTCCTCTCTCCTGTCGAACCAAAGATGGTTTCTCAGCCTGGCTCGACTGGTTACAGTCTTCCCTTTCGGCCCGCAGCACGGCAGCCTTGGTGAGGAGCTAGCGTTGGCGGCGTCGGGTAGGGAGCGCCTGCATATCGTGTTGCGGGGCGCGGTGCGGGGAATTGGGTTTCGTCCGACGATCTATCGGATCGCACAAAAACTTCGTCTGGCGGGCTGGGTACGCGACTCCGAGGCCGGAATCGAAATGGAAGTTGAGGGTGATTCGGAACAACTCACAAGCTTCTTGCATCGCTTGAAAAGCGACCAGCCGCGCGCGGCGGTCGTCGCAGTGGAAGAGATTGTGCGCATCGCTCCCCAGCAGAGCACCTGGTTCGAAATACTTCCCAGCGAGCCAAGGCAAGCGGCTCCCACGCCAACAGCAGGTTAGCGGATGCACAACCAAATCGTTCGCAACATGAGGTAGCACATGTGCTTAGCGATACCGGGAAGAATCGCAACCATCGTGGTCGACGGGAGCTTCGGTTTGCGCACCGGCAAGGTAGAATTCGGCGGTATCCGCAGGGAGGTCTGTCTTGCGTACCTGCCTGAGGCTCAGATCGGCGATTATGTACTCGTCCACGTGGGGTTCGCAATAACGATCATCGATGAACAGGAAGCTCAGCGGGTTTATGAATTCCTAAGTGGCCTCGGTCAACTCGATGAGCTTCAAGAGGATTCTATGGAACTTTCCGTGGACGCTCCCGCAACCAAGGATGGCTTATGAACTTACCTTTTTGTTCATCCCCGCGATAGCAGTATCGTCAGTCAACTTCACGCAGCACTCTTTTCAATTGCTACCGTGTCAGTTGGCTTACCCGGTGGATTAGATACCGGGTATGGCAGCGTGATCTTTCTTTCACGAAAGACTCGGAAAATTTCCATGAGCAAGTCACTCTTTACCATCACAGTGCGGTCAGTCATCGTCGTGGTGGAAACGCGCAAACTGATGTTGACGCTATTATCCCCAAAACCAGTCACCACGACTGCCGGCGCAGGATCTTCCAGAACATCATCGCTTCGCTTCGCAATTTCAAGTAGTACAGCGCGTACCAGACTAAGATCGCTGTCGTACGACACCCCCAGGGGAATCGTAAATCTTACGGTGCGGCCGTTTGCCGTCCAGTTTGCTATTCGGCTGTTGATGAGTTCGGAGTTGGGCACAATGATCACTTGGTTGTCGAACGTCCGTACCCATGTACCGCGCGCGCCGATCCGGATAACTTCTCCATGCGAAACCGCCAACTCTGACGAACCATTGACGTTTCCTACGTCAATGAAATCCCCCAGTTTGACCGGGCCTTCCCACAAAATCACGATACCCGCTACAAAATTAGCTACTATGTTTTGCAAACCAAATCCTATGCCCACTCCGAGCGCGCCGCCCACTACCAGTAGACTGCTCAAATTCAGGCCTGCGGCCTCGAGACCAATGACCAGCCCCAGCACGAAAACGATATAGCCTGATGCACGCACAAACGCGTATTGGCGACCGCGGTCCATCGAGGTGTGGGTCAGAATCTTCTTGGAAAGGAAGCTTCGAAACAAACGAGAAAATAGTGACAGCGCGGTGAGGAACAATATGAACTTGATCAGAAACAGGGGGGTCAACAATACCTTTCCGATGGTAAAGATTGGCCACTCCAGGGACTTCCTCACGTCGCTGTTCACCAAGTTGAAGATTGATGTGGAGAGCCGGTGCCGCAGGAGCGCCCAGCCCACCATGGCCGCCACTATCAAGCTGGTTAAAAAGAGAAATCCACTTTGTAGTTTGATTTTCATTGAAACACTCCCCGTTCGAACGAACAGTAGCACCTGAAACCGGTCTTTCGACCTACAACCCCTGCGTTTGGTAGCTAGAGTTGCCAATCTGTCGGTACGCGACTCATGCCCAATTGAGTCCGTGCCCGAGCGGACTGCTCGATAACAACTCTAACGGGACTTGAAGGAGATCGGTGTTTCTTGACTAGGGCAACGGTCTTGCAGGGAGACGACGTCGATGGCATTCTGCTCGACGCTTATTTCCTGGGAACGTGTGCAATTGTGAACAGATCTGCAGCCGAACAGGATGTTCTTCCAGCCAACTGTGCACGCAAGAGACTGGCGGGTGTCGCTAAAGATCTTCTGACGCACATCACTCTCGAAGGCACCATATTTTGCATAGCGCGCAATCGAGCGGTAGCTTCTCGAACATCAGTATCTTCGAAAAACCGCTTACCTGGGGTTAACCGGTAGTGTTCGACGCGCTGTGGCGGTAGCTGACAGCGGACTAAAATGGACAGTCCGCTTTGCCTGGCGGCCCTCGGCGAATGCAGCCTCGGCCCGCTTTATAGTCCACCTGATCGGTTTTATCCAAGGACTTGGCGTACCGCAACTCTCGCAGCCGAAGAGCGGACGGATATCAGCCAGGATGGTATAGGCCAGGTTGACTACCGCCTGAAATGGGCGGAATCCAAAGACACTGAAGGCGAAGGTCCAGGTAAACCACTGAGTGCCGGGCAAGTGCCGCAGGACCTCCGCAACGGCTTCTCCACCGAGTTTCATGGTACCGTCGGGCATCAGTAGGTGGATGGTCGCGTAAGCATCCCAAATATCAAGGTCTGGATTTAGCGACCGAAGTGCCTCCGGATCCTCCCCAATTGGTCTTTCGATGATGCTTGTACCTCCAGATTTGCCCCGTTCTGACTTCTGCACCCAACTAGCAATTCGGCGACAGACACCGCATTCTCCATCGAATAATAGGATTGGCTTGCTTTGCTCGGCCGTATGCAAGAATGCACCTCGCTTATGATTCGAATGGATGCGTGATTTCCGCAAGAACGCTGGATACAACCGGGCTTGGTCCCTCGACTCGTCCGACTACATTCCCGTCGAGAAACATGATCAACGTCGGAGTGCCCTGGATACCATAGCGGTCTGAGAGTTCTTGCTCCACCCCAATGTTGACCCTGTAGACTTTTTCTGTGGACGCTACCATCTCCGCCACCTTTTGGAGCACTGGCTCAAGCAGCCGGCAGTGCGCGCAGCCATAAGACATGAACTCCACCGCGATTGGGCCCTTGCCCTCCAACACCCGCGAACTGAATGACCCGCCGGTGGCGGTTCGAATCGTGTCACCCGATTTGTGATTATTGCTTCCTTGTGGCATTGCGCTGAATCGACTCCGTCCTAACCAGTCTTGCGCGGGCGATTGTCACTGCATAGCAGTGGAGCATAAACCGCGCTTCCTCTTAAGGGTTTCACCTACAGCCATTATGGTCTGAGCAAATACGCTCACAAGTTTAGAGTCGCTAAGACCATTCAGGGCGGTATCGTGGTCTTCGCCCCTTAATTAGGCCGAGATATATTGAAGGTGTCTGTCGGCGAGTTCCGCGGCGGTTGCCTGGGTGTCAAGGCTGGGTACGATCTTGGAATCGTCCTCTCGCATTGCGTGAACGAGTTAAATTAGCGAGCTGAAAGGACTCCAAGGAGGGCTCGTGCTTTTCAATTCTGATGCGGTTTGAGTGTCTCACCCTGACACTTCGGGTGGTCGCATTGGCACGCCAGCTCTGCCATACCGCTCGCATCGGCACAGGAAGCGCTGCAGTATTCTGTTCCATACGTGAGCACACAGTCACAAGCCGTATGCGCGCATTTAGTTAAGGGAACGTCCATTTGGAACTCCTCTTTTGCTTAGTAGGCTAACGGCCAGACCTAGGCCGGAAGATTTTCGAGCGGTTCAATGGAGCGGAGAAGCACCAGAGGACATCGCACGAGTCTGATAATTTTCTCTGCGATCGAACCAAAAACCAGCGGACGCCATCCCGAGATGCCATGGGTCGAAATCACTACCATGTCAATATGTTGACTTTCGATTGCCGTCAGGATGTTGCTGGCTACGTCACTTCCAATTTCAGCAATAGAACTGGCCTTCACCCCCAACGACCCAAGACGGCCAATACACTTTGCCAGGCTTTGCTCAGCCCGCCCTTGAGATTCCTCCATAAATGTTGCTTCAAGTGGGTATTGCATCTGAGGAAAGTCATCTACTCCGTTGATGACGGGAAGCATAGGAACCACATGCAGCAAGTGAAGTTCCGCACCAAATCGTTGGGCGAGGGCTGTTGCCATTGATAACGCCGCATCCGAGGATGAACTGAAATCAATGGGCACAAGAATCTTTGTTGGAGTTGATGAAGAAGCAAGTGCTTGCGACATGATGATCTCCGGCCTGAACCCTTGAGTTTAAAAACCAGTGAGAATAAAGAAGGCCGTCGCCGGTCGGACGCCTACAACCCTGCTCCTGGTCGTCTTTCCTGGCTTAAGAGACAAGCACCTGCAAGCATAAAGGCTTCGACGCACGACAGTCTGACCTGTTTTGCTCATTGCCAGGGACCGCCACTCGGTTTGAGGCCGAAGTCGGTCTCGAGTCGCCCGGTCTGCAGTGATTATTGTTGGCTCTAAGGTAGCCGTCCGCATCCCTGAGCAAATGTGCTCAGTTTTCGCATCGTCATGCGAAGACAATCACATACAGCATTGCACTTCCGCGTCGACATGTGTTTCTTGTCAACAGCAGACCTATGCCCAATGCAAAGAAATTCTGGAAGCTCAACTGAATTGCCGACTCCATGCCCGCAGGTTTGTATCGAGCGTCAGATTGCACAGACCTCAACCGGGAACCATCCTCGACTGACGGCTCTCAATCGAAAGGTTCTAATGGCTAAGAGGTGTACCAATCCACAATGTCCCGTGAAATGCGATGCTTTCGGGGCAGGCGCGCTGTACGCGCTGCAAAAGGTCAACACGGATCGGGCATCCCATGTGGAAGAATTCCTATGGTTATGCGCTTCGTGTTCCGCGCGCTCAATTCTCGTGACCGATGCGGATGGCAGCGTGCTCGTGGTATCAAAGGCAAATACCCTAACGACATCGGGATCTGAGGGCACGCGGAGCATCCGGTTGATATTCGCGTCGCCCTGGGTTGCGTTGCCAAGCCACACCACCATTTGGAAATAAACTGTGCTGCCGGGAGTATTTATGCTGAAGCCAAGTACGGACATACTCTTCTCGCCCTACAGGCTTGGAGAACTGGAACTGCCAAACCGAATTGTCATGGCTCCCCTCACCAGGAGTCGCGCCGGGGAAGGTGGGGTTCCGACTCCGCTCATGGCCGAATACTACGCACAACGCGCGTCTGCAGGACTCATCGTTGCGGAAGCGACACAAATCTGCGCGGAGGGCCGAGGCTACGAGGGGACGCCCGGCATTTACGCCGATGACCAAATCGCAGGGTGGGAACTGGTGACCCACGCGGTCCATACCTGCGGCGGCAGAATCTTTCTTCAGCTGTGGCATGTTGGACGGATTTCTCATGTCTCACTGCAGCCCGGTGGCAGGCCGCCAGTAGCTCCGTCTGCAATTGCCGCGAAGGCGCAGACGTTCATCGATGGACATTTTGTCGACGTGTCGGAACCGCGTGCACTGGAAGGAAACGAGATCCGCGAGATCGTCGAGGCCTACGTCATGGCGACTCGAAACGCGTTATGGGCAGGGTTTGATGGAGTTGAAGTGCATGCGGCAAATGGCTACCTGATCGATCAATTCTTGCGCGACGGATCCAACGAGAGAATTGATCAATATGGAGGGTCGATCGAGAATCGCGCCCGCTTCCTTAATGAGGTGATGGAGGCTGTCATTGGAGAGGCGGGTGAAGCCTGTGTCGGTGTCCGGATCTCGCCGGTAAGCTCCGCCAATGACATGCATGACAGTCATCCGACCGAGCTGTTCACCCATGTTGTCCAGGTACTTGACCACTTGAAGCCGGTCTATCTTCACGTAATTGAAGGACAAACCAATGGTCCGAGGGATGTAGATCCCAGTTTTGATTTTCAGTCTTTACGTAGGAAATTTCACGGAACCTATATGGCGAACAATGGATATACCCTGCAGCTTGCTGGCGAGAGCATGAACGAAGGCAAAGTGGATCTGGTTGCGTTCGGAGGGCCTTTCATCGCCAATCCTGATCTTGTAGATCGGTTTCGCACGAACACTCCACTCGCCTCATCCGACCCGGAGACATTCTACGGTGGCGGCTCAAAAGGCTATACCGATTACCCAGCCATCGTGGATGCGAGTTGTGCTGTTTTGCCGGTTTAATCGAAGCAGCATACATGGCGTCCCATTTCAGCCGTTTGACCGACAGAAAGAGGCAGCATGCTCGAGAGCAAAGGGAACTCGGGTCTGCTCATCACCCTCGAGGCTAATTGGCAAGCAGAAATGGAAGATCGCGCCACCTATCAGGCCTTCGCAGCCAAGGAGCTGAACTCCCGACGGCGAAACGTAATGCGAGGGCTTGCCGCGACAGAAGAACACCACGCAGAGTTGTGGGCCGATCGAATTCGTGCTCTTGGCGGTCCGGAGTCCACTTATAGCGGAAAAGCTGCTGGTCGAGCCGAGTCTTTCGTGGGCCTGGAAGGAGGGGTCGATCTTGCTCTGCGACGGCTGAGAGTCGATGAAAGACACAACATCGTGAAGTATAGCAAGCAGCTTGCCGAGCTGAGCGATGAGCCAAGTCTCGAAATTTTGCGTGAAGTGGTCGCAGATGAGCACGAGCACTACCGGGAGCTCAGCAGCCTGATCAGGGCGCGCCCCCCGCTCCCAGCCATCGACAATGAGCAGGCCCGGCAGGCGCTTGCCAATTTGATGACTGCTCGTCAAAAGAAACATCCTGAAGCCGCAGGCTGGATGAACGATGCTATCTACGCGGCCAACGACGGACTAGGCTCAATCTTCGGGATCGTGGCTGGAGTCGCCGGAGCGACGTTCGGAAATAGTC
>Ga0302326_10019039_pt1 | contig 14206 bp, 15 predicted proteins | sample Palsa_T0_3_FD_202264 | JGI IMG/M metagenome (GOLD analysis project Ga0302326, IMG submission 202264) | Peat permafrost microbial communities from Stordalen Mire near Abisko, Sweden - Palsa_T0_3 | ecosystem: Environmental > Terrestrial > Soil > Palsa > Peat permafrost | place: Sweden: Abisko... | reverse complement strand
CGGCGTTTCGGCTGGTGCCGGCAAGGTGTTTCTTGCGAATCGGGTTACACTGCGGCGAACCGCCCTCACATTGCCACTTTAATGAACAAACGCATTTATTTAGGATCAGTCCCCGCTGACACCCGCAGGTGAGCCCTCACATGAGTCGTGCGACCATGCTCCATAGCCATCAGATTGCATTGGCTCTGGCTGCCGCGCTCGCGGTGGCCTGCCTCGGTTCGAATGCCCTTGCCCAGGCGCCCGCGCAGCCGGCCAAGCCAAAGCCGGCCGCTGCGGCTCCGGCGGCTCCGGCGGCTCCACAGCCGACGCTGCTCGGCCAGTTCGGGGATTGGGGCGCCTATACCGCGTCTCCGGGAGGCAAGAAGGTCTGCTTCGCCCTCGCCAAGCCGTCGAGTTCGAAGACCGCGCCGCCCAACCGGCCGCGCGATCCGGCCTACATGTTCATCTCATCGCGGCCCTCCGAGAAGGTGCGCGAGGAGGTCTCGATCATTTTCGGCTACGGCTTCAAGCCCAATGCCGACGCCAGCATCGAGATTTCCGGAGCGAACTACGCCATGTACACCCAGGCCGACGGCGCCTGGGTCAAGAATGCGGCCGAGGAGACGAGGCTGGTCGAAGCCATGCGCAAGGGCGTCGACCTCACCGTCAAGGGTACCTCCGCAAAAGGAACCGCCAGCACCGACACCTATTCGCTCCGCGGCCTGCCCGAAGCGCTCAACCGGGTTGGCCAGGAATGCAAATAGTGTGGAGTCGTGCAAATAGTGCGAGAAGTGCGGCTAGAGCGTCTTTCGTTTAGGTTGACCTTCGCTGTCATCGTCCGGCTCGATCGGGTGATCCAGTAAACACCGACCGTGAGGTCAAGCCGGGCTGACCTGCCGGTATTTTGATACCCCACGCTTTCCGCCCAGGGCCGCTGAAAGCCCACCGAGTAATTATCACCATGCCCATCGAGTCCGCCGCGGCCGTGCCCGGCTTCATCGAGAAGACCCCGCTGGAGCGCTATGTCCGCCCGAGCCGGCCGTCGCTGGTCGGCCTGTCGCGCGCCGAGCTTGCCGCCGCGCTGAGCGACATCGGGGTGCCGCCGGCCCAGTGCAAGATGCGGGCGCAGCAGCTCTGGCACTGGCTCTATGTGCGCGGCGCTACCGGCTTCGAGGTCATGACCAGCGTTTCCAAGGAGCTGCGCGCCGAGCTGGAGCGCGCTTTCACGCTCGACCGGCCGGAGGTCGTGGCCGAGCAGGTTTCGGTCGACGGCACGAGGAAATGGCTGCTGCGGCTGCCCGGCGAAGCGGGCGACCGGCCGCACGAGGTCGAGTGCGTCTACATTCCCGAAACCGGGCGCGGCACCCTGTGCGTCTCCAGCCAGGTCGGCTGCACCCTGACCTGCACGTTCTGCCACACCGGTACCCAGCGCCTGGTGCGCAACCTCACCGCCGGCGAGATCGTGGGCCAGGTGCTGGTCGCCCGCGACCGCCTCGGCGACTGGCCCGGCCACGCCCCGCCCCCCGGCGCCATCGTTCCCACCGACGGCGGACGCTTCGTCACCAACATCGTGATGATGGGCATGGGCGAGCCGCTCTACAATTTCGAAGCGGTGCGCGATGCGCTGCTGGTGGTGGCCGACAACGAGGGGCTTGCGATCTCCAAGCGCAAGATCACGCTGTCGACCTCCGGCGTGGTGCCCAACATCGAGCGGACCGGCGCGGAGATCGGCGTCATGCTGGCGGTGTCGCTGCACGCCGTGCGCGACGAGCTGCGTGACGTGCTGGTTCCGCTCAACCGCAAATATCCGATCAAGGAACTGCTGGAGGCCTGCCGCAACTATCCCGGCCTGACCAACGCCAAGCGCATCACCTTCGAATACGTGATGCTCAAGGGCGTGAACGACACGCTCGCCGACGCGCGGGCGCTGGTGCGCCTCCTCAAGGGCATCCCGGCGAAGATCAATCTCATTCCGTTCAACCCGTGGCCCGGCACCGGCTACGAGTGCTCGGAGTGGGACGACATCGAGCGGTTTTCCGAAGTGGTCTTCGATGCCGGCTACTCCTCGCCGGTGCGCACGCCGCGCGGGCGCGACATCCTGGCCGCCTGCGGCCAGCTCAAGAGCGCGACCGAAAAGCTCTCGGTCCGGGAGCGCATGGCGCTGCGTGCCATGGCGATGACGGAGTGATTGGGCGCCTGCTGCTGCGCCTGATCCTGGTGCCGCTCGGTGCGGCGATGGCGCTCGCCGCCGCCGGCGCGTTGATCGTCGTCACCCAATGGAACGCGTTCCACGCCGTCCTTGCCGCCGACCCGCGGGCGCAGCAGGATTACCTGTTCGCCCTGATCGTGGCCGGCCCGCTGCTGGTCTCGCTGATGTCGACCTGGGCGCATTACACCTTCGTGCCGGCGCTGGCCGGCGTATTGGTCGCGGAGACTTTCGCGATCCGGTCCTGGATGTTCCATGCCGGCAATGGCGCGCTGTGCGCCCTGCTCGGCTGGACGCTCACCCTGGATCTGCGCGACCAGCATCATTTTCTCGGCAATCCCACCATCCTGGTCGCGGCCGGCATCGCCGCCGGCTTCGCCTATTGGCTGATCGCGGGCTGGAGCGCCGGATTCTGGAAGCCGGTCGGCGATCGCGGCCGCCACGCAGAGGAGCGCCCGTTCGCCTAGCCGCCGCGGCCTCTCAATTTCCCTCCCCGAAAACCGGGAGGGAGAAGATTTTACATGCCGCCGCCAGCGTATAGGATGCCGCCCATATGGGAGGATCCATGATGCCGAATGAATTCGATCAAGCCGCGAACCGCCGCAGGTTCCTGCAGTTCATCGCCGCCAGCACCGCGCTCAGCTACAGCGACAAGCTCGCCTTCGCCGAGACCTTGCTGCCGAAGACCAAGGTGTCCGACCCGATGGCGTGGGCGCCGCTCGATCCTGCCAACCTGATCAAGTCGCCGAAAGAGGCGATCAACGTGTTCGACTTCGAGCCGGTGATGCGCCAGAACGTGCCGCCCGCGCATTTCGGCTACATGGCCTCGGGCATCGACGACGAGGTGACGCTGCGCGCCAACCGCGAAGGGTTCCTGAAATTCCAGCTGCGGCCGCGCCGTCTCGTCGACGTGAGCAAGGTCGACATGAGCACCGACATTCTCGGCACGAAATACGCCTCGCCGATCATCATCGCGCCGACCGGCGGCCACAAGGCCTATAACCCCGACGGCGAGGAGGGCGTCGCCAAGGCCGCCAAGGCGGGCGATCACCTGATGATTCTTTCGACCCAGTCTTCGACCGACGTCGAAGACGTGATCAAGGCGCGCGGCGCCCCGATCTGGATGCAGCTCTATGCCACCAACAAGTTCGAGGTCGCGGCGGACCACGTCAGACGCGCCGAGAAGGCAGGCTGCACGGGTCTCGCGGTCACCGTCGACCGCTCCGGCGGACGCAACCAGGAAACCTTGTTCCGGCTTCGGCGCACCGATACCCGCGAGTGCAACTCCTGCCACGACCGCACCAGCATCGAGACCGACCAGGGCGTCAAGCCGATGTACAGGGGCGTCGACCTTTCCGGGCTGCGCAACATCCAGTCGTCCGCCATGACCTGGGACTACCTCAAGCGGCTGCGCGACATGACAAAGATGAAGGTGGTGATCAAGGGCCTGCTCGCCTGGGAGGACGCCAAGCTCGCCGCCGATGCCGGCTACGACGCCATCATCGTGTCGAACCACGGCGCCCGCAGCGAAGATTCCGGCCGCTCTACCATCGACGCACTGCCGGAGATCGTCGAGGCCGTCAACGGACGCATGCCGATCCTGATCGATTCCGGCTTCCGCCGCGGCACCGACATCTGCAAGGCCTTGTGCATGGGCGCGACCGGCGTCGCCGTCGGCCGCCCCTATCTGTGGGCGCTCGGTGCGTTCGGCCAGCCGGGCGTCGAGCGCATGCTCGAACTCCTGCGCATCGAGCTGTTCGGGATCATGCAGCAGGTCGGCGCGCCGTCGATCAAGCAGCTCACCCCGGCGATGGTGCGGCGGGCGTGAGGGTGGGGGGGCGGCGCCGGTTTGAGCCGGGCCCGGCGTTGCCCTCGCAAGCCCCCGCGCAAGCTGCCTTACCCCCGCGAGGGGCAAATGTGCTATGGTTTGGATATCGAAGCAGGAGAGCGCAGGTGCAGTTCGCCGTCGGCTTCAAGGTGCAGGGCAAGTCCGGCCACGTCGTCGTCGATGCGGAGGACGCGTTGATTGCCGCGCTCAAGGTCAAGATGGAACGGCCGGAGGCCCACATCACCTACGTCCGCCATCCAAACAAGCGCGGCGACACCCGTCACCCCGTGCACGGCCTCGCCGGCGAGAGCCATTGAGAACGGGCCGTCCCATCCGGATTCGGTTGCTTCGCGCCTGCAGGGCGCTCAGCTTGGTATTGACCTGATGGCTGCTCATGCGCAAGAAACAGCCCGCTGATGCGCAAGAGGGATGAGCGATGATGGATCGCGGCAAGGCAATACGAGGCAGGCGAAACAGCGACGGCGCCCATCGCCCGTCCGCAATGACGGTTTCCCGATGAGACCGCGGCGTCCGGGACCGCCGCTCACCAAGGCCGAGCTCCGGGCCCAAGGCGCTGCGGCGTTGGCATCGGCGACCAAGCCCGTCGAAAAGCTGCCGACCAAAGTCGTGCGGCAATGCGGCCGCTGCGGCGAGTTCAGCTCGGTGATGGTGGACCCCGGCCAGCCGACGCCCGAGTTCAAGTGCAAGACCTGCGACAAGCCCGAACGGAAGTAATCCCCGCGCGGCGGCTTTGTGCGGCCGCTCCGCCGCTCCAGCGACGCGGGCCGGCAGTCCGCCGGGCAAGCGCGGCAGCTTGCAATCGGCGGTGTCGTTTGCTCTAACACCGTCTCGCATGACGATGCGAGAGTTGCCACGGCCCAGCCAACCGCGCAGCCGACAGCAGCTAACCCATTGAAATGCCGCAATAGCTCAGTCGGTAGAGCACATCATTCGTAATGATGGGGTCGGGGGTTCGAATCCCTCTTGCGGCACCAATGACTTATCAACCGCCGCGGCCCGAACGCCTGACGACCGGGGCGGCGCAAATGGCTGGTTTTCGATTTGCTCAGCCAGGGTCACACGCTGTCCAGGTCAGGACGGTGCTCGGCATCAATCGTGTCACCGTCTATCGCTGGCGCCAGCGCGATCCATCTTTCGCGCAAGCCTATTTCTTTGCCGTCGGCGCAATATCCAAGGACTGATCCGGAACATGTCCAACTTCTTTGCCTCGATGCCGGGTTTTCGCGATTTCGCTGCGCTGACGGATGAAAGTCATTGCGTGGAAGGTTTGCGCCATGAGTTGTGCACCAGCGGGCGAGGTCCCGGGTGAGGGCCGGCGAATGCCGTCCCCTCGCACGCGCTTTCTTCTATGCGGGGGGCGTCATGCGACGAGGCAACGGGCTGATGGGCTTCTCGCTCATTGGGGGCCTTGAGGTTGGAGCGCTTGACCCCTCTCAAGACGGAGCCCCGCCGCGCTCAATCAGCTTGGTTACCGCCCCCTCAAGACATATAGCCAGCGTCCTTGCCGCCTTCTCAGCGGGAGCGGGTTCGTTCTTTGGCCCATGTAGGCCCCCCTCCGACCGGCCTGGAACAGGTCCGCTTACTGCGGTGCAGTCATCACTCATGAACACCGCTCGCCAGACAGGAGTGCAGGAACGAGTTGAAGGGCTGGGACCAGGCGACAAGCCGGGAGGGGCGCTTCGGGGTCAACCAAGTGCATAGCTGAGACCAGGCGGCGCGCCGGCACGAGCGGCCGAGCCGGGATCAGGCTGGCCGGAGCGAGAAGCTGTTCCAATCCGGAGGTCATTCGTCGAACCCATATCGCGCAAACTCTGCGGCAACACCGGGGTCGAGCACCTTCGCCGCCGCGAGATCGACCCGACCGCCTTCAGGGTTACGTTGACCCCGCAGGCGGGCGAGACCACGACCATAGAGCGAGCCGGGGTCCCGCGGGTTGCGGGCCAGCGCCGCATCGTAATCAGCAATCGCCTGCTCGAACCGCCCCAACTTCAGATAGGCAAAGCCGCGGCTGTCGAGGGTGCCGGGATCATCGGGCGTGAGCCGCAAGGCTTCGTTGCAGTCTGCAAGCGCCTCCTCAAGACGGCCCAACAGCGCGCGGTCCCAGCAGCGGTTGTTCCACGCCTTGGCGTTGCCGGGATCGATGGCAATGAGGCGGCTGTAATCCTCGGCAGCGCGATCGTAGAGGCCGGCCCGCTCATGAGCATCGCCGCTCTCCGCCAATGCCTCAGCGTCGCCCGGCACGAGGTGGAGCGCCGCGTCATAGTCCGCGACGGCGGCAGCATAGTCCTTCTTCTGGTAATGGAGACGGCCGCGGCCCACAAGAGGGTCCGCATCCGCGGGATCGAGTTCGATGGCGCGGTCATAATCCGCCATGGCGCGATCGGTTTCGCCGTTCGCGGCCAACGCGCCGGCGCGGTTGAAGAAAGCGACCGCGCGGTTCGGGTCGAGCGTGATCGCGCGATCATAGTCTGCAATAGCACCATTGGCGTCGCCCTGAACCGCATAGAGATTGCCGCGGGCGACATAGGCGGCTGCGCCTTCCGGGCCGGTGATTTCACCGCGCGCCAGGGCGTCGAGAAGGCGGGTGCACGCGGTAATTGCCGCCTCGGGCGAAGTTGCAGTACTTGAATTGATGCAAGCCTCCCGATCGACTGATGTTTGGCCGGTCTGCGCGACCCCTGTTGCCGAAATGCCGGTTAGGACGGCAAGGAGAAGCGCGGCTGCACAGAATCGGAGCGCGTTCATGGTGTCTCGGCCTGGTGTTGTCGCGGCCATCATCCCAATCTATCATGCAAAAGGCAAAGGGCAGCGGATACCAGCGGAGTTGGTCATGCACCCCTGGCAGGCCCCTTGAAAGCATTGCTATGTTGTCCGAACGAGTGAACGACTTGCGGCGAGGGGCAGGATTGATGACGGAGATGGAATTGAGTAACGATCCTGTCGCCGTTTTGGAAAAGGCGCAGGTAGATATCGAGACGGCACGCAGAATTCTACAAGGGCTGTATGAGCAATTGGTCATGACGAATGAAAGTGCCGAGGAAATCGCGCGGAATGAATTGTGCAGAGCGCTAGTGGAGCGACTTCAGATAGCCGAAAGAGAAGCGGTGGAATTAGCTGAGCTGGTCGTCCTGGCGCGGAAGTAAGTTGCCCATCGTGTCGGTGAATCGCGTTCCCGGCGGCGCGCCGGGGCCAAGCCCGACAACCGCGCAGCGCTCGTAATGCCAACCTACGGCGCTCAGGGTTGTCATTCCTCCAGGCCAAATGCACGCAAGACCGCATCGGCTAGAGCACTTTCTGGCGGTGGCGGAACAACGAGTACGTCAATCGGCACGCAAATCAGGATGCGCTCCAGCGGATTGTAAGCATGCCACTGCGAGAACTTGGTGAGGGGATTAAAAGAAGACATCACCATGCTGATAAAAAGCAGCATTGCGTGAACCGGCAGATATGTCGGACCGAGCCAATCGTGCTGACGTGCATGTGAGAGTTCGTGAGCCAGGAGCCATCGACCGTGCTCCGCGAGCAACGCCGGTCCCACGATGATGACGTGTCCAATGGTAACGGCTCTCCAACCGTTGAGACGTCCGGTGGGTAGTCGATAGAGCCACGCGCTTGTCGCCTGGCCCCCGATGCGCTGCGGTTTCCGACAACCCAATACCAGAGCCGTAGCGTGCCCGATCAAGGTGGTGGGTGCGGTCCAGGCCTTGCGAAAGGCCCCAAATGCCTTACTCTTTCGAGCAGTCGGGATCGAAATCCGAGTCATAAATAGCGCCCGTGACGTCCGGCCATGGCGTGAACGTTGCTCGCGCGCGCTTCCGTTCCACGCTTCACGCCAAACCGCGATCATATTCCAGCACCGCGTCGAGCAGGACCTGGGCTCCGGCGGCGCATTGCTCGAAGGTGGTGGATTCCGCCTCGTTGTGGCTGATGCCGCCGAGGCAGGGAACGAAGATCATCGTGGTCGGTGCGACCCGCGCGACGTAGACGGCATCGTGGCCGGCGCCGGACACGATATCTCGCGTCGCGAAGCCGGCCTTCGCGGCGGCCTGACGGACGCACCGGATCAACTCCGGTGCGAACTCAACGGCCGCGGACGTCCAGATCCGCTTCTCGTCGTAGGTCAGCTTCAACGGATCGAGGATCGCGGGCAGGGCAGCCCGCATCCGCGCCTCCATCTTGTCGAGAATCGCTTCGTCGCGATGACGCAAATCGATGGTGAAGAAGACTTCGCCCGGAATGACGTTGCGGCTGTTGGGCCGGTTCTCGATCAGGCCGACGGTGGCGACGGCGTCGGGCGCGAATGCGTGGGCGATGGCGTCGACCGCGCCGATGATCCGGGCCGCTCCGAGCAGAGCGTTCCGGCGCAGATGCATCGGCGTCGCGCCGGTATGGGCGTCCTGGCCGAACACCGTCACCTCGTACCAGCGCATGCCCTGCACGCCGGTGACGACGCCGATCATCTTGCCCTCGTCTTCCAGGATCGGCCCCTGCTCGATATGAAGCTCGAACATGGCGCCGAGCTCGTGGCCGCCGGCCTTCTCGGCGCCGCGATAGCCGATGCGATCGAGCTCGTCGCCGAATTTTTTGCCGTCGCGGTCTTCTCGCTCATGGGCGTAATCCGGCGTGAATACGCCGGCGAACACGCCGGAGGCCAGCATGGCGGGCGCGAAGCGCGACCCTTCTTCGTTGGTCCAGTTGGCGATCTCGATGGGCGCGTTGGTTTCATAGCCGGACTCGTGCAAGGTGCGTATCGCCTCCAGCGCGCCGAGGACGCCGAGCACGCCATCGAACTTGCCGCCGGTCGGCTGGGTATCGAGGTGGCTGCCCATGCACAGCGGCGCCAGGCCTTCGACCCGCCCGGCGCGTCGCGCGAACATGTTGCCGACCTCGTCGACCGTCACGGAGCAGCCGATGGCCTCGGCGGCGGCCTTGAACCAGTCGCGCACGCGCCGGTCGTCGTCGGTGAGAGTCAGGCGCTTGATGCCGCCCTTCGCGGTCGCGCCGATGCGGGCAGTCTCCATCAGCGTGTCCCAAAGACGCTGGGCGTTGATCTGCAGGTTCTGCATCGCAGGTACCCTCGCCGCGCCGCGCCGTCTCAGGGCGTGACGTCCACGCGCTCCACTCCGCGCGGTGCCGTGAGTTCGCGCCACGTCGTGTTCGCCGTGTGGACGGCCGGGAAGGGCGGACGCGGCACATAGTCCCCGCCGCCGGCCTCGGCGCGAAGATCGCCGTCGAGCCAGGCGACTTTCCCCCGCGACAGCGTCGCGCGCGGCAGCCCCCGGCAGGCAAATCCCTCGAACACGTTGTAGTCGATGCGGCTCACCTGCGATTTCGCCGAAACGGTCTTGGTGGCGTCGGGGTCCCAGATCACGAGATCGGCGTCGGAGCCGACCGCGACGGCGCCCTTCCTGGGGAAGACATTGAGAATCCGCGCGCTGTTGGCCGACGTCACGGCGACGAATTCCTCCCTCGTGATCCGCCCGGTATTGACGCCCGCCGTCCACAGCACCGCCAGCCGGTCTTCGAGGCCGCCGGTCCCGTTCGGGATTTTCGTGAAATCGCCGCGGCCGAGCCGCTTCTGTGCCGTGGTGAACGCGCAGTGGTCGGTCGCCACCACCTGGAGCGAGCCCGATTGCAGGCCGGCCCACAGGCTCGCCTGGTGGTCGCTCGCCCGGAATGGCGGCGACATCACGCGCCGCGCGGCGTGGTCCCAGTCCTTGTGGCGGTATTCGTCCTCGTCGAGCACGAGGTGCTGGATCAGGGGCTCGCCGTAGACGCGCTTGCCGGCGGCCCGCGCCCGCGCGATCGCCTCGTGGGCATCCCGGCACGACGTATGGACCACATAGAGCGGGCAGCCGGCCATGTCGGCAATCATGATCGCCCGGTTGGTGGCCTCGCCCTCGACCGCCGGCGGCCGCGAAAAAGCATGGCCTTCGGGACCGGTGATGCCGGCCTCCAGGTAGTGCTGCTGGAGGCGGAACACCACGTCGCCGTTTTCGGCGTGCACCAGCGGCATCGCGCCGAGGCCGGCACAGCGGCGGAACGAGTGGTAGAGCTGGTCGTCGTCGACCATCAAGGCGCCCTTGTAGGCCATGAAATGCTTGAAGGTGTTGATGCCGTAGGTTTTGACGCAGGTCTCCATTTCGTCGAAGACTTGCCGGTCCCACCACGTCACCGCCATGTGGAAGCCGTAGTCGCAGGCCGCGCTCTCGGCCTTGCGGCGCCAATCCTGGTAGGCGGCGAGCAGGGACTGGCCCGGATTGGGAATGCAGAAATCGACCACCATGGTGGTGCCGCCCGACAAGGCCGCCTTGGTGCCCCATTCGAAATCGTCGGCCGACACCGTTCCCATGAAGGCGAGTTCGAGATGGGTATGGGGATCAATTCCCCCTGGCAGGACATGACATCCGCCGGCATCGATCACCTCGGTGCCCGCCGGCGAGGCGAGGCCCGTCCCGATGGCCGTGATCGTGCCATCCATGACGAGAACGTCGGCCCGCCGCGAACTGTCGTGATTGACGATCGTGCCGCCGCGAATGAGGACCGTCACTGTCGGTTTTTCTCCCGTGGAATGAGTCGGATTCGATCCTAATCCCGCCCGTCGGACCGGCAACACCAAATAGTGGGCTCGGGGTTCCGCCGAGAGCCGAAAACTCCTAACGTCGGCACAGGGCAGGCAACGCATGCGGAAGGAACCATGAGAGTCAGGCGCGTGGGCCTCACGGTTGCCGTGGCGGCGCTGACGGCGCATTTCGGCGTGGTCGCGGCCGCCGCTCAGGCGGATCGTGCCTCAGCCTTTCCGAGCCGCGCCATCAAGATCATCGTGCCGTTTCCGCCCGGGGGCCCGACCGACGTCGATATCCGCATCATCGCCCAGCGCATGGGCGAGGACTGGAAGCAGGCGGTGGTGATCGAGAACCGCCCCGGCGCCAATACCGCGATCGGGGCGCAGGCGGTCGCGCGCGCGGAGCCCGACGGGTACACGCTGCTGGCCGCGATGGACTCGACGCTGGTGATGAATCCGGCCGGCGCCACGGGGCCGCTCAGCTACGATCCCTTCCACGACTTCGCGGCCATCACCATGACCGCCAAGAACACGTCGCTCCTGACCGTGCGGGCGAGCGACGGCCCGCACAGCGTGAAGGAGCTGATCGCGCGGGCCAAGCCCGGTACGCTCAATTACGGCGCCGGCATCGCCATCACCCGGCTGGCCGGCTACCTGCTGGGCCAGCTCGCCGGCATCGATCTGCAGCTGATTCCCTACAAGGGTTCGTCCGAGGTGGTGCAGGGGCTGTTGTCCGGCAGCGTCGATTTCATCATCGACGGCGCCGCGCCGAGCCTGCCGCTGATCAAGAGCGGGCAGTTCCGCGCGCTCGCCAAGCTCAACAGCCGGCCGCTGTCGCAATTGCCCGGCCTCGCGCCGCTCGCGGTGGCGGCGGGCCTGCCGGGGCTCGACGACATGTCGAGCTGGATCGGGCTGGTCGCGCCGGCTGGTACGCCGAAGCCGGTGATCGACAAGATCCAGCGGGAGGTGGTCGCCATCTATGCGGACCCCGCGGTGGTCGACCGCCTCGACAAGGTCGGCATCAACCCGGTGACCTCGACACCCGAGGAGTTCGACGCCTTCTTCCGCAGCGAAGCGCGGCGCTGGGCCAAGGTCTTGCGCGACAGCGGCGTCAGGCTCGATTGAATCGTGTGCGGGCGGGCGCCAGGCTGCGGTCAAGCGAATTTTCGTTGATGGATTCCGGTCCGGGGAGCATTCATGCGCAACCTTACGTCGAGGGCGCAGTTATGCTAGTCATCCCCGCAGATCATCCGGCAGCGCTCTTTCGCGTAGCTCCAGGCGGAGAATTTAGCCCTGTCGTCCGCACCGTCGACGACTACGATGAAGGGATCATCGCCGAAGCTCGTGTAATCACCGTACAGAGCTTCAGCCGAGGTTCCGGGCTTGTATGCTTTCTCGAGGGATCGATCGACAAGTCCGCGGCACGCCGCGATCGCCTCTTCCACCGTTTCGTAAGTGCCTTGCTCCCATCGCTCGTCTGAATCCTGGTAGTGGAAGTTGTCATCGACCATTACCTTGTAGCGAGGCATGGGGTGCAGACTCCATCGTATGGGAATATACCACAGGACACGTTTGCGCGCGCGATAATGCTTAGGGCCAGCCGTTTCGGCGGGCCAGGAGGGTATGATGTCCGGGACGAGAGTCAGCCGAAGAGGCATGTTGCAGATAAGCGCCGCGCTCGCCGCACTCTCCGGCGGCCTTGCGGGCGCTACTCTCGGCGCGCGCGCGCAAGCGACGCCCGCCGATCCGCTGGTACCGGTCCCGCTGCCGCCGCAGGAGCCGGTGCGGGAAGGCATCGCCGCACTCGCCGATACGCGCCTGTGGTTCCGGGACACCGGCGGCAGCGGCGAGCCCATCGTGCTCCTCCACCCTGCGAGCGGCAGCGCGCTGATCTGGGGCTACCAGCAGCCGGTCTTCGCCAAGGCGGGCTATCGGGTCATCGCCTATTCGCGCCGCGGCTACTACAATTCGCAGCCCATCGAGCGCGGCCGCCCCGGCATCGGTTCGGAGGATTTGCAGCAGCTGATGGAATTCCTCGGCATCGGCAAATTCCATCTCGTCGCCTCCGCGGCGGGCGGCAGCATCGCGGCGGATTATGCGTTCTCCCATCCGGACCGGCTGTCGAGCCTCGCGATTTCGAGCAACCCGTTCGGCATCACCGACGGCGAGATCCTCGCCGCCGCCATGCGCATCAGGCCGCGCATGTGGGACGAAATCCCGGTCGAGTTCCGCGAACTAGGCCCGTCCTACCGCGCCGCCAATCCGGACGGCTTCCGCCTCTGGGTCGAGCTCGAGCGCAAGTCCCAGGTCGGCGACGGCTCGCGCCAGCCGCTGGCAAACCGGATCACCGAGGCGAAACTGGGCGAGCTCGCGGTGCCGACGCTCGTGATCTCGGGCGATGCCGACCTGTCGACGCCGCCGTCGATCGCGCGCATGATCGCCGCCCGGATCGCGAACAGCGAACTGGTGGTCGTGCCGGAATCCGGACACTCGGTCTATTGGGAACAGCCCGAAGCCTTCAATCGCGCCGTGCTGGATTTCATCGCCAGGCACCGGGGATAAGGTATGCGCCGTCATCGCCGGAGCCGAAAAACCGCATGACGGCCGAAATCCGGCTTCTGGCAAAAGTCACAGGATGCTATCTGTCTCACGGATTTCCTTTTCGCAAGAGGAAGCTCGTTTGAAGGGAGGATTGCCATGACTGGGATTCCGGGTCGGTTGTACTTTGGCGCCGCGGCTATCGCGCTTGCCGCGGCCAGTTATGGAGCAGCGCCGGCGCGCGCTGCGGATATCATCGCCGATTGGCCGACGCTCCAGATGCCGCCGCCGCCCACGTTGAAACCGGTGACGCTCGACCCCAAGACCACCGCGCTTCTCCTGTTCGACTTCATGAACACGAACTGCAACGCGCGCCCGCGCTGCGTCGAAGCGGTCCCGAAGCTCAAGGCCCTGATGGACCGGGCGCGCGCGGCCGGCATGCTCGTCGCCTATACCCTGCCAGGCAGCGGCAAGATCGTCGATCCGGGCATCGCACCGCATGACGGCGAAGTGGTCGAGCAGAAACCGGGCGGACCCGACAAGTTCCTGGGCAGCGATCTCGACCAGCGTTTGAAAAGCCACGGCATCAAGACGGTGATCCTGTGCGGCACGTCGGCGCAAGGCGTCGGTATCGGCACCGGCAGCGCCGCGGCGCAACGCGGTTATTTCGTGGCCTATCCGGTGGATTGCCTGCCGTCGGAGAGCGCGTTCCGCGAGGCCTATGCGACCTGGCACATGGGCGGCGGCGGCCCCCCGGTGACGACCAAATGGGTGACGGTGACCCGCAGCGACATGATCAAGTTCGAGGGTGCGAACCAATAAGGCTCTGCAGTAACGGTCAAGGGAGCTTCGTGGCCGGCACGGCGGGACTTGCTTCGATGGCTGCCGTGCTGGGGGCTTGGCGTAGCGCGGGCTATAGGCCAGCAACCCGAACTTGAGAATCCCCGGGATTGCCCCGCGCTCTGTTGAACTTTACGAAGCGAGCGCTGCCGTGAATGACGTTAGGCGGCCTTCGCGGTTTGGGCAACAGAGTGGCTGTTTGTTTCCTTTCCGTAGTGAGCAGCAAGCG
>Ga0302326_10019037_pt1 | contig 14207 bp, 13 predicted proteins | sample Palsa_T0_3_FD_202264 | JGI IMG/M metagenome (GOLD analysis project Ga0302326, IMG submission 202264) | Peat permafrost microbial communities from Stordalen Mire near Abisko, Sweden - Palsa_T0_3 | ecosystem: Environmental > Terrestrial > Soil > Palsa > Peat permafrost | place: Sweden: Abisko... | reverse complement strand
TGCGTCGATCTCCCGGTCTCTCTGTAGTCGCGGCCCGATCACCGCCGCCGCGACGAATCCAGTGACCCCGGCACTGAGGTGGATTACGTAACCACCCGAGAAGTCGATCGCTCCCTTGTGCGCGAACCAGCCGCCCCCCCAGAGCAGGAACGCGTCGACCGCGTAGACGAACGTGATCCACAGAGCGCAGAAAGGGATCCACGCCTTGATGTTTATTCGGCCGAGCACTGAGCCCAATGACAGGATCGGGGTGATCGCCGCGAATACGAACTGGAAGTAGACCAGCGAGGATTCCGGGAATCTGAAGTTCGGCGAGGCCCCGCTGATTAACGGGATGTTCGCCCTCCCCTGTTCCTGTGCCTGGGTCAGGACGTTGCCCGGTTTCCCAATAAACGTGGCGAAGAAGCCGAGTCCATGACCGATTGGATGACCGAAGCCCATCTTGAATGCCCAGAGGACCCAAACGACGAGCACGATCGAGAACGTCGTGAACGTGAGCATCATGCTGTTGATGGACCAGCGCTTCTGCATGACCCCGCCGTAGAGAACGGCGAGCCCCGGCACGCTCATGAGACCGACGAGCGTGGCGGCGGTGATCTGCCACGCGTTGTCTCCGGGGTTAAGCCAAGGGGGAACTCCTGTGGGAACCATAGATCTCCTTGTCCGGGGGGACGGGCGGTAGCCAACCGCTCGCGCGGCGGCCGAGCCGACCGACCCCCTGGCCCAATCGGCCCTATTTTTAGGTGGCCGGAAGGTTTGTCCAGCGCAAAAGCGGGTTCTATGGCCTCGCGTCCAGCAAACGGATTGCCCACCTGGACATACGGATAAACGATCTCTTTCGCGAGCGCACGTGATCCGGTGGAAAGACCCGCAATCGCTGCGAAAAACAGCCGTAACCCCGGAGGTCGTAGGCGAGCGGAAGATCGACGTCGGCCGCCGAGGACTGTGCGGTGTGCGACGATCGCCGAGACCGATGACCGTCGACTCGATCGCCGCCCCTTTCACGCCCGGCCACCACGTGCCGGCACGCGTGGCGGCGCTGACGTGACGGAGCTGGTGGTGGCCGCGGTGCGGATCCACCTCCCGATCCACCTCCACCTTCACCTGCGCTTCCATCGCTTCCACGGGCCGTCATTCGATTACGCCGGTCTCGCGCTCGCATCGGGGCTGAGCTGGGTCGCAGGCATCGGCCCGGGCGAGCCGCTGCTGATCGCTGCCGCCGTGTTGGCCGCGAGGCATCAGCTCGATCTGACCGAGGTGGTGCTGATCGCCTGGCTCGGCGCCACCGCGGGGGGGATACTCGGCTGGCTGATCGGGATGCGTGGCCGGCGTGCGATTCTGACCGCGCGCGGCCCGTTCCGCAGAGCGCGGACTCGGGCGCTGGCCAGGGGCGAAGCGATCTTCAACCGGCGGGTCGTGATCGCCGTAATCTTGACGCCGTCATGGGTAGCCGGCATCCATCGCGTACGGTGGCCGGTCTATCTTCCGGCGAATGCGCTGTCGGCCGCGATCTGGGCGGTCGGCATCGGTGTCGGCGGGTTTCTGATCGGACCACCGGTTGCCGATATGTTTAGCGATCTCGGGACCGTCGGGTTGATCGTTCTCGTCGCCTTGATCGCGGCGGGTGGGATCGCGGAGGTCGCCCGCCGCCGGATCCGCGCCGGCTGAACACTTTCCGCGGCGAAGATGTCATCGATCAAGGACCCATTCGAGCCCCAGCGCCTGCGCCGCCGTGTCGTCGCGAAATCGTCACCGATCCTGCGCGCCGGCGCGGCCGGGGAGGATGTCATCGTGGTCCTGGCGGGTCGCGTGAAGCTGGTCGCCGCGGGCGCCGGCGGTCGCGAGGTCGTGCTGGCGATCCGAGGACCGGGGGAGCTGATCGGGGAGATGGCGGTACTCGGTGGCATGCGCCGGACGGCGACCGTCGTCGCGGTAGACAAGGTGGAGGTCGGGAGCCTCAGCGGTGACGAGTTCCGGGCGTTCCTGACCGAGCACCCAGATGTCGGGCTGATCCTGATTCGGATGCTGGTGCGGCGTCTCGCGGAAGCCGACCGAGATCGGATCGACCTCGCCACGCACGACAGCATCGGCCGCGTCGCCGGGCGACTGCTCGAGCTTGCCGAGGAGCACGGCGTCCCGGCGGGTGGTGGAAGGCGGATCGATCTTTCGCTCAGCCAGGACGAGCTCGCCAGCTGGACCGGTGCGACCCGTGAAACGGTCTCCCGCGCGCTGCGGCTGATGCGGACACTGGGCTGGATTGCAACCGACAGGCGGGCGATCACCGTGCTCGACCCTGCCGCGCTGCGGAAACGCTCGCGTGGAAGCGGCTGAGTGCTGGAGGTTCGGGCGGTTTTGGAACCCCGGCCGCTTCCATTGGCGCATTTGCCGGGGGCAAATGCGCCGGGGCGGTGGTGGGTACTAGGCCAGCTTTTTTGCGATTGCTCGGCCGGCGGTTCGGCCGGAGAAGAGACAGCCGCCGAGGAAGGTTCCCTCGAGCGCGTTGTATCCGTGCATCCCGCCGCCGCCGAAACCGACGACCTCGCCCGCGCCGTAGAGGCCCGAGATCGGGTCGCCGGGTGGCCGGAGCAGGTTCCCGCTGAGATCGGTCTGCAGGCCTCCGAGCGTCTTGCGGGTGAGGATGTTCAGCCGCACGGCGATCAGCGGGCCGGCATCAGGGTCGAGCAGGCGGTGCGGCGCGGCCACGCGGGTTAGGCGATCGGGCAGGTAGCGGCGCGCTGCGCGGATCGCCATCACCTGCAGGTCCTTGCAGAACGGATTGTCGATCTGGCGATCGCGGGCGACGATCTCGCGCTCGATCGCCTCACGGTTCAGCAGCGGCTCCGCGGTCATGGCGTTCATACCCCGTACGAGCGCGTCGAGATCCCGCTCGACGACGAAGTCGGCGCCGTGGTCCAGAAACTTCTGGATCGGGCCGGGTACCCCTGGCAGCACCCGTGAGCGGAACGTGTTCGCGGCGCTCTTGCCGGTGACGTCGGGGTTCTGCTCTGAGCCCGAGAGTGCGAACTCGCGCTCGATCATCTTGCGGGTGAGGATGAACCAGGTGTAGTCGTAGCCGGTCTTCCCGATGTACTCGAGCGTCGCCAGCGTGTCGAAGCCCGGGAAAAGGGGGACTGGAAGGCGCCTGCCGGTCGCGTCGAGCCAGAGCGAGGACGGGCCCGGCAGGATCCGGATGCCGTGATGGCTCCAGATCGGGTTCCAATTGCGGATTCCCTCGACGTAGTGCCACATCCGATCCCGGCCGATCAGGTTCGCCCCGGCGCGCTCGGCGATCTCGAGCATCCGGCCGTCGACGTGGGCGGGAACGCCGGAGATCAGGTTCCGCGGCGCCGGTCCAAGGCGCTCCGGCCAGTTCCTGCGGATCAGCTCGAAATTATGTCCGATCCCGCCGGTACTGACGAGGACCGCCTGGGCGCGGGCGGAGAACTCACCGACGACCTCCCGCGAGCTGTCCTGACCGCGCTGGATCAGGTCAGGGGCGAGCACCGATCCACTCACACCCTCGACGCCATCGCCTGCGACGATGAGCTCGTCGACTCGATGGCGGAAGGCGAAGGCGACGAGGCCCCGCTCCTGCGCGGCGCGAACCCTCCGTACGAACGGCTCGATCAGGCCCGGGCCGGTGCCCCAGGTCAGGTGGAAGCGGGGCACCGAGTTGCCGTGGCCGCTGGCGCTGCCCCCGCCGCGTTCGGCCCAGCCGGGGCTCGGGAGCACGCGGACGCCCATCCCGCGCAGCCAGTCACGCTTCTCGTGGGTCGCGAACTCGACATAGGCTCGCGCCCAGCGGCGCGGCCACTCGTCCTCTCGCCGGTCGAACGCGGCGCTGCCCAGCCAGTCCTGCCAGGCGAGCTCGAAGGAGTCGCGGATCCGGGCGCGCCGCTGCTCGGGAGAGTCGACCAGGAACAGGCCTCCGAGCGACCAGAACGCCTGGCCACCAATCGATCCTTCTGGCTCCTGGTCGATCAGCAGTACGCGCCGTCCTGCATCGGTCAGCTCTGCGGTGGCCGTCAAACCTGCGAGTCCGGCCCCGACGACGATTACATCAGCCTGTTCGAGCCGGGTCTGGTCGGATTTCACGTCTGCCTTTCCACTGGTCATCGTTTGACTCCGAGAGGATCGCGCGCGGCGCCGGGCGAAGTCCTTGTTCGACGGCACGGTAGTTGCGTTCGTTGCGATGTGGTCGCCGGAGCGCGGATAATCAGCTCCGATGACTTCGACTCTGGCCGAGTTCATCCGTGATCGCGCGTACAGCGCGGTGGTGTCGATGGACGCGGAGGGGATCGTCACCGCCTGGAATCCGAGCGCGGAGGCTGTCTTTGGCCACAAACGCGACGATGTGGTCGGAAGGCCGGTCGCTGAGGTGATCGTGCCCGAGCGATGGCGTGCCGCTCACGAGGAAGGGCTGAGTCGGTTCCTTTCGAGTGGCGCCGGCCGCGTCCTGGATCGCCGGCTCGAGATGACCGCGCTGAGAGCGGACGGGGTGGAGTTCCCGGTGGAGCTGACGATCTCCGCGTTCCACGACGGCTCGGATTGGTCCTTTCACGCATTCATCCGTGACATCACCGCAGACGCCGAGGCCGAACATGAGCGGGAACGCCTGGTGGACGAGCTACATCGAGCCTTGCGCGGAAGCGAACGGCGATTCGAGGCGATCGTCGGTGCGCTCACCGACGCGGTGACGATTCGCGATCGCGAGCATCGCTTCCTCTACGCGAACCCGGCGGCCGTCGCGTATCTCGGGTTCGCATCGTGGGAGGAGCTTCGCGACACGCCTCCGGCGGCGATCATGGCTGATTACGCCGTGCAGGGCGAGGATGGCCGCGAAATCAGGATGGAGGACATTCCCTCGGTCCGGATTCTTCGCGGCGAGGAAGCCGAGCCGCTGCTGATCCGCACGGTCAATCACGCCAGCGGCCAGCGGCGCTGGCAGCTGTTGAAGGCCGCGCCGCTGCTTGGCGAGCGGGGGGAGGTCGAGGCCACGATCATGATCATCGAGGACGTAACCGAGCAGAAGCGCGTCGAGCTGCAGAGCCGCTTTCTCGCCGAGGCGAGCGCGGTGCTCGCGTCCTCGCTCGACTACGAGCAGACGCTGCGCAACGTCGCCGAGCTGGCGGTGCCGGAGGTCGCCGACTGGTGCGCGGTCGATCTGATCGACGAGGACGGGGACCGCCTTCCGGTGGCCGTGGCGCATGTCGACCCGACGATGATCGGCCTCGCCGAAGAGCTCAGGGGCTACCGGCCGGACCGGCTCGACCCCGATCGGGGACTGGGCCTGGTCTTTCGCACCGGCGAGTCGTTGCTGTATCCGGAGATTCCGCACGAGCTGCTGCTCGAGTCGGCGATCGACGCGCGCCACCTGGAGCTTCTGCAAGCAGTCGGCCTGCGCTCGGGGGTGGTGGTGCCGATTCGGTTGGGCGAACGCATCCTCGGCGCGCTCACGCTGGTGAGCTCCGGCTCGGGGCGGGTGCTGGACGAATTCGATCGCCAGCTGGCCGAGCAGGTCGCGTCTCGCGCAGCGGTGGCGATCGAGAACTCGAGGCTCTACAGCCAGCGCTCGACGATCGCGCGCACGCTGCAGCAGAGCCTGCTCCCCGAGCAGCTTCCCGATATCCCCGGTTATGACCTGGCCAGCGTTTATCTGCCGGCGATGGCGGGAAGCATGGTCGGCGGTGACTTCTATGACGTGTGGCCCGTCGGCGACAGCTGGATCGCGATCATCGGCGACGTCACGGGAAAGGGCGTCGACGCGGCGGCTCTGACCGCGGTCGTCCGCCACACGATGCGAACGGCGTCGGAGTTCCTGACGAGCCCCGCGGAGCTGCTCGCGCGAGCGGACGCAACGCTGAAGCAGCGGCCCTCCCTGTCGGTGTGCACGGCCCTGTGCATGCGGCTCGACGGTGACCGAGCGACGATTGCCGTTGGGGGACACCCATTGCCCCTGTACCTGGCGGGAGGGCGCGTTGCCGCAGTCGGCGAGCACGGACCGCTGCTGGGCGCTTTCGCCGACGTCGCATGGAGGGACGTCGCCGTCGAACTGGAGGCCGGCAGCACGCTCGTGGCGTACACCGACGGGATCACCGATGCGGTAAACCGGGCAGGCGCGCGCTTCGGGCTCGAGCGGCTGACAGACGCACTGAAAGACGTCAGCGACCGCCCGGCCGCAGAAGTGATCGAAACCATCGCCGGCGCACTCGGCGCGTTCCAGACCGGCGCGCATGCCGATGACACCGCTGCGATCGCTCTCCACCGCTGTCCCGCATCCAACACCACGATGGTCCTCGAGCGGGAGTGAGAGATGGTCAGACCGGCTGAGTTCAAGATAACGCGTACCACGACCGAGGCCGGCGTGACCTTCTCGGTCACGGGCGAGCTCGATCTGGGCACGGTCCCGGTGCTCGCCGAGAGTGTCCGGCGCCTCGGGGGTCACGTGAAGGCGCTGACGCTCGATCTGAGCGAGCTGAGCTTCATGGACTCCACAGGTTTGCGTCTGCTGATCGAGCTCGACCAGCAGGCGCGACGAGAGGCCTGGAAGCTGACTCTGATTCGTCCAAGGCACGGTGCGGCTGCAGCCGTGCTTCAAGCCACCGGAGCCGACTCGGCGCTGCCGTTCGAGGCGGCGCCTGATCGCTGATGACGGTATCCCGAGGATCGCCGACCCGGATGGACTCCCCGCTCCTGCGAATCAGCCTCGAGCAGGGACCCCATGCGCCTTCGCTCGCGAGGGCCGCGATCATCGGATTCTCCGACGGAAGGGCAATCGCTCCCGCGCGGCTTGCCACGCTGACGTTGCTGGTGTCAGAAATCGTGACCAACGCGGTCATCCACTCGAATGCCCAGCCGCGCAGCGAGATTCTCCTCTGTGCACGCATGCTGGGCGAGGGGGCGGTTCGCGTCGAGGTCGTCGACCGCGGCACGGGCTTTACCCCGGCGCCGCGAGACCTCGCTCGTCCGGAGGGCGGCTATGGGCTCTACCTCGTCGACAAGGAAGCCCTCCGCTGGGGAGTGGACCACGCGGGCGGGACCCGCGTCTGGTTCGAGCTCGCGACCAAGTCTGGGTAGAGACGGCGTTGCCGCGGCCAGCTTATATAGCTTGACACGTATATGCCGCTAAGTGCATACTACGCTGGGTGTCGGCCTTCGAAGTACTTGCAGAACCAAACCGTCGTCGCATTCTCGACCTGATCGGGCCTTCCCGACGCTCGGTCGGCGAGCTCGTCGAGCAGCTCGAGTTGAGTCAGCCCGCCGTCTCTAAGCACCTCCGGATCCTGCGCGAGGCGGGACTTGTCGAGGTGCGAGTCGATGCTCAGCGTCGTCTCTACAGCGTGCGGCCCGAGCCGCTACGGGCGATCGACGAGTGGCTTGGGACCTACCGAAGTCTGTGGGCAGCCAGTCTCGACGACCTCGAACGACATCTCGACGCGATTCGATACGAAGATGACCGCGAGTAAGGAGCACGCGATGTACGGAACCTGTGAGCACCTCGATGACGGCCGGTGGCGGCTGCGGTTCACGCGGACGCTCAGCCACCCACTCGAGCGTGTGTGGCAGGCGATCACGGAGCCCGAACACCTCGCCCAGTGGTTTCCGACCACGATCGAGGGTGACCGTAAGGCGGGAGCACCGCTGCGGTTCTCGTTTCCTCGCGGTCAGGCGCCGCCGTTCGAGGGCGAGATGATCGCGTACGAGCCACAGTCGCTGATCGAGCTTCGCTGGGGCCCCGACGTCGTGCGCCTCGAGCTTCGAGCCACATCGCAAGGAACCGAGCTGACGCTGCTCGACACACTCGTGGAGCTCGGCAAGGCAGCACGTGACGGAGCCGGCTGGCACACCTGCCTCGACAATCTCGAGGCCGCACTGATGGTCGACCCGCGCGCCCCTGCCGGAATGGAAGCCTGGCGCGAGGTACACGCACACTACGTCGAGCAGTTCGGGCCTGAAGCCGCCACGATCGGACCGCCGGAAGGCTTCGAGTGACCGTCCGTCGGGATGAACCTCAATACCTCCGCTTATGAGGGTGTCGCACAGAAGCGGTCGAGCTTTCGTTGGTTAGCAGAATGTGACAGCGGCTGGCGAGCGCGAGAGGGCGAAACCGGGCTGATCGCTTGGTGGGGATACTCGATGGCGCATCCCGACGCGGGCGAAGCGAAACCGTCGCGAAACCGCCCGTCGCGTAGAACTGGTGCGCAGACCCGAGGCACACCAGAAGGAGACCAGATGCCAGACAGCGTCGATCCAGACCGACCGACCCGCTCGTCGCGAGCGTGCCTGCTCACCGTCGCAGCACTCCTGAGCGCGGTCCTCGTTGCGGGATGCGGGGGAAGCTCTCCCAACCCCACCACGACGGTGGGCGGCGCGACCACATCGACCGTCGCGGCGGGCGACGGCGCAGCGAGCTCGGGTTCGAACGCGCAAGCCACCGGCGCTTCGCCGGTCGCGTTCGCCAGCTGCATGCGCGCCAACGGCGTGCCCAACTTCCCCGACCCGAAGGCCGGAGGGGGATTCGTCATACCTGCTGGAGCCAATCCCGCAGCGCCCGCGTTCATGGCAGCGCAGGTGAAGTGCAAGAAGTTCCTGCCTGGCGGCGGCCCCCCCGGCCCTGGCGCAAAGACGCACCCCTCCGCGCAGACGCTGGAGAAGCTGGTCAGGATCGCGCAATGCATGCGCCAGCACGGCGTCCCCCAGTTCCCAGACCCTGAGACCTCCGTCCCGCTCAACTTAGCCGGCTACGGGGAGATCACCGATCTCGACGGAGTGATCCTGGTGTTTCCTGGCACGCTCGACATGCAGGCGCCGGCGTACCGGCACGCCTTGGTCGCATGCGGTGCGCCGCCACTTGGCCTCCGCCACTGATGCGAGCCGGTCGGGCTCGCCCGGATCGAATCGGTCAGAGCAAATGTGAGCTTTCTCATCGTCCAGATCTCTAAGCTTTCGCTGAGACCACGATCTGGAGGCGTCGGTTAGGTGAGCTCCGCAAGCCGTCGGCGTAGACCTCCCGCGAGCTCCGACGCAGGCGACCTGCAGGCGCATGGCCAGGTGCCTGTGCTCGGGCGCTTCTTTCCTGCGCCCGTTGCGGCGAAGGTTCCGGAGATCATCTTCGTCTTCTGGGTTGTCAAGATCCTGACCACCGCTGGTGGGGAAGTCACCTCTGACTACTTAAAGAAGTACGGGAATTTCGGGGGCGGCGGCACCGAGGTCGTCCTGTTCGTCGTTGCGCTCGTCCTGCAGTTCGCGACTCGACGGTACCGGGCCTTCGCGTATTGGTTCCTGGCCTACGCGATCGCGATCGCCGGTACCGGGATCTCGGACTTCCTCCATCTCGACGTCCATATCCCGTACGTCGGGACGACCATCCTGTGGGCGGTCATACTCGCAGCCGTATTCTGGATCTGGCAGCGCAGCGAGGGAACACTGTCGATCCACAGCATCACGACGCAGCGACGCGAAGCGTTCTACTGGGCCACCGTGTTCGCAACCTTCGCCCTTGGCACGGCGCTCGGGGACTTCACGGCCACTTCGCTGGGCATGGGCTACCTGGCCTCGGGAATCTTCTTCTTCGCGGTCATCTTGCTCCCGGCGCTGGCCTGGTGGCGATTCGGTCTGAACAGCATTGCGGCGTTCTGGATGGCCTATGTTGTGACGCGGCCGCTGGGAGCATCGTTCGCCGACTACATCAGCAAACCATCGGACATCACCGGAATAGGCTTCGGCAACGGGCCAACGGCGGTGGTGTTCGCCGTGGCGGTATTTCTCCTGGTTTCGTACCTGGCGATCGCTCGGCCCGACATCCAGCGTTCCTTTGGGCCCGCCTTCGGCAAGCTACCGCCGGCCTGACGACCGCTGTCCGGTCTCGCACGCTACGACCGGACAGGCTTGTGCCGGTAATGCGGGCCGGACTGCCTGCTGAGGACGAGCACCACAGCCGAGAATTCGACGAGCCAGAAGACCACGCTGGCGATGACCGTCCAGACGGGGGCGTGGGACGCCGACAGGTGCGCAACGTCGTAGAACAGGGCCAGGGTGTGCAATCCGACCCACACAGCGAAGAAAATCCGGGCCCAGTTATGCCCGCGGCCATTCGCCCACGCCAACAAGGCGAACACACCCCAGCTCAGGCTGACATCGAACCGGGGCGCGCTGCTCCCAGGAGTCGCCGGAAGGATTGGGACGCCCAGCAGCACAAGCGCTGCGCAGACGTACATCAGCCTCACGGCCCAGAACACGGCTGGTTGCGATCGTGGTATGCCACGACGCAGACGGATCCAGATCCCGCTTCTGATCAGATCGGCGGCCTCTGCCGACCCGGGCCACTGCTGACCGTCGCCCGCGCCGGCCATCAGCACCGAGAGGATCTCCTGCTCCTGCTCATCCCGGAACGCCCGCGGGTAGCAGGCCAGCAGCCGCCGGTAGCGTCGCTCAAGGGCTGCGGAGTCACTCATGTGGCCATCCCCACGGCCGGCTTGAGTCGCGACATCGCGACATCGGCGTTCGCTTGCAACCGCGCCGCCTCGGAGGCCAGCACGTCCGCGCCTGTGGGCGTCAGCCGGTAGTAACGGCGCAGCCGGCTATCGACGATCTCCTCGCGGTCGACCTCGATCAGCTTGTCCGCGCGCAGACGCTCCAGCGCCGAATACAGGGTTCCGGCCTTGAGCTGGACACGGCCGCCTGAGATCGCGCGGACGTCGGTGATGATCCCGTAGCCATGCTGGCTCCCCGCGGCAAGCGCCGTCAGGATCAGGAACGTCGCCTCTTGCATCGTCCGCTTGGCCACGTCGACCAGTATATGCAGTTGAACTATCGATTGTCGAGCCACTGCCCGGGCTCGAACCAGCGACCTCGCGCGTGTGAAGCGAGCGCCTTCTCATCTTAGAAGGCAAGTGTTTGCAGGGTAGTTTGCGATCGCTCCGGCGATCTATGTGCCAGCAAAAGTGGTCTGCGTTACGCTCCGAGGAGCGCAGCTGGCACGACTGCGATCCCGTCCGGACGGCGATAGGCGGCGGGGCCGGTCGTGATTACGATCGCGTCTGCAAGGTTCGCAGGTCACTAGCGAACAGATTCGCGGCTGACTAGCTAACAGCTCCGGAGCACGCTACCGGACACATTCGCGAGATGTGGCGTGTCCCGCACTCGGGATCGGCTGCGAATCCCGCAAGATGGGGAGCGACCAGCCCCAATCTAGGGAGTGCTCCCGATGCGCCCGTACGGGGCCGCGCGTACGTTGTTGGCATGTCAGGTGGCCAATACAACAGGAGGATCGAGATGCCGCGATATGTGGTGCAGCGCACCTTTCCGGAGGGCCTGCAAATCCCGGTGCATAACGGTGGAGGGGAGCTCTGCCGTGGGTTGATCGAGCGCAACGCCGAGGACGGCGTGACGTGGGTCAGCTCGTTCGTTTCTGAGGACAAGACCCGCACTTTCTGCATCTACGACGCGCCGACTCCCGAGGCGATCCGCAGGACCGCTGCTCGCAACGAGCTGCCGGTCGACCAGATCACCCGGGTGAGCGTGCTCGACCCGTACTTCTACTCATAGCGAGGAGGCAACATGCTCAACCACACTCTCATCAAGCGCTCGCTGGCCACTGCCTCCATCGTCGCGGCGGCGGGCTTCCCGGCATCAGCGCAGGCGATTCTTGTCAACGAAGGAGGCGGCGGCAGAGTCCCCTCGACACCGCCTGTCGTAAAGGCAACGGCCCCCTCGGTCTCGCAGACCGGTTCGGAGTTCCAGTGGGGCGACGCCGGCATCGGCGCCGCCGGAGCGACCGTGCTGCTCGGCACAGGCGCGCTCGGCGCGGGCATGACTCGGCGCCGCCGGCGCATCGCGGTCGGCTAACGAGCGATCGAGACCGGCCGGGACCGTCCCCGGCCGGTTTCCGTTGCCGTTGGTTGAGAATCGAGCGTCGCGGGAGGATGATTGAGACCGTGGGACGGGGTGGGGCAACTAACGCTTCGGGATTGCTCGAGCGCGTCGAGCAGCTGTCGGCTCTCGCCGATTGCCTTGCGGCGGTGAGGGAGCGCTCTCTCGGCCAGATGGTTCTCCTTCGCGGTGAGGCGGGGATCGGAAAGACGACGTTGCTGCAGGCGTTCTGTAGCGAGCTCGGCCCGTCGGTCCGGGTTCTGTGGGCTGCCTGCGATCCGCTGTTCACACCGCGGCCGCTGGGGCCACTGCTTGACATCGCCCGCGTCACGGGCGGCGAGCTCGGGGACCTGGTCGACGCCGGCGGCAAGCCGCACGATGTCGCGGGCGCGTTGATCGATGAGCTCGAATCGCCGGCGCCGACGGTGGTCGTGATCGAGGACGTTCATTGGGCTGACAAGGCAACTCTCGATGTCGTGCGCCTGGTCGCGCGTCGCATGCAAGCAGTGCAGGCGCTGCTCGTGACGAGCTACCGCGAGGAGCAGCTGCATCGCGGTCATCCGCTGCGAATCGTGCTCGGTGAGCTGACCGGCATCCGACCCGTGACGCGCATCGAGCTCACGGGCCTCTCGCGGGAGGCGGTGGCGACACTGGCGCAGCGATCGACGATCGACGCCGACGAGCTGTACGTGAGGACGGCCGGCAATCCGTTCTTCGTTACTGAGACGCTCGCGGCGGGGACCGAGCAAGTACCGCCGACCGTCCGCGACGCGGTGCTCGCGCGCTCCGAACGGCTGAGCCCCGCCGGACACGCGGTCCTCGAGTCGGTCGCGGTGGTTCCACAGCGGGCGGAGATCTGGCTGTTGGAAGCGCTGTCGGACGGCGCGCTTGACGGGCTTGACGAATGCCTGAGCTCGGGGATGCTCAGGGCGGAGTCCGATGGTCTGGCGTTCCGGCACGAACTGGCGCGTTTGGCTGTCGAGCAGTCGCTCTCGCCCGACAGGGCGGTGAAACTGCATCGGCGCGCTATCGACGCACTTGACCGGCGGGTGCTTGGCCCACCTGATTTTGCGCGGCTCGCGCATCATGCCGAGGCAGCCGGCGACGCGGCCGCGGTACTTCGCTTCGCGCCGGAGGCGGCCGCACGCGCGTCCGCCGTCGGTGCGCATCGCGAGGCGGAGGCGCAGTACTCGCGCGCGCTGCGGCTCGGCCACCAGCTGCACCCGGAGGCGCGGGCGGATCTGCTGGAGCGCTTCGCGAACGAGTGCTACTACACAGACATGCGCGACCAGGGGCTGGTCGCGTTGGACGAGGCGCTGACGATCCATCGCCGCCTCGGGAACGCTCGCAAGCAGGGCGAGATGCAGCAGTTACGTGGCCGGATGATGGCCTGTAGCGGTCGCGTCGGTGAAGCGAAGCTCGTCCTCGCAGAGGCAATCGAGCTGTTGGAGCCCCTACCTCATGGTCGTGAGCTGGCCCGGGGCTATAGCTGCCTGGCCGAGGCAACGGCGCTCTGCAGCGAAGCCGAGGAGGCGATCAAATGGGGGACGCTCGGAACGGCGCTTGCGGAGCGCGTCGGGGATGCCGAGTCTCTGTCCCTGGGGCTGAACAGCCTCGGGATGGCCGAGCTCGGTCAAGGGCATCGGGAGGGCCGACAGAAGCTCGAGCGGAGCCTCGAAGTGGCCAAGCAGGCCGATCTACCGATCGAGGTCGGGCGGGCCTACCTCAATCTCACGGCGTCGCTCGGAAACGCGCACGACTATGTCTCGTCGGACCAGTACAACGATGCCGCGATCGAGTACTGCCGCGCGCACGGCCTCGAGGCATATCTTCGCTACGCGATCTGCGGGCGGGCCGAGTCGCATCTGGTGCACGGGCGGTGGGCTGAGGCGGCCGAATCGGCGGCCTCGGTTGTGAACGCTCCGCCCTCCGCGGTGATCGTTCCGCGGACCTGGGCGCTGTGCCAGCTTGGGCTCGTGCGTGCGCGACGTGGCGATCCGGAGTACTGGCCGCTGCTGGACGAGGCTCGGAAGATCGCGCACACCATCAGCGAGTTGCAGTGCTCGGCCATGGTCGCCCTCGCTCGGGCCGAGGCCGCGTGGCTCGAGGGTAGGTCAGAAGCGATTGGCGTCGAGACCGACACTGCGTTCAAGCTCGCCCTTGAGCTCAGAGCCCCCATGTACATCGGCGAGCTGGCCTGTTGGCGCTGGCGCGTCGGACTGCTGACGGAGCCGCCGCCGGACGCCGAGGAGGTGTACCGCCTCAAGATCGCGGGCCAGTGGGAGCAGGTGGTCGAGTTCTGGCGCGAGAGAGGCTTTCCCTACGTGATGGCGCTC
>Ga0302326_10019035_pt1 | contig 14209 bp, 11 predicted proteins | sample Palsa_T0_3_FD_202264 | JGI IMG/M metagenome (GOLD analysis project Ga0302326, IMG submission 202264) | Peat permafrost microbial communities from Stordalen Mire near Abisko, Sweden - Palsa_T0_3 | ecosystem: Environmental > Terrestrial > Soil > Palsa > Peat permafrost | place: Sweden: Abisko... | reverse complement strand
CCCGATCCGGCGGGCGGTTGTCCCGGCCGCGCGGTTGCCTCGTCCGGCTGGTTGTCCCGGCCGCGCGGTCACCTCGTCCGGGGGTTGTCCCGTCCGGGTGGTTGTCCCGTCCGGGTGGTTGTCCCGGCGCGGCATCGGGGGGCAGAATCGGCCAGATGCGACGGCATGATTTCCCGGGCGGCCGCGGGGCAGCGGATGGAGCGGCGCCGGACGCCGCCCGCGGTCCGGGCGGGGGTAACGGCGATCTGCGGCGGCGGCTGGAGAGCCTGCGGGCCAGCCATCCGTCATCGCCGGACTACGGCGGCCGGGACGCGGAGCCGGCGCCTGACGAGCTTGCGGGTGAGCCCGGGACCGCGCCCGAGTCGGCCGCCGCCGAGGATGCCGCTGACGAGGATGCCGCTGACGAGGATGCCGCTGACGAGGATGCCGCTGACGAGGCTGCCGCCGAGGGCAACGCCGGGGGGGAAGACGAAGCCAGGGCGGAGAAAGCCGCCGGGTCCGATGACGAGGCGGAGACGGATAAGCCGGGCCTAGGCGGCCCGCGCCGCCTCGGTCCGGGCTCGCCCGGCGGGCATGGCCGGGAACTCGGGCCGTCAGGGCTGCTGCGCAGCCGGGAGCCTTACCGGCCCTGGTTCTCCTCCGGAGAGCCGGCCGAGCCGTGGTTCACGGCGGATCCGGGTGATCCTCCCGGCTGAGCGTCGCCGGATCGGGCTCCTGGCGCGGCAGCGAGACCTCGGCGCTCACGTCGGCAGCCAGCCGCACCGTGTCGCCGTCGGCGAGCCGCACGCCGATGCCGGGAAGCACCCGGTCGCCGTTGACGAAGGTCCCGTTCGTGGAGTGCTCGTCGCGGATGGTCGCGTGGCCCGCATCATCGACGGTGACCGTCGCGTGCCGCCGCGACACGTTCTCGTGACTGGCGAAGGCCGCCGCGACCAGGGAGTCCTCGGGATCACGGCCGAGCAGCAGGGAGGTGCCCGCGGGGACCTCTACGTTGCCGGTCGGGAAGGCGAGCCGCAGCACGGCCGGCGAGATAGGGCCTTTCGCGCCGTCCGGGCTGAGGTATTCCTGCATGACGGTCACCGAGACGGGCGGATCGTCCTCCTGGGCGCCCGCCCGGGGCAGGTTCGCACCGCACGTGAAGCAGATGAGGTCTTCGGGCTTGATCTCGGCTGCGCAGACGGGGCAGGTCAGGGTAGCCATCACATCCTCCACGGCGGAGCAGTGAGCTCCACGGCGGAGCAGGAGCTCGGGGTCACGGCTGCTAGAGCCTAACGCGGCGGGCACGATCTCGTGCCCGCGCCAGACCTTAGCAGCGCCGCCGGCGCTTCCGCGGGCCACGCGGCGACGCAGGCTGGCTACCGGACGTCGTCCGTGCCGGCAAGGGCTACCCTGTGCCGCATAGCCGACATAACATTCAACTTCTACGCGGATTGGCCGATCACCGGCCGACGTATCCCGTTAAATTCCGGCAAGGAGATCTGACTGATCGCGGGAGTGGATCTGACTGGTCGCGGGCGTGGACGCCTGATCGCGGGAGCACGGCAGTCCTCCCCGAGAGTCGGCGGAGCCGAAGCGGGATCGTGACAGCGCAATTACGGAAGGTGATAGGAAAGGTGATCTGTTCAGGCAGCCCAGTGACCGACCCGGAGCCGGCGCCGATGGATGCCGGTCTCGGGTAGCGGGCCGTGGACAGCAGAGAGCCGACCGACGGGCCGGCGGGATCGCCGGGCGAGCGGGTGGTATCGGGCGCGGTGCCCCGGCTCGCCGATGGCTTCAGTGCCAGGCTGGAGACCGCGCCTGGCCTGGGCACGGCGCTGGTTCCCGGCGCCGCGGTGGTGCTGGTGCCTACCACGGCCGCCCCGGCGGGCTCGCGCGACTGGCTGGGGTCGTGCGGCAAGACCCAGCTCGCCGTGTATTTCGCCGAGTCGCTGTGGCAGTCCCGGCGGGTGGACGTGCTGGTCTGGGCGGATGCCAGCAGCCGTGCCTCGGTGCTGTCCAGTTACGTGGCCGCGGCAGCGGCGGCGATCGGCACCGATCCCGCGGGAGACGCCGAGTCGGTCGCTGCCCGCTTCGTGAGCTGGCTCGGCGAGACCAGCCGGCCCTGGCTCGTGGTGCTCGACGATCTGTCCGAGGTGTCGGATCTGGACGGGCTCTGGCCGGAGGGGCCGGCGGGCAGGGTCCTGATCACGACCATGAATTCCGCGGCCTTCGCGGACCAGGACCGCGCGCTGGTCCTGCCGGTTGGTGTCTTCAGCCCGCGCGAGGCACTGAACTACCTGATGGGCAGGCTAACCGCGGACCCGGACCAGCGCCTCGGCGCCATAGACCTCGTCAGCGATCTTGGCTGTGAGCCGCTGGCGCTTAGCCATGCCAGCGCGGTGATCGCGAGCTCCACGATGTCCTGCCGTGATTACCGGGGCTATTTCGCTCGCCGGCGCGATCACCTGGCAGCCACAGCCAGCGGCAGCCTGCGGGCCGCCGCGGTCACCTGGACGTTCTGCTTCGAGCAGGCTGACCACCTGTCGCCGGGCGGCATCGCCCGGTCCCTGCTGCCGATCGCCGCGCTGCTGGGCGGTCACGGGATTCCCGGCCCTGTCTTCGCCACGGCGGCGGCGCGCGAGTACCTGGCGGCGGACGGCGCGGGCGGGCCGGTGGACCGGGAGCATGCCCGGTCCGCGCTGCTCCTGCTGGAGCGATCGGGGCTGCTGTCCATCGACCTGGCAGGCGTGCCGCCGGCGGTCCGGATGAGCCCGACGGTTCAGGCGGCGATCAGGGACGTGCTGCCCGCCGGAACGCTGGAGCGAGCGTCCAGGGCGGCGGCGGACTCGCTGCTGGAAGTCTGGCCGGAGGATGACGCGCGGGCATGGCAGGCCGACGGGCTGCGGTCCTGCGCGGCAAGCCTGCAGAAGGCCGCCGGGGACATGCTGTGGGCGGACGGCTGTCACCCTTTACTGCTGCGCGCCGGGCGAAGCCTCGGCGCTGCGCGCCTGACCGGGCCGGCGGTCGCGTACTGGCGGGAGCTCGGCACGGTCAGCGACCGGATCCTCGGGCCGGACCACCCGGACACCGTGGTGGCCGGCGAGGAGCTGGCCGACGCCTACCTGACGGCCGGGCAGGCCCCGGACGCGGTTCCGTGGTTTGAGTGGGTTCTCGGCGACCGGATCCGCGGACTCGGGCCGGATGATCCCGGCACCCTCGCGGCAAGGCGCAATCTCGGCCACGCCCTGGTGGCCGCGAGCCAGCCAGCGGAGGCGATCACCGTCCTGGAAGGGGCCGTCAGCGACTACGAGCGCGTCCTCGGCGCGCACAGCATCGAGACCCTCGGCGCCCAGGATGAGCTCGCGGCCGCGTACCACGCCGCCGGGAGGTTCGGGGACGCGAGCCAGCTGTACCGGCGCACGCTGGCCGACCGCGAGCGAGTGCAGGGACCCCGGCATCCCGACACCATGACCACCCGCGAGAAGCTGGCCGATGCCTACCTGGCCGAGGGCCGCATCAAGGATGCCCTCTCGCAGTACAAGCGCGCCCTCGGCGACCGCGAGCGCGTCCTGGGCCGCGACCACCTGGACACCATCGCAGCCCGCGGCAGCCTTGGCGCCGCCTACCATGCGGCGGGCCGGATGGGCTCGGCCCTGCAGTTCTTCGAGCAGACCCGCACTGGTTACGAACGTGTTCTGGGCGCTGATCATCCCGATACGCTCGCTTGCGGCGCGAGTCTGGCGAGCGCCTACTACGCCGTGGGTCGGCTAACCGACGCGACGACGCTTCTTCGCGATGTCGTCGCGCGCTGTGACCGGGTCCTGCCGGACGAAAGCCCGCTGCGGCTGACCGTCCGGGAGACCTTGACGAACATCGCCGGGGAATGACCGGCCCGCGGTCGCGGTAAGCCGGCCCGCGGCCGAAGTACGCCGGCCCGCGTCCGCGGTAAGCCGGCCGCGACCAGGGGATGACCGGCCGCGTTGGTGCCGCGGATGCTGGCGGGGGCGACGGTGATGCCGGTCGTCCCGAGACCGATCCTTTGATCCGATATGCTGCCAGTTTGACCCGGTATAGGGCACGCTGCCTTCGGGATTCGCGAACTGGTGCGGAGGGTTTTCATGTCGGCTGTCGCCGGGCTTACTGCGGACAGCGTCAGAGCACATGTCACTCGGCGCTGGCAGGCCATCGATCCGCTCCTGCCCGCGGCGCAGGCCCCGCGGGCTGGGTGCGGCGCCGAGCTCGTCGTCGCCGGGGCCGGCGGGCATCCGGCGGCTGTCGGGACGTGCGACCACTGGACGGGCGAGCCAGAGTCGCTGGACCTGACCTGGGGCGCGGCCCGCAGATTCGAGCTCACCGCGCAGATAGCCGGCCCGGACGTCCCCGGCGCACTGGACCAGCTGCTCGCTCAGTGGCGGGATCATCTGGCTGACGTGCCAGCCGCGGACGGCAGCGACACGGCCGCCATCGTCACCTGGGCCAGCCGTGACATCCGCGGCGTCGCGACGCTGTTGCGGCACGGGCTCGCACCGCTGAATGTCATTGCGGCACGCCCGACAGCCCGCCCTGCCGGTCCCGCGAACGGGCACAAGAACGGAGCCGCTTCGCCGGCCAGCGGCCCGGGCCAGGCCGCGGGAAGCGCGCCAGGGGGCCTGCGGATCCGGCGGGCCGGGCCCGCGGACATTGACGCGGTCGTCCGCCTAGGCCTGGAGGTCATCCGGTTCGACGCCCACTTCGGAGGCGTGATCGAACGGCCGGGGACAGCTGAAGCGCTGCGCCGTGAGGCCGCCGGGCTGGTCGCCGGGCCAGAGCCCTGGACCTGGCTGGCCGAGCGCGACGGCACTGCCATCGGCATGCTGGCTGCCGAGCGGCCGGAAGCCGCTGGCTGGATCGCCCCGATGGCGCGCCCTGAACCCGTTGCCTACCTGATGCTGATGTTCGTGCAGCCAGGCGAGCGCCGCGGCGGCGTCGGCGCCGCGCTGGCCGCGCGGATGCATTGCGAGGTCGAGGCGGCCGGCGTGCCCGTCACGCTGCTGCACTACGAGCAGGCCAACCCGCTGTCGGCCCCGTTCTGGGGCCAGCAGGGATACCGGCCGCTGTGGACCTCCTGGCAGGCCCGCCCGGCCAGCGCGCTCCGCTAGCGCAGTCGGCTCCCCGCGCTGGCCAGGCTGGCTTTCACGCCTGCCAGCCCGGGCGGCGTCCACCCTCGCCCGCCCGGACCTGGGCCGGGCCCGGGCGAGCTGACGCCGGGCCCGGGCGAGCTGACGCCGGGCCCGGGCGAGCTGACGCCGGGCCCGGGCGATCTGACTGATCAGACGTCGGCACTCAGGTGGTACTGCGATGCCCGCCGCTCAGCGCGGCCCGCGGCTCGCTCTCCCGCGGGATCTGGAAGAACGGCGACTTCAGGATGAACCGCGCGGAGAACATCAGCGCCACGCCGACGCCGATAATGCCGACCAGCGTCCATTTCTCCGCCAGCGAGACCTGGGTCTGCAGGTACCTGACCAGGATCCAGCCGAGGAACGCGGCGGCCGCCAGCGGAAGGACGCCGAGGACCAGCGTGTCCCAGGCGCGGCCGAAGAGGCGGCGCCGGTAATACACGATGGTGGCGAGCGCGGTGAGGATGTAGAACACGGAGAACAGCACGCCGGTCACGTAGATCACGTCTTGGAAGGCGCTCTGGATCGAGGTGGCGAGCAGGTAAATCCAGGTGACCGCGATGAGGAGCAGGCCGACGATGACGCTGGCGATGGCGGGGGTGGAGTACTTGCGGGACACGTTGGCGAGGAACCCGGGCAGCGCCCGGTAGCTCGCCATCCCGTAGACGATCCGGGAGCTGAGCACGATGCCGGTGCCGGTGGTGGCGATCACCGAGAGCGCGATGGATAGTGCCATCACCTTGGCCCAGTTGCTGCCGCCCATTGCCTGGGCAATGGTGATGAGCGGGGAGTCCGATGCGTTCAGCGTCTTGCCGGGCACCACGCCCTGCAGGCCCACCTGCGCGAGGGTGTAGATGACGGCGAGCAGCGCGACCGCCATGATGGCTGCCCTGCCGGGGTTGACCCGGCGGTGCTTGACTTCCTCGTTGACGTACAGGGTCCCGTCCCAGCCTCCGTAGATGAAGACCGCGGTAAGGAACCCCGCCACGGCGCTGCCGCGACCGCCGATTCCGCTCAGGCTGAACCAGCCGCTGGTGATCGGGACGGTCCCGGCGTGGTGGGCCAGCACCCAGATGAGCCCCGCGATGGCGAACCCGATCAGGATCAGGTACTCGATCAACGCCATGCTGACCTGGACCCGCGCGGTGATGCGGATGCCGACCACTGCGATCACGAGCATGATGAGGCCGACCACGGTGACGATGAAGATCCACTGCCAGGCACTGGTGGAACTGGATCCGAAGATCTGCAGGACCGCCGGGCCGAGCAGGAGGATCTCGAAGACCGTTCCGACGATGTAGGCAACGATCATGAACCAGCCGGTCAGGAAGCCCAGGTACGGGCTGATCGCCCGGCCGACCCACTCGAACGAGGCGCCGCAGTTGGCGTTCCACAAGTTCAGCCGGCGGTAGGAGTTGGCGATGATGAGCATGGGGATCGCCATGATGATGAGGTTCGGCCCGCTGCCGTAGGCAGTTGCGACGGCCAGAACGGCCAGCGAGCCGCCGACGGTCGCCGCCGGGGCGGATGAGGCCATGCCGATGACAGTGTCCTGCGCCACGCCGATGGCATTGGGCTCGAGCCGGGCCGGCGGCGGCGCGGCGGTGCCTGCCGCGGCGGCAGGCGCGGATTGGTCCGTCATCTGTTCTCCTATCGTGCCGACCGCAGCGTGGGGTGCTCGGGCGGGCGGCGAAAGGGCCTCGTTGTATAGCCGGAGGACTAGGCGTGCGCTAACTGCCCCAGGTGCTCCTGCGGCCCGGCGGCGCGCAGGCAGCAGCCCAGGCGGCCTCGCGGGCGACGGCACGGGAAGGAGCGGCTGTCGCCGACTGGCGCAACCTTCAGGTTTGCCACGCGCGAGATCATAGCGAGCATTTCCGGCATCAGGCGATAAGCATGCAGAAATTTCTGCTGCATAACGGCTACCGGATCGCCGCCTGTAAAGGCGGCGCCAGCCAGGGGCCGCCACCCAGGGACCGCCTGCCAGGGGCTGGAGCCAGGGCCGCGGCGGCGGCCGGCGAATTCTCGCGGCAAGTAGCCTGGCACCTGTGCGTCACCGCCGCGGATGCCAGCCATCTGCAGCCGCGGACGTCAGCGGTCCGCAGCGGCGGATGCCAGCTATCTGCGGCCGCGGGTGCCAGCTATCTGCAAAGGGGCAGAAATGATCAGCTACCGGCTGGGTGATGAGCACGAGCAGCTTCGCCGCACTGTTGCCCAGTTCGCCCGCGACGTGGTCGCGCCGGTCATCGGCGGCTACTACGAGCGGGCCGAGTTCCCCTACGAGATCGTCGCGAGAATGGGCAAGATCGGCCTGTTCGGGCTGCCCTTTCCCGAGGAGTACGGCGGGATGGGCGGCGACTACTTCGCGTTCTGCCTGGCGCTGCACGAGCTCGCGAGGGTCGATTCGTCGGTGGCCATCACGCTCGAGGCCGGAGTGGCGCTCGGCGCCATGCCGATCTACCGCTTCGGCGACCGCGGCCAGCGGGCTCGCTGGCTGCCCGAGCTGTGCCAGGGGGAGCGGCTGGCCGCGTTCGGCCTGACCGAGCCAGGCGGCGGCTCGGACATTGCCGGCGGCATGCGGACCACGGCGCGGCTTGACCACGGCGAGTGGGTGATCGACGGGTCGAAGGCCTTTATCACCAACTCGGGCACGTCGATCACCTCGCTGGTCACCGCGCTCGCGATCACCGGCGGCTCGGAAGGCCACCGGGAGATCTCCGCGATCATCGTGCCGTCTGGTACCCCGGGGCTCACCGTGGGGCCGGAGTACTCGAAGGTGGGCTGGTGCGCGTCGGATACCAGGGGGCTGGCGTTCGACGGGTGCCGGGTTCCGGCGGCGAACCTGCTCGGCGAGCGGGGCCGAGGCTACGCCCAGTTCCTTGCCGCGCTGGACGAGGGACGTGTCGCGATCGCTGCGCTGTCGGCCGGGCTGGCCGAGGGCTGCGTCGATGAGTGCCTCCGGTACGCCGCCGAGCGGGCGGCGTTCGGCCACCGGCTCGGCCATTACCAGGGTATCCAGTTCAAGATTGCCGACATGGCGGCGAGGGCGCATGCGGCGAGGATCACGTGGTACGACGCCGCCGCCCGGCTGGTGGCCGGCGAGCCCTTCAAGAAGCAGGCCGCGATCGCGAAGCTGACCGCGTCGAACGCCGCGATGGATAACGCGCGAGACGCGACGCAGATATTCGGCGGGTACGGGTACATGAACGAGTTCCCCGTCGCGAGGTTCTACCGGGACGCCAAGGTCCTGGAGATCGGCGAGGGCACCTCAGAGGTCCAGCGGATGGTCATCGCACGTGAGCTCGGGCTCGGCGGCGGCGGCAGCCAGTAACCGCGCGGCCGGCTTAGGGGACGCGCGGCCGGGTTAGGGGACGCGTTCCTGGCTTATGAAAATGGCCAGCCTTCGCGGAGTCGCGCATCTGCACGGTGATCGGCCGCAGCAGGCATACGCCCGGGAATGTACGGGTATATCCCACCGGTGACTATAGCCGCGGCCATGGTCACCGCCATGGCGGTGACCATGGCGGAACCGAGCAGGACGGCCGCGGCGTTATGCCGATTTTGATCGTCCATATGGGTATTGGGATGCAGTGGCCGGTTACGGGTTAGAGTTGGGGCGGCCTCGCTGTCACGCTGCGCACGCAGAACATCTGCCGGGAAGGGGTGCCATGTCGGTTCCGCTGGGGTCCCCGCTTGCCGGCCGGCTCCTCACGGTCCTCGAGGCGGAGCGCCCCGACCCGGACGAGACCGAGCCGTACCCGTATCTGCCCGGGCGCGGCATCTCGCGCCTGGCCTCAGCCATCGACCGGATGTGAGCGGCATGCTGAGCGAAATCCTGCTGGCGGCCCTTGTGCTGGTGGTCGCGGTCATCGTGACAGTCGACGTATTCGTCACGTCGAGCGAGGGCCTGGACGAGTCCGCCGACGGGCAGGCCGGTGCGGACACCGACCGGATCACCGCCACAGCGGCGCGACCCGAGCCGGGCGGCAGCAGGCTGGGCGCCACGGCGGACGCCAGCCCGGCCCGGCGCCCGCCTGAGGGCGCCGATCCGCCGCCTGGCGACTACCAGCGCGCTGGCAGCCTGCCGGCTGCGCCGGCCGGATCCTCCCGGCGCGGGCTGAAGAACTGGCGCGTGCGCTCGCGCCTCATCCTGCTCGTCAGCATTCCCACCGTCGCCGCCGTCGCCTTCGGCGGCATCCGCATCTATTCCTCCGTGCACAGCGCCTCGGTGGTCTCCAGCAGCAGTTCCGCGCACAGCAAGGCCGTGACCTCGGTGATCATCGCCAGCGCCGTGGTGCTTCTCGTCCTCGCGATCGCGCTCGTGTCCACCATCGTCGTCGGCCGGTCCATGGTCCGGCCGCTGCGCAAGCTGCGGGCCGGAGCGCTCGAGGTGGCCGGGCAGCGGCTGCCGGAGGCGGTCCGCCGGATGAGCGGGGCCGACGGTGAGGACGTCTCGCTGGACGTGGAACCGATCGACGTGGATTCCTCCGACGAGATCGGCGAGGTCGCGCGCGCCTTCGACCAGGTGCACCGCGAGGCGCTCCGGCTGGCCGCGAACGAGGCCGCGCTCCGCGGCAACGTCAACGCGATGTTCGTGAACCTGTCGCGCCGGACCCAGTCCCTGGTGGAGCGCCAGATCCGCCTGATCGACGATCTTGAGCTCGGCGAGCAGGACGCGGAGCGCCTGGCGAACCTGTTCCAGATGGACCACCTGGCCACCCGGATGCGCCGCAACTCCGAAAACCTGCTGGTGCTGGCAGGCCACGACATCTCCCGGCGGTGGAACCAGCCGGTGGTGCTGGTGGACGTGCTGCGCGCAGCGGTCTCCGAGATCGAGCAGTACGACCGCGTCACGCTGAACGTGCAGCCCGGAATCGCGGTCCGGGGCCAGGCCGTCAACGACGTCGTGCACCTGCTGTCGGAGCTGGCCGAGAACGCGACATCGTTCTCCTCCGCTGACACCCCGGTCACCGTCGCCGGTCACCTGCTGAGCAGCGGCGGCGTCCTGCTCGACATCACCGACCAGGGCGTGGGCATGGGCGCCGAGGAGATGGCGCGCGCCAACTGGCGGCTCGACAATCCGCCCGTGGTGGACGTCGCGGTCTCGCGCCGGATGGGACTGTTCGTGGTCGCGCGGCTGGCCGCCAGGCACGGCATCAGGGTCAGGCTCCGCCCGGCTGCCTCGGGCGGCCTGACCGCGCTGGTGTGGCTGCCCGACGAGGCGGTAACGCACGAGGTCGACGGCAATTCGCCCGGGGCGGGCCGGCTCGGTCCTGACGCCGCCGCCGACTCGCTCGCCGCGGCCAGCTTCGCCACCGCCGGGTTCGCCACGGCTGCGCCGGCTTCGCCGGGTTCGGCGGCCGGGGTGTTCAGCACGGCCGAATGGGGGAGCGGCGAGCGTTCCGCCGCGGCGGAGGCGGTCAGCGCCGCCAGGACGCCGAGGTTCGCGCCACTGCGCCCGGACTCCGATGACACCGGCCCCTTCCGCATCCGGCGAGTGCCCGGCGCGGGGCCCATGCCGGGCGCAACGACTGGCCCGCTGGCTCCGTTCCGTACCAGCCCGCAGACAGCATGGGACACGGATGCCGCCGAGCTGTCGGCCGGCCCGCCCGCGACCGCCGACCTGAGTCCGCCAGCGGACGCTGACCAGGAGTCGGCGTTCGGGGCGGGCACGGACGTGTTCGGCGGGAAAGTCGCGGAGTCGTCCGGCGGGACGGGCTCCGGTCTGTTCGGCGGTGCGGGCACGGATATGTTCGGCGGGGCCGGCCCGGCCATGTTCGGCGCGGCGGGCACCGGCATGTACGGCGGCACCGCCGCGGAGGCGCCTGGTGATGCTGAGGCCGGGCTGCCCGGCGGGGCGGACGCGGACATTGCCGGCCGGACCGAATCGGAGGCGCCCGGCGGCGCGGACACGGATCTGCCCGGCGGGGCGGACGCGGACGCCACAGGCGAGGCCGGCCGGGACGCGCCCGGCTGGCCGGACGTGGGCCTGTTCGGCAGGACGGCCGCGGACAGGACGGCCGCTGACGGGACAGCCGCGAACGGGACAGCCGCGACGGCGCCCCCCGAGGCGGACGCGTTCGCGCCTGGACCGGACGGTTTCGGCGCTGCGCCGGAACCTGAGACCGCCGAGCCCGCAACGGACGACGACCCGTTCGCCGAGCACGCCGAAGGGTTTGGCGTCATCCCGGAGCCGGTACTGGGCGCGCCGACCGTGGGCAGCGTCGCCGAGCGGGTGACGATCGCGAGCGACAATCTCTCGGCCATCGGCTGGTCGCCCGGCTCGTCGGCGCACGGCGGCGTGGTGGTACCGCCCGCCGAGACCCGCGGCGAGGCGAGCCGGCTCCCGATCTTCGAGGCGGTGGAGTCCGACTGGTTCCGGCGCGGACGGCACGCTGTCGCCGGGCCAGGGCAGGAAGAGGAGCAGCCGGAGAGCTGGACCTCGCAGGCGGACGAGGGCTGGCGCGCGGCAGAGCTGGCCAGCGCGCCGTCCTCGGCGGGCCTCACCCCGGCCGGCCTGCCCAAGCGCGTGCCGAAGGCAAACCTGGTGCCCGGAGCCGTCGGGCACGAGCCTGTCGCGCCGGTGGCCGTCCGCTCGGCCGCGGCCACCAGGGAACGCTTCGCGAGCTTCCAGCGAGGCGTCAGGGAAGGCCGCGCCGCGACGCGCGGTGGCGACGATGTCGCGGACGGAGAGGACGAGGGTGGCTTGTGAGACGCGGCCTGACGGCAGTGCGGCGGCCATGATGAGGCCCCTGCCGTGGCCGCGCCGGAAGGCTGGTGCGCACGACCCTGCCGCGCTGCCGGCGGGTGCACCAGAGGCAGGTCATGAAAGGAAGGAGCGCGGGTGAGTCCACTAGTGCGCCCGGCGCAGGACCTGAGCTGGCTGATCACGAACTTCGTCGAGCGAGTTCCGTCCGTCGCGCACGCGATCGTCGTCTCGTCCGACGGGCTTCCGATGGCGTTCTCGCACGGATTCCCGGCCGACCGGGTCGACCAGCTGGCGGCGGTGACATCCGGCCTGACCAGCCTGACCCAGGGCGCGGCCCGGGTGTTCGAGGGCGGTGCGGTCACCCAGACCGTGGTGGAAATGCGGCGCGGCCTGCTGATCGTGATGGCGATCAGCGACGGCTCGAGCCTCGCCGTGCTCGCCGCCGCTGACTGTGACATGGGCCTCGTGGCCTACGAGATGGCGCTGCTCGTCGAGCGGGTGGGAAGTGCCCTCACGCCGGAGGTGCGCGGCGCCCAGCCGCCGGACTGGCCGGGGAATGGTGCACAGTGACAGGAGACGCCAGTGCCCGGCTCAGCCAGGAATGACTGGAAGCCAGCCGACGGCAGGTTTCTCCCCGGGCAGGCCGACCACAAGCCCGCCGCGGAGAGCGACGCGCCGGCGGGCGGCGCGGATGGCCGCCCGGAACCGGGTCAGCAGGACTCCCGTCCCTACCGGGCCGCCGAGGCCCTCGGCAGCCCGCTGGTCCGGCCGTACGCGGTGACCGGCGGCCGGACGAAGCCCCGGTATCAGCTGCAGATCGAGGCGATGGTCGCTGCGTCCCATTACGAGACGCGCGACCTGTCGGTGCTCAGCCCGGAATGCCAGGCCATCCTCGGGTTCTGCCGCGACTGGCGATCCGTGGCCGAGATTTCCGCGGTGCTCCGGATGCCGCTGGGCGTGGCGCGCGTCCTCATCGCCGACATGGCCGTCCAGGGCCTGGTCCGGGTCCACCAGACAGACCATGCGCACGGGCGCCCGGACCTCAACCTGCTCGAAAGGGTTCTCAGTGGACTTCGCAAGCTATAAGAGCGGCCCGGCGGAGGTGGCTGAGTCGGCCATGACGTCCGTCAAGATAGTCGTGGCGGGCGGCTTCGGCGTGGGCAAGACCACCTTTGTGGGCTCGGTGTCGGAGATCACCCCGCTGACCACCGAGGCGGTCATGACGGCGGCGAGTGACGGCGTCGACGATCTTTCCCATACCCCCGAGAAGACCACCACTACCGTGGCCATGGACTTCGGCCGGGTGACCCTGGACGCCGGGCTGATCCTCTACCTGTTCGGCACGCCCGGCCAGCACCGGTTCTGGTTCATGTGGGATGACCTCATCCAGGGCGCGATCGGCGCGGTCGTCCTGGTGGACACGCGCCGGCTGGCAGACTCCTTTCCCGCCGTGGACTATTTCGAGTCGGCTGGCCTGCCCTTCATCGTGGCCGTCAACGGGTTCAACGGGGAGTTCCCGCACGCTGTCGGCGACGTGCTCGACGCGCTTTCGGTCAGCCCCCGGGTGCCGATCGTGCAGTGCGACGCCAGGGACAGGAAGTCGACAAAGGCGGCCCTGATCGCGCTGGTCGAGCACGCGATGGAGATGCAGCTGAGCGTCCGGTAGAACTGATAGTCAGATAAACGGGGATTTCGCGGCCGGTCCCTCAGCAGAGCGCCGCGCAGGCTGCCGGGCACTCCAGGTGGCGTGCCCCGGACGCCTGCCCGCGCCGCGTGCGCCGGTCGCGGCAGGTATCTGCTGTAGTTTGTTCACGCGGCTCCGCGGGGCGGTAGCTCAGCTGGTCAGAGCAGCGGACTCATAATCCGTCGGTCGTGGGTTCGAGCCCCACCCGCCCCACTCGCTCAAGGCGCTGGTCAGCCCGCTGTGACCTGCGGATACGTCTCATCTTCTCGATCGTGGCTGGCGGGCGCTTGCGCGGTTGTCCGAGGAGGTCAAGGGATTCAAACTTGCTCAGCGGCGCTGACGAGGAGCTTCCGTGGGCAGCTTGGGTCAGCCGATCCAGTTCACCTGGATGATGACCACGCGTTGGCCGCGGACGTCGGTCAGGTAGACGAGCATCAACGGGCCTCGCTCGACGGTGCGCAGCCCCGGCGGCTCGCCTGTGAACTCCCGCCCGTCGAGGAAGATCATCGATTCGCGGACGGTCAGTTCCTCGGCTACCTTACGGACCGCTGCCAGATCGGCAGGTGGCAGCCAGTCGAGCAGGTCATCGGTGACGGGTTCCCAGTGCCAGTCAGCCACCCGCGACCTCGCGGTAGGCCGCCTGGACGATCTTGGCGGCTTCCCGAACTGCCAGGTCCCGCACAG
>Ga0302326_10019033_pt1 | contig 14211 bp, 14 predicted proteins | sample Palsa_T0_3_FD_202264 | JGI IMG/M metagenome (GOLD analysis project Ga0302326, IMG submission 202264) | Peat permafrost microbial communities from Stordalen Mire near Abisko, Sweden - Palsa_T0_3 | ecosystem: Environmental > Terrestrial > Soil > Palsa > Peat permafrost | place: Sweden: Abisko... | reverse complement strand
GACGAGCCTCTGCCGGGCGGTCCTCCGCCGCGGGTTCGGCGGTTCTCGGCGGGCCGCGGGTCCCACGGCCCTCCGCCCCGGATCCAGGACGGGAGCTCTGTTGGCGTGTCGATTTGGCCTGCGATCAGGAACAGCTAGGAGACTGCGATGGAACTCGGTGGCCCGTTCCCAGGCGTCGTCGTCCCACAGGAGGCGTGGGGCGTCGATGGCCACATCCCCGATCTGGTCGAGCGCTTCGCGAGCGCCGACTACGTCGCATCCGCCCCCGACCTGTACCAGCCGGCGGGGGTCTACCCCAGCGCTCGCCCCCGATCGCGTCGCGGCCGCGCAGGCGTTCCTGAACTCGATCCCGCCCGCGAGATGGATGACGATCCTCGCCGACGATGACCGTCGCACCGAAACGCTCAGCAAGCTCCCCAGGCGACGAGCCCGGCTAGGTCGGCGAAACGATCGGAACGCTTTTCGGCGGCCCCCGCGACCCGGAAAACAACATGCGCATCGAGCGTGCGGAGCAGGGGTGGCGGGGATCCGAGGGCGACGGCGCGAACCGGATTTTCGCATCCACGGGCTAGTTGCGCCCGCGGATTAGACAAAGGCTACGCTCGCATTTGTGAGCACCCCAAAATCCGGTTCAGGGGGCCCGGCAGCGCAGCGTCCGGACCGCCAATCACCTAGGCGCTCGCCCTCTCCCTCGTGACGATGTGCTGATCGACGCTCGCCAGATAGACGATGGCGCCCGGCTGACGTCGGATCTCGTCGTCGTCGGCGCCGGGATGGCCGGCATCAGTCTCGTCGATCGGCTCCGATCCTCGGGGCTGTCGATCTGCTTGATCGACGGGGGTGGCTTGTCGCCCGACCTACGCACGCAGCACTTGTACCACGGTGAACGGGTGGGCGCCCCGTACTTTCGTCTCGACGCCTGCCGCTATCGCGAGTTCGGAGGTAGCGGTAACTACTGGGGCGGATGGTGCTGGCCACTGGATCCGATCGACTTCGAACGGCGCGACTGGCTTCCGTGGAGCGGATGGCCAATCGACCGCACCGAGCTCGACCCGTTCTACGCAGACGCCGCGGACGTGCTCAAGCTGCCGACCTCGCGGTTCGACGCTGCATCGTGGCCGCCGCAAATGCCACGAGGGCTGGACATGTCGAATTCAAATTTCGAGAACGCGATTGTCCAGTACAGCCCGCAGACCGACTTCGGTGCCGCGTACCGCGACCGGATCGTTCACGCCAAGCGGGTAACCACCCTTCTGCAGGCCAACGTCACCGAACTCATACTCGATTCCGATGGGCAGCGCGTCGAGGCTGTACAGGTGCGAACGCTGACGGGACGATCGTTTCGGGTGCAGGGCCGAGCAGTCGTGCTCGCAACGGGCGGGATCGAGAACGCGCGCCTGCTGCTCGCCTCGCGCGCCAAACACAGCGCCGGCGTCGGCAATCAGCACGACCTCGTCGGCCGCTTCTTCATGGAGCACCTGCACGTCCCGGCTGGTCATCTCCGGATCCAGGGAATCGCGATTAGACGTGACTTCTATCGGAAGACCACCTACGACGGAAGGCTTGTTCGCGGAGTGCTGACTCCGACGGCGGACGCTCAGGGCCACAGCTGTCTTTTGGCCTGTTCGATCGCGATCGAGCGCGCCAGCTACGCGTACGGTACCCCGTTCGTAGGATGGGTGCCAGCCCTGAGAGCGGCGCCAGATCGGACTTATCGACAGCTACGACAGCGCGGTCACCGAGACGCGGCCGGCAAGCTCAAAGGCGTCGTCGACCGTGTTTGGAACGCACGGCGGATGACTGAGACCTGGCGGTCGGCGCGTGCAGCCGCCAGACGTGATGCTCCGGCTTCGGGCACGAGACGCGGGCAATTGCTCTCGCTGTACTTCCGCTCCGAGCAAGCGCCGAACCCTCTGAGCCGAGTCTCGCTCAGTGACCACAAGGACGCGCTCGGCGTTCCCCAGCCGCGACTCGACTGGCGCCGGCAGGACCGCGACACCGGCAGCATCCTCGCGTGGCTGGACGAGCTCGACGCAGACATGCGACGCAACTCGCTGGGACATGTGATCGCAGCGCCAGAGGACTGGGAGGACAAGATCATCGGCGGCCCCCACCACATGGGCACCACGCGGATGTCCGCAGACCCCAAGACCGGAGTCGTCGACGCGGACTGCCGCGTCCACTCCGTCGAGAACCTCTACATTGCAGGCAGCTCCGTATTCACGACCGGCGGACACGCTAATCCAGCTTTCACGCTCCTCGCGCTCGCCCTCCGCCTCGCGGACGAGCTCCAGAGCACGCTTACGCACCCGCGCGATCAGTCGTTGTGAGATGTGTCCCTCGACGCGTCGGCCACATAGCTCCCAGTGATCATGAGGACGTTCGCCGTCTAGCGCTGACCTCCGCAAGCAGATTATCGACCTGGGCCGCCGAGGCCTGCCATCGCCAGCGCCGACCATGCTCGCGCGCGGCCGCGGACATCTTCTGGTGCAGCGACTGGTTGTCGAGGCGATCGACCAGTGACGCAACAGCCGCGGGATCGCGCGAAGTCTTCCATCCGGTAACACCATCGACGATCGTCTCCGGTAGTCCGCCCTCGTCAGCCACAATCACAGGGCACCCGAACGCTTGAGCCTCGAGTGACACAAGTCCGAAAGGCTCGCGACGCGCCAGGTATACCGTAGCGCGCGCGCTCGCATAGAGCGTCGCGAGTTCGGCGTCACCGATCGCGATACAAACATTGAGCTGTACACCGAGACCCTCCGCGAGCGCCTGGAGACGCGCTTGCTCCTCTGGCGCTGAGCGCGGGGCGACGATTACGACCGGAGGGTCGCTAGTCGCTCCCGCAGCTGCTCGGAGAACGAGGTCGTGACCCTTTCCCTCAACGAGCGTGCCGACCGAGAGAAGGAAAGCCTCCCGAGAGACCGATGGCTCAGACGACAGCAGCGACTCCGCTACGCCCATCGTCACCACCGCAGCCTCACGCCCGTAGACACGCTTGATCTCCGATGCCGTGTAGCGCGAGTTCGTTGCCAGCAGACAGGCACGCGATGTCGTGGTGCGGTCGAGTAGTCGCTCGCGTGCATATAGCCGCGCGTAGAAGGGTCGCGTCAGCCGACTGCGGCTAGCCTGCGCCTCGGGCTCCGAGTCAACGCGGCGCGGCTCCTGGCAGAAGTAGAGAGCCGGCGGGACACCCTCAAGTAGTACCGGAGGAGCCTGCAGAAAGCGACAAGGGTTTAGAAAAACAGCGTCGGCGCGACTAGCGCGGACCTCCTCCGCGGCGCGACGCCAGGCCCGCTCAATCGCAGCAAGGTCTAAATAGCGAAGCGGCGGACGAAGCAGCCGCGGAAGGCGAGGTGCGGCACGGCGAAGCGGCACTACGATCGCCGATGCGCTGACTGGGGTCGCTGACTCGAGGCACACTTCGATGATCTCGCCGCTCAAGTGGACAATTTGGCTCGCGAGGCATCTGTGGGCACCTCCGGGCTGGAGGTTGTGCACAACAGCCACTCTCACGATGGCGCAGCCACGGTGCGACGGCAGGGTATAAGTCGAATTGGACGGTGCCGATCGCGTCGAGCAGTGATAAGGCAGCATTCTACCGAGAGATCTTCTCGAACGATGGTCGTTCCGATCCTCTGACTCTAAGCGGGGTTGTTGATCCACCCCACCTCAGCCTGATGGATGCGTTTGGCAGGGAAGCTCCTGATCACATCGTGACAATCGCCACTTCCAGGCTGCATGCGCGCGGGCTGCGTGACTTAGCGGGTCGTGCACGATACCCTGAGCGGGATGAAGAATATAGCGGCCCAGCCGCAACGTCGGCGAACCGTGATTTCACACGCGCGCGCCAAACGCCACCCTGAAACATCGCCGATCCTTCGATCCAAGGCGCCCCTTCGGGTGAGCTTTGCTGGAGGAGGGACGGATGTCTCTCCGTTTCCAGAGACCGAAGGTGGGCTCGTGTTGAGTGCAACGATAAACCGGTATGCCCACGGCCTGCTGCGCCCACGCAATGATCACACCATCACGGTCGAGTCCCTTGATCTCGAAATGGCCGTAGGTTTCGCGGCTGACGAGTCATTCAGCGTCGACGGCGAGCTTGCCCTGGTCAGAGCTGCCATCCGTCGCGTCGCGGACCTTGATGAAGTCCATGGGTTCGACCTCCTGCTCAACACCTCAGCTCCACCTGGATCCGGACTCGGCGCTTCGTCTGCACTGATGGTCGCGCTTATAGCCGTGCTCGCCGAACAGCATCACCTGTCGCTCAGCAGCTACGACATCGCGGAGCTCGCCTATGACGTCGAGCGGCACGACCTCGGCCTTCAGGGTGGGATGCAGGATCAGTATGCGGCTGCCTTCGGGGGCTTCAACTTCATCGAGTTCCACGCCGACCGCGTCGTGGTCAATCCGCTACGGATCCGCCCCGCTGTGCTCAACGAGCTTGAGGCGAACCTGCTTCTCTGTTTTACGGGGGCGACGCGCAAGGGCGACCACATCATTAAGGACCAGACCAGACGATTCGTCGCTGGGGAGAGCGAGGCGCTGAGTGGTCTGCGACGCCAGAAGCAACTGGCTGTTGAGATGAAGGAGACGCTGATGCGCGGGCGGCTTACGCACTTTGGCGAGTTGCTGGACGAAGCCTGGACCGAGAAGCAGCGGATGTCGCCGCGGATCTCGACCCCTGAGATTGCGGAGGCATACGCTGCTGCTACCGAATCCGGGGCCATCGGGGGAAAGGTCACGGGTGCCGGAGGCGGTGGCTTCATGCTCTTCTACTGTCGTCCCGGAACGCGGCACAAGGTCGCGGCCGCTTTGCGCGAGCTGGCATTCGAACCCGCCGACTTCGCCTTCGAGCCAGCCGGCGCACACAGCTGGAGCTATGTCGAGCCCTGAGCACGGCGCCGATGCGCTTTGGATCGCACTGATTGACGAGAGCATCGACATACGCACCGCAATGCGCGACTCGCTACAAACGTCCTTCCACTTGGCCTGCGATCGCGTCGTGGCAGCGCTGAGGACAGGGAACAAATTAATGCTGCTCGGCAATGGGGGCAGCGCTGCCGATGCGCAGCACGTCGCTGCCGAGTTCGTCGGCCGTTTCCGGCTCGAGCGCAGACCCTGGCCGGCGTTGGCGCTGAGCGAGAACGTCTCGAGCCTCACTGGCATCGCCAACGACTATGCGTACGAGCTTGTCTTCGTCCGCCAACTCGAAGCCTTTGCGCGCGCGGGCGACGTTCTCATCGCGCTGAGCACGAGCGGGCAATCAGCGAGCGTCGTCAGGGCACTCGAGTGTGCTGAGCGTCTGGGAATCACGAGCATCGCGCTGACAGGTCCATCTCCCAACCGTGCAGCGGAACTCGCGGATGTCGCGCTGTGCGTGCCTGCGCCCACGACCGCGTCCATCCAAGAAGGCTACATGCTCGTCTTGCACGCCATGTGCCACTTCTGCGAAGAGACACTGGCCGGACTGTGATGCGTGTCGCCCTGCTCGACCGTGATGGCACGATCAACGTCAAAGCGCCCGAGGACGATTACGTCAAACGCCCACAGGACGTCACGCTGATAGACGGGTCGGCGGCGGCGGTCCGACTGCTCAACGTGACTGGGGTGCGAGTCGCGGTCGTTTCGAATCAAAGAGGCATAGCGCGGGGGAAGATGACCGAATCCGATCTCGTTGCGGTCAACAACCAGATCGCTCACATCCTCTCCGCTTGCGATGCCCACGTGGATCTCTGGCTTCACTGCCCACACGAGACCAGCAGCTGCACTTGCCGCAAACCCCTGCCGGGCATGTTATTGGAGGCACTGGCGCGCCTCGATGGCGATGCGTCGCACAGTGCTATGTTCGGTGACAGTTACCACGACGTCGCCGCAGGTCGTGCCGCCGGCGTCTGGACGGTTCGAATCGCAGCCGCGAGGGATCCAGCGGCCAACGCGACCGCGTCAAGCCTGCAGCGAGCTGTCGAAGGTTGGCTCGGCCTTGGACCTGCCACGTCGCGAGCCGTTCCGTCCGTCCCGCTCGGCGCACCCGTGTGTCACTCGGAGTGATCGCCCCGGCGACTACGATCTCAAACCTGCCAACCGACACCCACTCAGAACGGCTTGCCGGTTCTAGCCGGTTGCACCGAGTCATCGGCACGCGATCCTATATTCGGGCCGCTCTGGCGAGCAGCGCAATGCGTCTCAGCCGACACGGCGAAACGCGACCGAGCCCCAGATGTCGGCAAACTCCACGAGGTGCTCGGGCTTGTTCGCTAGAAACTCATCCACGGCTCGCCGACAGGCCCAGTCCGACTCTTCGTTGTTATAGTCGTGAACGAAGACGTACGCCCCGGGGCTGAGGCGGGGATAGAAGAACTCGAGGCTTGCAGCCGTCGGCTTGTAAAGATCCAGATCCAGCAGTACGAACGAGAACTGCTCAGCGCGCACGTCCTCCAGGGTCTCGGGGACGTAACCAGGATGCGTGACCACCTTTGCGTTTGCGGGCAGCTTCGAGCGAACAAGGCTCTCGCTCGTGTCGCGGAAACGAGTGTCGGTGTGGCTTATGTCTGCGTTGGGGAATCCACTGAAGGTGTCAAACAGGTGAAGCGTGCGGTCGGGTCGCACAGCGTTCAGCAGGACACTAGTCTCTCCAGTCCAGACGCCCACCTCAGCGAGACTTCCGTCGATGCCCGCTTCGATCCGCGCCAGCGCTAGTGCCATCGACGCGTTGCGGAAATATTCCCCTCGCTCAGCAAGCAGATCACGGATACCCTGCCCGTAAGTTGGAAACCGCATCTCCGGAGCCTGCCTTCTAAGTAATCGGCTGCGGGCGTGTTTTGCTAGTTCTCGCCACGGCGGCATCCGCGTATCTTACGCAGAAGTTCCCACTCGACGATCCTTCGAGATGAACAGCCAGCGTCATAGCGACAGGTGGGACGGCTATTCTTTGTGTTCACCATCCCTCGATAGGTCGCCAGCCGCCAGACCGCACAGGAGAAAGCCTTTTGCGCCATCAGTCGAGCTGGACAACCGAAAAGCGTCACGTCGAGCCGAGAGTCGCAGCGCAACCTGGCCAGCTGCGTCTCCAGTTTGTCGCATCCACGGAGGGCGGTCCGGGATGGGACGCGGCTCGCCTGGCGCCACATGTGGGCCGCCGCGGGTGGAAGGTCTCGGAGCTATGGTTGCCACCCGACGGCGTGCCGGTATTCGTGGCGCTCCGTGCGTGGCGTGGTTCGCGGGTTCAGAGGCGACAGGCAGACATCGTGCACGTCGAGCTCGGCAAGCTCGACCTGGCATGCTTCTGGTACGCGCTGTTGGCAGCATTGGCGGGCGCACGGGTGAGCGTCACCGGCCACGATGCCCCCGAGATCATTCTGCATCCCGCCGCCGGCCTGATCCCGTTGCGCCCGCGGGTGTTGAGTACGCTTGCCTACCGGGTACTGTGCCCGCTGTTTGACCGACCGTTGGTGTGGACGCTGAATCGGCTGCTGAGCACAGGGGTCGTTCTCTCCGACGGTGCAGTTGAAAGGTGGCGCCGGGCTGGCGGACCGCGGCTGGTTGGCGTCATGCCTCACGGCGCGGAGCCGCGTGGACCGCAAGGGCCGCCGAGCGAGGGTGAGGGAGTGCTGATGGCCGGGTTCCTAGGGCCAGGCAAAGGAGTCGACGTGCTGCTCGCCGCATGGAGCGAGGTGGCGCCAACCGCCCCTCTGCCACTCTGGATCATGGGAAGCACGACGGACGGCACAGGGAGTGGATGGCTGCGGGAATTGCAGTCGAAGTCGGCAGCCCAGCCAAATGCTCCGGTCTGGCTTGGGTCCGTATCCGACGACGAATGGCGTGAACGATTCCGCCGTGCGGCGATCGTCGTACTCCCCTACCGGGTCTCCAACCCGGCCAGCGGGCCACTGGTGAAAGCGATGGTCGAGGGCCGCGCGATAATTATCTCCCGTGTGGTCGCTGCAGATGACCTGATCGCAGACGGCGAGACCGGTGTGCTTGTCGCGCCCGAGGATTCGGAGGAGCTAGCGTGTGCACTGTCGCTGCTGCTTGAGGACCTATCCCTCCGCGACCGCCTCGGCGACGCCGCGGGACGCGCGGCAGCAGATCGGTTTACCTGGGCGGGCCATGCCGCGGGACTGGACCAAGCCTTGCGAACCGCGATCGCGCGTACTCCGCGCCGACGGTGCCATCTCCGGTGAGGCTGCGCGACAGCCTGGACTTCGTTCGCACACCGGCGTTCAGGCGGAAGCTGCTGCCAACCACCAGGGAGCTGGCAATCGTGGGATTGGTACTGCAGTCTTGCCGTACTGCTGACTATTCCAGTGGCGCTTGCGGTCGAGACAACCCTGGTGATCCTGGGGCGCGCTTCGCTCGTCGGCGCCGATCCCCTGGTGGGCATTGCCACGCCCGCTGTTGGACGCAGAACGGCTTTGCGGAGGTCGAGTGACGGCCATCGACCGACGGACAGGACGCCTGGTGTCCGCGCTGCCGAGCGATTTGGCTCGCGTTCACGGCGGCGGCGAGCGCTGCGCCGTTCAGATCCACCGTTTGGTGTCAGAGCGCCTACCCGAATGGGATTGCGTCGGGCTCAGCGCGACGAGCCGACCCGAGGAGGTCCCACTTCCGACCGGCTGGCGAAGCATTCTCGGTGGTCACGGCGAGCTACCGCCTCCGGCAGATGCACTCTCCACGCGGGCGCTAACCCGTGCTTATTTACGAGCCGACGTCATCATCGTGCACCAGTGGGAGACCCGGGCGTGTGCTCTAGCGCGGGCGATGCGAATCCTCCGGCCACGCGTCCAGATTGCGGTGTTCGATCATGGCGGGGGCAGCGCCGTGGGGCGTCAGCTGGCCGCAACGCAGTTGCCGCTGCCGGACGTCGCCGCTGTACAGAGCGAATTCGAGGCCGCGCTCACGCCGATGCGGGCGAAGCGCGTAGCGATGGTCAGGGGAGGCATCTCGCGTGATCTGTTCTACGCCGATCCAACGTCCAGCCGTTCCATCGACTTTCTCCTTGTCGGTCGGTTCGAGCCTCACAAGGGTCAGCTTCAGCTCCTCAAGGCGCTCCCACCGCAGTCGAGCGCCTGCTTGGTCGGGTCGGCGGGAACGCACCGACCCGAGTACCGGGACCAGGTGCTAGCCGAGGCCGCTGCGGGGCAGGTTCCGGTGATCGTCGGCGCGACTGACACAGAGCTACTGCAGACGTATCAGTCTGCCCGCTTCATCGTGCAAGTGCCGATCCGCGCAAGCGATCCTGCCGCCGCGCCGCCGGAGCTACTCGGGCTGACCCTACTCGAAGGCATGGCTTGCGGATGCATACCGATCTGCCCTTCCACCGGGCCGGGCGCCGAGTTCGTGCGCGACGGCTCCAATGGCTTCACATATGAGGCCGAGTCGGTCGCCGATCTCGCTCGCGCACTGCGGCGGGCCCAGCTTGGCGAGTTTGACCTCGAGGCAACCTCCCAGGGAGCGATTGCGGAGAGCGCAAACTGGACATGGGAAGCAGCGTCTGAGAAGTTGATCGCAGCGCTATCCAGTTCGACACGGTCCAAGCGCGCGATCGGATCGTCACGAGGTTAGATCCGTCGTAGGTTCGTGACTGGCTGCGGCCGTCCCGCCGGTGCTCGCAACCGCTTCACTGCTCTGGACTCTCAGTAGCCGCACCGTGATTCTGTAATCAAAGAGGTCACAAACTTACGGCTCGGGTATGATCTGGATCCGGAACTCGCCGTCGTTGTCGCTCGGATGGTAGTCAGAATAGCGAAATCGGGGCCGAGCGTTCTCTCCGTACACAATGAAGGTGTACGGGTGCTGCTCGCCGTTCCTGTCAGTAGACGGTTTGCGTGGACGATTCTCCGCGATCGGGTGAAACCAGGCGCGACGGTCACTCAGCTTCATCTGGAACGTGCCCGACTTGATCGGTAGAGCCTCGCACTTAACGGCAAACTTCGGAGACGCAAAGGTGAATTGCGCATCGCTCGCAGCGGGCGCCGACGGGGCGCCGGGTGATCGGAACTCAGGCGCACGGCTCGGTTTACCGCACTTGCCAAGCGTCCAAGTCTGGAGGCCCCAAACCCCCACTGCACCGGTCACTTTGACGAGGTAGCGCGTGTTCGCCGAAAGCACCATTGAAGCCATGACAGACGGACCGCATCCGTGCGAGGCAACGCATGCCCGGGGCGTCACATCCTTGGCGGAGCGCGTGTTTAGGCGAAGGGTCTCGAAAGCTGAAACCTTGCCATGAGCGACGGTGGCTAGCACGGCCAGAACGGCGAGAAGCATTGGACATGCGTACACGAGCAATCGGCCACGGTCACGATGCGGCATTTCAGTCCTTCCTCGCTCCACTGCTCAAATCTGTAGTCGTGGCACGCGACCGCGCGCCATCGCGTCAAATGGTAACGCAGCTCAAACGTCCGCGGGAGCGATCACCCAAAGGATTGCTGGAGCTAGCGTTGGTGGACCCCACGCATCCTATTACCCGGCCGTTGTGGCGCGACGCAGCGGCTCAAATGCCCACACTAGGTCGTCACCCTTCGAAGCTTTACCGCGGACCCGCGGCTAGGTCGACGATCCAGCGTAGGCCATCGCTCCCCTGAGCCGTTGGTGGCGTCGCCAGCACCTCTTCTATGACATCTTGGTGGCGCTTCACCACCAATGGCCACGACAGCTCCTTCGCGCGTGCGAGACCCGCCTGCCCTAGCGACTCCGCGAGCTGTCGGTCGAGGAGCAGCCTCTCGAGCGTAACAGCCACCTCGCGAGGATCCTCCGGATCCACGAGGAGTCCAGTGATCTGGTCGTGCACAGCGTCCACGACTCCAGGTACGCGGCCGGCAATGACCGGCAGCCCGTGCGCGCCTGCTTCGATCAGAACCAAGCCGAAGCCCTCACCCACGGCGTTGCCCCCCGGGCGACGACTCAGCATACAGAAAACGTGCGCCGAAGACAGGCTCTCACTGACGGTGGAATCATCAACAGCGCCAGGGAACATCACACAGTCGTCGAGGCCGCGCTTCGAAGCCGCGAGTCGCAGCTCGGGGCGCAATGGTCCGTCACCGATCATCACCCAACGCGCCGCCGGCACCCGAGGATGCAGCAGTTCCATTGCAGCAAGCGCCACGTCATGGCCTTTGTGACGGTCGCTCATCCGCGCGACCGTAACGATTGTGGGCGGTCCTGGCCTGAGGTTGAGTGGAATCAAGGCCGTCGACGGAGGTGCGACGCCTGGGTGGATAACATGTATGCGGTCCGCATGAGCATGGCACTCCAGTGCCAGACTCCTTGAGAACTCGCTCGGCGCTACCATGACGTCTGCCCACCTGACTGCGGCACGAGTCAGCTGGGGCTGCTCACGCATTTCTTTCGCGTGGATCATCAGCATGGTGCGAGTTCCTAGGAAGTGGCGGAGGATGCGAGCCGCCGGCATCGTCCGAGTGTGCATCGCGAGCACCAGGTGAGGCTTGAACCGTAGCCCGACGGAGACAGCGCTACTGTTTAACGCCACGGTAGCGCGCCTACCGTACGGTGGATGATTCATTGACCAGTGGACACGGACGGACGCCGGAGCGTCCATTCCAGGACCGGAAATCGCGGGCGGGCGACCGGCGACAACCTGCATCTGACAGTTGCGAAGGCCGTTCGCGAGCGCGCCCGCAGTTCGCTCGATCCCGCCTCGTGACGGTGGGAACGCCGGGCTCAACAGCAGGATGCGAAGCTGCTCGTCGTGAGCCAGTGAGTTAGACCGCTTCATTGCGACCCTGCGAGCGGACGTCGGCAGGCAACTCGACGATCTGCGCTGATCGCGCAGCCACTTCAGGCGGCAGCCGGAAGCGGCCGGCCGCGGACATGCTCCGATACGTCGACGTGTCCGCGCCAATGCGCTTTGCGAGCCAGCGGTTGCGTTCGCGCGGTTGTTTGCGAGCCGCCAACGTGTGTTCCGGCAGTAGATGGTGTCTACGGTTGATCTCGCTGGCCGCTCCCAATGCGACACGTCCGGTCGCCCAGTGAGCGCGCGACTGGCGCAACCGAGCGTCCTGCCTTAGTTCCGACAATGATCGCCGATGATGGTGATGTTTGCTCGATCGCGTATGCACGGCCAATTCAGACTATTGTAGGATTTCTGGGGGACAACAAATGCCAAGAGTAGTGCGCCGCTAGATGCGGGTGGTTCTCGCCACAACAGGCTTGATTCGTGGCGGAGTGTGGCGCCACATGGAGGATCTCGCGCGTACCCTCGGCGAGCAAGGACACGAGGTGGTCATTGCGCTGGCTCCCGAAGCGTCGCAGCTCCGGCAGGCCGCGGGCGAAGCCGGGCTTCCAGTCGCCGATCTGGACGATACAGTCAACTGGCGAAAGTGGATCTGGCACGCGCACCTCGGGGACACTGTGGATCGCTACGTCGCGAGGGCGGTGATCCGCCGACGGTGGATTGGTCCCACCGTATTGACCGAGCACCTGCCCCGGTCGCATGCGACGGACGCAAATCTTCTCCCCGGACCCCGGCGGCCGTTTGCCAGACAGGCCAAGACGCTGTTCAAGCGAGTCCAGATCGCCTGCGCAGACGCCGTAATCGCCGTCAGCGGAAGCTCAGCAGCGTTCATGAGCGAACGATACGGGGTGGCTCCCGACAGGATAGCCGTTGTCTTCAACGGGCTGCGCGAGTCAGAGGAGTTGAAGCCCGTCGGTCGTGAGATGCCGGAGCCAGTGCCGGTAGTCGCAGTCGGCAGCGTGATCTATCAGAAGGGTCACGACCTCTTATTGTCCGCCGCGGCGCAATCGCGTGGCGGGTGGACCGCGACAGTCGTTGGTGAAGGAAAGCTGCGCACGCAGCTGGCAGACCAGGCGGTTATCGAACAGCTGCCGATCCGGTTCGCGGGTTGGGTCGAAGACCCGCGGACTGCACTGGCGACCGCGGAGATTGCCTGCATGCCGTCGCGGTGGGAGTCGTGTCCGTACGCAGCACTAGAGGCTATGGCCGCCGGACGACCGCTCGTGGGAACCGATGTCGATGGCGTGCGCGATCTTGTCGACCACGAGAGCACCGGCCTGCTTGTCCCGGCCGAGGACGCTTTCGCCCTGGCGCGGGCGCTCGATCGTCTGGCGGCAGATCCCAAATTGCGGCGCCGAATGGGCGAAGCCGCCGCCCGCAAGGCATCCGGTTTCACGGTCCACAGGATGGGCACCGAAACCGTCGCCGTCTATGTCGCGGCGTGTGAGCGCTTTATTAGATTGCGCTTCACATGGTCGTGCGATCCGAGGCGTCGCCCCAGCTAGTCCTCCGCTAGTCCGCAGTTCCCGCTCATCGGGATGTGGTGGCCCCCGTGATCGGTGCCCTTCATCTCGGCAGCGCGGGATCTGGCCTCGCGCCTACAGCTCCGAGACCCGAAGGTCTCGGAGCTGTAGGCGAACTGCCTGCGCAAGATCGCAGCGAGCCGTGCGCTCCGGAACGTTCGGTTCCCTGGCCCCGTCGAGGGTCAACACGCCGGGATGGGGCGCCTTTCCCGCTGCAACCGATCACCGAACGTGGTGGACGACGTCATCGCCCATTGATCGCGTATGCGCTCAACAACGCTGGCTGGCGGCCGATTTGTTAACGAACGGGCACCAAATCTCCCTCAGAACCTCCACGTCCGTTCCTCGCCATTCAACAACCGTCCATATTCGCCACCAATCTCGGGGGCGGGCATCTCCGCTGCCGAAACACCTTGAGCAATGGCCACTACATTCTCCAGCCGTATCTGCGCCGCCGCTGCCCTTGTGGTCGCTACCGCCTCGTGCGTCCTCCTGCTCGCCCCTCCAGCTTACAGCCAGACGTTGAGCAGCTACAACGCTGCACTGACCGGCCTTCAAACTGCCGCCCAATCCGTGCTCGCCACGCTCATGGTCCAAAGTTCGCCCTCCGATCCGCGGTATTACGCCGATGGCGCTTGGTACCAGACAAATGACGCCTCCTGCTGGTACTGCTACGACGCCGCCATGGTTGGGGCAGCCACGCTATCGCAGGCTGACGACAATCAGTCCCTTGCGCAGGCCGCAATACATACATTCAACCACGCGATCTCTGACTACCAGCTGCCGAACGGGGCCTTTCCAGACGCACCCGGCGGCAGCCCGGACAACGTTGGGACAGGCTTCTTCACCGTCGACCTCGGGATCACCTATCTAGAGCTTCAGAATACACTCCAGCCCGCTATGCGCGCGACGTGGAGTGCCGCAATCGAAAAGGCT
>Ga0302326_10019032_pt1 | contig 14211 bp, 14 predicted proteins | sample Palsa_T0_3_FD_202264 | JGI IMG/M metagenome (GOLD analysis project Ga0302326, IMG submission 202264) | Peat permafrost microbial communities from Stordalen Mire near Abisko, Sweden - Palsa_T0_3 | ecosystem: Environmental > Terrestrial > Soil > Palsa > Peat permafrost | place: Sweden: Abisko... | reverse complement strand
GCGAATCACCGACGAAAGGCGGCTCGCCAGTAAGCATTTCGTAGAGCACGCAGCCCAGCGAGTAGACATCGGAGCGGGCATCGACGCTGTCGCCGCGGGCCTGCTCAGGAGAAAGATATTGGGCGGTACCGATCACCGCAGCGGTCTGGGTGACGCTGTTGCCGCTGTCGGAGAGCGCCCGCGCGATGCCGAAGTCCATCACCTTGACCGCGTTGGTGCTGCTGATCATGATGTTGGCCGGCTTGACGTCGCGGTGGATGATGCCGTGCTGGTGCGAGAAATTCAGTGCCTGACAAGCGTCGGCGATGACTTCGATGGCCCGGGTGGGCGGCATCGGCCCATCGCCGTGCACGATGTCGCGCAGCGTCACACCGTTGACGTATTCCATGACGATGTAGGGCAGCGGGCCGGCGGCTGTCTCGGCCTCGCCGGTGTCGTAGACGGCGACGATCGCCGGGTGGTTGAGCGCGGCGGCGTTCTGCGCCTCGCGGCGGAACCGGAGATAGAAGCTCGGGTCGCGAGCCAGGTCGGCGCGCAGCACTTTGACCGCTACGTCCCGGTGTAGGCGGACGTCCCGGGCGAGGTGGACCTCGGACATGCCGCCGAAGCCGAGGATCTCGCCCAGTTCGTAGCGGTCGGACAGGTGCTGCGGGGTTGTCATGGTGGTGTCTCGTGTCGGGGCGTCAGCGCGTAGTAGATCGTCAACGCGGACGCCCGCCTGGGTGTGGGCGGTGTGCATTGCCCTCCAGGATTACCCGCGGGGCACCGATTCGTCCAATTTGTTGGATGCGCCGGAGCCGACTCAGACTTGCTGGGCGGGCTTCCGGTGTCGGTCACGGTGGGTGCGGGTGATTGCTGCTGCGAATTGGTGTTGTGCGAGTTGATGACGATCAGCACAGCGATGATGATCGCGAGCGCGCCGAGGACACCGGCGGCCCACAGCAGCGCGCGCTGACCGGAGGAGAAGGTGCGGCGCGGCGGCGGGGTGCGGTGACCACCCGTGGTTGGTCGCGCGCGACGGGCGGCAACGGGCGCCCGGGTGGTGGCGGCAGCCGCGGCACGGGTCGGGGGGCCCGACGGAATGGCCGCCGGGGTGGCGCGGCCGGCCGCTGCTCCCCCGCTGGGCCGCGGCGGCCGGCGCCCGGCCCGAACGGCGGCGACGGCGTCGGCGAACGGTCCTCCGCTGCGGTAGCGCGCGCCGGGGTTCTTGACCAGCGTGATCTCGATCAGCTCGCGCACGTTGGGCGGCAGATCGGACGGCAACGGCGGCGGTGGGTCTTTGATGTGCTTCATCGCGACCGTCAGCGCACCGTCACCGGTGAACGGCCGCTTGCCCGAGACCGCCTCGTAGCCAACGACTCCCAGAGCGTAGACATCGCTGGCCGGCGACGCGTCGTGGCCCAGCGCCTGTTCGGGTGCGATGTACTGGGCCGTGCCCATCACCATGCCGGTCTGCGTCACCGGGGCGGCATCGACAGCCTTGGCGATGCCGAAGTCGGTGATTTTCACCTGACCGGTCGGGGTGATCAGAATGTTGCCCGGCTTCACGTCACGGTGCACCAGACCGGCGGCGTGCGCGACCTGAAGGGCGCGGCCGGTCTGCTCGAGCATGTCCAGGGTGTGCCGCAGCGAAAGCCGGCCGGTGCGCTTGAGCACCGAGTTGAGCGGTTCGCCGTTGACCAACTCCATCACCAGATAGGCGGTGCGGCCTTCGCCGTCCAGCTGCGTCTCGCCGTAGTCGTGAACGCTGGCGATGCCCGGATGGTTGAGCATCGCGGTCGTGCGCGCCTCAACCCGGAAGCGCTCGATGAACTCCGAGTCCTGGGAGAACTCAGCCTTGAGCACCTTGACCGCGACGCGCCGTCCCAGCCGGCTGTCGACGGCCTCCCAGACCTGCCCCATGCCGCCGGTGGCGATCAGGCGCTGCAGGCGGTAGCGGCCAGATAGCGTCACACCTACTCGCGCGCTCATGGTCCTCCCTGCAGCGCGGCCTCGATGACGGCGCGCCCGATCGGTGCCGCCAGCGCTCCGCCTGTCGCGGATAGCCGATCGGCGCCGTCCTCAACCAGCACGGCCACGGCCACTTTCGGAGATTGCGCCGGCGCAAAAGCGATGTACCACGCGTGCGGTGGTGTGTGGCGCGGGTCGGTGCCGTGCTCGGCGGTACCAGTCTTGGATGCGATCTGCACGCCGGGGATCGCCCCTTTCTGCTGTGTGACGTTCTCGGCGCCGACCATCAACTCAGTTAGCTTAGCCGCGACCTGCGGGGACACCGCACGGCGCTGTTGGTGCGGCGCGGTGATGCTGATGTTGGCCAGGTCCGGTCCCTGCAGGCTGTTGACCAGGTAGGGCTGCATCGTTATGCCGGCATTGGCGATGGTAGCGGCTATCACCGCATTCTCCAGCGGCGTTATCGCCACATCCTTCTGGCCGATGCTTGTCATGCCCAGCGCAGCGGCGTCGGGAATCGGACCGATGGTGGATTCGGCGACCTGCAGTGGGATCGGGTCAGGGACGATGTCCAGGCCGAACGACCGAGCGGTGCTGCGAAGTGCGTCGGTGCCGGTGAGCGTGCCCAACTGGACGAACGCGGTGTTGCACGACCGCGCGAATGCCTCACGTAACGTGACGGTCTCGGCGTCGACGCACGGTGTGCCGCCATAGTTCTCCAGGCTGGCGGTGCTGTCCGGCAGCGAGATCTTCGCCGCGGCCGTCAACTCGTCGTCTTCGGTTGCGCCGTTCTGCAGGGCGGCCGCGGTGGTGATCACTTTGAACGTCGACCCGGGCGGGTAGGTCTCCGACAGCGCGCGGTTGGTGAGCGGCGAACGCGGGTCGTCGCGAAGTTGCTGCCAGGTCTGCGCCTGTTGCTCGGGGTCGTGCGCGGCGAGCAGGTTGGCGTCGTACGACGGCGAGGACACCATCGCCAAGATCTTCCCGGTCGACGGTTCCAGCGCGACGACCGAGCCACGGCAGGGACCGTTGCAGCCTTGCTGCATCGCATCCCAGCCGGCCTGCTGGATGCGCGGGCTGACGGTGGTGTCCACGGTGCCGCCGCGGGGATCGCGGCCGGTGAAGAAGTCGGCGAGCCGACGGCCGAACAGCCGCTGGTCGGATCCGTTGAGCAGTGGATCTTCGGCCCGCTCCAAGCCGGTGCTGGAGTAGCGCAGCGAATAGAACCCGGTGATCGGCGCGTACACCGCGGCGTTGGGATAGACCCGCAGGAAGCGGAACCGGCTGTCAGTTGCCACTGAGTAGGCCAGCAGTTGGCCGCTTGCGGTGATCTGGCCGCGCTGCCGGGAGTATTCGTCGAACAGCACCCGTTGGTTGCGCGGGTCGGCCCGCAGCCCATCGGCGGTGAACACCTGGGTCAGGGTGGCGTTGAGCAGCAGCAGCACGATCAGTGCCATCACGGTCACCGAGATACGGCGCAGGGAGGTGTTCATACCCGCTCGATCACCTCGGTGTTCGTGGTTGCGATCGGCGCGGGGTTACGTGGCTCGGCGCGGAACGGACGGCGGGCCGCATGCGAGATGCGCACCAGAATCGCCAGCAGCACATAGTTGGCCAGCAGCGACGAGCCGCCGTAGGACATCCAGGGCGTGGTCAGGCCGGTCAGCGGAATGAGGTTGGTGACGCCGCCCACGACGATGAACAATTGGATGGCCAGCGTGGAGGCCAGGCCCGCGGCGAGCAGCTTGCCGAAGCTGTCGCGCACGGCGATCGCGGTCCGCATGCCGCGGACGATCACGATGGTGTACAGCATGAGAATGCCGGCCAGACCCACTAATCCAAGCTCTTCGCCGAAGGCGGCGGTGATGAAGTCCGTCGCCGCGGCAGGCACGGTGTCCGGTTGCCCATTGCCCAGCCCGGTGCCGAAGACGCCGCCGGTGGCAAAGCTGAACAGCGACTGCACGATTTGATAGCCGGCGCCGTCGGGGTCGGCGAACGGGTCGAGCCAGGTCTGTACCCGGACCCGAAGGTGGTCGAACATGTAATACGCCGCAATGCTTCCCATTGCGAACAACGCCAGGCCGAGAACCACCCAGCTGAACCGCTGCGTCGCGAGGTACACCACCACCAGGAACGACGCGTAGAGCAAAAGCGAAGTGCCCAAGTCTTTTTCGAAGACCATGACGCCTATCGACGCCACCCAGGCGGCCAGCAGCGGGGCGAGGTCGCGCGGCCGCGGCACAACCATGCCCAGCACGTGCTTACCCGCGCTGGTGAACAGCCCACGTTTGGCCACCAACACCGCGGCGAAGAAAATCAGCAGCAGGATCTTCGAGAACTCGGCCGGCTGAATCGAGAAGCCCGGCAACCGAATCCAGATCTTGGCGCCGTTCTGCTCGGAGAGCGACCGCGGCAGTAGCGCCGGTATCGCCAGAATGACCAGTCCGGTCAGCCCGCAGACGTAGCCGTACCGCGCGAGTTGCCGGTGGTCTTTCAACGAGATCACCACGGAGGCAAAGGCACCCACGCCGACCAGCGTCCAGAGAATCTGCGGGTTGGTGACGGCGCGACCACTCCCCTCGGCCAGCCGCTCGTCGAGATCGAGGCGGTGAATCATCACCAGCCCCAAGCCATTCAGCAGCGCCACGATCGGCAGCAGCAGCGGATCGGCGTAAGGCGCGTAGCGTCTGATGGCCAGGTGTGCGACACCGAAGACCGCCAGAAATCCCGCCGCGTAGTCGACCAGCGCCCAGCCGATACCGCGTTCCTGGTTGGCCTGCACGATCGCGAAAGCGGTCGCGGTGATCACGGTGGCAAAGCACAGCAGCAGCAATTCGGCATTACGGCGGTTCGGCAACGAAGGCGTGACCGTGACCGGCGCCTGCGGCTGCGTGGTCATTCCGGAGTCCGGCAGTCGGTTCCCGGCTGGGGCGGCGGCGGGGAGAGTGCGGTGACGGGCGGCGCGGCCGGTGTGGGTGCCGGGCTCGCCTGCGGCACTTCAGGAACCGAGGTTCCTGCGCCGGGGTCGGGTGCCTGCCCGAGGGTCGGTGTCGGCGGTGCGGGTGTCGGGGTCGCCGCCGGGGGCGACTGCGCGCGGGCCAGCGGGCACAGCGGCAACAGCGATTCGGTGGCGAGTCGGCGCAGCTGTGCGTCGGCCTGCTCAAGGGTGCCGGCCGGCAGACCGGCGCCCACCTGTGCGCGCGCCGATTCGGCCAAATCGGACAGCTTCATCGGTCGGCAGTCACGGGTCGCGCCGGCCTGGCCGTACGGGACGACCGACAGCTGGTTGCGGCTGTTCAGACACGCTTGCGAAAAGGGCTGGTGCAGTGGCATGCCCAGGATCGACACCTGGATGCCCTGCATGATGGACACCGCGCCGTTGATGCCGGCGACGTAGTAGTAGCTGCGGACGACGGTCCGGCCGACCGCCAGCCCGGCAAGCACCAGCAGGATCGCGAGGGTGACCCCGATCAGGATCCGCCGTCGCGATCGGGATGCCGGAGGGGGCGTCTCGACTTGGGGCACAACGCGTTTGGCGACTTCTTTACGCGGGGTGAGTGCCGAGGCGCGACTCGCCGCGGTGCTGGGCCGGTTCGGGTCCCGCACGTCGGCCTGGCCGGACACCGCGCCGGCGATGATCGGCTGGGTGGGTCCGTAGTCGTTGTCGACGACGTCGGCGACCACCACGGTCACGTTGTCGGGTCCGCCGCCGCGCAACGCCAATTCGATGAGCCGGTCGGCGCTGTCGGTGACGTCGGGAATCTTCATCGCGTCCTGGATGGTCTCGTCGCTCACCGGGTCGGAAAGCCCGTCGGAGCACAGCAGGTAGCGGTCCCCGAGTCGGACTTCGCGCATGGTCAGCGTCGGCTCGACCTCGTGGCCTGTCAGCGCGCGCATGATCAACGACCGCTGCGGGTGGCTGTGCGCCTCCTCCTTGGTGATCCGGCCGTCGTCGACCAGTGTCTGGACGAAGGTGTCGTCTTTGGTGATCTGTGTCAGCTCGCCGTCGCGCATCAGGTAGCCCCGCGAGTCACCGATGTGCGCCATTCCAATCCGGTTGCCTGCGAACAGGATTGCGGTCAGAGTGGTGCCCATTCCCTCGAGGTCGGGTTCCATTTCGACCTGCGCTGCAATCGCCGAATTGCCGGAGTGGATCGCGGAGTCGAGCTTGGCGAGCAGGTCGCCGCCGGGTTCGTCGTCGTCGAGGTGAGCGAGTGCGGCAATGACCAACTGCGAAGCCACTTCACCGGCGGCGTGCCCGCCCATACCGTCGGCCAGCGCCAGCAATCGCGCACCGGCGTACACGGAGTCTTCATTGTTGGATCGCACCAAGCCGACATCGCTGCGCGCTGCATAGCGCAAGACCAAAGTCACGGACGCAACTCAATTACCGTCTTGCCGATACTCACCGGCGTGCCAATGGGAACCCGTACCGCGGTCGTCACCTTTGCCCTGTCAAGGTATGTGCCGTTGGTCGATCCTAGATCCTCGACGTACCATTCCGTGCCTCGCTGGGAGAGCCGCGCGTGCCGCGTCGACGCATAGTCGTCGGTCAAGACCAACGTGGAATCGTCTGCGCGTCCGATCAAGACTGGCTGGCCGCTGAGGGTGATCCGTGCACCGACCAAAGCACCTTCGGTCACAACGAGATAGCGTGCTTCGTTGCGTCGTTCCCGCGACGGCAGCAGCGTCCCGCGCAACGTCAGTCCGCGTCGAACCATCACCGCACCGGTCGGCGCGTAGATGTCGGTACGCAGGATGCGCAGCACAGACCAGATGAACAACCACAGCAGCATCAGGAAACCGGCGCGCGTCAGTTGCAGTACAAGTCCCTGCATCTGGCGGTCCCTTTCGTCCTGCTGCCGCGAGCTTCACGTGCCCGGATATAGCTACGTCACGATACTTGGACAGCGGTCGACGCGTGGTGAAGCTGAACGGTTTGCGACCTACGGGCTCAATGGATGTGGACGACGATCTCCGAGTGTCCCAGCCGGATGACATCGCCGTCGGCCAACTGCCATTCCTGCACAGGCGCGTTGTTGACGGTGGTGCCATTGGTGGAGTTCAGATCGGACAGCAGCGCGACTTGACCGTCCCACCGAATCTCCAAGTGGCGGCGCGACACACCGGTGTCGGGCAGCCGGAACTGCGCGTCCTGGCCGCGGCCGATGACATTGGCGCCCTCGCGCAACTGGTAGGTACGCCCACTGCCGTCGTCGAGTTGCAGAGTGACGGCGGAGCCAGACGAGGAGTAGCCGCCCTGCCCGTAGCCGCTCTGTCCGTAACCGCCGGCCTCTGCGGGCTGCCCGTAGTCGTAGTCGCGGCCGGGTTCGGAGTAGCCGCCGGCCGCCGGCGGACCGTAGCTCTGACCGGGGGCCTCGCCGTAACGGCCGTACTCGGGCTGCTGACCGTACTCCGGCCGGCCGTATCCCGGTGCCCCGCCGTGGCCCTGGTCGTAGACGCCTTGGTCGGGGTAGCCGCCGCGTTGCTCGGGGGCGCCGTAGCCGGCCTCCTCGTGGCGGGCCGGTCCCCGGCCGTATTCGCCATAACCGGCCGCGGGGGGCTGGTCGTAGCCGCCTTGGCCGTAACCGGGACGCTGGTCGTAGCCTGGTGCGCCGCCGCGCGGGTCGGGGTAGCCGCCGCGCTGGTCGTAGCCGCCCTGGCCGTAACCGGGGCGTTGGTCATAGCCGGGCTGGTCGTAGCCTGGTGCGCCGCCGCGCTGGTCGTAGCCGGCTTGGTCGTAACCGCCGCGTTGTTCCGGGTGGCCCGCACGCTGGTCGTAGCCGCCCTGGTCGGGGTAGCCGCCGCGCTGGTCGTAGCCGCCCTGGTCCGGGTAGCCACCGCGCTGCTCGGCGTAGCCGCCCGGCTCCGGCGGGTACGGACCGCGCGGCTCCGGCGCTGCGTGCGGGTCGTCCTGCGGGTGTGCGTACGGATCGTCGTAAGAGTCATCGCCGGGCCGCCCCTGCCCCGGGCCGCCGCGGTAGCTCGAATTCTCGGTCATCGCTGGTACTCCTGGTTCTGCGCTGGACGCGTGATCTGATTGTGGCGGGGCGAGCTCGCCGGCTGTTCGCCGGGGTTCGACATCGGGGTTGACAGCACCGCGGGTGCGGAACTGGCCGGTGTGCAGGTTCGCTGACTTCTCGAACCGGACAACCACGTCACCATATGTTTGCCACCCCTGTTCACCGATGTATCCCGCCAAATGCTTGGCGAAAGCGTCCGATGTGAGGTCCGGGTCGGCGCCCACTTTCTGGTAGTCGTGCATACCGAGGGTAATGATGTATTCGTTGGGAGCCAAAAGGTGATTGCCCGCGACCGGCCGAATTCCCTCGCCGGCCTCTCGACGCAGCATGCCCTCCAGTTCTTGCGGAACGATTGATCCGCCGAACACCCGGGCAAACGCATCGCCGACGGTCACCTCGAGTTTGCGCTCGATGCGTTGAACTAGCCCTTTCTGGCTGCTCATGCTCAAACGCCCAGTCCTCCGGTTTGCTCGCGCTCCGGCCGGACGGTGTTCCGGCGTGTCGCATAGTGCGTGTCTACCCAGAATGTTATCGGCCCACCACAGCGCAGCGGCACCTACAGAACTCTGAGAATCGCGTCGATTCGATTGGACAGGACGGGCTCGAGCCCATGAGCACGGTTGGGGATCGCGGCACTCTCAGTGATAGGCTCCACCGGTTGTTTAGGGCGAGTGGCGGAATGGCAGACGCGCTGGCTTCAGGTGCCAGTGTCCTTCGGGACGTGGGGGTTCAAGTCCCCCTTCGCCCACCAAATTGATGAGATCATCGGTTGCAGATTCCCCGGCCGGCGGCCGGGGTTTTTTGTTGGATGCGCCGAGGTCCGCCGTCGTGCAACCGCCGCCGTATTGGCCGATGTGTGTCTCGCGCGTGACCGTGCTGCGATGGTGATCGACGACGCTGATCATCGTGACGGTCCTGGCGGGAGTCGCCGCTCTCCTGATGGCGGCCGGGATGGGCTATTACATGGGCCGCCGCCAGGCCGTGGCGCCGCCGACCTGGAAGCACGAACGAGTCGCGTCGCGCTGGGCAGGCTGACGATCGATCTTCTGGTAGCGCTGACCGCCCGACGCATTCGGCGCAGCCCGACGGCCATGCTTGCGTCGAGCCTGCTCGCACGGGCGCGCACCTATTGAACGGGAGCCGGTATGGCTGCACTGCACGGCAAAATCGCATTGGTGACCGGCGCCTCCTCAGGCCTGGGCGCTGAGACGGCGAGGCTGTTCTCCCGACAAGGCGCAACGGTGTTCGGCATCGGCCGCGATTCTGGGCGGCTGGCCGCGGTATTCGCCGACGTGGACGGTGGTTCGTACGCGTCGGTGGATGTCGCCTCGGCGCAAGCCTGCCGCGATGCGGTCGAAGAGTGCGTCCGCGAGTTCGGCGGACTCGACGTCCTGGTAAACGTCGCGGGGCGACATCAGATGCGCCGTACCGAGTCCATGGGCGACGACGACTGGGCCGAGGACCTGGCGGTCAACTTGAACGGGCCGTTCTTCCTGAGCCGGGCTGCGCTGCCGCACCTGCTGGAGCGCGGCGGCAACATCGTCAACGTCAGCTCGATCGCCGGCGTCGAAGGGCAGGCGTACTCGGCCGGCTACTGCGCGGCCAAACATGGGCTCGTCGGGCTCACTCGTGCCCTGGCGGTGGAGTACACCGCAGATCGCTTGCGGGTCAACGCCGTATGCCCGGGCGGCATGCTGACTCCTCAGATCGAACAGTTCACTGCGCCGGACAACCCGAACTACGACCTGATCATGCGCACGGCGTCACCCCGCGGAATGATGCAGCCCCTCGACGTCGCGAACGTGGTCGCCTTCCTGGCCAGCGATGCCGCGGCCGCGGTTCACGGCGCCGTCTATCGCGTCGACAACGGCAAGGGCGCCGGCTAGGCCGTGCGTGGTGGTATCACGCTGGTATCATCAGGCGCATGGGGATGACACTGCGGCCGAGTGAGCAGCAGGCAGAAGCGCTGCGTCGGCAGGCTGCCGACGAGGGTCGGTCGATGCAAGCTGTCGCCCTGTCGGCCATCGACGAATACATCGCCCGCCGCGCGCACACCGCCAAAGTTGCTGACGCGCTGCAACGCGTCGTGCGTGAAGAAGCTCGGGTCCTGGCGCGCCTCAAGGACGCATGACCGAGTACCTGGATCTCGACGATCTGCTCGTGATCGCTCGTGCGGCCATCGGTGAAGACGTCGTGGTCAGGGACTACGGCTTGCTGGAGTCTGCGTTGGCGAGGCCGCGGGCGTCCGTGTTCGGCCAGGACGCCTATTCGGATCTGCACCTCAAGGCCGCTGCGCTGCTGCATTCCTTGGCCCGCAATCACGCTCTGATAGACGGAAACAAGCGGCTCGCGTGGACGGCGTGCAGGACCTTCTTGGGCATCAACGAGTACTGGATCAGCGCCCCGGAAGACGCCCGATTCAACTGCGTTATCGGGGTCTCAACCGGCGCGATCACTGAGCTCGACGACATCGCCGAGCAACTGCTGATGTGGAGCCACCAAGAACCGTGACCCGTCGGGCACAACGGGCGGCGCCGCCGTGTTGCGATAGGCACGACAACACGGAGGGAGACGCCAGTGAAGATTCGGTTCGGGATCAGCCTCGGCGCCAACACACCACACGATCAGCTCGCGGGCACCGTTGATCATCTGGAGAGCAGCGGAGTCGACTCGCTGTGGTTTTCCGAACTCGTCTACTCCCCCGCGGTCGATCCGGTCGTCGGCATGGCGTACGCGCTGGCCCGAACCGAGCATCTGAAGGTAGGCACGTCGGTCGCGGTGCTGCCGGGACGGCATCCGGTGTTGGTGGCCAAGCAGTTGGCGTCGCTGGCGGCCCTTGCACCCAAGCGGGTTCTTCCGGTCTTCGGGCTGCGCTCGGCGATTCCGGCCGAGCGCGAAGTGTTCACCGTTCCCGACGGGCAGCGCGCGGCGGTGTTCGACGAATCGCTGCGGGTGCTGCGTGCCGCGTTGGTCGACGAGCCGGCGACCTACAGCGGGCGATTTTTCACCGTCACCGCGGCGTCGGTCATGCCGCGACCCACTACGCCTCTGGACATCTGGCTGGGCGGTTCCGCCCCGGCGGCTTTTCGCCGGATCGGCACACTGGCCGACGGCTGGCTGGGTAGCTTTCTGACGCCTACGGAGGCGGGCGCGGGCCGCCAAGCGATCGAGCGAGCAGCCGACGAAGCCGGCCGATCAATCGAGCCCGACCACTACGGGATCTCGCTGGCCGTTACCGACGGTGAGCTGCCGGACGAAGTGGCGGCCGCGGCTCGCACACGTCGCCCGGACGTCGATCCGTCCGAACTCGTCGCCGCGGGCTGGGATCAGCTGCACCGACAGCTCGACGGATACATCGAGGCAGGCTTGACGAAATTCGTTATCCGGCAAGCGGGTACAGCGCCGGTGGACGAATTCATCGACCGGTTCGTCGCCGAATTGTCCGGACGGCAGAACTAGAGCGTCTCGACCCACTGCAGAATTTTCGGCGTCACCGGATCGGTGATGTCGCGGAACTCGGGATGCTTCTTGAGGTAGGCGGCCACCATCGGGCAGGTCGCGACGACGCGTTTCCCGTCGGCCCGCGTCGCTTGCAAAGCTTCATCGATAAGGACGTCGGCCAGGCCGCGTCCGCGAAACCGTTCGCCGACCTCGGTGTGATAGAAAACCCGCTGCTCGCCCCGGTCAGCGACCGCGGCCAGACCGACGGTCTCACCGTCGACGGCGATGCTGTACCCGCCGTCTGTGGCGCTGACGATGGCTTCGGCGCCCGTCTTGTCGTTGGTCATCTGCGCCGCTCCTCAACGCCGGTTTCACCGGCGTCATCGTCGTCGCCGCGGGTCATTTCCGCGGCGGCCGCAATAGTTGCATGGCGACCCGCATGAGCGGTTCGGGTACCCGGTCCTTCGCTGCCAGCGCCGCATCGGCGACGCGACCCCGCAGAGGGGTGCCGCGGCCGAACGCGCGGTTCAACGGGCCGCCGGAGGGCTCGAGTTCGACGTGCATCGGCGGAGTGCCCACCGTTGCGCCCAGAGCGTGGGATATGACGATCCGCTGAATCTCGCTAGTGCCTTCAAAGATGGTGTACAGCTTGGCATCTCGGTACCACTTCTCGACCGGGTGGTCGTTGATGTAGCCCCAGCCGCCCAGCGTCTGGATGGCCCGCTCGGTGGCTCGGACAGCGACCTCGCTGGCGGCCATCTTCGACATCGAGCCTTCGCCGCGTTCGAACGCGATGCCCTGGGCGGCCATCCACGACGCCCGCCAGGTCAACAGCCGCGCCGCATCGATCTGGGTGGCGATCTCGGCCAGCGGAAATGCGATGCCCTGGTTGTCGATGATCGGGCCGCCGAACGCCTCCCGCTCGGTGGCGTAGGCGGTGGCGTATTCCAAGGCCGCGCGCGCGATGCCGATCGCCTGGGCGGCGACCATCGGACGGGTCTGCTCGAAAGTACCCAATGTGGCCGAGCCGGAACGCTTTCCGCCGGCGACGACTTCGCGTGCCTTCGCGAGTTTGTGCTCGAGCTTCTCCTGGCCGCCTAGAAGATTGCCCTCGGGAACCCGGACGCCGTGGAATTTCAGCTCGGCAGTGTGCGAGGCCCGGCAGCCCAGCTTGTCGAGCTTGCGCACCAACTCCAGGCCGGGGCTGCCGCCCGGGACGATGAACAGCGCCTGGCCGCGGTGCCCGAGTTCTTCGTCGACGACGGCGTTCACCACATGCACGTCGGCGATGCCGCCGTTGCCGATCCACATCTTGTGGCCGTCGATGATCCAGTCGGTGCCGTCGCGGCGTGCCGTGGTCCGCAGGTTGCGGACATCGCTGCCGCCCTCCGGTTCGGAGATGGCCAGCGCCGCGAGCTTGAGGTCGCCCGGTGTGCCGAAACACCGCGGCGCCCACTCCAGCATCTGCTCGGGCGACGCGGCCTGACCGATCGCCGACAACGCCAACGCCGGCATGACGATGGCCAAACCGATTCCGGCACAACCCCAGAACAGCTCTTCCATGAACATCGGCAGCGACAGCCCGGTCGGATCGCCGATCAAGTCGCGGTAGAACAGCGGGCTGTAGAAACCGCGCTGGGCGGCCTCTTCGAGCACCGGCCACGGGAACTCTTGCTTCTGGTCGAAGTCCAGAGCGACCGGCCGGATGACCTGTTCGGAGAACTCGTGGGTGCGCCGGGCCAGGTCGTGCTGTGCTCCCGTCGGCGTCAGGTCGAACGTCATGTGCGCCACTCTCCCCCGCAAGCGGGGGGACCCCCCGATTCATACCGGCAGCGTCGTCGTCGGCGCGGCTCATGACCCTGTTGGTGGCGTTGTTATTACCCCGTGTCCGCCGATTCAACCCCACCGCGGCGACGACGCCGGGTCAGGCGGCAGACCGCGGTCCGATCTGCTGAACGGGCAGGTGGAACACCGTGGCGGCGACCGGAGCGGCGTCCCCCTCGCGGCGCGTCAGCAGAGCGGCGTTGTCCGATAGCTGGCGCGGGCTGACCTCGCCTGCGGCGATCCGGCGCAGCGTGTCGTGAGCGGCTGCCAACTGCTCCCGCTTGCGGTACTGCCCGCCGGGCAGCTTGATGCCGGCCCAGACCCCATATTCTTCACGGTTCTCCACCGCGTACCGCGCGCACAACCGCTGCTGTGCCAGCGGACAACGCCGCAAACACTGCAACCGCGCCTCGGTGGCGGACTGTTCGTAGGCGCGTGCCTTGGCAGCGCCGTCACCGCCGTCGTCGTCGGCGTAGCCGAACCACAATTCCGGGTTTACCGAGCACGGGTGTCCCATCGAGAGCCTCCTTCGAATCAAAACGTATGCGGAAGCGTATACATACCGGCGCCAAGATCGCAACACAAAGTAGACAGAAACGTATAATCGCTGGAGAACGCATACGCCTGTGTAGTATCCGGATATGGCCGGAGCGCTGCGGTGAGCCGGGAATCGGCGGGGGCGGCGATCCGGGAACTGCGTGAAACACGCGACTGGTCGTTGGCCGACTTCGCCTCGGTGACCGGGGTGAGCATCATGGGCCTCAGCTATCTCGAGCGCGGGGTCCGCAAGCCGCACAAAGGCACAGTTCAGAAGGTTGAAAACGGCCTTGGCCTGGCACCGGGCACGTATTCGCGACTGGTGGTCGCCGCAGACGCGAACGCCGAACTCGAGCGCTTGACGGCAGCCACCCCGGCCGAGCCGGTGGCTCGGCCGTCTGAGGCGATCGTGGTGGAACGGCACACCGATACGCAC
>Ga0302326_10019031_pt1 | contig 14213 bp, 19 predicted proteins | sample Palsa_T0_3_FD_202264 | JGI IMG/M metagenome (GOLD analysis project Ga0302326, IMG submission 202264) | Peat permafrost microbial communities from Stordalen Mire near Abisko, Sweden - Palsa_T0_3 | ecosystem: Environmental > Terrestrial > Soil > Palsa > Peat permafrost | place: Sweden: Abisko... | reverse complement strand
CAATCTGCTCCGGCTTGTGCTTCTTCATTGCCATACCAGCATCCCTCCTGAGTGAATTCTCTCTCACTCCCGCTGGTACAAAAAAGCCCCCTCAGGTCACCAGGTATTATTGGAGTTTCAGAGAGCGGCTGAACTCCTAGATGACAAGCTGGAAGCCGTCGGGGTTAAGTTCTATGATTATAAAACTGACGTAACATTTGACAAGTATCAACGCCTCTTGAGCGACGGCTTTATCGAGCGCGGAAATGCCTTCTCAATTGAGTTCACGCACAGGCAAAGTGGTGTTCCGGAGAGATTCATGTTCCGGTATTACCGGAATCCCGTAAAATTTTACAAGAGCGGCCCATTGATACCGCTAGAACTAAATTACTTCGATAGGGCGCAGGCACGGTATATCAGACTTTCGGAGGTTAGCTGGGCTGACCGCATTCGACTGCGGGAGGTATTTTTCAACAAGGACGGAGAATTTTTGATGAGATATTACAATCTTGACCTGCGACAAGAAGCCGAGCGGAAAGCAGGCACGATCGCTGAGGCAGTCCAGTGGTTTTACGATGATGTCCTCCAAAACATTTTCCATCTGGGATAGCTCGATGGTTGGCGTGGCGACTGCCCAGTACCAGCCCAACTGGGTGGCCAGGATAATATAAGTAGGCAACAATAAAGGCCCAGTCCATTGCCGCCAACGACCGCAGTTTCGGGAACGGGCGGTTTTTCGGTATACTTATAGGATTCAGAAGGCAAGGAGAACCGAGTGTTAGCAATACGTCTGGCACGGATGGGCAAGAAGAAGCAGCCGCAATATCGCGTGGTGGTCATCGAGAAGACCAAGCCGCGCAACGGCCGGTTTGTCGAGATCGTCGGCACCTACAATCCTCGGAAGGATCCTGCCGAGATTAGCCTGCAGGAAGAGCGGGTACGCTACTGGCTGGGGCATGGGGCGCAGCCCAGCGAGACTGTCCGCGATTTTTTGCGTAATCTCAAGATTGTCTGAAGTGTCCGCCATTTTGCCGTCATTTTGAGCGCGGCTGAAATCCAATCCGACAAGCAGTACATGCTGGAGATCATCGAGAATTGACGGAAAGCGGCGCAGAGCGGGTGACCTTGGCCCGCATTGTACGCCCGCACGGTGTTCGCGGCGAAGTGGCGGCAGAAATCCTCACCGACTTTCCCAAGCGGCTGTTATCCCTGCAACGCGTGTTCTTATGGGACGGAGGCGCGGCCCTGCGCGAAGTGGAAGTGCGCCGGTGCCGCGTAACGCCCAACCGCGGCGCGCTGTTTGAGTTTGCGGGCTGCGATTCCATGGATCAGGCGCGAAAGCTGGTCGGCTGGCAGGTGCAGATACCGCTGGCGGAGCGCGTGCAACTGCCGCGTGGGCAGTATTTCGTGACGGACTTAATCGGCTGCACGGTGCGCGAGGAAAACGGCGCGGCGCTGGGTGAGGTTACGGGCGTGCAAACAGCGGGCGAGAATGTGCGCGGCACGCCAGTGCTGGTGGTAGCAAGCGCAAGCGGGGAGTTGCTGATTCCGATGGCGGAAGAGATTTGCATCCGCATCGACCCCCAGGCACGCGAAATCATAGCGCGCCTGCCGGAAGGGCTGCGGGAATTGAACGAAAGCTGACAGCTTCGAATTAGGCATAGAAACAATAATGCGATTCGATATCATCACGATTTTTCCGCAGTTTTTCCAGGGGCCGCTGGATTGGGGTGTAGTGGGTCGCGCGCGGAATGCCGGAATCATTGAAACCGCGGTCCACGATTTGCGGGAATGGACGCACGACCGTCATCGCACCACGGACGACCGTCCTTTCGGCGGTGGCGAAGGAATGGTGATGAAGCCGGAGCCGGTGTTCGAAGCCGTGGAATCGGTGACCGGGCAGGCGGAAATGGCGCAAGGGGCCGGCACCGCAATCGTCCTGCTATCCGCTTCCGGAAAACAATTCAGGCAAGCCACGGCGGAGCGCCTTTCGCAACTAAAACGCCTGGTGCTGATCTGCGGGCGGTACGAGGGCGTGGATGAGCGCGTGGCGATGCATCTGGCGGATGAAGAGCTGTCGATTGGGGATTTCGTGCTGTCCGGTGGCGAGCTGGGAGCAGCCATTGTGATGGACGTAGTAACGCGGCTGCTGCCGGGCGCGCTGGGAAACGAGGACTCGTCGCTGAATGAGTCGTTCAGCCGCGGTGTCGGTGATCCCCCCGGCGATGGAAGGGTGTCCGTCCCGGGTTGGGTAAAGGACACAATTCAAGCAGCGGAAGGCAGAAATCCCGGCGGAATCCTCGATTTCCCGCACTACACTCGGCCTCAGGTCTTTCGCGGGTGGGATGTGCCGGCAGTGCTGATTTCCGGCGACCATGAGCACATACGCCGCTGGAGACGGAAGGCAGCGCTGGAAAAGACTCTGCGGAACCGGCCGGAATTGTTATTGCAGGCGGGACTGACGAAGGAAGACTTCGAGCTGCTGGATGAAATCAGAAATGAGGCCTGACGAAGCGAGCTATAACCGCCGTTTGCAGGCGCCAAGTAGAAAAAGTGGCGCTATTGCGGTACGATATTGATTCATCCAGAGGGCATCTAGATAGTGCCGGCCCCACCTGAGTGGGTCTGCGGGGGAATTTCGTCATGAGTCGCGTTGTGGAAAAAACACAGGAACCGTACCTGAAAAAGGATTTATTGGTGTTTCGTCCGGGCGATACCGTCCGCGTTCACGTGCGCCTGAAGGAAGGCGAGGAAAAGGAACGCATCCAGCCGTTTGAAGGCGTGGTAATTTGCCGGCGGGGACGGCTGGCCTCGGAAACCTTCACGGTGCGCCGCGTGAGTTTTGGAATTGGCGTGGAGCGTATCTTCGCGCTGCATTCGCCGGCCATCAGCACAATCGAAATGGTTCGGCAGGGGCGCGTGCGGCGCGCCAAGCTCTACTATCTGCGCGGGAGAAAAGGCAAAGCAGCCCGCATCAAGCGCGTGGAACGAACAGACGCCGCGGCAAAGACACCGGGCACCGCCGAATAGACTTCGCCCGAGAAGTCTCGGTGCTCGTATCTTGTGTATTCCTCGTTAAATCGCTCTTTCGAACCTGGCCTTACACTGCTGCGCTGACTCTTCCTCTATCCGTGCGTGCCTGTCGGCGTCCTCAATCCGGAGTCCAGCGCATCGTAAAACGCATTCAACTCCGTGGGCTGCGTAAAAATGTTGGTCGAGATGCGAATACGCTCAACACCGCCGGCGATGCGGATGTTGCGTGCCGCGCATGCATCGGCGATGGGTTTCAATCCCCCCGTGGTTGCGCCCGCCGCGACCGGCGGTAATGGCTCAAAACTCACCATTCCGCCGAAAAACTGATCGCCGCTGGCGTTCACGATCTTCAATTGCGGATATTTTGCCACGTGGTCGCGAACCTGCGTGGCGAGCTGGTGCTGCCGGGCATAGATTTTCTCAGGCCCCAGTTGCTGGAAGAAGTCCAGGGCCGCCTTCAGTCCCACCATCACAGAAAGGTTCGACGTCCCGAACCATGAAAAGCGGTACGCCTTCATGTCCTTGTTATCCCAATTGGCGGTGGCAATATTCACCCAAAGTTTGTTGAGATTTTCTTCACGGATGTAGAGCAGCCCTGTGCCCTTCGGCGCCATCAACCATTTGTGCGGACTCGAACCATAGAAATCGCAGCCCATGTCGTGCAGATCCAGCGGAATTTGCCCCACCGCATGCGCGCCATCCACGTGCGTCAACACTCCATGACGCCGCGCCATGGCACAAATGTCCTTCGCGGGCAGGATTACGCCCGTTACGGTGGGAATGTGGCTGAAAAACACCATGCGGGTCCGGGGTGTCAGCGCCCGTTCAAAGCGGTCCACAATTTCGGCGGCGGTTGACGGCGGCTTGGGAATCGTCACGTAATTTATCTTAATTCCATGCCGCGCGGCGCGCTGGTCCCAGGGACAGTGCCCACCGGGATGTTCCTGGTCGCTCAACAACACTTCGTCGCCACGCTCCAGGTCCAGCCCGTTGACCACAACATTGTTTGCCTCGGTCGCATTCCGAACCAGCGCCAGCTCGTCGCGGTTGACGTGCAGGAATGCCGCGAGGGAGTCCCGTAACTCGTGCAGCCTTGTATTTTCCTCGTAGCCGAACCAGGGATAGGCGGGCTCGCGGAACTCTTCGGCGGAAAGGACATGCTCGATCATGGCCCGCAGGACGGGCAGCGGCGTGCATCCCACGGAGCCGCAGTTCAAATTGATGCGGTCGGCTGCCAGCAGCCATTGCCGCCGCAACTCCGCCCAGTAGCGCTCGGAATCGGTCGCGAAAAGCTCCACTGGTGGCAACGGCGGCTGGTCAATGGTGACAAGCCGTTGGGCTTGCCTCAGCGGCATGCCCAAGACTGCCGCGGCGGCGGCCGCGCGTTCCAGAAATTCCCGCCTATGTAACATCATGCGCCTCCTGAGCGTCAGGGTGGGCGCAGTCTAGCAGAAAACGGAGTCGTCGGCGCGGTTTACTCGCGGAGGACTATAATATTTTCTTTTTGAGCACCTGACTCGCGCGCTCTTCGAGCGAACCCTTGGTGAAAAATGAATCCTGTAAACCGGTGTTGAACTTGCAGGTGTTGAAAAAAACCTGAAATACTTTCAGGTCGTTGCGTGTGCGGGTCATTTGAAACGGCGTTTGGATGCCCTGCACCGTTTGATAGTTTGAATAGTATTCGATTTCTTCGATGCGGATTTGCGTGGTGGAATCCTGCAAGACGGCCACCTTGCGAACGGGAAGATGTGTCAGCTTGGCGATAGCGATTCGCAGCGTTTGGCCCCCTCTGTCAGTCAGTTCCACCCAGTCCACTTCCTTCAAATCCACCACGTCGGGGCCGCCGTAGCGGAAAACCATTCCTTCTTCCTTGAGCCTATAGCGCAGAATGTGATCCAGGTCGCGTTGCAGTTGACCCTGAAAATCGGCCTCTGCTGATGCCGGCGCATCCGACACGCCGCCCTTATCGAGCACCCAGCCTTCCTTGCCGTTAAACACCTCGACGATGTTGCCCTTTTTCGAATGCTCCGTGCGGTCCTTATCCGGCATTTTCCAGAAATCGGTGAAGGTGCCGAATCCGGCCAGATCACCGGAATGGCCAAAGGAACTTAATCGTCCTTCGCAAGTCGAATCCTGCACGTTCAGATATGCCGATCCTCCCAGCGCCTGGATTGCTTGCGCGAGGACTTCCTTGGCTTTCGCTTCGCTCTGCTCCGGCATGTATACCTGTGTGTCCTGCGCGCGCATTCGGGGCGCTCCGGGAAGCAAAAGGGCGCCAACCAAGGCCAGTAGGACAGCGCATTCGCGGATTATCCGCATAGTACGGACCCTCCGTTCACGTTAAGAATTTCTCCGGTAACAAAAGTGGCCAGATCCGAAGCCAGAAAAAGAATCGGCCCGGCGATTTCATCGGGCGTCGCGGGACGCCCCAGTGGAATCTGCGTAAGTGCAAGTTTGCGGCCGGAGCGCGATTCCAGCACGGGCTTGGACATGTCCGTTGTCACCCAGCCAGGCGCGACGGCATTCACCAGGATATTGTGCGGGGCCAGTTCGGCGGCCAGGGATTTGACAAAGCTAATGGCCGCGCCCTTCGTGGCCGCGTAATGGGAGTGGAAGGGTTCACCGCGCTGTCCCGCCGTCGAGCTGATAACGATAATCCGTCCCGAGCGGCGCTCGATCATTTGCGGAACCGCGTAGTGGGCGACGGAATAAAAACTTTTCGAATTTGAGCGAGCCATTTCGTCCCATTGCTGCTCGCTCATCGACTGAATGGGCACACCTTCCGCGTTCCAGATACCCGCGTTGGCCACTAGGATGTCCACGTGACCCACGCGCTCGCTCGCAAATTCCAAGAGTTTGCGCGCATCCGCCATTCTCCGCAAGTCCGCGCGAAACGATTCCACGCGGGTGCCATGCTTCTTCGCGTCCTGCTCGACCTGGCGCGCCGATTCACGGTCCTGACGGAAACTGAACACCACGTCCGCACCGGCGCGCGCAAAAAGCCGCACGGTAGCCGCGCCAATACCTCGCGAACCTCCGGTGATCACCGCTGCCTTGCCGGCCAATGAAATCATTCAGTCCTCATGAACGCTATCGTCGTGGTCAGTAACATTGTCTCCCACTGCGGCCACGCCCGAGCCGGGTCGCCGCCTCGCTCTTCCATCTCGCACACCCGCAACGCGCGCCGCTGACACCAAATCGTTAAAAAGCAACAGCGATAGCCGGTCTCCCGCGCCACCTGCCTGCATTCTTTCCGGATGCCATTGAGCCGCGAAGACCCATTGAGATCCGCCACCCCATTCCAGCGCTTCCACTACTCCGTCGGGCGCGCGCGCAACGACTCTCAATCCGGGCGCTGCCACCTGCACAGACTGGTGATGTGAGGAATTGACCACCACGTCCTGTTGCTTTGCCAGTTCCGACAACCACGTGCCAGGCTCGATGTGCATTGGATGGTGCGGCTCTTCGGTACCGGGCACTTCCCTGTGCCAAGAATGCTCGATAGTCGACCTTGTTTCGACGGCAATATCCTGCACAAGCGAACCACCTAGAAAGACATTGAGATGCTGCATTCCGTAGCAAATTGTCAGAATGGGTTTGCCGGCGCTGAAGGCATGCTCCAACAGCGACGTATCGGTTTTCTCACGAGCCGAATCCGCCGCCGCTGTGCACGCGTGCTTCTCGGCGTGATATCGAACGGGATTTACATCGGCAGGGCTGCCTGGAAGGACAACTCCGTCTAACGATTCCACTGTGCGGTTCAGTCCGGCATGATCAAGCAATAACGAAATTTCGACTGGTTCACCGCCGGCGGCGAGGATAGCCTGGAGATACTTGTCGTAGGCGCCGCGCTTACCGGATCTTTCCTCGTCCACGGTGCGATAGGGGACGCCTATGCGTGGGCGCGCGTTCGAATAAGGATTCATGGAAACCCATCCTAGCATTGGCAGCGAGAGCCCGCCAACCGGACGTCTCCGACAGGACCGCCGCCTGAACCTATTGCAAGTGGGCTGAACCAGTACCGGCGGAGATCGCCCACAAGATAGAGCGAGCCGGTGGCGAAGACTGCGTCTCCCGGATTTGCCTCACCGATAGCTTTTTCGAGTGCCTGCTCGGGGTTTGGAACGATTTCGAAACTCCGCGAATGATGCCCAGCCATCTCTCCCAGCAGCAATGCGGAGATCGCCCGCGGCTGATGCGGCTCCGTCAGGATGACATGGTCTGCATGCGGAAAAAGCAGGCCCGCGATCTCATCCACGGCTTTATCCCGCATGGCGCCATAAACCAGCACAATCCGCCGCCCGCAAAACTCCTCGTCCCAGAATCGCAACAATACTCGCGCCCCCGCAGGATTGTGAGCGCCGTCCAGATAGACGTCCGGGCCAGTTCGAAGCCGTTCCAAGCGTCCCGGCCATCGCGCAGTGGCAATGCCCTGTTCGATGGCTTCGGGAAGGATGGCAAATCCCCGTTCCGCGAGCAATTCGCTTGCAGCGGCTGCGGCCAGAGCGTTGCGCAATTGAAACCGCCCGGGCAGTGCAGGCGCGATTTGCAGCGCGTGTCCGGTCAGCGCGGAAATTACTGAAGCGCGGACGCAACCGCCGGAAAAACTCTCCGACACCACGCGGAATGCGCTATCCACTTCTATCAGTCGGGATTGGCGCTCTGCACAAGTCTGCGCGATGACAGCGCGCGCATCGGAATGGTCCGCCGCAGAGACCACGCAGACTCCCGGTTTGATGATCCCCGCTTTTTCGGAGGCAATCTCGGTGATGGTATATCCGAGAAAGTCTTCGTGATCGAAATCAATCTGCGTGATGATGGTCATGTCCGGGGTGACTATGTTTGTGGCGTCAAAGCGGCCGCCCAATCCCACTTCGTAGATGACGAAGTCAATGTCCGAGCGGGCAAAGCAATCGAAGGCCATCGCCGTCATGCACTCAAAATACGTGGGGTGGGCCGCCAAGCTGCCCGCTGCCATGCCGCGTTCCGCCGCTGCCATTGCGCGGGTGCAGGATTCGGCAAAATCAGCGTCGGAGATCTCCTCGCCATTCAGGCGAATGCGCTCGTTGATTCGAACAAGATGCGGGGAAGTATAAAGTCCAGTGGCCATCCCCGCGGCGCGCAGAATCGAATCCACCATCGCGGCTGTGGACCCTTTTCCATTTGTACCGGCTATATGCGCGCAAGGCCTGGCGCGGTGCGGCTGACCGAGCAGGCTCGCCAGGGTTGTAATATTTTCCAGCCCAAATTTCTGGACGTGCGCCTGTTGGGGTGCCGCAAGCTCACGGCCCAACGCCAGTAGATAGCGCACCGACTGGTCGTAGTTCATGGCAGGCCGTTCAGGCCAGGAAGAAATCGAGGGCTTTGGCAAGATACGGTTTCAATTCGCTGCGCGGAACGACGGCATCGAGGAAGCCGTGGGCCAGCAGAAATTCGGAGCGCTGGAATCCCGGTGGCAGTTTTTGCCGAATGGTCTGTTCAATCACACGGGGGCCGGCGAACCCGATGAGCGCACCCGGTTCGGCAATGTTTAAGTCACCGAGCATCGCGAAGCTGGCCGTGACGCCGCCGGTCGTCGGATCCGTAATCACGGAAATATACGGGATGCGCGCTTGGTCCAGCCGGGCCAGCGCAGCGGAGACTTTCGCGAGCTGCATCAGGCTGATGGTGCCTTCCATCATACGAGCGCCTCCAGAGCAGGAAACGATGACCAACGCGCGCTGCTTCTGCTGTGCCAATTCAATTGCGCGCGTTACTTTCTCCCCCACCACGGCGCCCATGGTGCCACCGATGAATCCAAACTCCATCGAGCAGCAGACAATCTCGCGGTCATTCAGCCGGCCTTCGGCGGTAATGATCGCGTCGGCCAAGTTCAGTCTGGTCTGCGCCTCCATCAGGCGATCACGGTACAGACGAGTATCTGTAAATTCCAGCGGGTCGGGAGACGCCAGCTCTGCGTCCCGCTCAATCCACGACGCTCCATCAAGCAGAAGTTCCAGGCGGCGGCGGCCACCCAGGCGAAAATGGTGTCCGCACTTCGCACAGACTTCCCAATTCGTTTCCAGATCTTTCTTCCAAATGATGGCATTGCAGCCCGGACACTTCTTCCACAGCCCTTCGGTGCGCACACTGCGCTCTTCGGAGGGCACCGGCTTTTCAATCCATCGTTTTTCGCGTTTGAACCAAGTCATTGCAATCGCTGCGGCACACGATATACAACGCCGCTCATCCTTCCGCGCAAAAATTTAATAATCAATGCCTCGCTGGGCGAGAATCCCTTTGGTATATGGATGTTTCACTTCGCGCATTTCAGTAACCAGATCTGCCAACTCGACCAGCCTGGGATGCGCGTTTCGCCCGGTGCAAATCACGTGGACGTGCTCGGGACGCTGCGTCAGCGCATCTACCACGCGATCCACGTCCAGCATTTTATAGCTGATCACGTAATTAATTTCATCCAGCACAACGAGTCCATACTTTCCGCTGTCAATCTGCGACCGTCCGAATTCCCAGGCCTCGTCACATAGCCTGATGTCTTCCGCGTCGGTTTCCGCGCCGCCGACTTTCACAAATCCGCGGCCCATCGGACGGATTTCCATCTTGTCGTCCCCCAACATTTTCGCGGCGTCCAACTCGCCATAATGCCAGGAACCCTTGATGAACTGGACCATCAGGGCGCGCAGTCCTTGTCCCACGGCGCGAAATGCCGTCCCCAATGCGCAGGTGGTTTTTCCCTTGCCGGGACCCGTGTAGACAATTAGCAGACCTTTGCCTTCCGGCATGTGACCTCGTGGGCGGAATAGCCAGTTTGGCGGCGCGGGTTAAAAACGTCAAGCGCCACAGTCTTAGGAAAGGGCTAGTTGGGTGCGCACAATCTCAGTGCATTTCTCCAAGTGCGCGCGAGCGCCAGGCGAAATCGGATTCGTGTCCTTAGTCCCGATTTCGCGAACAATCAACCAGATTCCGGGGCGGCACACGTCCGCATCATGGCAAATCGCACCGGTAAGTTGCACGATTTCCAATCCGCTCGCGACCATTTCCTCTTCGAGAATGCCGCGCACTTCATCGAGCAGATCCTTGAATCCCTGCGAAGCCAGCACGGGATCCACGTCGCGAGGCACGGGCACGGCAACCGAAACGAGGTCAAAATCCGGCAGCGGGCGCGCAATTATCCACTCAACACTCGCCGTCGGGCGGTGCTCATCGCAGGTGACTCGAACATTCACGGGCAAAATGTATCACAACCGCAAACCTATTTCGGATAAGGATGGCCGGCAAGAATCGCGAATGCGCGATAGAGCTGTTCGGCCAGCACGACACGGGCAAGTTCATGCGAGAGCGTGAAAGAAGAAAGCGAAAGCTTTTCTTTCGCAAGGCCCCGCACAGAATTCGGAAATCCTGCTGCATCGCCGCACAAAAAAGTATACTCCCGGATTCCCTTGTCGCGTTCACGCCCCATCCATGCGGCGAAATCCTCCGACCCAGGCCGCTTACCATCGGCATCTAAAAGAATAAAATGAGTTGCAGGTTCCTTTTTCCGCCGCTCAAACGCCTTCGAGTCGCGAAATTCGACCATTTCCACGTCCACGAATCGCCGCAACCGGGTGATGTAGTCGTCGAAAAGGGAGCGCATCTCGGCGCGCCGCGTTCGCCCCAGCAATACAAGCCGAATCCTCATCCGCCACTTTCGGAAGCCCGTCTGGGCGCGGCCGGATCCGGCACGTCCCAACAGCGCGCATCACGCCACAGCCGTTCCAAATCGTAAAACACACGCGCGCGCTCCGTGAAGATGTGCACCACCAGCCCGCCGTAATCCAGGAGCATCCATTCCGAGCCTGCGTGGCCTTCGCGATGCGCCACGCGGCGGCCATGGCTTTCGAGCTGGCGTTCCACCTCATCGGCAATGGCTCCCATTTGTGGACCGCTCGATGCCGAGCACACAAGGAAACACTCGGCAAAAGCGCCCATGCCCGCGAGATCGAGCACGGTGACGTTAAGGGCCTGCTTATTCTGCGCCCCTTCAAGGGCCCATTGCAGTTCAGGACGGAGCGATTCGATATTCACCGGTAGATAGCCTGCTTGCGAATGTAATCCTCCACGGCCTTGGGGACAAGCCCTTCGATGGAGCGCCCACGCGCGATCCGCTTGCGAATTTCGCTGGAAGAGACGCGGCTGTTCACACCTGCCAGCAAGTGTACCGAGATGTTTCTCAGGGGGATTGTCCGTGCGTCCACCCGAGATGTGCGCGACAAATGTTCCGGAGGAATCACCGATTGAAGCGTCGCCATACTGACTCCGGGACGACTCGCCACGGTAAAATCGCAAGCCTGCAGAAGGTCCTCGTAGCGATGCCATGTGGGCAACTGCAGGAATGAGTCCGCGCCGAGAAGGAAATAAAAATGGTCGCGCGGGAACCGGCGCCGGAAGCGGCGCACAGTATCCAGAGAATAAAAGACGCCCCCCACGACTTCGCCGGGCGCTTCGGCAAGGGAAGCAACATACTCGCGGCGACCTGAGCAAGCCAGAGCGACCATGGCGTAGCGATGCGCGAAAAGTTGCGGTGAATGCCTGAGCTTGTGCGGCGGTCGTCCCGATGGAATGAAATATAACGCGTCCAGATGCAAGCGACGCATAGCTGCCTGCGCCACTGCCAAGTGTCCATTATGAATAGGATCGAACGTGCCGCCGAAAAGCGCCACCGAGCGGCGTAGGCTGGGCGATTGATTCTTGGTATTGTGGCTCGCACGAGCAGCGGCACTTCCACGGCCATGCGATGCTGCGTGACTTCCGCTGCGCTCCCTCATCAATGATTCGCCGGGTCTGCATTCGGCCGTGCCGAATGAGCGCGAATGTCCGTATCGGCATCCGCGTCGGCCTCACCGGGGATGACCGGCACGGGCCGCGGCAGGCGATCCAATACATCGGCCATGGCGCGAACCAATTCCGGAATGCCTTCGCCGCTGGCCGCCGAGATGGCGAAAAACGGAAGACCGTGTGCCTCGGCGCATTCGCGAAGGCGAACAATTCGCTCGCCTTCCGGAGCCGCGTCCTTCTTGGTGGCCACCACGATCATAGGCTTCGCGGCCAGATCCGGATTAAAGGAATTCAGCTCCGCCAAAATGATTTCAAAATCGCGCGCGGGATTACTGTCATCGTAACCTGCCACGGGAGAAATGGCGTTATCACTCGCGTCCACCAGGTGCGCCAACAAGCGCGTACGCTCGATGTGGCGGAGAAACTGAATGCCCAGGCCGGCGCCTTCGTGGGCACCTTCAATCAGGCCGGGAATATCAGCCACCACAAAAGTGCGTCCGTCGCGGCTGCCAGGTGGCCCATCGGCATTGACCACGCCCAAGTGTGGTTCCAGCGTCGTGAATGGATAATCCGCAATCTTCGGACGCGCAGCGGAAATCCGCGAAATTAGCGTGGATTTCCCGGCATTGGGGAATCCCACCAAGCCCACGTCGGCGATCAATTTCAATTCCAGGCGAAGATGCCTGTCCTGGCCCGGTCTGCCCTCTTCGTGTTCGCGGGGAGCGCGATGCCACGGCCGTACGAAATGCGGGTTGCCGTTTCCACGCCCGCCGTGGCCACCACGGGCAATCTCGACTTGCTGGCCTGGTTCGGTGAGGTCGGCAAGCTGCTCGCCACTGGCGGCGTCAAAAACCACGGTGCCAACCGGGACGGGAAGAATCAAGTTTTCTCCGGACCGTCCTGTTTTATTGGATCCTTCGCCGTTGTTGCCGCTGGCGGCCTTGAATTCCAGGTTGAAACGGTAGCGCAAAAGGGTATTGTCATGCGGATTAGCTTCCAGGATCACGCTGCCGCCGTGGCCGCCGTCGCCGCCGGAAGGACCGCCGCGCGGAACGTATTTCTCACGACGAAAGGCAAGGCATCCGTTGCCCCCATTTCCGCCCCGCACTTGAATTTTGGCTTCGTCAACAAACATGGCGAGACTTCTTTACATCGGGAGTGGAGGAGCTACAGAGAAGAATTAAGCTGGACCGCATTCAACCTTGACGAAAGAAATAGCGCGTCAGTTCGCGGGCGCAGCGGTTGTGCCCGCAGCCGCATTCCCAGCGGGAAGCACGCTGATAAAGCGGCCATGGCCGCCCTTATCCTGAAAGAGCACCACGCCCGTGATCAGGGCGAAGAGAGTATCGTCCTTGCCCCGACCCACATTGAGGCCGGGCTTATAGTGCGTGCCGCGCTGACGCACCAATATGCTGCCTCCGGTGACCAATTGGCCGCCGAAGCGCTTCACGCCCAGCCGCTGGCCGTGGGAATCGCGCCCGTTTACCGATGAACCGCCGCCTTTTTTGTGTGCCATGGAACCTATCCGGCGTGAATTTCACTGACGCGAACAGCGGTGTAGCCCTGCCGGTGGCCGCGAGTGATTTTATACTGCCCGCCCGTCTTATATTTCATTACCAGGACCTTGGGATGCCGGTCGTGCGCCACGATTTTGCCCGTTACGCGCGCTTTGCCGACGCCGGAGCCGAAGACAAGCTTGTCTTCCTCGGTTTGCAGCGCCAGAACCTCGCCAAACGTGACGTCGGAACCCGGTTTGCCTTTCAAATTCTCTACAAGTATTGTTTCGCCCGGTGAGACACGATACTGCTTGCCCCCCGTGCGGATGACCGCGTACATATCCCCTCCAGAGTCCAGGAACGAACCTCCATTATACGTTGCACCCGCTATTTCGGTCAAATGGGACATTTTTACAGTTGGACAAGTTATTTCAGCCCTTGAGCCATTCCCGCCAGGTCACAGGTCTCACAAAGTATAACAGTCGTCCGCGCAGAGGCTCGGAATTCAAATGGCCGCAATCGTTTCGTGTCAGGAGCCATTCTTCAGGACCTCATCAATCAGATAGTTGTGGACTGGGCGTCGAGGGGCTGCTCTCCGCAAGGAATGTAGCCTACTGGACTTACTTGGAAAGTCTTTGCGCCGTCAGCATCAAATTGCACGGTTCCTTGCTTGTCCGTGTGGAAATCCAGGATTCGGCGGACTGTTTTACAATCGAAACACACCCATACACGCTCTTCCTTTTTAATTGGCTTACCGCTCCGCCCATTTAGGAACTGAACTGTTACTGACTGAGCGGTCACCTTACTATTTAGGGAAAAGGCGGCCAGAAGCATTAAGAATACGCACAGCGCTGAAGTTTTCACAATTTATCTGTAATTCCACAAACCTTT
>Ga0302326_10019030_pt1 | contig 14213 bp, 13 predicted proteins | sample Palsa_T0_3_FD_202264 | JGI IMG/M metagenome (GOLD analysis project Ga0302326, IMG submission 202264) | Peat permafrost microbial communities from Stordalen Mire near Abisko, Sweden - Palsa_T0_3 | ecosystem: Environmental > Terrestrial > Soil > Palsa > Peat permafrost | place: Sweden: Abisko... | reverse complement strand
GCACGCCGGCGCGGCGCGCGATCTGCGCTACCGCGGCCATGTCGGTGATCACGCCGCCGGGATTGGCGATCGACTCGGTGAAGATTGCCTTGGTCTTCGGACTGACGGCGCGCTCGAAGGATGCGATATCGTCAGGGTCGGCCCACACCACGTTCCAGCCGAAATTCTTGAACGCGTGATTGAATTGATTGATCGAGCCGCCGTAGAGCTTTTTTGACGCGACGAACTCGTCGCCGGGCTGCATCAAACAATGAAACGTCAGCATTTGCGCTGCGTGACCGGATGCCGCGGCCATGCCGGCGGTGCCGCCTTCGAGCGCGGCGACGCGTTCTTCCAGCACCGCGCTCGTCGGATTGCCGATCCGGGTGTAGATGTTGCCGAACGTTTGCAGGCCGAACAGCGATGCCGCGTGATCGACGCTTTCGAACACGTAAGACGTCGTCTGATAAATCGGCGTCGCGCGCGCGCCCGTGGTCGGATCGGGCTGTGCGCCTGCGTGGACGGCGAGCGTGGCAAATCCCGGAATGCGTTCGGCCATTATCCAATCCTCGTAATGGAAAGGGTGCAGGTCCGGTGTATAGGACCGGCCAAGGCCGTCAAGGCGAGCCGGCGCTTTGCGTTAAAACGCAATCGCTACGCCGCCTGGTGAGGCGGCGGGAGAAGCTTTTTCTTTGGTTCGAGGCTTCGGCGCCGCGTTTATTTGAAGTGTCTCACCGCCGCGCGGCAGGCGGGCGAGATCTTACGGCTGTTGGCCATCAAACAATGCGCGACACGCTCGCGATCGGGGATGAATTGCCCGCAAATCGTCTGCGCGTCCTGCATGCAGGCGTCCTGGTCCTGCTGCGGGTCCGCCATCGCCGTCACGGGCGCGATTGCGACAGCAAACAAACCGAGCGCCAGTAGAATACGAATGGTCATTGTCAGCCCCTTTGTCAGGTGTTTTTCGTGCCGGCTTGTTCTCGTTGAGCACGATCAGCGGCCTGTGTCGAGCCACCTTGCGCGCTCACTCGATTAAGTGTCATGCGCTGGATGCCACCGATAGTTGCTTTGCGCGAAGAAATCATACGTGTGTTGACGCCCATCCAGCCTATCTCGGACGACAGCCTGCCGTATTCGATTTTCGGACAGCGGTTCATCACTACTTTCATACCGTTCGCTTCAGCGAGTGCGGCCGCTTCATCGTTGCGCACGCCAAGCTGCATCCAGATTACCGACGGCAGTGTCTTGAGTGCGAGCGCTTCCTGCACGATGGCAGGCGCGTATTGCGAGCCGCGAAAGATATCGACCATGTCGACCGGCACCGGAATGTCGTCAAGCTTGGCGTAGATACGCTGACCCAGCATGTCGTGACCGGCATGGCCCGGATTGACCGGTATCATCGTGTAGCCGCGCTCGAGCAGATATTTGAACGCGAAATAGCTCGGGCGGTTCTGTTTTTCCGACGCGCCGACCATCGCAATGGTTTTCACGGTATTGAGAATGCCGCGAATGTAGCTGTCCGGATAGGAATCGTGGTTCATCGCGAGCGCCGTCGCCTCAGCGATCCTGCCACTTCGGATCGCGCTTTTCGATGAAGGCCGAAATGCCCTCGTCGGCATCGCGCGCGAGCATATTCTCGACCATTACCCCGGAAACATAATCGTAGGCTTGAGTCAGCGGCATCTCGAGCTGCCGGTAAAACCCCTCTTTACCGATCTTCACCGTCAACGCGGACTTGCTGGCGATCTTGCGGGCAAGCTTGAGCGCCAGATCGCGTTCCTTGCCAGGCGCGACGACGTGATTGACGAGACCGATCCACGCTGCATCTTCGGCCGTGATCATGTCGCCGGTAAGTAGCATTTCCATGGCGGCTTTTCGCGTAACGTTGCGCGACAGCGCGACCATCGGCGTCGAGCAGAATAGTCCAATATTGACGCCGGGCGTGGCAAATTTCGCCGTACGCGAGGCTACGGCGAGATCGCAACTCGCAACGAGCTGGCAGCCCGCCGCAGTCGCGGTCGCCTGCACCGCGGCGATCACCGGCTGCGGCAGCATAACGATTTGCTGCATGACGGTGCTGCACAGCCTCATGATGTGAGTGAAATAGGCGCGGCCGCGATCGGCATTGCTGCGTCGCGAATTAAGCTCCTTGAGATCGTGGCCCGCGGAATAGGCCGCCCCGTTGGCGGCGAGCACGACCACACGCACTTTGTCGTCGTGCGCGATCGCGGTGAGAGCATCTCCCAGCGCTTCCAGCAGCGCCTCGGACAGACTGTTGCGCGCCTGCGGGCGGTTTAGAGTGAGAATGGCGACACCGGCAATATCCTCGCGTAGAAGGATCAGCGAGGACGAGGAAGCGGCGGCTGCGGTGGCGGTCTGAGCGTTCATTTTGCGATCTGCGACTTGCACATCCGTCCATTGTAGCCGATCCGGGCCGACAGGCGGGAGGGGGCATGACAGAGATGGCGGCGCCGAAATTGACGCGCAAGGAGCTGATCGATCTGTTGAGTGCGGAATTCCCCGAAGCGTCGCACGCTCTCGGTGCCTATGAGATCGAGGAAGTCTGGCATGGCGGCTGCCGGGTGCGGCGGCCCTTTCACCAAGGCGCCTTGCGCCCTGGGGGCACGATTTCCGGGCCGGTGATGATGGCTGTCGCGGATTTCACGATGTACGTCGCGATTCTCTCTGCGGTCGGTTGGGTTCCGCTCGCGGTGACCACCAATCTCAATATCAATTTCCTCAAGAAGCCGGCGGCGCGCGATCTCCTCGCCGAAGCGCGGTTGATCAAGCTTGGCAAACGGCTCGTGGTCGGGGAGGTGGCGATACGCTCCGATGGCGACGATGACCTCGTGGCGCATGTGACCTCGACTTACTCGGTCCCTTCACAAAGCAAAATACCTCCGACTTAACCCGTTGAATGTGCTTTAAATTAGGGTAGGGGATTGACCCGCGGCTTAGGCTCCGGTTAGAAGCTGCGCGCGCCGCTATATCGGCGGCCTCTCCCGGATTGGAAGCGGATATGAAAACGTTTTCGGCAAAGCCAGCCGAGGTCGATAAGAAATGGGTGATGATCGATGCCGACGGTCTCGTCGTTGGCCGTCTCGCCTCGATCGTGGCGCTGCGGTTGCGCGGCAAGCATAAGCCGTCGTTCACGCCTCACGTCGATTGCGGCGACAATGTCATCATCATCAACGCCGCCAAGGCGGTGCTGACCGGCCGCAAGGTCGAACAGAAAATCTATTACAAACACACCGGCTATATCGGCGGCATCAAAGAGCGCACGGCGAAGTCCATTCTCGCCGGACGCTTTCCCGAGCGCATCGTTGAGAAAGCCGTGGAGCGCATGCTGCCGCACGGGCCGCTTGGCCGCCAGCAACTTTCCAATCTGCGGGTCTATCCGAAGGCCGACCATCCGCACGAAGCCCAGCAGCCTGAAAAAATCGACGTCGCGGCGATGAACCGCAAGAACAAGAGGGTCAAGTAAATGGCCGAAACCATTCAGTCGCTCGACGAGCTCTCGACGCTTAAGCCAGCAGCCGCGCCGCAGGCGCCGACTTATGTGCAGAAGCTCGACAAGCAGGGCCGCGCCTATGCCACCGGCAAACGCAAGAATGCTGTTGCACGCGTGTGGGTCAAAATGGGCAGCGGCAAGATCGTCATCAACGATCGTCCGGTCGAGACCTATTTCGCCCGTCCGGTGCTACGCATGATGATCCAGCAGCCGCTGGTGGCGGCAAGCCGCCAGGGTCAATTCGACGTCGTATGCACGGTGTCGGGTGGCGGCCTTTCCGGTCAGGCCGGTGCCGTCCGTCATGGCCTGTCGAAGGCGATTATGCGTCACGAACCGGATCTGCGTCCCGCGCTCAAGCGCGGCGGCTTCCTGACGCGTGACTCGCGTGTGGTCGAGCGCAAGAAGTACGGTAAAGCCAAGGCCCGCCGCAGCTTCCAGTTCTCGAAGCGCTAAGACTTCCTATCGTTACAAACGAAAACGGGAGCCAGTTCGGGCTCCCGTTTTTGCTTTGGGGGCGTGGCGTGGCGCTATCAGAAAAACGCCATCGTGCGGATTTCGATGCTCTCGCGTGGCCGCGCATGCGGCGGCGTGGTCGGATCGTCGAATGCCGTGTGCGCGGTCCAGCGCGCGCGGCCATCCTTGAGGGAATCGAACACCTTGAAGACGTAAGCCTCCTCGCGTCGCATGCGTGGAAACCAGAACCATTTGTGGTTCGGATTGTATCTGATCGCGTAGGTTTGGCCGATGCGGCCGGGTGCGCGCCGCTCGGAAATGATCATGTCATCCGGCGACAATGTCTTCGCGTCGGCCATGGCGAGCGGATAGGTTTCGACTGGATAACGGATCGGCCGCCACGTCTGGATGATGGCGAAACGGCGCTTCAGTAAGTCTTCCGCCTCGTCCGGCAAGATATCGCGCACGCGCTGCGGCGCCGACCATTCCGTATAATCGTTGTGTACGCGACGCACGACCTCGCGGATTTTTTTCGACTCGCGCAGCTCGTCGTCCGCAGTGCGCAGCGTATGGTCGAATACCACGACGCGTTTGGCGCCGCTTTCGGCTTTGATCAGTTCCACCATCTCCGGATAGTAGACGCGTTTGATCTCGTCCTCGTCGTAAAAGTCGGCGACTTTGGTATCGTGCCGCACGAAGCGAAAGCCGCTTTTCTCCAAGTCGAACTCTTTGACGTGCGGACGGCCGTTGTGAATTTTGACGCGGCGCGGATCGGGCGTGCCGCCGGAGCGTGCGTCGCTGCCGCCGGGCCTGGCAACGATGGTAAAGACTTTGTTGCCGTCATCCACGATGTAGTTAAGCGTGGTCTCTATTGTATCCGGTGCAACGTCGAGTTCGGCGGTCTGGCTCATGGAGCGCTCCCTATCTTCCCTCGAATGTAAGCTCACTCGACCCTGAGGTGAAGGGAGGGAAAAACTCGTTTTTTGCGCTCCAAATGGCCGTTATTTATTCTCTGTCAGGATTTTCCGGTGCAAACTTTCTACTACGCGGACGTTAGTTGCGCGTCCGACAAACGTGGAATGGTTTAGCGAAATTTATCCTCCAAAATTAAACCTCTGCAATTTTCAATTCTTATTTCCGGTAAACCGTATTGTTCCGGCACAGACTCGGCAAAGCGTGAATCGCGAACACACGCGCCTGCTTACGTAGAAGCTGCTACGTGCTTCCCACGATTGAGGGTTAGGAGGCTACGTCATGTTCGCGCGCTTAGCCGAGGCGTCGATGTCGCTCGACATCGGCACGCTGTTCGTCATCGCTATCTGCGTCACATCGCTGCTTGGATTCTTCCTGCTGTTTGCCTGGATGCAGGATCGGGTTCAGGCACTCGCTTGGTGGGGCCTGGCCTATCTCATAGGCGGCCTCTCGGGCGTGATCTGGCGCCTCGGCGACGCCGTTTCGCCGCCGCTGCCGTCGTACGTCCCCAATGTCCTCCTCTTCATTGCCGTGGGTATGGCCTGGAGCGCGGCCCGCGTTTTTCACGGCCGGCCGGTGTTATGGGGCGCGATGTGCTTTGGTGCCGTCTTGTGGCTCGCCTCGTGCTGGTCTCCCGCATTTACGGAGTCGGCAGCGTCACGCCTGGTCATCAGTTCGATGATCGTTGCGGGCTATACGTTCCTGACCGCAACCGAGCTTTGGCGGGAGCGGCGCAAAGCGGTGCGTCGGCAGTGGCCGACAGTCTTCGTGCCGATCCTGCATGGCATGGTGTTCCTGTTTCCGGTGGCGCTCGCCGCATTGTCGCAAAGCGGCGGTGGCCTGCTCAGTCTCGGCACCGGCTGGGTCGCAGTCTATGTGATCGAGGTCGTGCTGTATGTCGTTGGCGCGGCGTTTGTTGTGCTCGTGCTGGCAAAGGACCGCACCGTCCGTTACTACAAGCAAGCGGCAACAACGGATCCATTGACTGATTTGCTCAATCGTCGCGGTTTCTTCGAAGCCTGCGGCGAGCTCATGGGCAACCGCCGGCTGACCAAACAGCCGGTCAGTGTGTTGGCGTTCGATCTCGATCATTTCAAAAAGATCAACGATACCCACGGACACCAGACCGGCGACGCCACGCTGCATCTGTTTGCTTCAATCGCCAAGAAAACGCTTCGCGCCGACGATGCCATCGGTCGTCTTGGCGGCGAGGAGTTCGTGGCGTTACTGCCGGCCAATCTTGCGGAAGCAAGCATTGCCGCGGAACGCGTGCGCAAAGCTTTTGAGAAGGCCAGTGCATTGCCGGGCGACCACGCGACCGCGACCGTGAGCATCGGTATCGCCTGCGGATTACCGTCGGCCAATGTCGATGACTTGACCGCGCGCGCCGACGCCGCGCTCTATCGGGCCAAGGCGAACGGCCGCAACCGCGTCGAAGCTGCCGACGAGGCAGTCGCCGGTGTGGCGGTCGTACCTGCGGCGGAGAAGTCACGGGGCAGGGCACAAAAACAGCGGACGCCATTGACCTCGCCGATTCCGAATCTGGCAGTTCCGCTGTTCGGACCGCTGTCCGCAGCTTCCGTTCCGGCGTCGGTGCGCGGCTAGATAAAGAAGAAGGGCGCCGCTAAAACGGCGCCCTTGAGTTGGTATTCTTTGGCCAATGCAAGGGACGAGCCTTTCAAATTGGACTGCCGTCGATAGCGTCGCGAAGCGAACAGGGCACTTGCGATTGGTGGGCTACTAAAGGTACCGGGGATGCAGTTGGACGAATATTCCTCCCGCTATGTTTAGTGAGGGCGGCGCTGGCGCAAGTGTTCGAGCGATAAATCCAGCGGACAACATGTCTGCGGGTTCGTATATAGGGAACTGCCGCAGAGCTTCCGGAATGGTTCGCAAGTTCAAATCAAGGTTGTTCCATGATAGGAACCAACGAGCTGGTGATATCGGTCTCTTACTCGCAACTGGCGGTTTTTGATCATTCTCTTGAACGTCCGTTTAACGGGTGGACTGACACGCACGTTGCCCAAGGGTTCTCTTGGAGACCCGGCAGTGTAGCTTTTCGGACGATTGAGCAGGGTGGACAGCATCTTGTGACGGTAGGGCTGGAGGCCCAAGAGAGCGATCCAGCACCGGATGCAATCAGGATTATAGATGCTCCGTTTGAGGTGCCGCCTAGTGGCGCAATTGAAATTGGGAGCATTTCAGACAGCGTATTGCTCGAACTTCCCTCAGATATTTATCAGTTGAGATTTGAATGCTACGAGCGCGCCAACGGCGCAACTCCCAGAGTTCATTTGCTATTTTACAGGAATAGCAACCCTCGTTTTGAGGTAGTTCGTGCTGACTCTGAGCTTAATCCAGGTGCGGATCTGCTTCTTATAGCATCGCCTGCCTGACTGGTATTTGCGGGGCGGCTTGCGACACTCCCGCAGCAGAAGCGTCGCAAGCGGCGGAGATAGAAAAAGGGCGCCGATAAAACGGCGCCCTTGAAGTTGGCATTGCTCGGTCAATGCAGGGAGGATGTTACGCCGAGTAGTACATTTCGTATTCGACCGGGTGCGGGGTGTGCTCGAAGCGGATCACTTCGCCCATCTTCAGGTCGATGTAGCTGTCGATGAAGTCGTCGTCGAACACGGCGCCGGCTTTGAGGAAGTCGCGGTCCTTGTTCAGTTCGTCGAGCGCCTGGCGCAGCGAGCCGCACACCGTCGGGATCTTCTTCAGTTCCTTCGGCGGCAGATCGTAGAGATCCTTGTCGATTGCCTCGCCGGGATGGAGCTTGTTCTTGATGCCGTCGAGGCCAGCCATCAGCATCGCGGCAAAGCCGAGATACGGATTGGCGAGCGGATCGGGGAACCGCACTTCGACGCGCTTGGCTTTCGGATTGGTCGTGTATGGAATACGGCACGACGCCGAACGGTTGCGCGCCGAGTAGGCGAGCAACACCGGCGCTTCATAGCCCGGCACCAGCCGCTTGTACGAATTGGTGGTCGGGTTGGTGAAGGCATTAATCGCCTTGGCATGCTTGATGATGCCGGCGATGTAGGACAGGCAAGTCTCCGACAGGTCGGCATATTTGTTGCCGGCGAATACCGGCTTGCCGCTCTTCCAGATCGACTGGTGGCAATGCATGCCGGAACCGTTATCGCCGTACACCGGCTTCGGCATGAAGGTTGCACTCTTGCCGTAAACCTGGGCGACCTGCTGGATGCAGTATTTGTAGATCATCAGCTGGTCGGCCATCACGGTGAGCGGCGAGAACTTCATGCCGAGCTCGTGCTGGGCGGACGCAACTTCGTGGTGGTGCTTCTCGACCTTCACGCCCATGCGCGCCATCGCGGCGAGCATTTCCGAGCGCATGTCTTGCACCGAGTCCTGCGGCGGAACCGGGAAGTAGCCCTTCTTGGTCCACACGCGGTGGCCAAGGTTGCCGCCCTCGTATTGGGTGTCGGCGTTCGACGGTAATTCGACCGAGTCGACCTTGTAACCGGTGTTGTACGGCGTCGCGCTGTAGCGCACGTCGTCGAACACAAAGAACTCGGCCTCGGGCCCGAAAAAAATCGTATCGCCGACGCCCATGGACTTGACCATGGCTTCGGCCTTCTTCGCGATGCCGCGCGGATCGCGGTTGTAAGGCTCGCCGGTGGTCGGCTCGAGAATGTCGCAGACCAGCACCAGCGTGGTTTCGGCAAAAAACGGATCGATGCAGGCCGATGCCGGATCCGGCATCAGGCACATGTCGGATTCATTGATGGCTTTCCAGCCGGCGATCGACGAGCCATCAAACATCTGGCCTTCGGCAAACGTATCTTCCTCGATCATGCCGATGTCGAAGGTGACGTGCTGCCACTTGCCGCGCGGATCGGTAAATCGGAAATCGGCGTATTTAACGTCGTTATCCTTGATCATTTTCATGACATTCTTTGGCGTCGTCATGGAATGCGTGCCCTTTCGTGGTGGTAGTGAATGACTATTGATGCTGTGTGAGATCCGCTTGTCTTGTTTTGCCCGAAGCGGATCGGACAGCAGATTAGATGGCGTCTACTCCGGACTCCCCCGTTCTAATCCGGATGGCTTCCTCGATAGTCGAAACGAAGATTTTCCCGTCGCCAATACGCCCGGTCTGGGCGGCGCGGCGGATTGCTTCGATCGCTTTTTCGACCATGTCGTCGCCAAGCACAATCTCGATCTTCACCTTGGGGAGAAAATCGACCACGTACTCTGCGCCACGATAAAGTTCGGTATGCCCCTTCTGCCGGCCGAAGCCTTTGGCCTCGGTGACAGTGATGCCCTGGAGTCCGACTTCCTGAAGCGCCTCCTTAACCTCATCGAGTTTGAACGGCTTGATGATCGCCTCGATTTTTTTCATCGCGTTTCGTCTCCCCGGCTCCAAGGCATGCGAAATCGCTTTGGAACCGCGCCTTGGTTTAGCAGGTCCCGTGCCAAGGGGTTGTTGGACTTGAAAGCGTTGTAAAATCAGTGAGCTACGCCACAATGCACAGTGGGCAATGAAGACCTCGGAAAGGCCTCCGCCGATAAAGTGAGCAGATTGCCTATTATGACGTCAATAGCGGTTCGGCCGAAAATAGGGGTTATGGCGGGGCATATTCGTGCCCTGCCGCTTTCGTTATCCTCGGCGCGTCATGAATGAGCTTTTGACGCCTTCGGAAATGGCTGAAGCCGACCGGATCACGATCGCCGGTGGCACCGCGGGCATTGCGCTTATGGAGCGAGCAGGTCGCGCCGTGGCCGATGCCATTATCGGCGGCTTCCCAAGCGGCAAGCGGGTCACTGTCGTTGCGGGTCCCGGCAATAACGGCGGTGACGGGTTTGTCGCAGCGCGGCTTTTGGCGGAGCACGGCTATCGCGTCACGGTGATGCTGGTCGGCGGTCAAACGCGGCTGAAGGGCGATGCGGCGCTCGCCGCAAAGAAGTGGCCGGGCGGTGTCACCGCCGATTCCGGATGCCTCGCCACCGCTGACGTCCTTGTCGACGCACTGTTCGGCGCCGGACTGGACCGGCCGATCGAAGGTGCGGTGCGGGCGGTGATTGAATCCATGAATGAGCTGGGGAAGCCGATTGTCGCGGTCGATCTGCCAAGCGGGATCAATGGTGCGTCTGGCACGGTGATGGGTGTTGCCGTCAGGGCCACGGAGACCGTGACATTCTTCCGCAAGAAGCCGGGGCACCTGCTGCTGCCGGGCCGACAGCACTGCGGCGTGATCTCGGTTGCCGACATCGGTATCTCGGCCTCGGTTCTCGAGCACATAGCGCCTGCGACCTTCGAAAACGTGCCTGTTTTATGGCGCGGTCAGTTTCCGACTCCGAAGCTTGATGGCCAAAAATACGACCGCGGCCACGCGGTGGTGGTATCAGGTCCGTCCTGGTCCACCGGCGCAGCGCGGCTGGCCGCCCGCGGTGCATTGCGGGCGGGGGCAGGGCTCGTGACCATCGCAAGTCCGCGCGAGGCGCTTGCGGTCAATGCGGCGGACAATCTCGCCGTCATGGTCAGGCCGATCGATGGCGCAGCCGAATTGGCCGGGTTCCTCGCCGACAAGCGGCTCAACGCGCTGGCGATCGGGCCCGGTGTCGGGGTGGGTCCGGAAACTTGCGAATTAGTCCTCACGGCCCTCTCCGGCGAGCGCGCGGTGGTGCTCGATGCCGACGCAATGACCAGCTTTGCCGGGGATCCGCATCGGCTGGCTGGTGCACTTCGAGTGAGGGCCGCCAATCGCACAATTATGACCCCGCATGAGGGAGAGTTCACACGTTATTTCTGTGCCTTGGATGAGAGAGCTAAAGTCGGATCAAAGCTTGATCGCGCCCATTTAGCCGCGGGGCTGACCGGGGCGGTTATCGTCCTGAAGGGGGCAGACACCGTTGTTGCTGCCCCCGACGGCCGGGCTGCTATCAGCGCCAATGCCCCGGCCTATCTGGCGACTGCGGGCGCTGGCGACGTACTGGCGGGCATGGTGACCGGCTTGCTGGCGCAGGGCATGCCGGCCTCCGAGGCGGCCGCGGCAGCCGTCTGGCTGCACGGTGAAGCGGCTTCTGCGTTCGGGCTAGGCCTGATTTCCGAGGATTTGCCGGAGCAGTTGCCGCGGCTTTACCGTGGGCTATTTTGTTAGTGCCGGGCGCACGGCGCGTGATATAAGCCGCGCCACCGTGCCGCTTGGCGTGTCGCGGGCGTGGCGGAATTGGTAGACGCGCGGGATTTAGGTTCCCGTGACGAAAGTCGTGGGGGTTCGAGCCCCTCCGCCCGCACCAGCCGGGCGGTTTTCCAAAACTTAAGGCCGGGATTACGCTCGGACATGGGCTGTTAAGACTTGGGCCGTGAAGAGTAGTGCAAATGCAAGTGACTGAAACTGCAAACGACGGTCTCAAGCGCGAATTTCGCGTCGTCGTTCCCGCAAGCGATCTTGCGGCAAAGGTCAATGAGAAACTCGACGACCTGAAGGGCCGCGTGCAGCTTCGCGGCTTCCGCCCGGGCAAAGTGCCGGTGGCGCATCTCAAGCGCATCTACGGCAAGGCTGCGATGGCGGAAGTCATTGAAGCCGCGGTGCGTGAAGCCAACAGCAAGATCGTTACCGATAACGGCTACAAGCTCGCGACCGAGCCGAAAGTGGTGCCGGACGAAGGCGCCGTTGAAGGCGTCATCGAAGGCAAATCCGACCTTGCCTACAAGGTCGAGATCGAGATCGTTCCGCCGATCGAGCTTGCGGATTTCAAGCAGATCAAACTGGAGCGCGAGGTCGCCGACGTCACGGAAGCTGAGATCGACGAGGCGGTGCAAAAAATTGGTGAACAGAACCGGCCATTCGTCGGCAAGGTTGAGGGCGCCGAGAAGGGCGACCGTGTCACGGTATCGTTTCAGGGCACCATGGAAGGCCAGCCGTTCCAGGGCGGTTCGGCTGAGGGTGTTCCGATCCTTATCGGCTCCGGCCAGTTCATTCCCGGATTTGAGGACAACCTGATCGGGATCAAGGCCGGAGAAAGCCGCACCTTCGATCTCAAATTCCCGGAGAGCTATGCGGCGCCGAATCTCGCCGGCAGGGACGTCACGTTCAATGTTACGGCGAGCACCGTCGAGGCACCTGGCGAGATCAAGCTGGACGACGAATTCGCCAAGACGCTTGGATTGGAGTCGATCGAGAAGCTCCGCGAAGGCGTCAAGGACCGCCTGCAACGCGAGCATGCGGCTGCATCACGGCAAAAGCTTAAGCGCGGATTGCTTGATCAGCTCGACGAGCGCCACAAATTCGAACCGCCGCCGAGCCTCGTCGAACAGGAATTCACTAACGTCTGGAATTCGATCGAAGGCGATCTTAAAGCGCAAAATCGGACCTTTGAGGACGAGGGAACGACCGAGGAAAAGGCCCGCGCCGAGTATCGCGCTATTTCCGAGCGCCGGGTACGGCTTGGCCTCGTCATTGCCGAGATCGGCGAGAAGAACAATATCAAGGTGACGGACGAGCAGTTGACCGCGGCCGTTGTCGAGCGAGCGCGCCAGCTTCCCGGCCAGGAGCAGCAGGTTTGGGAGTATTATCGCAATAATCCGGGCGCGCTGGCGTCCCTGCGGGCTCCCATTTTCGAAGAAAAGGTCGTCGACTTCCTGCTCGAACTCGCCTCGGTCACGGATAAACAAGTATCGCGGGAAGAGCTCTTCAAGGAAGACGCTGAGTGAAGACTCTGCCCGCCTTGTAGCGCCCGCATTCCGCGCATATTTGGCAGTCACGGCATTGCCGGGAAAGTAATCCGGCTTCGACAACAACCCCGACTCAGACACAGTGTGGCGGCACGTCGGGCCCCAGCACGTTTTGGCCCTTTGGCAGGTGATTTATGCGCGACCCGAGAGAGACATACATGAACCTCGTTCCCATGGTGGTCGAGCAGACCAACCGTGGGGAGCGGGCCTATGACATCTTTTCACGTCTGCTCAAGGAGCGGATTATCTTTATTACCGGCCCGGTTGAGGACGGCATGGCCACGCTGGTGGTGGCCCAGTTGCTGTTCCTTGAGGCCGAGAACCCGAAAAAAGAAATCTCGATGTACATCAATTCGCCAGGCGGGGTCGTGACCGCGGGCATGGCGATTTACGACACGATGCAGTTCATTCGCCCGCAAGTTTCGACCCTGTGTACGGGACAGGCAGCATCAATGGGGTCGTTATTGCTGGCCGCCGGCGCCAAGGATTTGCGCTTTGCGCTGCCTAACGCGCGCATCATGGTCCACCAGCCGTCCGGCGGGTTCCAGGGTCAGGCGACCGACATCATGCTGCACGCGCAGGAAATCCTGAACCTCAAAAAGCGGCTCAACGAAATTTACGTCAAGCACACCGGTCAGCCGCTCAAAAAGATCGAGGACGCGCTGGAACGCGACATGTTCCTGACTGCGGAAATGGCCAAGGACTTCGGCTTGATCGATAAAGTCATCGAGAAGCGTCCTGAGGAACCTAGCCTTAAGAGCGAGCCGGTTCTAAAGGGTGTGAGCTAGCAAGTTCCCGCGGTGCCATCAAATGGGCCGATTCGGCCGTGCAAGCAGTTCCACGGACAGGTCAAGTGCCGATCCTTTCGGTGTTGTCAGGAAAGCACACCGGGCTAGACTTGCGTTATCGTTAATGGATTCTTGGTTGGCACGCCGCTAGCATGGCAGCTTGTGCTGATTTGCCCGGTGATGTCTGTGTCATGGTTCGGGGCAGTTCAGGCGGTCACCGCTACGGATTGTTAGCGCAGCGGTTTGTAGGGTGCGAGGTGCTGCCCTCATAAGGCGACTACGGAGACTGGAATGAGCAAGGTTGGCGGCGGCGACTCCAAGAACACGCTCTACTGTTCTTTCTGTGGAAAGAGCCAGCATGAGGTGCGCAAGCTCATCGCCGGTCCGACCGTGTTCATCTGCGACGAGTGCGTCGAACTCTGCATGGACATCATCCGCGAGGAGAATAAATCCTCGCTGGTGAAGTCGCGCGACGGCATCCCGACGCCGCGCGAGATTTGCAAAGTGCTCGACGACTATGTGATCGGCCAGCAACATGCGAAGCGCGTGCTCTCGGTTGCCGTGCACAATCACTATAAGCGGCTCAATCATCAATCGAAGCACAGCGACGTCGAGTTGGCGAAATCGAACATCCTGCTGATCGGTCCGACCGGTTCGGGCAAGACGCTGCTCGCGCAGACGCTGGCGCGTATTCTTGATGTGCCGTTCACGATGGCCGACGCGACCACTTTGACTGAGGCCGGCTACGTCGGTGAGGACGTCGAGAACATCATCCTCAAGCTGTTGCAATCCGCCGACTACAATGTCG
>Ga0302326_10019029_pt1 | contig 14213 bp, 11 predicted proteins | sample Palsa_T0_3_FD_202264 | JGI IMG/M metagenome (GOLD analysis project Ga0302326, IMG submission 202264) | Peat permafrost microbial communities from Stordalen Mire near Abisko, Sweden - Palsa_T0_3 | ecosystem: Environmental > Terrestrial > Soil > Palsa > Peat permafrost | place: Sweden: Abisko... | reverse complement strand
GCGACAAGTCCATCCGCACCGAAAAGGATGCGGCCGCCATCATGGATCTCCCCCTTCTGATTTCCGTGCCCTGGTTGGGTGGGGACGACGATGATGCGGACGGACAAAACAATGGACACCGCCGTTTCTGGGGTCGCGGTGGCCCGCCATCGCCCAAAGAGCACGAGAACGTCGAGGTCTAGCGCAAAGCCATGTACAAAGAATTTTTTGGACTTCGCGCCAACCCGTTCAACGTCAATCCGGACCCGCGCTACCTGTTTCTCACGCGGCACACGGAAGAGGCGCTGGCCTGCCTTACCTATGGCATACAAAGCCGCAAGGGCTTCGTGTTGCTCACGGGCGAGGTCGGTACGGGCAAAACCACGCTGATCAATAAATTGATGGAGTGGCTGCGCCTGCAGCAGGTGGCTACGGCCTTCATCTTCAACTCCCGCATGGATGTGCCACAGCTCCTCGATTTCATGATGGCCGATTTCGGCATTCCCTGCGATACCAAGTCGAAGAGCCAGCTTCTGCAGCGCCTCTATAACTGGTTGCTGGATCGCTATCGCGCCGGTGAGACGGCGGTCCTGGTCGTCGACGAGGCTCAGAGTCTCTCCGATGAAGTGCTGGAAGAGATTCGCATGCTGACCAATCTCGAGACCTTCACCGAGAAGCTCTTGCAGATCGTACTGGTCGGACAGCCGGAGCTCGAACAGCGTCTGAAGCAGCCCCAATTACGCCAGCTCCGTCAGCGCTTGACGCTGCGCGCCAAGACTCATCCTTTCAATCTCGAGGAGACCAAGTCCTATATCACCCAGCGCCTCCGCATCGCCGGCTCGAACGGCGAGCCGATTTTCGAGCCCGCCGCCACCGTTGCCATTTTCCGTTACGGCATGGGGATTCCGCGCATCATCAATCTGCTCTGCGAGCACTGCCTGGTCAGCGCCTTCGTCGATCAGAAGAGGACGGTCTCCGCCGAGGTCGTCGAATCCGTTGCCCGCGATTTCGATCTCAGCGATGGAATCGTCGCGGGCGCCATGATGGCGCCGCTGCCCGCCTCACCCGAAAAGTTTGATCTGGTCGAAGCCTTACGTACATTGGCGACGCTGGCCGACCGGCTGCGCCAATCAGAACAACAGGATCTCCCCAAGGAGAGGAAACTATGAGCCGCATACATGACGCTTTGAAACGCGCCGAGCAAGAGAGAGCAACTTCTCTCGGGACCCACGTCGAACCCGTCTTTGATCAACCCGAAATTCAGCGCGAACACATGCCGTCGATGCAACCCTCGGTCGCCGCTGCCATGTCATCCATGAGCTCGGGGAGCTCCGGCTTGAATTACGAATCGCTGCTCGCCCGTTGTCCTCAGACCGAATGGAGCCCCGACCCCCGCACCATGCTCTTTTTCCAGGGAGATGACAGTCGCGTCGGTGCGGAAGAATTCCGCACCCTGCGTTCTCGCCTCTACCAGATCCGCGAGAAGATGCCGCTCAAACGCGTGATGGTAACCAGCGCCCTTCCGAAAGAGGGCAAGTCCTTCGTCGCTGCCAATCTGGCCCAGGTCATGGTGCGGCAGCATGGGCGCCGCGCCCTGGTGATCGACGCCGACTTGCGCAACCCCGGCATGCACCGCCATCTCGGCGCGCCCCAGTCGCCCGGATTGGCCAATTACCTGTTAGGGGAATGCGACGAGTTCGCCGCCCTGCAACGCGGGCCGGCGGAAAACCTCTTCTTCATGCCCGCGGGCCAGGCCCCTGGCAGCGCCCCCGAGCTGCTCTCCAACGGCCGTCTGAAGCTGCTGCTGCAGCGCGTCGAGCCCATGTTCGACTGGATTATTATCGACACTTCGCCCGTCATCCCCGTATCCGATGCCACACTCGTCGCCAAATTTTGCGACGGCATCCTCATGGTGGTGCGCTCGAATGTCACTCCCTCCGATTTGGCTCGCCGCGCCCGCGAAGAATTTCCGGACAAGCTCCTGCTCGGCGTTGTGCTGAACGGAACCCAGTCCGACGATCCTGAACGGTCGAAGTACTACTATGGCGAGGCCGTGAACAGCCAAGTCTAAGATGAACTGAGGCCCCGTTGATCCGGCTCTTCAATGTCTATTACCCCGTCCGTACTCTGGTCTTGCTGATCGGAGAAGCCCTGATCGTTGGGGCCTCCCTTCTGCTCGGGGCGTTTTTCGAACTGCGTGAAAATACCTACCATGTGCTCATGGGCGAGCGCGGCGCCTTCAAGATCGTTGCTATCACGGTCCTGGTATTACTCTGTTCGCATTGGCTCGACCTCTACGACACCGCCCGCCTCAATACCACCGGAGAGCTTTATTTCCGACTGCTTATGGTTCTCGGGGTGCTCGCCTTCATCATGGCGGGTGTCGCCTACGTACGGCCGGATTACCTGTCGGGTAGCGGTTCCTCGGCGGTCGGCCTGCTCATCCTCACCGTCGCTCTCATCGGATGGCGCCTGGGCTATGCCTGGCTGGTGCAGTTGCCCATTCTGGTTGAGCGTGTCTACGTCGTCGGTACCGGCGAGCGCGCCCTGCGCGTCGTGCAGGGCTTACGTCAGAATCCCGAAATCGGTGTCGAAATCGCCAGCTGGACGGGCAAAATGGAAGGTGCGATCGACCGGGAATCCGTAGCCGCTCACCTGATGGAAGTCGTTCACACACAAAAGGTCCATCGCGTCATCGTCGCCATGCCCGACCGCCGCGGCATCATTCCCATGGAGGAACTGCTCGACCTCCGCATGCGGGGTGTCAAGGTTGAGGAAGCCACCACCTGGCTCGAAAAGATTTCCGGCAAAATCGAGGTCGAGAATCTCTATCCCAGCTGGCTGGTGTATGGCGAGGGTTTTCGCCGCAGCTCCGCGTTCATCTTGATTCGGCGCGCCGTCTCCATCGTCATCTCGCTGATCGGTCTGCTCTTCGCTCTGCCTTTGATCCCCTTCATTATTCTCGCGATTCGCCTCGATTCCGACGGGCCCGTGTTCTATACCCAGGATCGAGTAGGTAAGGCCGGACGTGTCTTCAAGGTCGTGAAATTCCGCACCATGCGCCAGGACGCGGAAGCCGAGAGCGGTCCAACGTGGGCGGGTGATAACGATCCCCGCGTGACCCGCGTCGGCAAGTTTCTCCGCTCCTCGCGCCTCGATGAGATTCCCCAGTTGTGGTGCGTGCTCAAAGGCGATATGGCATTCGTCGGTCCCCGTCCCGAACGCCCGGAATTCGTCGAGATGCTCTCGAAAAAGATCCGCTATTACAAGGAAGTGCGTCACATGGTGCGGCCCGGCCTCACCGGATGGGCGCAGATCAAATACAAGTACGGCAGCACCGTCGAAGATGCGCGCGAAAAACTTCAGTACGACCTGTTCTACATCAAGAACGCTTCGATTGGTCTGGATCTCCTGATCATGTTCCAGACCATCAAGACGGTTATCTTGCGCCGGGGTGCGCAATAAATGGGTGCGCAATCATGCCGAAGATGAAATACCTCTTCTGGATCGCAGCTTCGCTGGTTGGCTACTCCTACCTGGGGTATCCGGCGTGGTTGTGGCTGCGCAGCCGATGGTCGCCGCGCCCGGTGCGCCGCAGTTCCGGCGGAACTTTCGATGAAACTACCGATCGCCATTCTGCTGCGCCCGCCGTTTCCGCGGTCATGGTCGTGCGCAACGAGGAAGCAGTGCTCGCTCGCAAGCTCGAAAACCTGCTGACCCTCGACTATCCCCAGGCGCAACTGGAAGTCGTGGTCATCTCCGACGGTTCCACCGATCGCACTCCCAACATTCTCTCTAGCTACGCGAGCGACGCCCGGGTCCGGACTCTAATCAAGCCCGCATCCCAGGGCAAAGCCGCTGGTCTGAACGACGCCATCCAACTGGCCACCGGAGAGGTGCTCCTGTTTACCGACGCTCGCCAGCACATCGAATCCCGCGCCCTGCGTTTGCTGATCGAGAATTTCGCCGACTCCGATGTCGGCGCCGCCAGCGGAGAGTTGATGCTCGGCGATCCCGCCAGCGGAGAGACCGGGAAGGGAATGGGCTTCTACTGGCGCATCGAAAAAAAGATTCGCGAACTGGAATCCGCCTCCGGTTCCGTGGCTGGCGCGACCGGCGCGATTTACTGCGCCCGCCGCAGCCTCGTCGACCCCTTGCCCGAAGGCGCCATTCTCGACGACGTCCTCGTGCCCATGCAGATTGTGCGCAAGGGATATCGCGTCATCTTCGACGCCCGCGCCCGCGCCTGGGACACTCCTGACTTGGGCGATGCCCGTGAATTTTCCCGCAAGGTGCGCACCCTGAGCGGCAACTATCAGCTTCTGCAACTGGCTCCCTGGCTGCTGAGCTCCGAAAACGCGATTCGATTCGAATTCGTAAGCCACAAACTCTCGCGCTTGGCCGTCCCCTTTGCCTTGCTGGCGCTGCTGGTCGCCTCCATATTTTTGCCCCAGCCGTTCTATCGAGCCGCGCTGGTGGCGCAGTTGGCGTTTTACGCGCTCAGCGTGGCCGCGCTTGCCGGCGTTCGGATCGGCCCGCTCTCCCGCATTGCCGATCCCGCTCGCACCTTCGTCGTCCTTAATTCCGCCGCCATCGTTGCCTTTGTCAACTTTGTCACCGGCAGAAAGGCGGTCTGGGCTCGCTGAACCGCAGTCTGGGTTCGCTGAAATAACGCTCGCTGATCTCGCATGAAAATTCTCTGGGTCAAAGCCGATAAGCTCCTTCCCGTGCAGAACGGCGGCAATATCCGCACGTACCACGTCTTGCGATATCTGTCCGCGCGGCATGAGCTTACGTTCTACTCTTACTATGGAGGAGCGCCCGACGCTGACTATGAGCGCGAGCTGCGGCGGCAGTTGCCCGGCGCGGTGGCCGTCTGCACCGGCAAACGCGAACTCTCGGGAGCCGCGCGCGGCCTCGACTATCTGGCGCATCTCGGCGCCCACCCGCCCTATGCCGTCAGCCGCTTCGCTCACCCCGAAGTCCGGAAAGAAATCCAGACCTGGTTCCGCGAGCAGCGGTTCGACGTTGCCGTTTGCGACTTCCTCGATGCCGCCGTCAACTTCCCCGGAAGTCTCACCACTCCCAGCGTGCTCTTCCAGCACAATGTGGAAAGCGAAATCTGGCGCCGCCATGCCGATACCGCGGGCAATCCCGTGAAGAAAATGATCTACGCCGCGGAATTTCGAAAAATGCTCCGCTATGAGCGCGCCGCAGTTTGCAAGTTCCAGCACGTCATCGCCGTTTCCGAAAACGATCGCTCCCTCATGGCGCAGTGGGTGGACCGCGACCGCATCACCGTCGTTCCTACCGGAGTCGATCTCGCGGAGTATCGCCCCGCTCCGGCCGAATTCAATCCCAATCCTCCATCCCCGCCGCTGATTACCTTCGTCGGCGCCATGGACTGGGAGCCGAACGTTGACGGCGTCGAATTCTTTTGCGGTGAAGTCTGGCCCGCGATCAAGGCCGAAGTTCCCGAGGCGCGACTCCGCATCGTGGGCCGCAATCCCGACCGTCGCGTTCAGAAATGGGCCTCAGACTCGATCCAGAATTCGATCCAGAGCTCAATCGAAGTCACCGGTCGCGTCCCCTCCGTCGTCGAGCATCTGCACCAATCCGCCGTGGTCATCGTGCCCTTGCGCATCGGAGGCGGTACACGCCTGAAAATCTACGAAGCCATGGCGAGCGGCAAGGCTGTTGTCTCGACCACCGTCGGCGCTGAGGGATTGGACGTTCATCCCGGCCGCGACATTATTTTCGCCGACGATGCCCGTTCATTTGCCCAGGCCGTGATCATGCTGTTGCGTGACCCCCAACTGCGGCGCCGTTACGAAAAGGCCGCCGCCGAAACCGCCGCCCGCTATGACTGGCCCGCGATCGGTGAGCGCTTTACCCAGGTCTTGCAGTCGGTGGCGGAAAAGAAATCTTTTACCATGCGCGCGATTCCACCTCGCCTGGCGGAAAAGAAAGCGTAAGAGAGATAGAAAAAGCTTAAAGAGAAAAAGAGGAATTTGTGGCTATTGGCGATAACGGCAATAACGGCAACCTGACACCGTCGGATGTTCCCCGATGGCGCAGTTCCTACAAAGCCGCCGACCCGACCAGGAAGGCGTTCTTTTGGCTCTGCGCATTCTTTGTGGTCTATTGCGCCCGCCCGGAGGACTGGATTCCCGGCCTGGAATTTTTGCCCCTCGCCAAGATCACCGCCATCCTGGCCATGTGGGGCCTGTTCACCAGCCTGGGTAGAACCAAACGCACCTTCAAGCAGCTGCCCAAGGAGGCAAACCTCCTCCTCGCCATGATCGCTCTTCTCTACGTCGGAGCGTTTCTGTCTCCGGTGTGGAGGGGCGGCGCCGTTACCCGCACCACTGACTTTTCCAAGATCTACATCGCCTGGGTACTGGGCTTCCTACTGATTACCACCTTCGACCGCTTGCGGCGAATCATTTTTATTCAGGCGTTTTCGGTGATTGTCATTTGTGCCGCCGCCCTCCTCAAGGGCCACAGTACGCCCCGCCTCGACGGTGTATTGGGTGGTATCTACTCGAACCCGAATGACCTGGCATTTGCCATCGTGCTGTCGCTGCCTTTTGCGCTGGCCTTCATGGTCACCGCGAAAAATACTGCTGCCAAAGTCTTTTGGCTTTTCGGAATGCTGGTGATGGCGATCGCTATTTTTATGACCGCATCCCGGGCCGGTTTCATCGATCTGATTATTAGCGGGAGTGTCACCCTCTACTACTTCGCCATTAAGGGAAAACGCCTTTACCTGATTGTGGCTACTGGCCTCATCGGCGTCGTGGTAATGGCCGCCGCCGGCGGAAAACTCTATGACCGCTTTGCCGCCCTTTCCGGCGACAGCGCCACCGACCAGTCGGCCTACGGATCCTACGAAGATCGCAAGTATCTTATGGTGCGCGCCCTCGATGGCATCGAGCACTATCCCATCTTTGGGATCGGCGTCCGCAACTTCGAAACCTATTCGCTCATCTGGCACGACGTGCACATGACCTACCTCCAGATCTGCGTCGAAGGTGGCATTCCTGTCCTTATCATTTATCTGATGTTTTTCGGCCGTAGCTTTCAGAATCTGAAGATTCTCCGCAAGCGGACCGGCCTCGATCCCGACATCGTCTTGTTCGTGGGTGCGTTGTACAGTTCGCTGATCGGCTTCATCGTGGGTGCCTTCTTTGCACCCGAGGCGTACCAGTTCTTCCCTTATTTCGCTGTGTGTTTTACAGCATCGTTGTTGCAGACGATCAAAGAGAATGATCAAACACCCGGCTCGGCGCTCCCGCCGCCGAAAAAGCCGCGCCATTTCCTGGAGGTTTATGCTGATCACGGAACAACCGGTGCAGTCTCCCCTGTCCGCTGACCTGGAAGCAATCTTACGTTGCCTCACTTGCGGGTCGAAACTCGAAAGCGACCAGGCGGATGGTTTCCTCTGCCCGGCTTGCAACCGCACCTATCCCAATGCGCAGGGCATCGCCCGCTTTGTTGACGCCCAGCACTATGCCGCCAGTTTCGGCTTTCAGTGGCATCGTTACCAGAAGACGCAGCTCGACCACGACGAAGTTCGCGAATCCGAACAGAACTTCCTCATGAAGACCGCTCTGCGTCCCGAAGATCTCAATGGCAAACTGGTCCTCGACGTCGGCTGTGGCATGGGTCGCTTCGCCGAAGTCGCCACCCGTTGGGGAGCCCGCGTGGTCGGCATCGACCTGAGCGCCGCCGCGGAAGTTGCCGCCAAAAATTTAGCCGACCGCGACTTTGTCGCCTTCCAGGCCGATGTATTCGCTCTGCCCTTTGCGCCGGAAAGCTTCGACGTCATCTATAGCGTCGGCGTGCTTCACCACACCCCGGATTGCGAAGCTGCCGTCAAGACTCTCGCCAAGTTTCTCAAGCCCGGTGGACTCCTCGTGGTCTGGCTCTATAGCGGATACAACAAGTGGTATCGCTTCAGCGATTTCTGGCGCCGCTATACTCACAAGATGAAGCCCGAGAACCTGCACCGCGTTCTGAAAGTTGCGGTCCCGTTCTTCCACAACGTGCAGGAGTTCCTGAAGCACGTGCCCCTGGTAGGTCGTCCCGCCGCGGGCTTTGTCCAACTCGTGTTTCCGGTCAACCGCCAGAAAGATCCAGAAGCCCGCATGCTCGATACCTTCGACTGGTATTCTCCCAAGTATCAGTCCAAGCACACCTACGAACAGGTCTTCAAATGGTACGGAGCGATGGGCATGGAAGACATGCGCGTTGGAGAAATCTCCATCGCCGTGCGCGGCCGCAAACCGGCCCGCGGATGACGAATCAGTGGAGCGACGGGCGCCTCGCCCGTCCACCTGAAACCGGCTGAGCGGCATCCCAGTTTTAACTGAGTTTCGAAAAACGTGTCTCGAAAAATGAGTCTCGAAAAACAAATCGCCTACGCAAGAAAGGTCCTGCCGTCCGCGACCTGGCGCGCGCTCATGTCGCCGCCCCGCCGCCCCGTGCACCTCATCCTTGCCTTGGCCGATCATTTCGAGCCGGCCATCGATCCCGAAGACGGCCAAAAACGTGTCCCGCGCCCCGAGCAGGAGCGCCGCGTCGAATCCTGGGTGCGCGAGTATCCCAAAATCGTGGACGCCTGGCGCGACCACGAGGGCCGCCCCCTCGTCCACACCTACTTCTATCCCGCCGAGCAGTACGACCAGGGACTGATCGAGATGCTCGCCGAGCACTGCCACGCCGGCTGGGGAGAAATTGAAGTCCAACTCCACCACGGCATCCCCCACGCCGACACCGCCGAAAACACCCGCCAGATGCTCACCGAATTCCGCGACCGGCTGGCCTTTCGCCATCGCTGCCTCGCCCTCGAGGAAGGTTCCACTCGTCCCGCCTACGCGTTTGTCCACGGAAATTTCGCGCTCGCCAATTCCGCCGCCGGACGCTTCTGTGGCGTCGATTCGGAAATGCAGATCCTGGCCGACACCGGCTGTTACGCCGACTTCACCATGCCGAGCGCTGTCTTGCATCCCGCGCAAACCGCAAAAATTAATTCGGTCTACGAATGTGCTCTTCCGCTCGATCAGCCGGCGCCGCACCGCAAGGGGCATGACCTGGCGGCCAGCCGCCGGCCCCGAAAGTTTCCTCTCATAGTGCAAGGTCCACTAGTAACCGACCTGCGCCGTACCGTACGTTCGGGCCACCCCATTCTCGAAAACGGCGCCTTCACCGGACCGAACCCTCCGACCCTGCACCGGCTTTCGCTGTGGAAGCAAGCCCAAGTCCGCGTGCTCGGTCGCCCCGACTGGCTGTTCATCAAACTTTTTTGTCATGGCATGGATCCAACCCAGCAAGACGCCGTCATCGGCGACAGCTTCCGCGCTTTTCTCGCTGAACTAGTCGGCGGCGCCGCCGCTAGAAATGAAACGCTGCACTTCGTCGCCGCGCGTGAGATGACCAACATTCTGCTTGCCGCCTGCGACGGCCGCGAAGGCGATCCCGGCGATTATCGCGATTATCGGTTCAAGCGCCTTGCCAGCCGCCCGCTGTCGGCGGAAAATGCAAGTTCTGTCCCCGTAGTCGTGAAAGGATAGTAGTAAAGATCATGTGTGGAATCGCTGGAGTCGTTAGCGCAACTCGCGAGAGCAACATCACCGAAGCTCTGGTGCACCATATGTGCGAGCAGATCGTCTACCGTGGTCCTGACGACGAGGGACTCTACGTCGCCGACGGCGCCGGTCTCGGGATGCGCCGCCTCAGCATCATCGACCTCTCCGGAGGCCATCAGCCCGTATTCAACGAAAATCGCAGCGCATGGACCGTTTTCAACGGCGAGATTTACAACTTCCTCCAACTTCGCCCCGAGCTCGAGAAACAAGGCCATCGCTTCTCGACCAACAGCGACACCGAAGTCATCATTCACCTCTACGAAGACCTGGGGGCCGACTGCGTCAAGAAACTGCGCGGCATGTTCGGACTCGCCATCTACGACAAGACCAAACGAAAGCTGATCCTCGCCCGCGACCGCCTGGGCAAGAAGCCGCTGCACTACGCGCTCCACAACGGCAAGCTCTACTTTGCCTCCGAAATCAAATCGATCCTCGCCGTAGCTCCCGAACTCGCCGAAGTGAACTCGCAGGCGCTGCTGGAGTACCTCTACCTCGGCTATGTCCCCGACCCCATCACCGCCTTCACCGCCATCCAAAAGCTGCCGCCCGGACATCTGCTGGAATTCGAGAACGGCAAAATTACCGTCCGCCAGTATTGGGACCTGCCGCGCTACGACACCTACTTCCCGAAATCCGAAGAAGAGTGCCTCGAAGAGTTGGATCGCCGGTTATTCGAGGCCACGCGCATCCGCCTCATCTCCGACGTCCCGCTCGGCGCTTTCCTGAGCGGCGGAGTCGATTCCTCAACCATCGTCGCCATGATGGCCCGCGCCAGCTCCGGTCCTGTTAAGACCTTCAGCATCGGCTTTACCAAGGATGATTTCAACGAGTCCCACTACGCCCGCATGGTCGCCAAAAAGTTCGGCACCGATCATCACGAGATGATTCTCGAACCGGACGTGGTGCAGACCGTCGAGCATCTGACCAGTTCGCTCGAGGAGCCGTTCGGCGATTCTTCCATGCTGCCCACGTATTACGTGTCGCAGATGGCCCGCAAGCACGTCACCGTGGCGCTTTCCGGCGACGGCGGAGACGAAATCTTTGCCGGCTACGACCGCTACCGCATCCACGCCGGCCGCCAGATCTTTGAACACATTCCCGACTGGGCGCGAAAGTTCTATCGCAACCAGATTTTCCCGCGCCTGCCCAACACGATGCGCGGACGCAAATTCAGCTACAACGTTTCCTTGCCCTGGCAGGAGCGTTACGTCGATGGACTCTCATTCGTCCCCGCTTTCGAACGCGACATGCCCCTGCTCTCCGATGGTCTCCGCGATCTTCTGCGCCGCAGCGATGATCCCGGCAATGTTCTGCGCCGCTACTTCGCGCAAGCTCCAGCCGACGACCCGGTCAGCCAGATCCTTTACGTCGACACCAAAACCTACATGGTCGCCGACATCCTCACCAAAGTGGACCGCATGAGCATGCTCAATTCGCTCGAAGTCCGCGTGCCCATCCTCGATCACGAACTCGTCGAATGGGCCGCCGGTCTGTCGTCCGACTGGAAGCTGCGCGGCCGCCAGCAGAAATACATCCTGTTGAAGCTCGCCGAACGCGTCGGGGTCCCCAGAGAAGCTCTTTACCGCAAGAAGCAGGGTTTCGCGCTCCCGCTCGTCCACTGGATGCAAAACGAACTCAAAGAAATGTTGATGATCCTGCTCGAACCGCGCACCCTCGATCGCGGCTACTTTGACCCCAATGGCGTTCGCAAATTAATGGACGATCACATGGTCCGCGGCCGCACTGCCACCGGCCGCCTCTGGCGTCTGCTGATGTTCGAACTCTGGCATCGCAACTTTCTCGAAAAATACATCAAGCCCGCAGGATTATTTTCTCTTCCCGTCACCGCCGACTCTCGCCGCCAGACGCGCAATTCCGCCGCCGCGCTAGCCCCCACGCCGGTGGGAGGATGAGCGAAAGAACGATCGCGAGAACGATCGCGAGGACGATCGGGAGGACGATCGGGAGGATAATCGGTGCCCGTCACTGACCCGGCCACTCCGGCCACAACTCCAGCCGATCTTCCCGCTCATCCCGATCCCGCCATCAGCCTTTTTCTGATGATCAACACCTTCGAAACCGGCGGATCCGAGCGTCAGTTCAGCGTCCTCGCCCGGAATCTCATCCCTCCGCAATTCCAGACTCACGTCGGCTGCATCAACCGCCGCGGCCCATTCGCCCACAACTTCGCGGACGCTCCCGAATTTCCCCTCGGTGGCAGCCTCTTTGGATGGCAGTCGCTGCGCACTCGCCTCAACCTCAGACGTCATCTGCGGCAGCGTCGCGTGCAAGTCGCCCACTCCTTTGATTTCTATACCAATCTCACGCTGATTCCCGCCGCGAAGTTCGCGCGCGTGCCCGTGGTCATCGGCAGCCATCGCCAACTGGGCGACCTGCTGAGCCCGGCGCAGTTCCGCGCGCAGGCCACCGCCTTTCGCTGGTGTGACGCCGTCGTCTGCAACTCGCAAGCCGCAGCCGATCGCCTCATCGCCACCGGCCTCTCGCCCAACAAAATTGCGGTGATCGGAAACGCCCTGCCAGCCGAAGCTTTCATCGCACCGCCCGCGGCTTTGCCCAAGCGTCCCGGTGTCGCCCGTGTCGGAATGGTCGCGCGCATGAATGCGAGTTACAAGAATCACTCTGGATTTCTTCGCATCGCCGCGCACATCCATCGCCATATGCCGGATGTTGAATTCGTTCTCGTCGGCGACGGGCCGCTGCGTCAGCAACTTGAGAGCGAAGCATCCAGCCTCGGCCTCGGCGCCTCCGCCATCTTTCTAGGCGATCGCCAGGATATGCCCGCCGTCCTCGCGTCACTCGATGTCGCGGTCCTCACCTCCGATTCCGAAAGCTTGTCCAACGTCATTCTCGAAGCCATGGCCGCCGGTTTGCCGGTGGTCGCCTATAGTGTCGGCGGCAATTCTGAACTGCTTGGCGATCAGCGCGGAGTTCTGATTCCCGCTGGCAACGAAATCAATTTTGCCGATGTCGTTCAGAATCTTCTATCCGACTTCGCATTTCGCCAAAAACTGGGCCGCAACGCCCAGCAATTCGCACAGGAGAACTTCAGCCTCGATCGCGTGCGCCAGCGCTACGTCGATCTCTACGTCACGCTCCTTCAGAAAAAGCGCCGAAAGAATTCCGCCGCATGAGTGAGCCGGCCACCAACCACCAGGCTGCGCGCCTGCGAGTCGCGATCATCGCGCCCAGCCTGCGTTATGTCGGCGGACAAGCAGTTCAGGCCGACCTGCTCCTGCGCCTCTGGCGCGACGATCCCGATGCCGATGTCCGGGTAGACGTCCGCTTCCTCGCCGTCGATCCCCCATTGCCCCGCGTCCTTGCCTGGGCGGAACGCATTCCCGGCTTGCGCACAATCCTGCGCGAGCCCATCTATTTCTGGCATCTCTGGCGCGGCCTTGCCGATGCCGATGTCGCGCACATGTTTGCCGCGTCCTACTGGTCATTCCTGCTCGCGCCCGCTCCTGCCTGGTTCTTCGCAAAACTGCGCGGCAAGAAGACCATCATCAACTATCGCAGCGGAGAAGCCCGCGAACATCTCCGGCGTTTCCGCTCCGCCGCGTTCGTGCTCTCTCGCGTCGATAAAATTGTCGTTCCATCCGGTTATCTGGTCGATGTCTTCCGCGAATTTGGATTGCCCGCGATTGTGGTTCCCAATCTCGTGGATCTCTCGCAGTTTCGCTATCGCGAGCGCCTTCCGCTGCGCCCGCGCCTCGTCTGTACCCGCGGCTTCTCGCCTTACTACAGCGTCGATGTTGTCGTCCGGGCATTTGCCGAAGTAAAAAAGGAATACCCCGAGGCGCAGCTCGATCTGGTCGGCGGCGGCCCGCTCGAGGCCAATATCCGCAAACTGGTTGCGGACTTGAATCTCACCGGTGTCAACTTCACCGGAGTCGCATCGCGCCAGGAAATCGGCAAGTACTACGATCAGGCTGACATCTTCATCAACGCTTCATCGCTCGACAACATGCCGGTATCGGTAATCGAAGCCTTCGCCGCGGGCACTCCCGTGGTCACCACCACGCCCGAAAGCATGCCCTATCTAGTCCAGCACGAGCGCACCGGATTGCTCTCACCCGTAGGCGACGAAAAAGCCTTAGCCGGAAATGTCATTCGTCTGTTGCAAGATCCAGCGTTAGCCCGTAGCCTGTCGCAAAATGCTCACCACGAATCGCAAAACTACACCTGGGAAGCCGTCCGCGGCCAATGGCTAAGCACCTATCGCGGACTAATGGCAAACCGCCTTTGAACGTCAAGATAGCGGTGGAGAGACGGGCGCCCCCGCCCGTCCACCACCGCCTTGTTAATTCATTGATATGTCGTGGGTGCGCCACTTCTCGCGTTTGAGAAGTGGCCACCACGAACCGTTGATCTGCTGGGTTTTTTGTTTACACGGGCCGCCCGGTCTACAGGCGTGAGATTTCAAAACACTCGGTCACACCGTTTTCTTAGCCACCGGCCACGCCATCGTAACCACCAGTGCCACCCCAATTCCCAAAGACACCTCCAGGAACCGGTGCCACGCGACGATCCACGGACCCTTAGTGTGCGGAATCAGCAATACAA
>Ga0302326_10019028_pt1 | contig 14214 bp, 13 predicted proteins | sample Palsa_T0_3_FD_202264 | JGI IMG/M metagenome (GOLD analysis project Ga0302326, IMG submission 202264) | Peat permafrost microbial communities from Stordalen Mire near Abisko, Sweden - Palsa_T0_3 | ecosystem: Environmental > Terrestrial > Soil > Palsa > Peat permafrost | place: Sweden: Abisko... | reverse complement strand
GCGCTGGGAATGGTGTCGGTCCCCTACATTGAGGGCTTGCTCTACGGCGTGAATACCGGCGACGCTGCCGCGCTGGCACTGCCGGCGTTCACCATTGTTGCGGTGGCTTTGCTGGCAGCCGCGCCGGCCGTGGTCCGCGCGCTTCGAATCGATCCGGCCAAAATGCTGCGCTCAGAATAGAAGGAGCGGGAACAATCCTCCGGCCCGGTGAGTCTATAATTGTGAACGCAGTCTTACGGGACTTCAACCCGAGTGGCCATGACCGGCGCTTACCTCAACCTTAATTCGAATCTTACCCCGGAGCAGGAAGCCGCGCTCGAAGATCACCGTCTGATTGAGGGCTTGCGCGCGGCCGAAGAAAGCGCCTACGAAGAGCTGATTCAGCGCTTCCAGACGCCCGTCTACAATCTCGCGTGGCGTCTGCTGAACGACCCCGCCGATGCGAGCGACGTGGTCCAGGAAGTTTTCCTCAAGATTTTCCGGAATGTAGGCAACTTCCGTGGCGACAGTACGTTACGAACCTGGGTGTACCGCATCGCGGTGAACGAATCGCATAACCGGCGGCGCTGGCTGTTCCGCCATCGCAGGGGCGAGACCGGTATCGAAGAGAGTTTTGAAGACTCCGAGACGCGCGAAAGACCCCTGATGGATGAGGGCGAGACGCCGTTCGATTTCACCATGAATCGCGAAGCCCAGATCCTTCTGGAAGAGGCGCTGGAGGCGATCAACCCCGTGTTCCGCCCGGCTCTGGTGCTGCGCGAGATGGAAGAACTGAGCTATGAGGAGATTGCGGCGGTGCTGGAGGTTTCAATCGGCACGGTAAAATCCCGGATTCTGCGGGGCCGCGAAGCTCTGCGGCGCTATCTGGCCAACAGGCTGGAATGCGCGCCGGCAATGCAATTGGTACCGAGGATAGTGAAGTGATGGAAGACTTTGGCTGCAAATCGGTGCGAAGATCCATGTGGGATTACGTCGCGGGTAGTCTTGACGAGGTCGACCGGCACGGTGTCGGGTATCACGTGCAGGATTGCCGCGATTGCGAACTGCATCGCAAGGAAGTGCGCTCATTGCGCTCCGGCCTGAAGAATCTCCCGCCGGTGCACGTTCCGGCAATGTTGAATACGCGGTTGCGTGTCATCGCATCCCGCGAGCGTTCCCGGCGGCTGGTTCGCCGTGATTTCCAGACCTGGCTCAAGGATCAAAGGTCTCGCGCCAGGCTGTTCGTCGACAACTTATTGAAGCCGTTCGCGGTTCCGGCGGCTGGCGGCATACTGGCATCTTTCCTTTGTTTCGGTGTGATCGTGGATACTCTTCACGTTGTGCCGGACTGGCAAAAGGAATTACCGGCCGGCATCTCGACCGAAGTTGCGTTCGACGATATTTCGCCTTTTTCCTGCGGCCGCAAGGATGTGCTGGTGGAACTCAGCGTCGATTCGAACGGTAAGGTCACGGACTGGAAACTGCGAGAGGCTGCGAACGCTTCGCCTGAAGAGCTTCAGGAGATCGGGAACCTGGTTCTCTACAGCACGTTCACTCCGGCGGTGCGCTCGGGCTGGCCTATTTCGAGTAAGCGTTGGGTTTTCATGAGCCACATCAACGTCCGGGGTTAACCGGGGTCGTTAACCGGGGTGGCTGATTGGCGCGACAGAAGCTCGGCCAGCATTTCCTCGCGAGCGGCAAAGTACTCGAAAAAATCGCGTTGGCGGCCTGTGGAAGCGGCGCAGGCTTAGCCGTGGAAATCGGCCCCGGTCGAGGGGCGTTAACGGCGACGCTTCTGGCGCATTCCGAACGAGTGGTCGCGGTGGAACTGGATTCCGGCCTGGTGCAGACGTTGCGCGCACGCTGGCCGAGCGAACCCCGTTTCGAAGTCATCCAGGCCGATGCGCTGAGGGTGGACTTCAGCCGGTTCGGATCCGGTGTGCTGGCGGGAAATCTGCCGTACTACGTGGCGACGGCCATTATCTCCCGGTATCTTCGCAACCCCGGTGAGTTGGGGCACGGAGTTTTTCTGGTCCAGAAAGAAGTAGCGGACCGGATTGTTGCCCGCCCGGGCTCACGCGATTACGGCTACTTATCGGTGGAGTGCCAGTTTCTGGCGGAAGCGGAGTTCTTGTTCCGGGTCCCGCCCGGGGCATTCCAGCCCCCGCCGAAAGTGGATTCAGCGGTGATTCGACTGACGCCTCGTCCGGGAAGCGGCGCGGTCGACGCCGATCGGTTCCTCGATTTCGCCTCCGCCTGCTTCCGCCAGAAACGGAAAACCCTGCGCAACAACCTAGCCGGCCGCTATTCCCGTGAAATCCTGTCCACACAGGCGCAGATTATGGACAAACGCGCCGAAACGCTATCGATTGAGGAGTTTATCCGGCTTCACAACGCGTTGACCGAATTTTCCCGCGGCGAAGGATAAAAGACACCCGAAAGCCAGCGTCGATAAGAGGAGCGATGCGGGCTCTGGCGCCGCGGAAACATTTGTATCCGATGCGACCGGGCTCGAGGTATGGGAGGAATCGTCCGATGTTCCGAGCACCAGGTTCGTGATTTGCAGCGGCACGCCGTCGAGGGATGATATCTGGCTGGGGTCCACCAACGCCGAAACGATCGAAAGATCATATTCACCGTTGAAATCGTACATGGTGTTCTGGGTGAACAGAAAACTCGCCGGATTAATTCCCAGAGCTTCCAGATCCAACAGATCGAGAGAGGTGGCGCCGGGCATCAATTGCGACGAATCGATAGGATCCGCAAAACAAAGACTTGTTGAAAGCGCCAGCAGAAATAACAAATGGCACACAGACGATCTGGACTTAGAAAGGTTCATCGATTCAACCAGTTTCGCCAAATCTTCGCCACAAAGCAAAAAACGTTCCAAAATGGAACACGCCTTGTAATCTAGTCTGCCGGGTCAGAAGTATTGCACCATGCCGACGCAGGGCAGAATGCTCTCACCCCGAAACCGGGATGGGCAGGCGCGAGCGCCTACTCCACATCTGGACAGGCGAAAGCGCCTATCCCACCTTGTTTCATTGCCGTTCGTGGACTGCAAGGCCGATAAGGACAGGGCCGAAGCAATGGTGCAGAACTTATGAACCAGAACACCCCGACCTCCACGTGCGCTTGCGTTCGCTATTGTACTAGTGTATTAATACAAGAGAAGGCGATTGTCGTGAACTTCCGGCTCCATCTCGAAAGCGGCGTGCCCGTTTACCGGCAGATTATCGATCAGGTCTATGCGGCGCGGGCCTCGGGTGCGCTGAGTCCGGGCGCCAGACTTCCCACGGTGCGACAACTCGCGGTCGATCTCTCGGTGAACCCCAACACCGTGGTGCGCGCCTATCGCGAACTGGAACTGACAGGCGTCATTACAACGCACCAGGGCACGGGTACGTTTCTGTCGGAAACCAAAGTCGAGCGTTCGGATGCAGAGCGCGAACAGAAGCTCGATCAGCTTGTTGGCGAGTTCGTTTCGAGGGCAGGACGCGAAGGTTTCACGATCAGGGATCTCAGGAATCGGTTGAAAGAGTTCGTCAAACAGGAGGCGAGTTAGATGTTAAGCGGAATCGGTACATCGAAGTGGACGAGCGGCGGCAGAACGCCGAGGGAAGTGGTCAGCCTCGAGGGCGCCGTCCTTTGTGTAGTTTTCGCGATGGCAGGCATCGGAATCACCGTCGCAACGCGTCAGCCTGCGTGGGCTGTGGCGGGCATGCCGATCGGGTTCTATCTGCTCTTCGCAGTCAAGGTGGCAGATCAGTGGGAAAGGGCGGCGGTGCTGCGCTTCGGACGCTACAGGGGGATGCGCGGACCGGGCCTATACTTCATCATTCCGCTGGTGGAAAAGATCAGCCGCTATGTAGACCAGCGCATCCGCGTTACCGATGTGACGGCCGAATCGGCGCTGACGCGCGATACGGTACCGGTGAACGTGGTAGCCATCGTTTTCTGGATGGTATGGGATGCGGAGAAAGCCATCCTCGAAGTGGAAGATTTCGGGCAGGCCGTGCAGATGAGCGCGCAGACCGCGCTGCTCGAATCGATCGGCAGGCATCAACTGGCGCAGATGATCACGGAACGCGAATCGCTCGGCAAGGAACTGCAGAATATCCTCGATTCCAAAACGAATCCCTGGGGTATTACGGTGCAGTCGGTGGAGATCCGCGATGTGCATATTCCGGCAGCGCTCGAAGACGCTATGTCGCGCCAGGCGCAGGCGGAACGGGAACGGCAGGCGCGCATCGTGCTGGGTACGGCGGAGACGGAGATATCGGCGAAGTTTGCCGAAGCATCGCTTGTCTATCAGAACAACCCCATCGCGCTGCATCTTCGCGCCATGAACATGCTCTACGAAGCGATCAAGGAGAAAGGCGCGATGGTGATCGTTCCTTCCTCGGCGGTCGAAACGATGGGGCTTGGTGGAATGCTCGCGACCACTACGCTCGGTACGAAGCAGGTCAACTGAACATATAATATGTCCTGTGGTACCAAGGATGATGAACCGGATAGAGCTTATTGCCGGCGTGTTGCTTCTTACCGCTCCGGCCACCTACGCCCGCGTGACGCGAATCGCGATTGAGGCGACCGGCGTGGCCGGTAACAATCAAACACTGAGCGGACATTTCTATGGGGAACTCGACCCCAAAGATCCCCACAACAGCATCATTACCGACATTCCGTTCGCGCCCCGCAATGCCCGCGGCATGGTGGAATATTCCGCGACCTTCGCGCTCTCGAAGCCGGCCGACATGTCGAAATCGAACGGTGTCTTGTTCTACAGTGTGCCCAATCGCGGCGGCGGCGCGCCGGGCGTGTATGACGATGGCCGGATATCGCTGGTGAGCGGGTGGCAGGGCGATGTGATTCCGAGGCCGGGGCTGCAGACGATTAATCTGCCGATCGCGCGCAAGCCGGATGGCTCTCCGCTCACTGGGCCGGTTATCGAACGGCTGATCAACACGCCCGCGAACGCCACCACGATTACGCTTGGTACACAGGCCTATGTCGCGCTCACTTATCAGAAGCCTTTGACGCTCGATACCAGCAAGGCCAGCCTGATGGTGCGGACATCGCAGAGCGCCGCGCCGGCCGCAGTGCCAGGTTCCGACTGGGCGTTTGCGGACTGCACCCAGACGCCGTTTCCCGGCACACCCGATCCCGGTAAGATCTGCGTGAAGGGCGGCTTCGATCCGGCTGCCGAATACACCCTCTCCTACACCGCGAAAGATCCGCTCGTGCTTGGCATCGGCTATGCCGCCACGCGCGACCTGAACTCGTTTCTGCGCTATGCCGAGAAGGACGATGCGGGCAACGCCAACCCGGTCGCGAAGCAGATCAAGTGGGCGATCAGCCAGGGCAATTCGCAATCCGGCAACTTCATCCGCAGTTTCATTCATCTGGGTTTCAACCAGGACGAAGCCAACCGGATCGTATGGGATGGCGCGAACCCTCATATCGCCGCACGGCAGATGGCGCTGAATTTCCGGTTTGCCAACGGCAACGGCGCAGCGGGTCCGAACGAGCCCGGCAGCGAAGGTGTTCTGTGGTGGAGCGATTACACCGACAGCGCCCGGCACCGCAGCGCTTCCGGCTCGGAGGGCGCGGGTCTGCTGGACCGGTGCCGCGCCACCAACACCTGCCCGAAGATCGTCGAGACTTTCGGCGCTCTGGAATTCTGGTATCTGCGGGAATCGCCGAATCTGGTAGGCACCGACGCCAAGGCGGACATTCCGCTGCCAACCAATGTGCGCCGCTATTTCTTTCCCGGTACGTCGCATGGCGGTGGACGCGGAGGGTTCAGCGCCGCAACGCCCGCGGCTCCGAACGGCTGCGCCTTGCCGGCCAATCCTAACCCCGAGAGCGATACAACCAAGGCCCTGATGGTCGCGTTGATCGACTGGGTCACGAAGGGCACCGAGCCGCCTCCCAGCCGGTATCCGCATCTGGATCAACTGGCGCCCGCAACGAAGGCCGCCATTGGCTTTCCGAATATCCCCGGACTGCCTTCGCCCGACGGCTTGATCAACCCGGTGCTCGATTACGATTTCGGGCCGGACTTCAATTACAACGACCTCGCGGGGCTGATCACGAAAGAACCTCCGACGGTTAAGCAAGTGCTTCCGACGCTGGTGCCTAAGGTGGATGCAGACGGTTCGGATGTGGGCGGCGTACCGTCGGTGTTGCGCCAGGCTCCGCTGGGCAGTTATCTTGGCTGGAACGTGACTGCCAACGGCTTCGATAAAGGCCGCATCTGCACGCTGAGCGGCGGCTACTGGCCGTTCGCGAAGACGAAAGCGGAGCGCTTGGCATCGGGCGATCCGCGGCTGTCGCTCGAAGAGCGGTATGGCAGCCATCAGGCTTACGTCGATACCGTGAAGAAGGCTGCCGATAAAGCCGTTGCGGAGCGCTTCCTGCTGCGCGAAGACGCGGACCGGTTGATTGCCCAGGCTGCCGCCAGCGATGTCCTTACGGAGTCACGCTAAGTTTCGAGCGTTTCCCCGATTTCGATCAGCTTCAGGACGGTGTTCCAGTTCCGGGCCGTCCCGATAATATTCAGCTTCTTCAGATTCTTGTCGATAGCCATCGGAAGTTTGGACTGGCCCATCCCGTTGGGGAAATGGCAGTGGAGATGGCGGCCATCGGAGTGTATTTCTTCGGGCGCGAGGCAGAGGCCGCAGACCGTCGCCGCGTGTTCCGGGGTGAGTTGACCGGAAAGAAAGATGACGAGGTTTTTGGCGGGATCGACCGGGCGTGCGGCGAAGGGATTTGCGGTATGCATTGCCTTCAAATCGGTGAGCGTGCGCAGAACGGCGTCGGCGCGGAAACCGTAGGTGCGCTCGATAGATGCGTTCAGGGATAACGCGAGTTTGCCGAGGTCTTTCTGTCCGGCCTGGAAAACGACATTGCCGCTTTGGATGTAGGTTTTGGGATTGTGCAGCCCGAGAGATTCGTAGAGCGCGCGCAGGTCGTCCATTTTGATTTTGCGATTGCCTCCGACGTTGATACCGCGTAAAAGGGAAACGATTACCGCCATGCTATGAGCTTTTATCACACCCGCACGTGGCGCAGGCTCTCGGCAGGAGGACTGGCGGTCCGTTCGGGAACGTCTCTGGCGTGAGAAACCTCGGCCTGTGACGGAGGTGTCGAGAAAGTCTCGACACGGCACGCAAAGTGCTTGCGCCACGTTCTTGCTTCAGGCGACTTTTCGTTTCAGTGCCATGATCGGCAATTTTCTGTATGTTTTATATCGTTTCAATTTAAAAGTGATATACTCATGTAATCTGTTTAACGGTTTGCTGAGTGCAGCTTTTAGCAGCCGCGAAGGGACGAACTGAATGAGTTCCGCGAAGGAGATGCAGTTCAAAGCGCCGACGGGCATAGCCGGGTTCGATGAGATCACGTCTGGAGGTCTGCCTCTGGGGCGCACGACGCTTCTGGTCGGCGGTCCTGGCTCAGGGAAGACTATATTCGGAGTCCAGTTCCTGATTCACGGCGCCGGGGCTTGTAAGCAGCCGGGAATCTTTGTCGCCTTTGAAGAATCTCCGAAACGCCTCGTCCATAACCTCAGAGGCTTTGGGTGGAAGCTCGCCGAATTGCAACAGGAGAAACTCTATTTTCTGGATGCCCAGCCTATGCCGGATATGATCCAGGCTGGAACGTTCGACCTGAGCGGGATGCTGGCTGCGCTTAGCGCCAAGGTCAAACAAATGGGCGCGCACCGCATCGTATTCGATGCCCTGGACATCGTTCTGGCTCTCCTGCCGGATGAGGCAGCCCGGCGGCGAGAGATGAACAGGCTGCACCACTGGCTGCTGGACCATGAACTGACAGCGCTGATTACCGCAAAGGAGGGGGGAGAGGATACCAGTTCCGCCGGCCAGCCGTTTGGCTTCATGCAGTTCATGGTCGACTGTTCGGTGGTATTGAATCATCGCGTCGACCTTGGAGTGTCGCAACGCAACCTTCGGGTGCAAAAATATCGCGGCTCGGGCTTCAACGAGGACGAGTCGCCGTTTGTTATCGGCAAGAGCGGATTCGATGTGGCCATGGCCCGCTCGCTTGGCCGCGCCGACGCAAAAGTGTCGAACGAGCGCGTATCGAGCGGCGTGAAACGGCTCGACACGATGCTGGGGGGCGGGTACTATCGGGGCGCCAGCGTACTGATCACCGGATTTCCAGGCACCGCCAAGACCACCTTGAGCGGCGCCTTTGCCGAGGCTTGTTGCGAGCGCGGCGAACCCACGATGATTGTCAGTTTCGATTCCGACGGTTCGGAAGTCGTCCGCAACCTTACATCCGTTGGAATTCGTCTGGGCCGCTTTGTGCAAAGCGGTTGCTTACGCATGGTCTCGGCGCGCACGTTTACCGGCAGCGCCGAGACTCTTCTGGTGCATATAAAGACCCTTGCGAAAGAGCATGAAGCTCGTTGCGTCGTAATCGATCCCGTGTCCGCGCTCGCGAAAGCGGGCAACGAACTGACCGCCCATGCCGTAGCCGAGCGACTCATCGACTGGTCCAAGGGTGAGGGAGTGACTCTTGTATGCACCAGTTTACTCGATGAGATTTCGAGCGAGTCGCAGAGCCGCACGCCGTTGCAGATATCGACGATAGCCGATACCTGGATACACCTGAACTATCTGGTGCAGGCCGGCGAGCGGAATCGCGGGATGTCGATTATCAAGTCTCGCGGGACGGCGCATTCCAATCAGGTGCGGGAGTTGATCCTGAGCAAGGATGGCGTAACCCTGGCCGACATTTACACGGCAGGCGGCGAGGTACTGATGGGCACGATGCGCTGGCAAAAAGAAAGCGCGGAACGTGTCGCCAACGAGGTGGCGGAGGTTTCCGCGAAGCTGAAGCGGGCGAGTCTGGATGCCGAGGAGGCCGTGCTGGAGGTTCGAGCCAAGTCGCTGAAGACGGAGCTGCTGGCCAAAAAGGCCGAAAAGGCCCTTTTGATTCGAACCACAGAGAGCCGCAAGCGGGAGATTGCCGGCGGGCGCGTACGGATGCGGGAGCTTCGCGGCGCCGATATGGCCAAGCTGGCGCCGGTGAAAGAGGCGAAAGAGTGAGCAACCCTGGGGTGAACAAACCGGAAACCTTTAAGTTTCGCCTCTACGTCGCGGGCGACACTTTGAACTCCGGGCAGGCGATCGCGAACCTGCGCGCTATCTGTAGTGTGCATCTGCTGGGAAAACACAAGATCGAACTCATCGATGTGTTCCGGGAACCGGGTCGCGCGATGGAAGACCGCGTCTTCATGACGCCGACTCTTGTAAGACTCGAACCAGGCCCGGTGGAGAGAATTATCGGCACTCTGAGTCAGACCAGTCTTGTGTTGCAGGTGTTGGGTCTGGGAGCGCCCGCATGAGCCCGAAGGAGGCCAAACTCCCGGTCGACAATTATGAAGAGGTCTCGAAATTGCTCGACGTGCTGCTCAAAACGGGGCAGCGGCTGGAGGAACTGACAGCCGGTCAGGTGGATACGGCGACGGACCCCGAAGGCCGGATCCTGTTGCTGCGCGGCACACGCGAACAGCTGGAGCGGAACGAAGGGGCCAGACAGGCGGCAATCCTCAATGCGCTGCCGGCCAACATCGCGCTGCTCGACGCTGACGGCGTCATCGTCTCGATAAACGATGGCTGGAGGACGTTTGCTGCCGCGAACATGATGGAACGCGGCCCGGCAGGACAAGGGCTGGGCCTCAATTATCTGGAAATCTGCGATAACGCAACGGGGGCAGGTTCGCATGAAGCTCACCTCGCCGCCAGCGGGATCCGAGAGGTGCTGGACGGGAGCAGGAAAAGTTTTTCCTTCGATTACGACTGCAGTTCCCCACTCGAACAGCGCTGGTTCCAAATGAGTGTAACCCCTTTGTCGGACGACCGTCCGAAAGGCCTGGTCGTCATGCACGCAGACGTTACCGCCGGCAAGAGAGACCAGTCCAAACTTGTCCTGTTTAGCGAACGCTTGTCCCTTGCGACGGAAGTCGCGAAGGTCGGCGTGTGGGAGTGGGATCTCGCCACCGGCGCGCTTACATGGGACGCGACGATGTTCGCCATTTACGGCTTCCCGCAGATGGCGATGTCTTATGAGAAATGGTCGGCCGCGGTCCACCCCCAGGATCTGCCCCAGGTGGAAGCCACGCTGCAAAGAGCGGTCAACAAAAGGAGTGAGGAGACCGCGGAGTTTCGGATCGTTAGGGCTGATGGCGCCGTGAGATATGTTTCCGCGGCGGAGAAAGCGGTTGTCGATCAGTCCGGCACAGTCTCCCGTGTCATCGGCGTGAATGTAGATGTCACGGAACGCAAGCGGGCCGAGAAGGATATACTCAGCCACCAGGCGGCGATGACTCATCTGGCCGAGCGCGATTTCCTGACCGGCCTGCCCAACCAGATGGTCCTGCGCAACAGGATCGACCAGGCGGCCGAAATGGCTTCGCGGTGCCTGAAGACGGTCGCCATCTTATTCCTGGACCTGGACGGCTTCAAACATATCAACGATTCTCTGGGCCACCTCATGGGTGACAGACTTCTCCAATCGGTCGCAAGGCGGCTGGAGGAGTCTGTGCGCACCTCGGACACGGTAAGCAGATTCGGCGGGGATGAGTTCGTCGTCCTGCTTCCGGATCTGCAGCATCCGGAAGGGACTGCGGCCGCGGCGGCACGAATACTGAATGCCGTCGCCGCGATGCACTCCGTCGGACCGCATGAACTTCAAGTCAGCGCCTGCATCGGTATCAGCATCTATCCGGATGACGGCCTGGATGGCGACACGCTCATTAAGAACGCAGACGCCGCGATGTACCAGGCCAAGGGTAAGGGCGGCTCAAACTATCAGTTCTTCCACCCGAATATGAACATCCGGGCCGTGGAGCGGCAGTTCATCGAACAAAACCTGCGCCGCGCGCTGGAACGAAATGAGTTGGCAGTGCATTATCAGCCAAAGTTCGATCTGAAGAGTCGAGCGATCACGGGGGTAGAAGCGCTGCTGCGCTGGACCCATCCCGTTCGGGGCCGAATCTCTCCAGCCCAGTTCATTGGTGTCGCGGAGGATTGCGGGCTTATTCTGCCGATCGGCATGTGGGTTATTGAGGAGGCGTGCAGGCAGGCGCGGGCGTGGCTCGATGCGGGTTTGCCTGCAATGAGCATGGCGGTCAATGTCTCGGGGAGGCAGTTCCAAAGCGATCGCTTCGATGAAAAAGTGATGGCCGTAGTCGACAAGACACGTATGGCGCCAGAATATCTGGAACTGGAAGTGACCGAGAGTATGCTGATGAAAAGCCCCGAGCTTGCCGCATCGCGGCTCCAGGACCTGCATCGAACCGGGATAAGGGTGGCAATCGACGATTTCGGCACCGGTTTCTCCAGCTTGAGCTATCTTCAGCGGTTCCCGATCGACACACTCAAGATCGACCAGTCGTTTGTCCGCAGGATCGACACTGCGGACGGGGTCAGCATCGTTAGGGCGATCATTCAAATGGGTAGCAGTCTGAGGATGCGGGTCGTGGCAGAAGGGGTCGAAACCAAACAGGAAGCGATCACACTTGAGAACATGGGCTGCCAGGAAGCGCAGGGATACCATTTTGGCTGGCCGGTATCTCCGCCGGAACTCGCCGCATTGCTCGAACGGCATGTCAGATCGGGTGCGTCCCTTGCGGATGGCTGTAGTCCGTCGCCTCCGAAGTTCATCCCGAGGATCGAATCCAGCGATATCTGGATCGACTAAACGCACCGCCAAGATGTCCAACGCGGAGTCTCATAGTGGGGTAGGCGCTTGCGCCCGCCCATCTTCGAGCACGGAGGGCAGGCGCAAGCGCCGGCGCTCGCGCCTACCCCACATCGACGTTTACTGCAGCGTGAGATACACGCCCGATGGCGCGGCGATGCCGTTCACACCTCCATTGCGTGGTTCCCGGTGGTGGACTCTCACCGGACGGAGAAAGTTGGGTATCCTGCACGCCCGGTTTCTTTCTTCCGGTCGGGGTTCTTTCCCGGCTGTTCCGCCGTCTCTTCCTGCAAAGGCTGGAAGCCGCATTCCACAAGGGAAAGCTCAGTTTCTTCGGGGAACTGGCGGGACTGCACGATCCCGCTGAGTTCCTGCGTACTCTGGAGCCGCTGAAAGAGGCCGAATGGGTGGTTTACGCAAAGGCGCCGTTCGGCGGTCCGAGCCAGGTGCTGGATTATCTCGGCCGCTACACTCACCGGGTGGCTCTTTCCAACGAGCGGCTGCTGGATGTGAAAGACGGACAGGTCACGTTTCAGTGGAAGGACTACCGCGTGAAGGGCAGACAGAAGTCCAGGGTCATGACCCTGGACCGGACCGGCTTTCCAGCCGGTCCCGCCGCCTGGAAAGGCGGCTGCGGCCACGATTGGCCGCCCCACGACGAGCAATAAGCAGCATTGACAAGGTTAACCGCCGATCTTCGAACCGGGAGGCCGATTGACAATCGGCCGCAGATTATCAATCTGCCCTACGGATGGGAATCCAGATTTCGAGGCCGCCCATGCCGGTTGCGGGGTTGAAGGATTCGTCGTAGCGTTCGAAGGCGGGCCCTGCGGTTGGGGTTCGTCCCGATTGCGGAAGCCAATCGCGGTAGATCGCGTCCCAGGTGTTTTTTATGGTGGAGATGTGGCCCGAATGGGTGAATACGGCGTATTTTTGTTCTAGAATTCTGAGTCGGTCCCATTGTTGGGGCAGTTCGTGGTGGGGAAGTTCGGAGAAGTCGGAGACTTCGACGCCGCAGATGTAATCGAATCCGCCGTTGTCATCGAAGTTGCAGCAGACCCCGTAGGTGGTGTGGCCTCCTTGTCCGGGGATGTTTCCGATATGAGGTGCGAAGCGCTTCCATTGGGCGGGAATATCCGCGACGGTTTCGGGTGTGTAGTGCTCACGGGCTCCGGCGATGAGCAGGGGCGTTCCGTTGACGAAGCGCGGTTGGTCCATACACTTAAGATAAAAGAACCCATGATGCTGCCGCGCTTCTTCTTGTTTGTCTAGTTGGTCCTGCTCTGGCCGCGGCCGAACGCGGACCCAAATGAGGATGACTTTCTGCCCCCGCAGGCGTCGCTTGAGGTCTTTCAGGAAGCCGATCAGGCTGTTCGTGTTGTAGCTGCCCTCGCGCGTCTGAAAGCAGAGGCGACTGCGGCGACCGTCCCAGCGATAGCCAGGGGCGGCACAGATGGATATCTTAGACCAGTTGAAAGCATGGATCAGGGCCGGCGTTTTGCCTTTGGGTGCCCATGTGCGGTGGACAGAGGGTCGTTGCGAGACGCCGCTTTCGTCCTGGAAGAAGACCCACGCCCTTTGTCGGCGAGCTTTTTTTTTACTTCGGGCCAACGTTGTTCCAGCCAGAGTTTGACCTTTTCGGGATTTCGCTCACGGGCTTGTCTGGCCGGACGCTGCAGGGTCCAGTCCATCGTGCCCAGGATTTTCCATATATGACCGGAGTGGTAGCGAACACCGGTCAAGCGTTCCACGACCTTCGCCACGCGCGGCAGTGTCCAAAGGTCCGTTTCGAAACCGTGAACCCGCGGTCCTTTGCGTAAGGCCTTCTCCACCTGGACCAGTTGGCCTGCTGCCATCCCTGACTTTCGGCCTGCGCGGCCCGCGCCCCTCAGGGCGACAGTACCGCCATTTTTCCACTCCGCGTACCAACGGCTCACACTCTGCCGACTAACCTTCAGTTCGCGAGCTATGGATGACAGAATCAACTTGCCGGCGGCAAACATGCGGCCCGCTTCTTTCCGCCGCTGCTCCAGTTGAGAAAAATCGCGCCGGGGAGGAACGTGTGAAGGCATGCCTCCAGTATAAAGCGGTCCGGTCGCGAACTGTCACTCTATTTCGCGAGTCTGTCACTATATTATGCGAGATTCAGTAATATCAATCGTTTAATGAGCAGACGCAACCGACTTAAAATCCGTTTTTCCGCAAGGAGAGTGCGGGTTCAATTCCCGCCCCGGGCACCAATTTTTTATACGTACAATCAGTAAGCTACGGCCTGTTGTCAACGGGTGGCGCCGATACGGGGCTGCAATCTGGCTAGAGTCAGGGTGTGCTCCGGCTAATCAAACTGGGTGTGGCGAAGGAGTAAGCATCTCATGAAAAATTCAGCCGAGCGCATCATGGGCCGCGAGGGCATCAACGCCGCGCAGACGTTCTTTGACCGTAACGGCTCGATTTTTCACGAAATTCCACAGCAACACGATTTTGGAAAAGACGGATACCTTG
>Ga0302326_10019027_pt1 | contig 14214 bp, 13 predicted proteins | sample Palsa_T0_3_FD_202264 | JGI IMG/M metagenome (GOLD analysis project Ga0302326, IMG submission 202264) | Peat permafrost microbial communities from Stordalen Mire near Abisko, Sweden - Palsa_T0_3 | ecosystem: Environmental > Terrestrial > Soil > Palsa > Peat permafrost | place: Sweden: Abisko... | reverse complement strand
GGACGGCTGAACTTAGCCCAGGACGCTAGTCCTGGGTTGGATTTGAAAGGACGACCAGTCCCGCAGGGACGGCTGAAAATAGGCCGCGACGCAATCCTGGACAACCTTCAGCCGTCCCTGCGGGACTAAGCTCGTAAATCCTGGTTCTCACACACGCTCTTTAGCCGTGCCCTTCGTCTGCAGCAGCCTCTTTCCTCTCATCGTGCTGAAAGCGCTTTTCGAGCTGTGAGCGTAGCCGAGAGAGCCGCCTTTTCCTACCAGCCAAACATCTTGCTGAGCAGCCCCGAGGATTGCTTGGGGTCCAACTCCGGATGCAGGCCTTCCGGGTCTGGCTGAGGCGGCATAGCCTCGCCAAAATAGGCTGCGTGCGGATTGTGCAGGCACAGCCGGTCCGCAGTCTCGGCCCCGTATTTGTCGGCTACTAACTGGTAGGCGTCGCGCAGCATGGGCGGCCGCGAAGTGAGGTCATGGGCATCGGTAGCGATGAAGTTCACCCAATTCCGGCGCAGCAACTCGTGGGCAACTCGCTGTGCAATCTTGCCAAAGCGGCCGGTAAGGGAAGCAGCCGTGATCTGTATATAGCAGCCGGCGCGCAACCAATCCGCCATCTTTTCAGGGTGCCGCGCCAACACTGGGTTGCGCTCCGGATGGGTGATGATCGAGGTCAGGCCGGCCATGCTCAGGCGGAAGAAGATCTCCTTCATGTTCTGGGAAATCGAGTGCTCGGGGAACTCCACCAGCAGGTATTGCTTGCCATTGATGGAGTACTTCGACGGGTTGGCGATCGCGTCCTCAATGTTGTCGAACATGAGGTGGAAGTCACAGCCGAGGGCGAGTGAGATGCGGTTGCCAAGCCGTTTCCGGACCATCTCCAGCCGCTCCAGATTCAATTCCGGGTCAAACTTGAAATGCTCGCTGGAATGAGGAGTGCAGACAATGTGCGTGACCCCGTTCTGCAGGGACATTTCCGCCATGGCCACAGAAATTTCAATATCGGATGGCCCATCATCGAGGCCGAACAACAAATGGTGGTGTATATCGATCATGAAGGTCCTGACTACCTGGTCATCGCACCGACCAGCGACGCAAACAGCAGCAAGCCGTCCGACGAGCCCAGCATCGCCTCGCTTGACCGGTCCGGGTGGGGCATCATTCCCAGCACATTGTGACCTTCGCTAAACACCCCCGCAATGCAACTAATGGATCCATTGGGGTTGGCGGATGAGGTAACCTCCCCTGCAGGGGTGCAGTAGCGAAATGCAATCCGGTCGCTGCGCTCCAGTTCAGCCAGCGTGGCAGGCTCGCAAAAGTAGTTCCCCTCCATATGCCCAATAGGGATCTTCAACACCTGGCCCGGCGTAAGCGCCTGGGTAAAGGGACTGTTGGCGGTCTCCGTACGGACATAGACCTGTTTGCAGATATAGCGCAGCCCGGCATTTCTCAACAGCGCGCCCGGGAGCATACCGCTCTCGCACAGAATCTGGAAGCCGTTACAAATGCCCAGTACCAGGCCCCCCGCCGCTGCAAACTGCTTTACCGACTGCATTACCGGGGAGAACCGGGCGATCGCCCCCGTCCGAAGGTAGTCTCCATAGGCAAATCCGCCGGGCACTACGATGGCGTCGCAGTTCTCCAGATCCTCCGACTCATGCCAGAGAAAAGTCGCTGACTGGCCGGCTATCTCGCGGAGAACATGGAATGCATCGTGGTCGCAATTGGAACCAGGGAAGACAAGCACGCCAAACTTCATATACATAGGCTAGCAGTTTTAGCCCCACGGGGGAGTGTCTGCCCGGCTACCAGGGGGTTCCCTCCTCAGTTGGACACTTGGCGGGCTTGGATCCGGTCCATTTGCTGGAGTATTGTCAGCAGATGGGCGATCCCATCCCAGACGACCCTAGGCCCGCCGAACCCCCGGCTCTCGCGCCGACCGTACCCCCGGTCTTGCCGCAAATTTCGCCGCCCCAAATTTCGTCGCCCCAGATCGCCAGGCCCCAGACTTCCAGACCCCCAATCGCCAGACAAGGGCCGCCTGCGCCGAGTCAATTTGCTTCTAAGAGCGCAGTTCATCTGCGCACCGCGGGCAAGGCGCTGGTCAACTGGTGGCGCGCGGTCACCATCCAAGGGCTGTGCGTTGCCCTGCTGTGGCTGATCGGCCTGCTTTTGCTGCATGTGCCGCTGGCTCTGGTTTGGGCATTGGTAGCCGGCCTCATGACGTTGGTCCCCAACTTTGGTGGGGTCATCGCCCTTCTGGGCCCTGCGTTCTCCATCCTGGTCAGCCAGCCCAGCATGTACCGCCTGTGCATTCTCCTGGGTATCTATGCAGTGATCGTGGTGATCGATCAACTGATGCTGCAACCGCTCATCATGAAGCGCGTGACTCGCGTCCCAGTCTGGGCTTCCATCCTGGTCCCTATCGTGCTCGGTATTGTTATTCCCTTTTGGGGAATTTTGCTGGCTCCCCCTTTGCTCGCCGTCGTTTATGCTTTCCGCCGGCCTCGTCCGCAGCCTGGAAAGCCCCTCACGTAAGTGCTATACTCGCCTTTCGCCGCGAGAGTCACGGCAAACTCAGAGGCAGTAGAGGTACCCATGTCCGGCCACTCCAAATGGGCCACAATCAAGCACAAAAAAGGCGCCCTTGACGCAAAACGCGGCAAGATTTTCACCCGCCTGATCAGGGAAATTACCATGGCCGCGCGCCAGGGTGGTGGTGATCCGGATGCCAATCCCCGCTTGCGCGGCGCGGTCGCCGCGGCCAAAGCCGAGAACATGCCGGCTGACAACATCAAGCGAGCCATCCAGCGCGGCACCGGCGAACTACCCGGTTCCATCTACGAGGAGATTTCTTTCGAGGGTTACGGCCCCGGAGGCGTCGCCCTGATCGTCGAAGTCACCACCGACAATCGCAATCGCACGGTCAGCGAGGTTCGCCATGCCTTCTCAAAAAACGGAGGCAACCTGGGCGAACCTAATTCGGTCCGGTTCATGTTCGCCAAGAAGGGTCTGATCGCCATTCCTAAGGCAGCCGCGGATGAAGACAAGTTAATGAATATTGTCCTCGATGCGGGCGGAGAAGACCTGAACGACGAAGGCGAAAACTGGGAGATTTTGACCGAGCCTTCCGCGTTTGAGGCGGTGGCGAATGCGGTCAAGGCCGCCAAGCTCGAGACCTCGCTCTCTCAGATTACGATGATTGCGTCCACCTACACCAAGCTGGAGGGCAGCGTTGCCGCCCAGATGATCCGGCTACTCGAAGCCCTGGAGGACCTGGACGACGTGCAGAACGTCTACTCGAATTTCGATCTGGACGCCTCTCAGTACGAAGAGGTTGCTGGCTAGATCACCCGGTCGCGTCAGGTCTTTGTCTCATCCCTCAATTTCCAGGTTCTGTCCCAGCCAGGGACACGGGTGCTCCGCGTCTCGCTGGCATGCGCGATTGTCGGTACTGTTGCACCCGAACACCAGGATGCGGACACCAGGATGCGAGCACGGGAACCCCACATTTGGTAACGGCACGAGATGTGGGGTACCCTCTCGACGCCGGGTCGAAAGAAGGGAAGGCGATTATTACACTGCAAAACGGTCGAATTGCTTCCGGAGTCATCCTTGTTTTCGCCATGGTTCTCACCCTGGCGCTGGTCTCCCCGGTGGCCACCGCCCAGGCTCCTCCGGCAGCGACGGACAGCGGCAGTGGTTCCTTGCCCAGCCCAGATCTGTTAGCGGGTCATCCGTGGGAATTTGGGCCGTTTGTGAACGGGGGCTTCGGCACCGGCAACCGCGGTGCTTACAAGTTTCTGTGGGCAGGAGTGCACGCCGGCAAAGTGCTCACCAGTCCTTTTGGCAAGGGTATGCTCCGTGGCCAGTTCGAACTTGCGGCGGAGCTCATTCCCCTGTGGCAGGCCTACACGCCGAAGTATCTACGCGCCAACTGCTATGTCCAGCCAGGCGGTCCGCTCACTTGCAGTGACCTGTTTCCCACTGGAGGCACCTACACCGGGGTCAGCGTCACGCCGGCGATCCTGCGCTGGAACTTCGCCGGCAGTCACCGCGTTCGTCCCTGGATTCAGGGTGCCGGCGGTCTCATCTGGACCAACCACAAGTTCCCACCTGTAGGACCGTATCCCCAACCCAACCATCTGGGCACCAGCGTTTTTAATTACACCCCGCAGTTTGGGATCGGCGTACAGTATTTCGTCAGGCCGCGGCAGTCGATTGCAATCTCCGCCAATGCAGTTCATATTTCCAACGCCAGCATGGGAGATGCAAATCCCGGGGTGAATGCAAGTGTGCAGTTTTCCATCGGTTATACGTGGTGGAAGTGACCCCTTATGAACCAGACCGTCATCGAGTGCGTGCCCAACTTTTCCGAGGGCTGCGATCGCAATAAGGTGCGTGCCATTGTGGACGCCATGCGTGTGGACGGTGTCTCCCTGCTGGATTGGTCGCTGGACAGCGATCACAATCGTTCCGTAGTGACCATTGCCGGACCTCCCGCGGCGGTCGTCGAGGCGGCCGTTCGCGCCGCCGGCAGGGCCGCGGCGCTCATCGACCTTACCGCGCAGCGCGGTGTTCATCCGCGAATCGGCGCTACCGACGTCATTCCCTTCGTTCCCGTTGCGGGCATCTCGCTGGCCCAGTGCGCGATCTTCGCTCGCCAGGCCGGCCTCGAAATCTGGAGCCGCTACAACATCCCCATCTATTTTTATGAAGCGGCCGCTTCCCGTCCCGACCGGGCCTTGTTGGAGCAGGTCCGCCAGGGTCAGTTCGAAGGTTTGCGCGAGCTGGTGTTGCGCGATGCGGCACGTCGTCCCGATTTGGGGGGCCCGGAACTACATCCAACTGCCGGTGCCAGCGCCGTCGGAGCACGCAAGTTTCTCATCGCCTACAACCTCTATCTGGACCGGCCCGACGTGACGGCAGCACGGGCGATTGCCAGAGCCCTGCGGGCCTCAAGTGGTGGTCTCGATGGGGTTAAGGCGATGGGTGTGCTGGTCCGGGGGCGGGCCCAGGTTTCTCTGAACATCACAGATTTCCGTGTCACCCCGGTAGGGCGGGTATTTGACGCTGTGAACCGCCTGGCGGGGAAGCATGGCACCAAGGTTGTAGACGGTGAACTCATCGGTCTACTTCCGGAAGACGCCTTTGAGCGTGATAGTGAGTGGATACGTCTAATAAGAGGATTCAAGCCGGAAGAGAGAATCCTGGAACGGCGCCTGAAGCAGCCACTGGAGTGGCCGATATACGAAAAGGCATAAGATGGAGCAGGTGGGTTACGAAATAACTGCTTACAGCTCCGATTGTAGTCCCCCCAGGGAAGGAATGACCCATTGATACAAGTCACGAAGAAAATGCAATCGAGCACCATCGCCGGTCTCGCACTTGCCCTCGCTTTACCCGCTACCGCCGCTCAGCTCGGTCAAGACGCGCGCGCCGCTATACCCAAAGATGTTCAGCAATTGATTGTCGTCGATTATCACGCCATGCAGAACTCGCAAGCCGCGATGGATCTCAAGGCACGTGTACTGCCGCCCGAACTCAAACAATTGGAGCAGGCTCTCCGCACCTCGGGTCTTGATGAGAATCACGACATTGAAGAGTTGGCCTTTGCCTCGTTTAAAGGCGGTGGTAGTACTCGTATCGTAGGCTTGGCGCAGGGCCAGTTTTCGATCGACGACATTATGGCCAACTTCAAGAAGCGCAAAGTAAAGCCCATCGTCTACCGTGAGAATCGCGTATATCCCATGGGCCAGTCCGGGATGCAGGTGGTCTTTTTGAATCCGACGACCATGGTCTTTGGCCAGACAGAGGCGCTCAAGTCGGCGCTCGATGCGCGCGACGGTTTCCAGCCTAGCTTTCTGAATAACAGCGCCATGCTGAGCCAGATGCAGTCCGTCGACAGCGACGCGGTTTGGAGCGTCCTCGACCAGGAAGGCACGCAGACCATGATGCGCTCGGTGCTGGGAGACGCTTCCCAATTGACCGACTATGACACCGTAAAGAAGCGGCTCATCAGTTCCCGCTACTCCATGAGTTTCGACAATGGAGTCAAGTTTTCGCTCGACGTCATTACACCCGACACTATCTCTGCCGCCACCATGGCTTCATTGCTCAATGCCGCGGCCTTGTACAAGAAAGTGAGTGGAACCCCGGCGGAGAAGGAAGCGATCGACAACACCACCATCAACTCCAGCGGCGGCACTCTGGATGTGCGCTTTGCCTCCTCTGACAGCCAGTTTTCCAGCCTTCTGCAATCGACGCTGTTTCAATCGGTGGTCCGCTAGCCTATTTAGGGTTGGTGAGGGCGGGGGTCCAGGTTACTGCGCCGCGTGCGTCGATATTGACCAAAAGCGACCCCTGATCGCCCAGCTCCACCTTGGGGCCTGGTGCAGTGTGGGTCTTTCCCGACCCGTCCTCATACTGTAACGATAGCGGACCGGATCCCTGAATCTTGAAGCGGTAGTGGTACTTGGCCCCGGTGGCCAGCAGGTTCGCGCCGAAGCTGGCGCTCGGGTAGTCAAACTCCATCACGTGCACGGTGGGTCCCTGGTTCACGATGGTGACCTCGACAAAGCGCGAGCGGCATCCCGCTAAGCCTACGCAGAGCATCAAGAACAACAAACGAGTTCTTAACTGAAATAGCAAGCAGGCCAATCTTTCTCTGGAGGGCACGGCTTCATCCGTGCAAATGCATAAGCTATCCAACGGCTTCAATGGCGTTGTCAGAGCGTCATCTCGAACCCAGTCCCGTAGGGACGTCTGAACTTAGCCCAGGACGTTAGTCCTGGGAAGGCATGCGCCATGGAAAAGTCCCGAAGGGACGGCTGGAAGACGATCGAGCCATATCCCGGATTCGGGAACGGATCGAAAGTTCCAGTCGTCCCTACGGGACTTTTCGTTGCTCCAAATCTCTACCCAGGACTGACGTCCTGGGCTAAGTTCAGACGTCCCTGCGGGACTGAGTTGAGAGGTGAAGTCCTGACGCAGATTCCCATTCACAGCAACGACTTTCGTTCCAGGATGCGCGCCGTTAACACCACTCCGGTCTCGTTATTGTGCAGCGTGAGCGGAAACGCCAGCACATTCCAAACCCACTCCTCGCCCTTCCGCGGCAGATTTAACAAGCCACGATAGGTGCGATCGATGTAGGTTTCGCGCTTCTCCGCTACGGTGCGCAGAATTTCCTTCCAGTCTGCCGCCAGGTCGGGCATCTCGACGAACATGTTCTTTCCCGGAAACCAGTCGCGCGGCCGCTCCAGCAAACGGGCACAGGACTCGTTCACGTACATCCACTGTCCGGCGCCGTCCAGGATCTCAAGCACCACATCCTCGCCGATCGCCATGCTGATGCGGGAGTAAAAGAAGTCGCGCGCATCCACCACCACCGGCCTTCCGCGATGCTTGGCTTCGAACGAACGCAGCGCGGCAATCAAATCGTCGACCGAGCTGTAACCCTTCAGCAGGTGCATGTCTTCCACCCCGCCGAAGCGCCGCTCCAGGGTTGCAGACAGGATAATGATGGGCACTTCCGGCCGCCGTTCGCGAAGTACGGAGGCTACCTCAGTGCCGAACTGTCCAGCTCCCAGATGGTAGTCGAGCACGGCGATATCGATCGAATTGAGCAGCTTTTCCGCTTCGTGGATGGTGCTCGCGGTGTCCGTGAGATAACCATGTTTGCGAAGGATAGCGGCTCGAAGGAGCAGATTCTCTGGATCGTCATCAAGAAGCAATACGCGGATGGGGGTTTCAACCAGGTGCAAAATCTTCCTTCCCCTCAGCCGGCCCGTGGTTTTGCCGGCAGTGAGACTGAAATAGGATGCCGGCTTGGGCAAACCAGCTGCCAAGCCGGTAACACTCTATTTGATAGGAGCTTACGGCTTCTTGTGCATCTGTTTGACGAGCTCTGGCAAACGGCTGAATGCGGCTACGCTGCGCAGCCAGCGACGATGTTCAAAAGCCGGTGATCCACTGATCATGCTACCCGGTGCAACATCCCCCGGAACTCCTGATTGCGCGGTTACGACCACGCCGTCACCGATGAAGCTGTGGCCCACCACCCCCACCTGGCCGGCGAGCAACACGTTTTTGCCCACACCCGAGGAGCCGGCGAGTCCCACCTGGGCACAAAGGAGCGTGTTCTCTCCCACCGTTGATCCATGGCCAACCTGTACCAGGTTATCGATTTTGACCCCACTGGCAATCTCGGTGTTGCCCACGCTCGCCCGGTCGATGCAGGAATTGGCCTGAACCTCCACCTGGTCGCCCAGCAGCACCGCGCCGCTTTGCGTGATTTTATGCCATTTGCCGTTCTCTTCCTTGGCGAATCCAAAGCCATCCGAGCCCACCACGGCTCCGTTTTGCAGAATGACACCATCCCCCAGCCGGCAATTTTCCCGCACCACGGCATGGGCATGGACGAAGCAATCCTTTCCCACCTGTGCCTTTGGATAAATCACCACATGGGGCAGCAGCGTTGTGCCCGGCCCGATGACTGCCCCGGCGCCGATGACCACATAGGCTCCGATGTGTACCGCATCCCCGAGGGTGGCGCTGGGATCAATGACCGCCGTGGGATGAACCCCGGGTGGATACTCCGGGGCGGGGTGGAATACGTCGATAGCGCGGGCAAAAGCCAGGTAGGGATTCGCTGTCCGTAAAGTGGGGGCGGCAATGGGCTCAAAGTCCTCAGTGACCAGCACTGCCCCTGCCTTAGTCGTACGGGCGAAAGGGGTGTATTTCGGGTTGGCCACAAAGGTCAACTGGCCGGGCCCAGCCTTCTCAATGCCCTCGACCCCGGTAATCTCTTGTTCCTGATCGCCATTGCACGTGGCGCCCAGTACGCGGGCCAGCTCGCCAAGCTTCATGCTGGGGATTGTACCGGACTCATGTTGACGAACTCTGCTGCTTGAAGAGGCTCTCCTGCACTGCCTCGGCGGGGCCTCGCCGGGATCCCGTTTTGATGACCGCCAGCACATCCAGCTCGGCCACGGCCTGCCGTGGCAGGAAAATCCGCTGGGTATTCGACCGGGTATCGGGAGGGATCAGGAACAACCCCTCCCCCTCGAGCAAGGTCAGATCGTTCTGCGCCAGTCCCTCGATCACTTCGTTATCCTTCAGCCGCACTCGCACCCACAGACCCTCGCTGCGAGGACGGGTGATGAAGCTCTTGCGCAGTAAACGTTCGGGTTGATTGGCATCGCCGGATTGAAAGTCGCGCACAAAGCAGATCCATTTCACTTCTGCCATGTGCACCGAGACCAGTTTGCCCGCGAGATCGAGTACTTCCGCCTGTTCCTGGACCACGAAGGCCGACGAAGGAAGGTAACCAGATAGCCAATCCCGGCTCAACTTCCGTACGATGACCTTCTTGCGGCTGACAGGCATGGAAAATTCACCACCGGCTGGATTGTCGCACGCGATCTTGGCAGAGCGCACCGGGAATCGTGCAACCAAGCGCAGCGTAAACTGTGCAAGCCTGTAGCCAAGGGCCTCTCCAGTATGCTACCTTAGGTGTTTGTGCGTAGCGTGGGTTCGCCGCTAAGGTATTCACATGACGAATGTTAGCCGCAATCTGAGTGGCCCGCGGAGCTCAACGTAAGGCATGCCCGACTATATCTATCTTCTAAAAAACCGCCTCTCAATCCACCAGCGGAATGCCCTTGACCAGATTCGCCTGGCAGCGCGTGAAGCGGGGATGACGGTCTTCCTGGTAGGGGGAGCGGTCCGTGACCTCACCAGCGGCTCTCCCGTCTTCGATCTTGATGTGACGGTGCAGGGAAACGCTCTCAAGTTAAAGAAAACGCTGGAGAAAGCGGGAGGAAAGCTGTGGGGTGAACACGAGCCCTCACGGACCCTCTTCTTTCGTTTCCCGGTGGGGGTTACGGTGGAGATCTCGAGCGCGCGCCGCGAAGAGTATCCCAAGCCGGGAAAACCTGTGTACCACTGGGACACTATTCTCGAGGACTTGCGCCGCCGCGACTTTACCGCCAATGCCATGGCCTTGTCGCTCAACGAGCATTCCTATGGGCTGCTGATGGACCCGCTCAATGGGGTTGCCGACATCGAAGCCCGGCAGCTGCGGCTGGTCAGCAACTATGGATTCATCGAAGATCCAGCTCGCCTGCTGCGAGCCACCCGTCTGGTGGCGCGCTTGGGTTGGCAACTGGATGAGCGCACCCAGACGCGATTCCAGAATTCCAAGGAAGAAAAGGCCATCGAGGCTCTTTCCCCTTACCACCGAGGGTACGAGCTGGAAGAAATCGGCCATGAGGAAGACGGGTTGCGGGTGCTGGCTGCCATGGAGGCAGAAGGGTGGATGCACTACCTGTTTCCCGCCTGGACTGCGGCTTCGGCGGATGCCGCCGCCCTGGAGGAAATGCGCAAGCTGGTGACCCAATTGCAGATGCAGGGCGTAAGCCCCGATATTTCTGCAGCTTCCGCGCACTATCTTACAGCTAAGCTTCCAGCAAAAGATTTGGCTGCGCTTAAGGCCATGTTTGTTCGACCCGGCTTTGTCGACGAATGGAACAACCTCGATAACGCCGCAAAAGAATTCAATAAGCAACTGATGGGCAAAGAGGCGGCCACGCCTTCCGCCACCTGGAAGTTGTTCACCTCAGCCGACCCACAGGCCGTTCTGTGGCTGGGATTGACCTCCAAGTCCCCGGCTGTCCAGACCAAATATAAGAACTTCTTTACCGTGTGGCCTGAGGCGCGGCAGAAAATTCCTCACGCCCTGCTTCAGGAACTGCGAATCACTCCGGAGGTCCCGGGGTATGAGGAGATGATTTCCCGCCTGTTCCTGGGTGTGATCGACGGCAACCTGGAGACAGAAGAACAACTGCGTGCTTTCCTGGAACCCTACTCCCCGCCGGCTCCTCCGCCGCCGGTGACCGTACGCCGTACCCGGGGCTCTAAGAAATCAGGGGAAAAGACCAAGATCCCGCTGGAAGCCTCGTTCGACGTGGATGCCGCCGATGCTGCCGATCCTTTGGAACTGGATGAGGAGGAGGCAGTCGAGGAGGCGGTCGAAGATGTGGAGGACGAGGATGAAGGCGATGGCGAACCACCGCTAAGCCTTCCGCCGCCAACGAAAAAGAGTCCCCCGGCGCCTCGGAAATCGCTCCCGGAGAGCGAACCAACCCCTCAGGGGGGAAAGCAGGCCGCAGCAACGAAGCCGGAGAACCACTCCTCAAAGGCTAGCCCGGCGGTGGCAAAGGCAGCGCCCAGTCCAGCGCTTCATGTGGTCGCGCCCGCCAAGCAGGCTAAAGTTCACGTGATGGCGAAGCCGGCGAAAGCGGCACCACCGCCGCCGCCGCTGCCCAACCGAGCTTCCGGCCATGCCTCCAAGCCTGCTTCGAACCACCCCCCGAACCACCCACCGAGCCATCCCCCAACCCACCCAACGACCCACCCCGTGGCAACCGCGGGCAAGAAAGCGTTGCCCATGAAGACGGTACCCGCCAAGGCGGCCGCCGCCAAGCCTGTCCCGGCCAGGTCGGTTCCAGTCAAGGTGGTTCACCGGCCTGCTGCCAAGCCGGCGCCGGCGGCTAAGGCTGCCGCGAAGGGCAGCGCTCAGGGCAAGAAGGCGACGGTAAAAGCCCCTGCCAAGGCGCACAAAAAGGCCGAACCGGCAAAGAAAGCGCATCCCGCCAAGAAATCCGTTCCCGCCCGGAAGCACAAATAGACCAGCCTCAATAGTGGGCGGCCCCTAAAGTAACAGGCCGCCTTGACGATGATGCCACTATGGGCATCGCGGACGTTAAGCCCGAGCGTTCCGTCGGGCGGGCCATTGCAGACCGCCCCGCTGAAGTAAGCGCCCCGGTGCCTGCCGGATCCGTAGCCGACGAGTTTTCGCCGCACCACGCACACCAGATACTGTCGGCGATTATCAACCACCACTCTGTAGCGGCGACTCTGCAGATGGTGGCTGATACCTTCGTGACCCTTTGCCCCTCTAAGGCCGTCGCTATTTTTCTGCGCTCGGGCCCGCGATTCCACATCGAGGCAGAGGCGGGATTACCCAAACGGCCTCCCGAAACTGGTCCTGAAGCCAAGTTTGAGAATGTTCTTCAAATGCCGGCTACTCCGGGTGCGCAGGGCTTTGCCGCTTCGGCCTCTCAAGAAGACCCGGCGCGGAACTCTCCGGCGTTAGGGCGGATCTTCGACTCCGGGTTTAAACTTTGCGCGGCGTCGCCGTTGACGTCAGCCACCGGGGAGTCCAGAGGCGCGTTCACCGTATTTGACCAGCGGCAGGAGCCCTTGGACGACGCTACGCAGGAAACGATCCAGACCCTGTCGGATCTTGCCTGCCTGGCCATCGAGCATGGTCAGCTCTATGAACAGGTCGTCTATGGATCGCAGTTCGACCCCCTCACCGGATTACCCAACCGGTTGATGCTGGTAGACCGGTTGCGCCAGGACTTGGTGATGGCTCACCAGCGGGGCGCTCTGCTTGGAGTTTGTTGCCTTGACCTGGATCACTTCAAACAGATCACCGCCGGCCTGGAACATGAGCTTGGCAACGCTCTTTTCAAGTTGGTTGCGGAGCGGTTGAGTATGTCCATACGGGACATTGACACGCTTGCGTGCCAGGATGGCGATGTGTTTCTGCTGGAGTTACGCGATCTCCCAGAAGCATCGGAGGCAGTTCAAATTTGTCACCGAATCCTTCGCGATCTGCGAGCGCCCTTTCTGGTGGATGGCCACGCCATCATCATCAGCGCCTGCGTCGGCATTAGCATCTTTCCCCAACACGGTGATACCGCGGAGTTGTTGTTGCGCCGTGCGGATATGGCGCTTCAGGCGGCCAAGCGCTCCGGTGGAGGCGTGGTCAGGATTTACTCGCCAGCATTGGGGCGGCAGACCCAGCGGGCGGCAGACATGGTGGGCGCCCTCGCCGGCGGTCTCGCGCAGGGCCAGTTCCGCATGGCTTACCAGCCCATCTTTAACCTGGATGGAGAAATCGTCGCTTTTGAAGCGTTGCTGCGCTGGCAGCATCCCACGTGGGGCGAGGTCAGCCCTCTCGAATTTATTCCCACCGCAGAAAAAAGCGGCCTGATCGTGGCCATCGGCGATTGGGTGATCGACGAAGTCTGCCGCCAGGCAATGGAATGGAATGCGGCCGCCATCCCTCCTGTCAAGATGTTCGCCAACGTCTCCGGCGTGCAGTTGGAACGGCCGGACTTCAGCTCGAAGATTGCGGAGGCACTCATGCGAAGCGGCCTCGCGTCCAACCGCCTGGAGCTGGAGATTACAGAAAGCTGGGTTATCTCAGACCTGCCCGGCGCCGCAGGCAGACTCCAGAGGCTGCGCGATTTGGGCATAGGGATTGCCCTCGACGACTTCGGCACCGGTTACGCGGCTTTCAACTACTTGCAAGAACTGCCCATGGACACTCTCAAAATCGATCGCTCGTTCATTCAGCGTCTCAATGGTTCTGCCGCCGGTGCTTCCACCGTGCGTGCGATCACGATATTGGCACGACAACTAGGGCTCAGAACGGTCGCTGAAGGCGTGGAGTCCGAACTGCAGATACGCCAGCTGGGCGAGATCGGGTGTGACCTCTTGCAGGGATTCCTTCTTGGCCGGCCACTCAAGCCGGAAGCCGCCTGTTCGCTGCTCAGGAAACAACAACGAACCGCAACTCTGCACCGAGCGGCCGGAAAAAGGAATCCTGCCCTGGTTTCAACGGAATGCCTAATCGGGTAAACCACTTTCCCGTTTCATTCTCCCCCGGGCTGCGACAGATCTGAAATACTTCGGTGGTGCCTAGCCATAGGGGTTCCTCTCCTCGCGTAACCAGCATGCGTGTGATTCCAGTTGCCGGCAGTGACAGCATGTTGCTGAACCTGAGCGGGGCCCACGCGCCCTACTTCACCCGCAATGTGGTGCTGCTGACCGACGACGCTGGGCATACCGGCGCCGGCGAGGTCCCGGGCGGCGCCAGGATCCGCCAGGTTCTGGAAGAGGCCAGCTCAGCGATCCTCGGCCAACCCATCGCTTCTTACCACCAGATTCTGCAAACCGTACAGACCCGCTTTGGCGATCGCGATAGCGCCGGGCGCGGCCTTCAGACCTTCGATATGCGCATCACCGTGCATGCAGTCACCGCGGTCGAATCCGCGCTGCTCGATCTCCTGGGACAGTTCCTGGACGTGCCGGTAGCCGCGTTGCTGGGGGAAGGCCGGCAGCGCTCGAGCGTCCCGGTGCTCGGGT